>ODAI012195892.1_pt1 | contig 45733 bp, 38 predicted proteins | sample 1539321 | NCBI WGS metagenome assembly ODAI01 (sample SAMN02144231, study PRJEB22623) | gut metagenome | biome: sheep rumen | host: Ovis aries | place: New Zealand
CCTTAATTCCTTTATCTCATCTGCGAATAGCTCATTAACTGCTTGACACACCGGCAATCCCTCCTTCTTTATCTTCCTCATCACAGCTCCATTGGCAGCCGTGAATATATTCATTATATTGTCTGCTTCATCCTTATGTTTCTCATTAAGTCCTACGGTCTCGGTAGTTATGTACTCCACATCCTCTACCGTACCATGTGTTGTAAGGCTTTTTAACCATATGGCTGTTCCCTTGGGCAGTCTGCCGGAGACGATTATCTGCGTCCTAAAGGGCAGACCCGACACAGCATATATTCCGGGTGTAATCTCCTCACATACTATTCCGTCCCTTTTAAGCTGTATAAAAAGCTTCTTCGGGTACTCATACCTTACAAATGACATTGTATAGTCCCTTGCCGAACACTCATCATCCTTATGCTGTTCATACAGATACAATGACGTATATGCAAGGGTCTTATAGAGCTTACCGTATGTAAGGACATCTCCTATACCTTTGTACTCTAAGATATTATGCCTGCTGAATATGCGACCTATCGGGTTGTCGATCACATCTTTTCCGGTATTCCGTATGATAAGCAGATCAAGCTTCTGGGCTCTGTTGGCCAGATAGTGCTCCTCATCAAAGGTTAGTATGTCTTCATACTTACGAAGCTCAAGCTTCATTGCCGACACGAATCCTGCGTGCCAATCAATATCTTTCATAGATATCTCTCCTTTCATTATAAAATTTTGTCTTTCTTGTTTCAAGAGATAATTGGCAGATTAAGTGTCAGACACTTACGCCAGCGAAGCCCTTATATACATAAGGGACTACGATTCCCCCGATGAAATGAATTTATCCCTTTTATCCGCATGATCGCGGTGAGATGATATTAGCATATATCTTATTCTATTTCAATACATGACTAAAAAGCCTCTACGCTTTACTTCTTCATATAAGCTGCATTTCCATTCATCTTCACAATTCGCCATCTCTATATCCTCTCCTTATTCAATATAGACTGACGATCTACAGTTTTCTCATATTAATTATGATATAATAACAAAAACAATCAATTCCATAATCACATTATATGAGGTGGACTTATGCGGGACAAAGACATCGAACTTATGGTTGAAGCCATAGCAGATTTCAATGGGTTGACCAACCCTAATATCACGGAATTCGAATTGCGACGCGGATATAAAGAATGGGAGAAAATTACCAAATTATACGATGATGTGACAGAACTGATCTTAGAGGATCAACGTCAAAGAGACCTGGCTAAAAAGCAACATAAGGCACATCATTCATATAGAACCAATCAATAGAAATCATTTACGGACTTCTGTACGGGAGCATTTTCCCATCGATTTCTTCGTTCTTCAGTGATACGTGCCCGTTCAACCTGATATCGCAAGTCATAATCCATATGTAGCTCATATATTATATCCCTGATAATATCTGCACCAAGTATACCTGATCGTACCAAATAAGCGCCCAACTGTTCCGGACTGCACTCTTTACGTCCTTCAGAGCAATCCTGTATAGCCTTATTCTCCACTTGTTCAATAGCAGCGGCATCTAACGCCAGATATTTTTCACTAAATTCAATCGAATAATCTGAAAACAATAAACCACCGGTCTAATGCATAACAAAGCAATGAGTGCTTTACTCAATTAGCGCAATAACATAGTAGAAAACCTCGTCAGCGTATATATTCTCAATTCCTTATAGGTACATTACCCACACTATCATATCGGAACTTAAGGTCTCATAAAAAGGAGGGTGTCAATTCCTTATAGGTACATTACCCGAATTGAAAGAACAAAGATCGGCGAGGTCGTTTTTAGTGTCAATTCCTTATAGGTACATTACCCATTCATCAGACACCCTGGGTATAAGGCTCTAATAGAGGTTGCTCGTGTCAATTCCTTATAGGTACATTACCCTTTGATGCTGCAAGTATCAGATCAACAACGATCACAACAATGGGTGTCAATTCCTTATAGGTACATTACCCTGGGATGAAAGAAAAAATGCAGGAATTAGAGGAAAAAGTTCTAAAGGTGTCAATTCCTTATAGGTACATTACCCTAACACCGAAAATTATAACTTTCGGCCAAACAGGTTGTGTCAATTCCTTATAGGTACATTACCCCGATTTAATTTGAAACTTATTGACGAATTAGGAAGGAGTAATGTGTCAATTCCTTATAGGTACATTACCCAAATGAAAAAATTAATCAACACTCTCAGAAAAGAGAGGAAGTGTCAATTCCTTATAGGTACATTACCCCTGCCACATATAATAGCAACAATGGATCTGAGCCTTCTCTCAGTGTCAATTCCTTATAGGTGCATTACCCGGTAAGTATGGCGAAGTTAACAGAGATGTTAATCAACGTGTCAATTCCTTATAGGTACATTACCCTTAACAGAAAATGTTGAGTTGGTTAGTTTGCCTGATGTAGTTGAGTGTCAATTCCTTATAGGTACATTACCCGGAGGAACAAATGAGAATTAACAAAGCAAGAGTCGGTGTGTCAATTCCTTATAGGTACATTACCATCCATATCCGTAGAGCCTTCTGTAAATAACGTTAGTAACGTGTGTCAATTCCTTATAGGTACATTACCCTAGCGTTTTTCTCAGTAAAGTATACACAACCGTAATTTTCTATGCACTTATTTTCACAAATAGTCAGTCTATCTCTCCTATTCAGTATATCATAAAAAGCAGATATTTACTGTATTACATTTAATCAACATATCATGTATTATAAGTCGACCGACTTTTTATATAATTGCCGAATGATCCTCTGTTATTCCTATTTGTTCTTTTCCCATATTCTGCAATGACAACATAGTATAAATACAAATAGAATCATTTTCCACATCTATGGTTCTCTTGATTTCCTCTTTAAGCCTCTTCAATTTACCGACTCTTTTTTGATTAACATCATAAGCAAGTATTACAAACACTTCTAATAATCCTTTTTGTTTATTACCATTAGAAAAATGCATAATAGCTGCATTGATATTCTTTTTAGAGAACACACTATCAATTGTTATCATTACTTATTATTTTCCACTTAACATATCCATCGGCATTTTTCCCCAGACGTTCAACTTGCACTTCTAACCCAAGAGGTAATGCTTCATCTATTTTTCCATATTTTGCACCGCAAACATCTTTAAAATAGAGGCTTCCTCTTACATTGTCTTCGGTTCGGAAATATGCTACTGTCCTATTTTCATTATAATTAGTGATCCGTACTTTGCATGCCTTATTATTAGACTTATTTTTTTGTGATGTACCATCACTATAGTTGCTTATTCTCCTTTCAGTCCGTGGTCCTGTCACACGACTCGTACTATCAGAAGGATTATATCCTGTTGATCGTAACCTCGGTTCCATTGCCGCCATATACTCCACATATACCATCTGGTTTCGAGAATTTGGCATTCCTATATTCCTGTTCCTTTTATGATCATATCCCTTATGATTCTCTACGAACCACTTATATACCGGACGACTACCATCAGATTCAGGCGTATCGGGAATCGGATATGCGATATTCTCACCATTTACCGCATCAAAATCCGTCATAATAGCGTAATCCCTCACTATATCTTCGGCAAAACCCGGGATACCATAATCTACATAGTCCTTATCCTGTATACATATAGTTCTATTCCCATCGTCCAACGAATAGTCTCTCAGTCTAACAGAATCTACCGTTATTGCTACGCTACCATATCCAAGCGGCTTGGCATGCCCTAACTTATAGCCATGTCGCTTAGTATCTATGGATTCTGCGTCACCGCATTCAAGGGTATAGATAATACCATCTAACTCCTCCTTGGTCACATTGTCAAAATACAGTTTTCCTCGAAATATTATCCCTTCTCTTATCGGTCTGACAGTTACATTTAGATTCGATGCATTACACTCCACTGTATCAGGAGACATATTATGCCAATAGAATTTACGCCCATTCAGTTTAGGCGACTCAAAGTGTACTTTCCCTTGCTTATCTACATAATAGTCATATGTCCAGAACCATGCATCATCAGGTCTGCTAAGATAGAACTCCGTATTGTTGAGTTTAGGGCTTGAAAGTTCCGGAAGTGTCCTTTTCTTCATATATACCGATTGCGGCTCTAATTTGAAGTTTTTTCTGTGTTCTTCTCCCAGATACATATCCGCGAAACGCAGTCTTGAAGTAAGCTGCCACGCCTTATTATGATTATTTCCCTTATATAGCATACCAAATAACGCGCATGCAGGGCATACTGACTTCTTATCAGCACATGTATTATGCTCCTTAAGGAGTTCACCAAGCTTCGCCTTATATACCTCTCTTGTTATACATGCGGGAGAAAGCATGACATACTCTTTATTATCACCGGCAAAACTGTAATACACAGGAAAATACTCTTCACTGTTAGTGCTCTTCATGAATTTATCCAGTTGTGTATTATACTCTGAGTATAGATGCGTACCGTTATCCTTATATGCCTTTAGTACGTTTTCTAATATATTAAGCTTAAGCCCGCTTTTAATGATCATTTTCTGTAACACAAATATATGACAGCAATGCTTCTGATTCTTTTCTGTGATATTAGTACCCTTTTTCTTCGCCTCGGGTCCATCTTCACCCTTTATTACATAACCGCATGTCTTTCCTTTTATATGCTCCTTTGTTACATTCATAGCTAATGCCTTGGACTTGATCAGTACTCCATTGTTACCTCTGCTCTCTCTCTTCACATAATCGAAGTAGACCTTCTCCCCTTCCTTTAAGCTATCCTGTACATAGCACTTCCTGCTGTAGTGTTCTGAATCACTTTTCCAGTCGTCTTCAAGGCTGTTGGCACCCTTTGTTCGCATCAGGCAGTCATCTGCGGCATGTAATTCATATTTTTCATTATCCACCTTCTTAAGAAGTCCCGGCTTGAAGGTCTCATTAGTTCTTTTACTGAGGACCATATCATCTTCCACGGCAGACAGACAGGAATTGGTAAGTATCTCATAGTTACTCCTTATCATTCCCCTTATCTCGCTTCCGGGGATGACCGGTTCATAGTATGAATCCTCAACCGAAGTATCTTCGTTGCTTAAGTCATTGTATGAAAAGAAATCATAGGATTTATGATCAGCAACACCCATACGGAAGGCATCGTCATTACTTGTATTGGGGATGAAAAGCGGTGTCTTGGTCAAGAGCGAATAACTGATCACACCTGAATAACCGCCTCTTTCCACCTTGCCCCTTTGGGGTGCTTCTTTACTTATTGGTATGAAATTATATGGATTAATGAACTTCTCACTCATATATGCCCCCTATCAATCTATAGTCGTCAATTACTGCCATACCGTTATCTTTATCATATGTTATATGATTTAATACGGTAATATTCCCACCATTTTCCAGCATACAATTCTCTCTGTATACTGAATCCCTCTCATCTGCAAAATCAGCTATATATTCAACTACGCCCTCAGCATGACGCTTACTTTCGGATGTAATGGCACGATACTCAGATGCATTGTCAAAAAGATGAACTTCAAGTATCTCATCCTTATCGGCTTCACCTATCGCCTCTTCTATCGATGTATACTTTCCGAAGAGAACCCTCTTCCTTGTATATATTAGATATGTGCCCTGATTCGGAGCCTCATTGATTCTTCTCATATCTCTTACAGTCATATTCAATCCCTCACTATATTGTATAATTCAGTCATACATTCACTTACATCTACTTCCTCGCTATATATTATCCGGCTATGTGTATCTTCTGAGAATAAGCCTCTTCCTACTCCTGCAAGTCCGCCTATCGATACATATCCCTTAGCTATATCACCTGATACAATTTCCATAAGACCGATGAGTGCCTTATAGCTTCTTTCGTTATCCTTCTTGATCATGTATTGTAAGGTAGTAGTACCGTCATAGTATGCTATCTCTGAATACAATGCCCCATCTGCTGTTCCTGAAGAGAATCTGCTTATCTTGTTCCTTTTAATCGGCAGTGGTCTTGCGCCTTCTATGATACTTTCCGATATGACTATCATTGATTGTCTGGCTTTCTCACTGTCTATATCCAGTATTGAATTATCTGTCCTTATATCTACGAATCCGAACCACTGCTTAATAAGCTGCTGCACCTTATTCTCACTACATCCAAGTCTTGACAGGATCATCTTGGCGTCCGCCCTGATAGCCCCATTCCAGCTTGTACCGGGTACTACAGGACGACCGTTACTTGTAATGTGCTCATAGTCAGCCTTACCGGGCTTGGCTGAATATCGCCTTATACTTATTCCTCCGCGCAACACAAGCGATCTGGCAGCCGTCACATACATTCCATCTGTCTGTTCCTTACCCTTTATCCATTCATCATAAGTCATATAGTCGTCGGAGGAACTATTATGTATCCCGCTTTTACACTCCTTAATCCATTCATTCCTGCTCTCTTTATCGAATGTCTTCTCAGATACCCCCAATATGCGTAATCTTCCAAATCCTCTGTTCTTATTGGCTCCCAGTCGAATTTCGCCGGACTGGATTCCATTAATCAACCTAAGTATGGAGCCTTCATGATCATAGCTATCACCATCTCTCTGTATCACCTCAAGTCGGATCATTCCTGTTATACCCGGCTCTATTATCTCCATATCGAATTTATTATCCACATTCTTTTCATCTGTAAGAGCTACTCCGTCACGGACTGATCTTACGAGCTTCTTATCATTATCAAAGTACATATCCGATATAATCATAGAGCTCATTCTTCCATTTTCGCCCGAGGAATAACCGTATATACAATCCGTATCCTTTGATATCCCTATATAATTGCGAAATGCACCTGCAAGAGATGTACCCGGTACGAAGAATTCTCCTGAGCCATTGGTCAGTACATCCGAATCCGTATTATCACTCTCACCGTTAGAGATGCTTAAGGGTGACTCTGTGACGATCTTAACGGAATAATATGTTCTTCTAATGATCTGATGTATCCTCACGCTTTTCCCTCCCTTCTGAGTTTATATTTTGCATGAATCAGATATGTTCTTAAGTATGTCATTCTAATATAGTTACTGTCTGCATTGAATCCCGTAATCTCGTTTTCTTCGGCAAAGCTTCTGTCTATCCCGTCAGTATTATTAATGGTATTTGAGATTAATTCTTTGGCATAACTATACTTCTCTATCTTAACCTCGGACTTTTTACCACCGAATCTCTTCTCTATTCCTTCATTTACTTCCTCCATAGTAGAGCATTCATTGAGAAGCAAGATCATATTGCTTATAGTCGCCTTCATGTAATCTTTGATCTCTGAGAAGTATTTATTCGCATCCAATACTGCTTTTTTCTGTATATACTCGCGCATTGACTCTTCACATAGCTTTGTAAGGAACGCATTCCCTTCGATATCAAGTTTTATTACCCCTTTCATATCCCCGTTGGAATCGCATCCTACAGAATACGCTTCATCACTTGGGACATACGGCTTGATCCTTATCTCCCCATATCCTTCGGTGCTTCTCTCGCCTATATATATCCCATCGCCTACAGGTATCTCTACAGGCTTGTCAAAATGAAAAGCAATAGCTGTTCCCTTATCAAATGTACTGATGGTGGGTTTTCTCATATTCCATGTCACATTATATCCACCAATTGTTGTATATCTTAGGAAACTCTCAGTAGTATATCCTGTATGAGCCACATCCATGCCAATTGTCGCTAATATCTCTCTTTCAAGCTTCACAGGCTCCGTCGTTACCATAGCCTTATCGGAATACACTATTGCAGGTGCAGCAAGTTCTGCTACAAAGTCCTTTGAAGATGCTTTCTCCGGCTCCTTCCCTGTATCGGCAGAAGTTACTCTTATCCGTACTCTTCCGTACTCAGCTGAAGAAGAATACCCGATATATGTCTCATACTGAGAGGACAGTATCTCATATGCTTTTTTAATCTGTCGCTCACTGCCCATGATATATCCGGCGAATGTCTGACCTCTTGATATAGACGACATCTGATAGAATTCCGCATCGGAATCACCCATCACAGAAGCCGCTCTGCCTATAGCTTTATCTTCCGGTCTTCTGTGGTGATATCGATTCTCTGTCTCTACGCTTCCTTTTCTTATACTCTTACCATCATCTACGATGTAACAATGCTTCATCTGATTAAGCTGTTTATCCGAATACTCCCTCCGTCTCTCGGGATTCTCGTACAGCTTATTGATGCAGATATCCTCATTGTTCTTAACCGTATACAGATATCCCGGCACTTCTTGGGCTCTCTTTCCGCCTATACACAGGTATGCGTTGGAACATATCATTTTCCCGTCTGTTATATAGTCAATAAAGTCTTCACCCGTCGACTTAAGGCCGGAAGCTATGATTCCAAGGATCTTACTTCCTTCGATATAGTCAATCGTAGATTCCTCACCCGCAGTTGTGCTCTTGCATATAACCGGATCACATATATCAATCTCATACTTAAGTATGTTAGCTCCCTGCGTAAGCGGAATACTGCACTCCTTTTCAATTGAAGTACTCTCCAAACAGATTAAGGCTGCCTTAACCTCCCCCAGTCCTCTTGTTCTTGATATCCCCATGTGTCTTAATGCAGCGCAGCAGCTACCGAGAAGCTCCACATCTTCTTCCTCAACATCATCTTCAATCTCAACACGAGACACGAACACAAGCCCCTTGTTGACTACTCTCATAGTCCTTAATGAGTCCTCTTCTGCTACTCCCGAATCATAATTTATCGCCGTCTGGCTTCTGATATACGAAAAATGATTAAGGATATTCTGCGGATGAAGTATGGGATTTCCCTGACTGTCTTCTACTATTCGTATCTCCTCATCATAACCTGTCGGATATGCATTACCTATTCTGATCCTTGCATGATTATCCAAGCTGCCTTTACTACCGAGTAAGGCATTCACTCTTCTTTCCATATCCTTAGGATCATCATCCCAGTCTGCCAGTTCAATTCCGCATTCCCTTAGACATCCTTTTATTCTTTTTGCGGGAATATACGGGAACCCATATTCGTCATGACATATATCAATATCCAGCATACTGTTGTATACTCCGCCATCCGATACGCACAGATCACTCAGTAGTTCTATTCTCAGTTCATAATTTTGGGTCATAGCCTTACTTCTCCTCTCAGTTTTCGGTATCCACATAGTAATCCATCATCTCCAGAGCATCATAATATATAGCAGTCCGATTCCCATCCCGATCCGTGTAATACAAATCATCCGGAAAACTACTTACTCTCGATCTTAGGAACGATGCCAATTCATCTACCCTAGCCTCACCAATGGGATATGTATTGCGCAGTCTCTTAGCAAAGGAACGCCCTATGACCTTTTTATCAGCGCTACCTTTTTTGCCATCTCCGTTCACAATCCGCATTTCTTCCTTAAAGGATTCAATATCCTCTCTTCTGTCTCTATTATCATCTTGCCTTTTGAAAGCGTCAGTGGTCTTGATATAATAGGGGCGCTTATATAATTTCTCCCCTGTTCGTGTGATATACTCTCTGTTGCGTGTTAGTTCAAGATTAAGAGTATGTATATTCTTACATACCTGGAAGTCCAACCAATTGCCGATCTCTCCATCTACAAGATTGCCTTTCTCTTTAGCTCTTTTCTTGGCAACATTACAGCACTCCTCGGCAACAGCATATCCAATATTGAACGGGAAATGACTGTTAATGTATGCTATTCCGGCACAGACACTGAACCTATTCTTTTTCTCTCCGTTCATGCCAAGCATTCCATATTCCATGATATGCTTCACGAAGTATTCAACTGTGGCAATAGCTATCTTGGCATTACATACATATGTAATATCATCTCCGGCTGTCAGTATCTTCATTACAAAACAATTCATATTGTCTTTTTTGCCAAACTGCGAATTATCAATCAAATTATTGTAATGATCCGCCATGTTGTTAAATACCGCTTTATATGAATTATTGATATTATAAGATATAGTGCGCATCAGACTTATTGCTTCCTTATAATCATCAATTCCCTCTACAAGGCCGCGTATCCTGCTTCCCATATTATTACCGTCAATATGCACTATGGCGATCATGCTGTCAGAGCCCTTCCTTGTAGTATAGCTATCGAGTATTCGTTCAACTTCACTCACTCCGTCAAGATTTCGCTTACTCTTTCCTGCACGCCTTTTAAGGTCAGACTCAGTACTTAACTTGATCAATGAATCCTTATACTTTTCAATTGACGTTATCGGGAAACCGGTCTTCTTCTCTACCTCCATTATCGGAAGCGCATCCAATGGCTTAGAGACAACCATTCTTTCCTTAATCCGTATCATCTCCTCGTTCAGTCTTCTGTAGTCATCCTTATAACTGTCAGTCTTGTCAGTTATTGCCACCGCCAATTGAAGCGAATAAGTATTGTCAATAGTGTATCTAGCCATTATACGGCTTATCTCTACCGCCAACTCCTTTGATTCATATATAAGATAAGCATTACCTCCGCCTATATATAACACCTGTACACGACGGTCTTTCTCCGTATATGCAATGGGACCGTCAGTATTGCACCACTCTAATTCAATATCCGAATCACTTATATCCTTGGTCTTACATGCGTATGCGATCGCATTCTCTATAATATCTTCCACAATTGCCGAAGCGCCTATAGCATCCTTAACCTTGGATGTCTTAAAAATGTAATTCTGTATCCCTCTGACATCGTACATTACAAGTACAGCTCTATTGTCTGTCATATCATACTCTCCTTGAATCCTAATATCCCAATTCCGCAAACATCTCAATATATAAGTTAATCGCATTGATCAGACCCTCCATCGGCGGTCTGATATTACCGTTACTGTGATTAACCAGATTCCTAGTGCCTTTTAATGCCTTATGTAATCTGAGTATCTTCCCAAGCAGATTCTTCTTATCCGGATCGATGATACATGACAGGAGTGGAATCTTTGTATCCGGATTAAGCCTTAATTCTTTGGGAAGTCCACCCTGCAAGGATGTCCTCAATACCTTTGGGTTACATGCCATCTCGATGGCTTTACATATAAGATAATCCGTATCTCTTACAGCATAATTCTTATTGCCTGATTTTATCTTCTCTGTCAATTCTCTGTTGAAGTAATAGATCACATTGATGCATCCCGTATCAAAAATATAATGGCCATTATCCATATAATTCTTTTTATTATCGATCTTGCAAGTATCTACGACGCTTTCATACTTTTCCCTGTTATAATATATCAGCTTATTGTCAATGAAAAATTCCGGCATTAATGATTCGATAAAAGTCAGCGCCTGCTGATACATTTTCTTAGCTGTACTGCGTCTGATTATCATGAGTGGCGTGCGCTTCTTAGAATCAAGCAGTTCTCCGTAATCGTTACGGATGTACTCAAGGAAGATATCAAACAACAGCTCTCCCGTCCTAATCAACTCATCTCCCGAGAACATTGTCTTCTCCAGCTCATTAAGTCCCTTTACATATGATTCGGGGTCGCACATCTGTATTCCGTCCGACACTGTCTCCATGGCTTTCAGAACATCGAGCAGAGCCGTATTTGTAGTGTTCTTATAGTACCCCTTAATGATATCTATTCGTCCGTAATTGATGAATTCATTGATACCGGATACGAAATCGAATATCCTGAAGGCCTCGGTCTGCTCTATCAACTCGGTTTCCCTTCCTTCATTGTATCTGATACCATATACAATATCAGGCATAATATCGTATACCTTAAGCAACGATAATATACCTTCAAGCATAAGGCTTATATCTCTGAATCCACCATGTGTATCTACCCAGAAATGCCCTATATTCCCCTTCTTTGATCTGATATACTCAGCCGTCTCATATATTCCGGTTACAGGCGTTGCTTCGTCTATATTAATTGCCTTATACTTAATCCTTCCATCGGGAATACCTTCATTATGTGTGAATGTCTTTATCCGTTCAATCAAGTAATCATATGAACTCATATTCAGCTTTGAAATTGTATCCAGAACCGCCTGAGAACATAGAATAATGAATTCAGTATCATTATCCGATCTCATACTTAGTTTATAGCGGATAATTGGTTCCATTGCACTGATGTAATCTCCCGAGTACATCACAGTTGAATTATTGTCTTTGACAACGAATCTCCTTGTCAACTCCTCCCCTTTTACGATACTTAATGCAAAAAGTACTATGTCGACCATTATTACTCATTCCTTTCCCTCTGATCACTTATATTCTCTGTATCTGACGAATCTGAATATTGTCTCCTTAACCCTCTCCCCTTTATCATTAAGTCTTTCGACAACATTGCGCTCCGAACATGCAGCCAACACTTTTATCCTGCCCTTTTTTAGTTCATGGACTATTCCATACACAAGCGAGGATTCTCCCTGCACTAAAACAGCCGCTATCTCACCGTCTAATTCATTGATTTCAGTCAGGCATTTCTCCTTGATCTTTCTTATTGTTTTCTCATTTGCATTAGCCGGTACTACTGGAAAATGTATGTCAACGACCTCCCCATAGTCTTCTGCTTCGCTTAACTGTAGTTCATCCCAACTGCCCGATGGATGGTTGGTAAAATTAACGAATAAGGTCCTTCCACCCTTTTTACACTCTGTGGGAGAATAATTGAGGCATTCTTTTTGACTGCACTCACTGTATATTATATTGAATGTATTCTCATCAAGCCTTAATGCATTCAACCGACCGGCTCCATCTCCTCCATAAATCTCGACTTTTACATCTTCAGGAGAATCCATAACTGTATCAAGCGCCTGTCTGCATATTATCAGATCAGTAATATCAAAGCCGATAAGAACTATCTCTCCCAGAGCTCCGGCAAAATGCCTGTTCCAATACTCGGCTATCATCACCCCTCTGCGCTCATGTTTTTTGGTCTCTTCAATGCTTTTTTGCATTTCGGCAGGCGGAGCAAATACTCTGTACTTAGAATTGGCAGATTCGAAGAATTCGCTGTATCTAACCGGCAATCGTCCTACACTTATAATGAATCTGATTCGGTCATCGACATCTGTCTGTATATCACCACTCAATGAATTCCTGTTCTTATTAAAGAGCTTAAGTATTTCGGTCTTGCTTGCATCTATTGTCTTTCTGAAGCGTTCAAGTTCATTGATCAGTTCCTTGATATCTTCCTTAGTAACAGATGTTGGCAGCCCCCGATCATTAATAAGCAGATGTGCGAAAGTATTGCGAATTCCCTTATAGTTATCTACACGAGTGATCAATTCACTTATAGAAGATATGTTGCGATCATAATCACAACTTTTAAATACCATTTTTTTGCTCTTGAAGAAGTTCTCGCTGTCTTTACGGTACTTTTCATCAAACTCGGTATTGACTCTTTTAAGATTCTTGATCTCTACATACAAGGGAGTTATCAAACTCCTGAACAGTTCAATGCAATTAACAATTGCCTGCCCGAGACGATTCTGATTAACGCACCAGTTACAAAGCAAGAATCTCTTATCTAGGATAGACATCGAATCATAGTACTCAGACAGACTACGATCTTCCTCGGGACAATTGAACATCTTTACCCGAAGAACGCTATATATCATCTCTCTTATTTCAGTATACATGGAGCGAGTACGGTCTCTGTTCTCTGCCTCTTTAATCAGAGAAGCTAATGTCTTATCTATCTCTAAGAAAGAATTTAACTGAATAGCCAGTGTAAACTTTCGAAGTGCTTCTATTAAGCCGTCTTCATCAGGTGATATCCCAGATATTAGCGATACTGCATTACCTGTATTAACAAATTCCCGCGCCCCTGATGCCATGTCAAGAACATTAATCAGTTCGACCAGATCAACAATAGGAGCTACATCATTATTCTCCTTCCTAACTTCCAGATTCCCATAGTAGACATGTGCAATCCTAAGAGGCTTAGTCGTGCAATTTTTAATATAATTAAGTACAGAGATATTATATATCGGCAATGATCTGAAGGAATGCGTTATATCAAATGCCACCTCGGAATCATTCATATCAAGTATTCCTTTAAGACCGGCCAACAAGCTGTAATTCTCAGCTAATTCCATATCATTCATTCCATATCTCAATAGCATGACATGTATTTCAGGCGAATATAAGGATTCCTCCTCTATCAGATATCCAAAGCTTAGGTTGTTCCTGTATATGTCAGTTATTCTCTCTGCTATACCGATTAATTCATCAGATGTGGTATCCTTTCCGTATTTATCGGAATCTTCGTATTCAGACAGTATCCGCAGGTTCGTATCACTATTGTCTTCTACACTTTTATTGTCCACATTAAGTTTAAAAGCAGAATAGAATGAACTCCACCCTGAATGAACAGTACCGATAATAACAATCTCATCCGGACGATACTCGCATATTAACGGTACAGCAATATAACTTGTGTCTTTGTATTCCCTGCCATTAAGCAGATATGTTGTTGTAAGATATCCACGGGCTCCTACGGTATTATTACCGGTTCCCAGAGTAAGTATTAAGATTTTTTTCATACGCCAGTATTAAATCAGTCAATTGTATTTCAACTTAAAGTAACAATATCAAACATCCCGAAGCCCTGCGAATTCTTAGAGCCAAGTCCGACATTATACAGGAAATCAAGTGCCTCACAACACCCTCTCAATCTATAAGTTCCCATATACCCCTCTATTATAAAATCCTTGTATCTTGTCAGGTACTTATCTTCACTTCGTACATCTATTACATCAAAAAGAAGCTCCGGAGCACTGTTCCCTTCCGTAAATGCATTGTATTTTCTTTTGTAATTATTTATCACAGCCTGTCTGAATTCATCATCTCCGGGATTATAATATATAGTCTTATTGCTGTTAGGAGCAGTATATCTCACAGTTATCGGAGATAACATCCTTATAATGATGTCTTCGGACTCTATCTTTTTATCTGAACTCGTCACAATTACATCCCTGTAGTTCTTCTCTCCGATCATTATACCGTTGCCCGATATGTTAAGAACCATCTTCTCCGATATTGATTTCAAAGCACACCGAAACTCCATAGAGACAGAATCACAGAATTCTATTTTTCCATCTTCAATCCTGCTGTTACCATTAAATGGTCCAAATGTGAACATCTTAAAAACACGATTATTGTACGAATAGCCACCATCATGCAGTTTGGAATCTCCCATAAGTTTATAAATGATGGCTTGTTGAATATGATGATATGCCACAGGAAGCTGTAACGGCTCATCCAGAATGGTTTTGATCTTTAATTGCATAATACTCCCAAAAGATAATAATTCTTTGTTTATTGTAACCCGAATTTAATTATATCATATATTATCACCATTAGATTATACTAACATCAAACCACTGTTTGGCAATCCCATATATGGATGAAGCAGGCTCATCGCCTGCTTCATCCATTACCACCATATCCTCGACAGTGACTCCAAAAAGTCTGCCAAGAGCTATGAGATTCACCACATCCGGAAGGCACAGCCCCTTTTGCCATTTATAGACGGCTTGGGGACCTGTAAAGCCCATATACTGAGCTATCTCCACCACGCTGTAGCCCCTGCTCTTACGCAGAGTCTCTATGCGCTTACCTGTGGCTATAAGGTCTACTGTCTCTGTATACATGTTCAACATACTTGCCTCCTCGTACACTCATACAACTTTGATTACTGATTTCATTCTCTGCTCGTAACTGCTCGAGTATTCCTGTAACACTCTACATACGATCATTTCCGTACCACCGGTCATAAGAATGTGAGTCTTTCGATTAAGCAGTAAATTATAATAACTCGCAGCAATCCTGTTGGCAATATGTTATTTTGCACAAATTCACTGATCGTTATTTATACAACATTAACAATAGCCTGAAGCATTCTGCAAAAGCTATCATAATCCTTATATCCGCACAGTATCGCACTGTTTTGTATATCCTTCAGCATTCGGTGGAATGCGGGATTATCCTTTTTATGCACACAGCAAAATATCAGTCTTACATCCGTACCGTCCTTGGCATACTCGCGGACCCTTCTTAATCTTATTCCATACCTTTGCGAATACCTTATATAGAAATGCTCCTTCGTATCTACGAATACATATTTGGTTCTCCGCAGAATCCGGTCGTCAAGTTTATAACAGTTCTTAGACATACTATTCCCTATACGATATATACTACTCTGTTATTGACAGTTTCATAACTATCGACAAGCTTATGGAGATACCTTGCATTTTTCTGTACATCACTTTCATCCTCACCATACCCTTTACCGAATACCGAATTGATCATCCTAATCAGTTCCTGATCATCCGCTACTATCTCCCCGCTTTCGATCAGACGTATATATATATTCATAAGCTTAGTTACCGAGCCGATTATACTATTAACATGTACAGGACCCATTAAGAAGATGTCATCTGCAAGCATGTTGCCGAGTTTTTCAGAGATACAATCGAATACCTTCCTTCTGGTATTCCCATTAAATCCTACGATGCATATAACAAGGTCATTATTATCTATATCTCTTAACAGGCGGGACATTGATTTCTTATCAAGTCTCTCAAGGCAAAACTCTACAAATCTAACCATATGATACCCATTATCTGATGGAATAAGTCTTGAATCGGTCGTACAGAGGGCATCTATATCGATATGACTTGAGAATGGAAGTTCATCATCACTTTCTCCCTCTGTCTCTCCGATGATATCCTTAAGCTCACTTATATACGCCGGAACGAGCGCATACAGTTTCTCTTCTATTATCATCGGATGTTCACCCGCCTGAATCGACAGCACTCCTTCAAGATATATAAGTGCGATAAGCCCTTCATATCCTCTGTAATATCCCGACAGGTACAGAGAATATCCTATCTCCTCAACCAGTTCCGGATCTGTTCCGTCCAACACAAAGAATACAAGCTTCTTAAGATACCTATCAAGACCCGTATCGCCGATTGTAACCGCACTCTCTTCCAGTTCAAGCAATCCTTTCTTGCGTGCTGTATTGGCTAGCCTCTTGATCCTCCCTATAGCCGCGATGAGACTTTTCTCTTCCTCGTTATAGGCATCATCGCGTCCTGTTACCCTTTTGCCCGTAATTTCTTCCAGTCGGTCCTTAAGCTCATAAAAGAATATCGCTCTCATCCTAATCTCTCCAATTCTTCGTTGATCACTGAATCTATGTATTCACTCATCTGATCTCGTAATTCCATAGGAATGAATGTCCGTATATATACAAGATACTGCCATACGATTCCGTCTGACCGTATCAGCATTGCACCGTATATATATATGAAATAGATCAAGGCATCTGCACCCTTATATCCATTCACATATCCCATATTCACAGTCATCTCTCTTATTACATCCGGTGGCGTGGCATTTGCGATTAGCAAAACTAACTCCTTGATAAATCCAGACATCGGGCATGCCCTTTCATCGAGCCCCTTGGCTGCCTCATCAAGACCGAGTATTCCTTCTGAATTTGCTTTTTTTCTTAACATTAGTACCGTATCTACCGCTTTATTAATTCTATCCAGATCAGAGACATTCAATCCATCCTTAATACGACTCATGATTTCCCTGTTGTATAGGAATTTGACACTATGCTCAAGACTGTATATGGCTTCGGTTATTTTTCTTTCCATATCGAGCAAATCGTCTTCTTTAATCCTTCTCTCTGCTCTGATTCGGGCCATCATATCCTCAGCATCAATTCTGGCATCAAACACTCGTTTCTTCTTACTCTCATTTTCCCTGATAAGCTCTGCCTTTCCCCACGGATTATCCATTTTCCCAAGCAGTTCATTTATCTCTTCTTTGCTTAATAGTCCTTCTTTCATCGCAATCCCTCTTTTGCACTGTTTCTTTGCTTTAGTCAATTTCCTTAATCGGTTCTTTTCTTGAGCATAATGCTTTTATACATTCAACACAATAAACCGTAGGTTTAATACTTCAGATTAAATTGATGATTGTAATTAGTATTGATCTATGCTAATATCATCTCACCGCGATCATGCGGATAAAAGGGATAAATTCATTTCATCGGGGGAATCATAGTCCCTTATGTATATAAGGGTTTCGCTGGCGTAAGTGTCTGACACTTGATCTGCCAATTATCTCTTGAATCAAGGAATCTAAAATTTTATAATATGATAAACATAAGGCGGTATATGCTCTCTATATCCTAATGTATAGAATAATACAGTATTATATAAGGAGATAATGAACCACCCCGTTCATTATCTCCTTTCAGATTGTGTCACTGACTCCGTATAGCAGTATCTCTCTTCATCTACATACTTGCATGGTATATGGAAAGCATGGCCTCTTCATCAAGTACCTTGGATTACTCATTTTTTGCTATTCAGCTCTTATCGGTATTATCTATCGCTAAGCCGGCATCCTTAACCACATCCGATACACCGGTCACATTGATGTTCCTTGTTACCTTCGCATCGTATGTATTGGCCTTCATGATATCTACTATATCAAGACCGGTCACTTCCTTAACGGTCTCTATTGTCTGTGCCAGTACGCCGGGCACATATGAGCCTACGGTATTCACTCCGTTATCACCGTTACCGCTGTCGATTATCGTCACCTTGTCGATATTCTCAAGAGGCTTTGCAATGGCACCCGCCATCTCAGGCAGAGCCTTGACTATCATCTCTATCATGGCAGCCTGACCATACTTCTTCATGGCCTCCGCCTTCTTCTCCATAGCCTCTGCTTCGGCGATACCCTTAGCTTCGATGGCCTTAGCCTCGGCTTCACCTACGGCCCTGATACCCTCAGCCTCCTGACTCCTTGCATAGAGATCTGCTTCAGCCTGTATCTTCTTGGCTTCCGCCTCCTTCTCGCGCTCGAACTTCTCCGCCTCAGCCTTACGCTGACGTTCGAAAAGCTCCGCCTCAGCCTTCTGCTGTCTGGCAAATTTCTCTGCTTCAGCCTTCTTCTTGATCTCAGCCTCCAGGGTCTGCTCGGTTACTTCTACATCCTTACGCTTAAGCTCGATCTCCCTCTCCTGCTTGGCGATATTGGCATTGGCCGTGGTGATCTCTATTGTCTTACGCTGCTCCTGCTGCTGTATCTCATAAGCAGCATCGGCCTCGGCCTGCTTGATATCGGATTCACGCTTAAGCTCGGCCTGTCTGATCCTGAGTTCGTTCTGCTTGGAAGCGATCTCCGTCTCAGCGGCTACCTGTGCCTCATTAGCAAGTCTCTTAGCCTCAGCCTCGGCTATTGCCACATCCTTGTCGGCCTGAGCCTTGGCAATGGATGCATCCTTCTGTATCTGGGACATATTGTCCTGACCGAGCGCTATGATCAGTCCCTTTTCATCCTCTATCTTCTGGATATTACATGAGATGATCTCTATACCGAGAGCATTCATGTCCTTCTGAGCCTTCTCCTGTACCTCGTCACCGAACTTCTTACGGTCGGTATTGAGTTCCTTAAGCTTAACCGTACCGATGATCTCACGCATATTACCCTGCAGTGAATCGGTAAGGGCTGCCATGATGCTCTTCTCATCCATATTAAGGAAGTTCTTCATGGCTATCTTGATACCTTCGGGATCGGTCTTGACCCTGACCTTAGCCACCGCATCTATATCCACTCCGATGAAATCAAGAGTGGGCACATATCCGTTGGTCTTGATGTCGATGCTTATCTGCTTAAGTAACAGTGTATCCTTGCGCTCAAGGAAGGGGAACTTGATCCCTGCCCTTCCTATGAGTATCTTAGGCTCCTTACGCCAGCCTGAGATGATGAAGGCTCTGTTCGGCGGCGCCTTGACATATCCTGTCGCAAGAACAATGATCACCAGAGCTAAGATAATCAAAATGATGGTTACGGTTACTGCATTCATACTACTCCTCCTTTGTGTAACGACTGTTTAACATTAAATACATTATACCTGCTCACATCCATATTAGTAAATATGTGAAAACTGCGAATTAGGCATGTTTATTTCTTAATTCTCAAGGTCTTAAGATATTCCTTTTCCCGAGGAGCTATCCGAAAGCTTTCCACCGACTTCTGTATGGCCTTATTGTGTGTCCATGTATCCAGCCTGTGCTCCTCAATATATGGCAGTATATGGTCATATTGCTTGGCAAGAGCCGTTGCAAAGTACCATGCCCGCATCATATTGATATAATATTCATCAGAGCTTATATCCGCTACCAGCTTAGGATAATCATCCGCATAATCCTCATCAAGAAAGTGCTCCATGAGCATCTTGACAGCGAATCTCACCGTATATGTGGCATCGGATGACAGCCACCCCTTTATCTCGTTAAGCAGCCTGTCCTTATGCTTTTTGAATATCTTGGGAGACATCTGGTCACAGGTCGCCCAGTTATTCACATAGGGCAGGAATGCATTAACCTTCCCTATGCAACTGTCATAGTCCTTATCAAGCGATATAATGAAGGCATGAAGCTGATTCTCATCGAAGTACTTATGCGGAAGAAGCGCAAGGAACTCTTCAGTATCCTTACGCTTGCTTAGTTCTTTTGCCAGACTTCTTAATGCCGGTGTCCTCACACCGATGAATTCATCTTCACTGACACCGGGTATCAGCCCACTCTGGAAATCCCTATATTTATTATCCTTAAGACCGGTAAGCCTTTCCCGTATCTCATCAGTTATCATATGTATACCTCAACTTATTACACACCTTGCCTGCATCTTAAGCTACCATATACAGACCTATATATTCGTCCGCACGATCTTCGGCTTATATCCTTCCTCCTCAAGCTTTTTAATTATCGCTTCCTTATGCTCCGTTCCGAATGCCTCAAGGGTTATACGAAGCTCCACCGCCGCATTACGGTTAATGGATACGAACTGGTTATGCTCAAGTTTGATGACATTACCGTTCTGAGCCGCTATCACTGATGATACCCTTGTAAGCTCACCCGGCTTATCGGGCAGAAGTACGGATACGGTAAAAATCCTGTCTCTCATTATAAGGCCCTGCTGCACTACAGATGACATGGTGATGACATCCATGTTACCTCCTGAGAGAATGGCTACCACCCTCTTGTCCCTGCAGTCAAGCTGCTTAAGGGCAGCCACGGTAAGCAGACCCGAATTCTCCACTATCATCTTGTGATTCTCCACCATATCAAGGAACGATACCACAAGCTCTTCATCCTCTACGGTTATCACATCATCCAGATTGTCCCTAAGGTATGGGAATATCTCCTTCCCCGGAGTCTTGACGGCAGTACCGTCTGCTATGGTATTGACCAAAGGAAGCGTCACCACCTCACCCTTTTCCAAGGATGCCTTAAGGCAGGCTGCTCCCGCAGGCTCCACACCTATGACCTTGATCTTGGGATTAAGGAGCTTGGCAAGCACCGATACGCCCGTTGCCAGTCCGCCGCCACCCACGGGTACAAGTATATAATCCACAAGCGGAAGCTCCTTGAATATCTCCATTGCTATGGTTCCCTGCCCGGTAGCGACCGCCGGATCATCGAAGGGATGTATGAAGGTATATCCGTGCTCATCCGCAAGCTTAAGTGCATGCGCGCATGCTTCATCATACACATCACCGTACAGTACCACATCAGCGCCATAGCTCTTGGTACGATTCACCTTGATAAGGGGTGTCGTCGTAGGCATCACTATGGTAGCCTTGGCACCGAAGCACTTCGCCGCATAAGCTACACCCTGAGCATGATTGCCTGCTGATGCCGTTATAAGTCCCTTGGCTCTCTCTTCATCGCTTAAGGTGCTTATCTTATAATATGCGCCCCTTAGCTTATATGCGCCGGTAAACTGCATGTTCTCCGGCTTAAGATATACCTTGGCCCCTGTCTGGGCGCTTAAGTATTCACTGTATACAAGCTTTGTCTCCAAAGCAACCTTAGAGACCGCCTCTGCAGCCTCCTCGAATCTGTCCAAAGTAAGCATTTTTCCTCCTTATCGATCATATCAATCATCAGGCCAATGAAAATATTCGTCCTTCTCATATACAGGCTCTTCTGTCACTTCCTCCTGCTCCGGCTCATCTCCCGTAGCAAAAAGCGCCTTAACAAAGGTATCGGCATTAAATTCCTGCAGATCCGATATCTTCTCACCTACTCCAATGAACTTAACCGGTATTCCAAGCTCGGATTGAATAGCTATGGCTATACCTCCCTTGGCTGTGCCGTCCATCTTGGTAATAACTATTCCGGATAAAGGTGCAGCCTCCGAGAATTCCTTAGCCTGTACCAGAGCATTCTGTCCGGTGGTTCCGTCTAGGACTATGAGATTCTCCCTCTTATATTCCGGAAGATTCTTATCAATGATCCTGTTCATCTTCTCAAGCTCATTCATAAGATTCTTCTTATTATGCAGTCTTCCGGCTGTATCACACAGGAGCACATCCACTCCTCTGCTCCTTGCCGCATTGGTAGCATCATACAGTACGCTTGAGGGATCTGCTCCTTCTGCCGTAGATATTATGTCAACCTCTGCTCTTTTTGCCCATTCCTCAAGCTGTTCCGTGGCCGCTGCCCTGAAGGTATCCGCTGCAGCAATAAGTACCTTCCTGCCACGCTTGCGATAGATAGACGCCAGCTTGCCTATCGTGGTGGTCTTACCCACACCGTTGACACCTATTACCATGACTACGCTCGGCTTACTTAAGAATTCATAATCATCTCTTGTGACCTTCATCTGGTCCTTGATGCCGTCAATGAGATACTGCCTGCATTCCTTGGGGTCTTTGATGCGGTTAAGCTTCACATCCTCCTTAAGCCTTTCAAGTATCTCTTCCGTGGCGTGTACACCCACATCACCCATTATGAGTATCTCTTCAAGCTCCTCATAGAAATCATCATCTATCTTATCATGGCTGCCGAATACGCCCTCGATACCGCCTACTATATTGTCTCTTGTCTTGCTTAAGCCCTCCTTAAGCCTTGCGAAGATTCCTGCCATCAGTTAAGAGCCTCCTCTACCAGATTGACGCTTACAAGTGTCGATACACCCTTCTCCTGCATGGTTATACCGTATAGCCTGTCTGCTCTCTCCATCGTCCCTCGTCTGTGTGTTATAACGATGAACTGTGTATGCTTAGTAAGCTTATGGAGATACTTGGCGAATCTCTCCACGTTGCTCTCATCAAGCGCAGCCTCTATCTCATCAAGGAGACAGAAGGGTGAAGGCTTTAGGTTCTGTATGGCAAAAAGCAGTGCAATGGCTGTCAGAGCCTTCTCACCACCGGATAACTGCATCATATTCTGAAGCTTCTTGCCCGGAGGCTGTGCCTCTATGCGAATCCCGGCTTCAAGTATATCCTGATCCTCCATAAGCTCCAGGGTCCCGTGTCCGCCTCCGAAGAGCTCCTTGAATACCTTGTCGAACTCCGTCTCAATGGCATGGAATTTCTCCTTGAACTGTCTGCGCATTGCTGTATCAAGCTCTTCGATGATGCCGATAAGTGTCTTCTCTGCTTCCACCAGATCATCATGCTGGGTCTTAAGGAACGTATATCTCTCTGATACCTCCTTATACTCTTCTATCGCACCCACGTTGACATCTCCAAGCTTCTTGATCTCATCACGAAGTGTGGTAACATCCGATCTAATACCGGCCAGATCGTTCATATCCGGATCTCTCAGAGCCTCGGCGTCGCGCAGAGTTATCTCGTATTCGTTCCACATATAATCGATCTGTGACTGTATGGCTTCGGTGAGTTTCTCTGCCGCAGACTGGAGACGATATTTCTCCTTATCCAGATTGGTCCTTCTCTCAGCAAGCTCTTCCCTGACCGTGAAGAAGTTCTTCTGCTTCTCGGACAGCTCCTCCTTAAGCCGGATATCCTCGGATAATTTACTGCCTGTCTCTTCCTCCGTGGTATGCGATGCCTTAATGGTCTCCTCTATCTCAGAGATATTCTTCTCTTTCTCTTCTATCAGACTCGCACCGGAACCCATCTGGGTCACGATCTCATTAAGCTCCTCTTCGAAGCGCTCACGCTCAGCCTTGATACGATCTATATTCTGCTGCTCGAAGCCTACCTGCTGAAGTATCTTCTCAGTCTCAACCTCCGCCTGCTTAAGCTCGTCAGCCACAGCACTCTCTTCTTCATGGTGCTTCTCAAGGAGTGTCTGCATCTTTTCTATATGGGCTGTCTTATCCCTCTCAAGGGCTACGGAGGCTTCCAGTTCCTTCTCTATGGTCTCTTTCTCGGAAGTATTGGCGCTTACCTGCTTATCAAGCTCTGCCGACTCTGTCTTAAGGCTGTCATAGTCAGCCTTATTCTCTTCCTGTCTGTTACGGGCGCTTGTCAGATTGAGTCTTGCCGTATTCTGCGCGATGAACTTCTCCTGAAGGGTGATCTTGAGCTTTTCTATCTCCACCCTCTCTTCATTACGCTTAGTCTTGGTATCCTCTATGGCTGATAAGAGTCTGTCGATCTCCTTGAGTGACTCCTTCATGCTCTTATCAAGCTCGTCCATCTCTCGTCTTCTTGACAGAAGATTACTGTTATTCTTGAAAGCACCACCGCTTATGGCACCGCCGGGCACAAGCAGTTCTCCCTCCAGGGTGACCATCCTGATACCGTAATCATACTTACGTGCTATCTTAACGGCATTGTCTACATTATCGACCACTACTATCCTTCCAAGCATGGCTCTGGCCACATTGACATATTCCTTCTTGGTATTCACAAGTGAATCCGCAAGCCCCAGGACTCCCTTTTCGTTAAGCACCTCAGGAGTCTTGAATTCCTGCGGATGCTTGATGCTTGTAAGGGGAAGGAAAGTAGCTCTTCCTGCTTTTTCCTGCTTAAGAAAAGCTATCATCTTCTTGGCCGTCTCTTCATCATCCGTTACGATATTCTGTATATTACCGCCGAGAGCCGTCTCTATGGCTGTCTCATACTTCTTGTCGGAGGAGATTATATCGGCAACAACACCTATTATTCCCTTATTCTTCTCCTTCTGCTCCATGACACGCTTAACAGAGCCGCCGTATCCCTCATATCTCTCTGTGATATTGGAAAGGGCTTCAAGCTTACTCTTATCCTGATGATACTTCACCTGTGTATCACGAAGCTTATTATCCATGGAGGTAAGCTCCTCCTTGTAGCCGGATACCTTTTCCTCCTTGGCCTTCTCCTCGGCATTTAACCTGCTTATCTCATCCGATATCTTCTCGAATTCATCTTCGAACTGTTTGATGACATCCTGCTGCTTCGCTTCATCCGTGCGGGCTGCCACAAGCTTGCTTGTAAGCTCCGCCTTTCTTATATCTATCTGCTCCTGCATGGCAGTAATACGCTCTGCTCTCGAACGGATATTGGCACGCTCATTAAGCGCTCCTATGATATCGTTCTTACAATTCTCAATGTCGGTATTGATCTCCTCTATCCGGCTCTGTATCTCATTTAAGCGCTTTTCAACCTCAGCCTTTTTATTCTCGGCTTCTTTAAGCTTCTCATCTATTGCGCCCTTTTGCTCATTTAAGCCTTCTTCTTCCTTCTGCTTGGCTATAAGCTCCTTAGACACGCTTTCCTTACGGGTATCAAGATGAGCCTCATTACCGCGGATTGAATTGATCTGCTCCTTTAAGAGTGCGATCTGGCTTTCAAGCTTCTGTCTTACGCTTCCCGTCTCACTCAGAGCATTACGCTCTTCTTCGATTGCCTTTTCCAGCTCTTCTATCTTAACGATGGTCTCGTCATATTCCTGTCTGATATTCTCATACCTGCTGTCAGCCTCATCATATTCCTTGACGACATTCTCCAGACTGACATTCGTGTCATTTAATCTTTCTTTTATGGAATTATTCTCAAGCAGGAACATATTGACATCCAATGTCTTAAGCTTCTGCTTTTTATCAAGGTATATCCTTGCCTTGCCCGCCTGTCTCTCAAGAGGCCCTACCTGTTTCTCAAGCTCTCCGAGTATATCCGACACACGCACCAGATTGTTACGCTCTTCTTCAAGCTTCTTCTCTGATGCCACCTTACGCCTCTTGAACTTAACAATACCTGCAGCTTCATCAAAAAGCTCTCTTCTGTCCTCAGGCTTACCCGAAAGGATGGCATCTATCTGACCCTGCCCGATGATAGAGTATCCTTCCTTACCGATACCTGTATCATAGAAGAGCTCGCTTATATCCTTAAGTCTGCATGGCGCTCCGTTGATAAGGTATTCACTTTCACCCGAACGATACAGTCTTCTTGCCACGGTCACTTCATCAAAATCTATAGATAACTGATGATCCGAATTATCCAGCGTGATCGCCACATATGCATAGCTTAAGGGCTTGCGCATCTCCGTTCCCGCGAAGATAACATCCTGCATGGACGCTCCTCGAAGCTGCTTGATTCGCTGCTCACCGAGCACCCACCTTACGGCATCGGCCACATTACTCTTGCCCGAACCGTTAGGTCCTACAATGCCTGTTATACCGTTATGGAATTGAAAACTGATTTTATTGGCGAAGGACTTAAAGCCCTGCACCTCTATACTTTTAAGATACATATCTACCCTTATGTCTGCCTTTCACGGCCCGGATACTAATCCATGACCTTGCTCATCATATCGATCGCTTCCTTAGCTGCCATCTGCTCCGCAGCCTTCTTGGATCTTCCTTCTCCCTTTCCGATCACTTCTCCGTTAAGGATTGCTTCCGCCATGAAGGTCTTGTCATGATCGGGCCCCTTTTCCCCCGCAAGCCTGTAGCCGAAATCATCATATCCTCTTGCCTGAATGATCTCCTGCAATATAGTCTTGCTGTCCTTAAAAGGTACGCCTTCCTTCAGATCCTCCAGGACATGGCTGAATATATGCCTCCTTGCCGCCTCAAGTCCGCCGTCAAGATATATGGCTCCTATGACCGCTTCCATTACATCTGAGATTATGGAATCCCTGTCTCTTCCGCCTGTCTGCTCCTCTCCTTTACCAAGGAGTATATACTTCTGAAGCTCTATATCTCTGGCACACTCGGCCAGTGCCGGTTCACACACAAGCGAAGCCCTCTTCTTCGTGAGCTTGCCCTCCGGCATATCCGGATTCTTATGATACAGGAAATCACTGCTTACAAGTTCAAGAACAGCATCTCCAAGGAACTCAAGCCGCTCATAGTCTCTCACGCCGGCCTTTTTTCTCTCATTCGCATAAGAGCTGTGTGTCAAAGCCTGTCTAAGTAATTCCTTGTTTTTAAAAGAATATCCGATCCTACTCTCCAGTTCTTCCTGATTCGCTGCTATGCTCACAGAATCCACAACTGCACTCCTTTACAAACCAAAAAGCCCTTGTTGCGGGCTTTTTGATCATGCTTAATCAACTTCGTTCTTAATAAGTTCCACTGCCTCGCCGACTGTTGTGATCTTCTCAGCCTTCTCCGGCGGTATCTCTATATCGAATTCCTCTTCCAACCCCATGATTATCTGGAATACATCCAACGAATCTGCTCCCAGATCATCGATGAAAGTCGTCTCCATAGTGATCTCTTCCGGGTCAACGCTGAGTACTTCCGCTATGACCTTCTTAAGCTTCTCAAGTTCCATAAGTTCCTCCTGACCTTATTCTATTACTGCCTTTATCTTCTCGCTGATATTCTGTTCTTTGAACTGTACACACTGGATAAGCGTATTCCTTATCTCCTTCGGAGTGCTGCTTCCATGAGTCTTGACCACAAGTCCGTTAAGTCCGAGCATCGGGGCGCCTCCGTACTCCGAAGCATCGAATTTCTTAAGAGTAGCCTTTAGAGCCGGCTTTATCAGCAATGCACCTATCTTGCTTCTCACAGATGACATCAGGGCTTCTTTCAGCTTGGTCATAAGAACGTTGCCAGTTCCCTCCAGAGTCTTAAGCAGGACATTACCTACGAACGCATCACATACCACAACATCCGCGCCGCCTTCTACCACATCTCTTGCTTCTATACTTCCGGTAAAATTGATCTCCGGACAAGCCTTCAACATCGGGAAGGCTTCCTTAACAAGCGCATTGCCCTTCTCCTCCTCGGCGCCTATATTGACTATAGCCACTCTGGGATTGGCAATCCCTATTATATTCTTCATGTATATTGAGCCCATCTTGGCGAACTGCACAAGCATTGACGGTCTGGCATCAACATTGGCTCCGCAATCCACTATCAGCGCTATACCGTTCTTGGTAGGTATGAGCGGTGCCAAAGGTGCTCTCTCTACACCCTTAAGCCTGCCTACTATAACCTGACCTCCGACAAGAGTAGCACCCGTAGACCCTGCCGAGACATAAGCATCGCACATTCCGTCCTTGACCATGTTCATGGCTCTTACAATAGAAGAATCCTTCTTCTTGCGGATGGCCATTACCGGCGGTTCGGCATTCTCGATCACATCCGGGGCATCTGTTATGATGATCCTTTCCTTATCATAATCAGTACCCTCGGTTGCGGCACACCTCTCAAGTGATGCTCTGATCTCAGCCTCTCTCCCCACAAGATAGACCATGAGTCTGTCATTATCCTTAACAGCTCTTATCGCACCGGCCACGTTACAATCAGGCGCATTGTCGCCTCCCATGGCATCAAGGGCGACCTTAGTATACTCAGCCATAAATACCTCTCTAAATCAACTACACAATACTATACAAGAGGCAAATATAAAAATCAAGTATTTATATATTATTGCTTAGTCGTGTATATGCCTATATATCTTTGAAATGAAAGCTCTTAAGTCCTGTGGCGTAGTCATCAACTATATGTCCCTTACCCTTAAGCCTGTACTTGTAGGTCACAAGCCCCTCAAGCCCCACAGGTCCTCTTGCATGCAGCTTACTCGTGCTTATGCCTACCTCCGCTCCGAAGCCGTATCTGAAGCCATCGGCGAAGCGTGTGGAGCAGTTATGATAGACTCCCGCGGAATCCACCAATTGCATGAATGCTTCGGCTGCCTCTGCATCCTCTGTAATGATGGAATCCGTATGATGAGATCCGAATCTGTTGATATGCTCTACTGCAGAGTGAAGGCTGTCCACCACCTTAACCGAAGCAATAAGATCCAGATATTCCACATATCCCTCTTCTCCCACTGCCTCTACGGGTATGAGTCCTCTGGTGGCGAAATCCCCCTTAAGGGTGACCCCCACTTCGTTCATGGCCTTATATAACACAGGCAGGAATTCCTTCGCTATATCCTTATGCACCAAAAGGGTCTCAACCGCATTGCATGCTGCCGTATACTGTATCTTGGCATCGGTTATGACCTTGACTGCCATATCGGTATCGGCCGCCTTATCCACATATATATGGCATATTCCGTCCGCATGTCCCATTACGGGTATTCTGGTATTATTCATTATATATTGTACAAAAGCATTGGAGCCTCTGGGAATGATAAGATCCACATCCCCATAGCAGTCAAGCAGCTCATCTATCTCACTGTGCGATGTGGCCTGATACAGACAATTCTCCGGAAGTCCGGCCCTGCTTACCGCTTCTTCAATAAGGGTGAATATCTCCCTGTTGGTGTGCAGTGTCTCCTTCCCTCCCTTTAATATCGCACAATTACCGCTCTTGATACACAATGTGGCTATCTGTATCATGGCATCCGGTCTGGCCTCGAATATGACTCCTATCACTCCTATCGGACATGATACTCTCGTAAGTATCAGTTCCTCATCAAGCTGCCTGTGAAGTGTTATCTTACCTATAGGGTCCGGCAGAGCGATCAGCATATCTATCCCGTCAAGCACAGACTTAAGCTTGCCATCATCGAATTTAAGTCTCTTAAGCACGGCGCTTGGCACTCCGCCCTTCATGGCTTCTCCCATATCTATATTATTGGCCGTGAATATCTTCTCCCTGTTATCCTTAATGGCAGTCTTGATATACTCAAGCGCCCGGTTTCGTTCCTCTATGGAGGTGGCCGCCAGATAAGGCGCCACAGACTTCATTCCTGCCGCATCTTCTCTTATACTCATTTTCCAATAATCCTCATATCCCGGAATCAGGACACTGCGCTCATACCCTTAATTCAGGCGATCTGCCTCTGTCCTTACTATAATTATGAAAAATATTGTATCACAGATAAAATATTTGTGGTAGAATAAATATGTTATTGCAAACGAGCTTTGACTCGGTTATATCCGGCGCGAAGATTAATTATTCGTCACAAACGGGCTTTAGCCCGGTTGTGTGATTTGGCGTCGAAGACGGCAAATCTAGTGCAGGCGTAGTTAATCGGTAGAATGTTAGCTTCCCAAGCTGAAGAGGCGGGTTCGACTCCCGTCGCCTGCTTCAGAGCCCCTATACCGGCATTTTGCCGATATAGGGGCTCTGATTATGCTTAAAGGGCAGCTTTGCCACGAAAAAAACGGCCACAGGTAAACCTGAAGCCGTTAAGGTCACACTGAACCGAAACTACCGTTACTCTACGGTAATGATCTCCTTCTTGTTATAAGAACCGCATGCCTTACATACTCTGTGGGGAACCATCAGAGCACCGCACTTGCTGCACTTAACAAGAGTAGGATTAGCCATCTTCCAGTTAGCTCTTCTCTTATCTCTTCTTCCCTTGGAAGATTTATTCTTAGGACAAATTGACATATCTACACCTCCTTCAGAGTTTATAATCATTAAAACACGCTTATGTATTATATGTTGATTCCCCTGCCCTTGTCAACTGTTTTTTATAATAACTTTGATGCTTTTGGTTTTACTTCTCCGACTATCTGCCCTTTATCTCTATCCTGTCAAGTATCCCCTGTACGCCAACATCCCTGTGGGTAAGATACATCCTTACAACATCCTCTGTAAAGTCACGATCCGCTCCGGTCTTCTTAACGATCGCATCTATGGAGCGCCCCTTATCCGTCAGCCGCATTATGGTCTTAACCACAGTATAGAGTTCATCAGTTCTGTTCCTGCCTTTAGTACACGTATCAAGATCCATATGTATATCTGCCGACCGGGTCTCTGTCCGTCCGGCATACGTTATATCCTCGGCATCATCAGTAACGCCCTCAAGCACAGCCGGCTTCGCATGACCATAGTATATCCGCTTGGGCTTAAGTGCAAGGAGTCTGTCCCAGCTTGCTCCGATCTGTGTGTCTTTATGAAGTTCAAGCTCATATAACGGATTAAGGTCGCCTACAAGCAGACAACCTTCATCTAGCCACAGTGATATGCTGTCATCGCTGTGACCGGGCGTATGTATTATTTCTCCGTCTATTCCGAGCTCTGCAAGCAGCTTCCTGCCCTCAGACAGTTCGACCATTCTGACACTTCGCTCATCTATGGGTGTATAGTCGGTGCGCCCCTCTTTTTCGAATATATGGTCAGAGGAATGTATATATGCCTTCTGTACATCGGGAATGACTATGGTGACTCCGTGTGAAGCTATCTCCTGTGCTATGCCCATATGATCCGGGTGAAAGTGCGATATAAGAAGATATCTGATATCCCCGATACCTGCCCCCGTCTCCTTGAGTGCCCTGCAGAAGAGGTTGAATGTCCCTGCCCATGCGGTATCAAAAAGGACATACCCTTTATCTCCTTTTATCAGATATGTATTGGTGTTGCCGTATCTTAGCGGGATCACCGAAGACCCCGGTATATTACTGTGTCCGGTCATGTCCAAAGCTCACTTAAGTGACTTAAAAAGTTCTATATCCGACTGCTTAACCTTCATATTGGTGGTCATCGGTTCTTCGCCGGGCTTAGTCACCGTTATCTCTATTACCGTATCCTCGGTCACACCTGTCCTTATCAGGTGCTCTATAAAGCCTGCGAACTTCGGATGATTATTCTTAAATGTCCCTATCGCAGCCATAAACTGCATAATGTTCTGTGGATTAGCATTCATTGTCTTATCTCTCCCTTAATACGATGTTCCGTATACCGTTTTAATATTCTATTACTCAATTATTCTGTCATTCTATTATCACTATCCCACGCGAGAATTCATTATTCATCGGTGTGTGATACTTATCCGTTACGGCTGCTTCGTATATATTCGCAGATGCGATATCGATATCAAGGCATGCGTGCATATCGGCATCGGCAAGCTTAGTTATAAGCGGAATGCGGCTCTCTCTCTTAATCCGGCCAAGCAGAGGCTCAGCACTCTTACGAAAGCCCAGTACCCTTGCATAAGGCACCACCACAGGCGGCATACCGCATATATCAAGCATAATATGAGTGAGCAGTCTGCACACGCTTGTATGCGTAATATTCTTAGTCTTCATCGCATCTATGAAGGACTCGAAGTCGATGTAGTCCTTGATCTGCGTCACGAGTCTGTTACTGAAGGAGCGTGTGATGTCCAGATAATCGGCAAAGCTCTCTTCATGCAAAAGCTTATAGTGCAGATATGAGCTGAAATCATTCTGATACATTAACTTCGACACCTTTAGCGTGACCACACTCGACCCCGGCATGTGCTTAAGCATGAGCTCTTCATCAAAGGTCTCCCTAAGAAGCAGTCTTAATGCCGAAGCAGAACTCATTCCGTCCACATCAAGCTCCGTGGCACTGTAGTCCGCTCCCTTTCGCGTCACGGCTCTTGGTATCATCGCCGAATGATTCTTACGGATGGCTCGGCAGTATTCTATAGCAAGAATGGTGTTCGGCCCGTCAAGATTGGTAAGCTCTGTCGTATCAAAAAAAAGCTCTAAAGCCTTTTGTCTGGCAAGCGGATATGAATAGCCCTTGCGCAGATAGGAATCAAGAGTCTCCTCATACAGTGGCGGAGGATCGGATAAGAACTCCGACAGCTTAAGTACAAGCTCCTCGCTGCCCTCTTCCACACCGAAGGCAAGCTCATCTATGACTCCGAGACTGTTAAGAAGCGATACCCCGCCCTCGGAAAATCTCTTGGCATCTGCGGTCGCATACACTACCGGCAGCTCTATCACAATGTCAGCGCCGCCAAGCAGAGCCATCCTTGCCCTCGCATACTTATCAACTATGGCAGGCTCGCCCCTCTGTGTAAAATCCCCGCTCATCACAGCGACCACATAGTCGCTTCCCGATCCGCGCAGGGTATCTATCTGATATTTGTGTCCGTTGTGGAACGGATTGTACTCCGCTATGATTCCCGTAGTCTTCATATATCTAATATATCACAACTTGGTATAGCTTACACCCTGTTTATTCCTGCTTTATGAATAATTTGGTCCAAATTACGTAAAAGTGCCTTAAGACATATCTTAAGACACTTTTTCATACACTCTGTAACCGTATATCACAGTCTATACAAGCTGTGCCTGAACCGCTGTAAGCGCTACGACACCCACAACATCCTCCCATGAGCAGCCTCTTGAAAGGTCGTTGACAGGCTTAGCCAGTCCCTGAAGCATGGGACCGTAGGCCTCTGCCTTGCCAAGCCTCTGTACGAGCTTATAGCCGATATTGCCTGCATCAAGGTTAGGGAAGATAAGGACATTGGCTTTACCGCCAACCTCTGAATTCGGTGCCTTGGCCTTGGCAACAGAAGGAACTAACGCAGCATCTGTCTGTAATTCACCGTCTACTACCAGATTAGGATATTCCTCCTTGGCGATACGAGTAGCCTCCACCATCTTATCCACAAGCGGATGCTTGGCGCTTCCCTTGGTGGAATGTGAAAGCATTGCAATTATGGGCTTGGCTCCAACAAGATTCTTGAAGGACTTGGCCGATGTATCCGCAATGGCCGCCAGCTCTTCCGGATTAGGGTCCTGATTAAGTCCGCAATCCGCGAATAAGAAGGTTCCGTTATATCCCATATCACAATCCGGAACATCCATTATGAAGAAGCCGCTGACAAGCTTGGTTCCCGGCGCAGTCTTGAGTATCTGAAGTGCGGGGCGGAGCGTATCTGCCGTCGCGTGACATGCTCCCGCTACCATTCCGTCAGCGTCATTAGCCTTGACCATCATCACTCCGAATGTGAGACTGTCGGCAAGCAGGGTCTCGCGCGCCTTCTCCGGTGTCATACCCTTGGCCTTACGTACTTCGTAGAGCAACTCCACATACTCATCAAGCTTATCCGTATGATTGGGATCTATTATGGTAGCACCGTCAAGCTCTATATCGAGCCAGCCGGCACCGTCAAGTATCTTCTCCTCGTTGCCCACAAGGATGATATTGGCTATTCCTTCCTTCAATATATGCGAAGCAGCGATAAGTGTCCTCTTATCCGTTGTCTCTGGCAGCACGATGGTCTTGATATCGCTTCTTGCCCTCTCCTTGATCTTATCAATGTAATCTCCCATTTTGTAACCTCCGTATTACATATTCCGTTTCTATACTATCATATTTTACCACCGACACGCTTTCTCTTTCATTGCCAATCGTGTCATAAATATGTGAAAATTTGCACTTTTTCTTAATTCTTGCTTTTCCCTAGTTCTTAAACGAATGTATGGGTGCCGGAATCCTTCCGCCGCGGTTCACGAAATCCGCACATCCGAAGCTGTTGACAGGCATTATGGGCGCATGTCCCAGAAGCCCTCCGAATTCAACCTTATCTCCCACGCTCTTACCGATCACGGGTATTATGCGTACTGCAGTAGTCTTCTGGTTGATCATTCCTATTGCAAGCTCATCCGCTATTATACCCGATATGGTAGTATTCGGCGTATCTCCCGGTATGGCTATCATATCAAGCCCCACAGAGCATACGCAGGTCATGGCTTCTAGCTTCTCTATGGTAAGTGCTCCTGCTTCCACCGCGTCGATCATGCCCTGATCTTCACTTACGGGGATGAAGGCACCTGAGAGTCCGCCCACATAAGATGATGCCATCACACCGCCCTTTTTCACCTGATCGTTAAGAAGCGCAAGTGCCGCGGTGGTTCCCGGCGCTCCGGTCTGCTCCAGCCCCATTGCGCAGAGTATATCAGCCACGCTGTCTCCGATCGCAGGCGTAGGCGCAAGCGACAGATCCACTATTCCGAACGGGATATTAAGCCTTCTGCTGGCTTCCTTCGCTACAAGCTGACCGACTCTCGTTACCTTGAATGCAGTCTTCTTGATAGTCTCACACAGTACCTCGAAGGATTCTCCCTTCACACTCTCAAGCACATGCTTTACTACCCCCGGCCCACTGACACCTACATTGATTATGGAATCAGTCTCAGTCACACCATGGAAAGCTCCTGCCATGAAGGGATTGTCATCCGGTGCGTTACACAGCACCACAAGCTTCGTACAGCCTATGGAATCACTGTCCTTCGTAGCCTTAGCCGTCTCCTTGATGATATCTCCCATAAGCCGCACGCCGTCCATATTAAGGCCGGTGCGTGTTGAGCCAAGTACAACTGAGCTCATGATCCGCTCTGTCGAAGAGAGCGCCTTGGGTATCGACCGTATAAGAAGCTCTTCCGCCTTAGTCATGCCCTTGGCAGCTAATGCCGTATATCCTCCGATAAAATTAACCCCGACTGCCTTAGCCGCCTTATCAAGCGTAAGCGCTATCCTCACGAAATCATCCGTGCTTCTGCATGCCGATGCCCCGATAAGTCCTATAGGGGTAACGGATATCCTCTTATTGACTATTGGAACACCAAGCTCTGTGGATATATCCTCTCCGGTCTTCACAAGTTCCTTCGCAACGGTTGTGATCTTATTGAATATATTGTCACACAGCTTTGTAAGGTCATCCGATATACAGTCATGCAGGCTGATCCCCAATGTGATGGTCCTCACATCGAGATTCTCCCGCTCGATCATCTTATTAGTCTCTTCTACCTCAAATATATTAACCATGTTACTTACTCTGCTCTTTCTGTATTATATATAGTTCATACACCAAGTCAGTCGTAATTTCCATATAATGCACAAGCGGGTAATGCGGAACGCCGGTACTTAGGCGATGTTTTTTATCGCCTTATGTACCGCTGCGTGGAGCTCTTAGCGAAAGCGTGCCCGCAGTGTATTATATGGAAATTACGACACATGGAGCGTATGGATCAAATCCTGTGCATAGCCGAGAAGATATCCTCGCTCTGGCACTTGATCTGTACCCCGATATCCTCTCCAAGCTTCTCAAGCTCCGAAGCAATATCTCCGAATGCCTTGGTAGCACCTGCAAAATCCGTTATCATCATCATATTGAACCATCCCTGTACGATAGTCTGTGATATATCCAGAATATTGATGCCATTATCGGCAAGATATGTACATACCTTTGCGATTATCCCGACTGCATCATGCCCCACTACAGTGATTATTGTCTTTTTCATTTCTATCTGTTCTCCTGACCGTTATATTATTATGTTCTGCTTATACACCAATGCACTTATGCTTCACGACAAGCATATCCTACAGGTCCTCAAGCATTCTTATCAGATCCTCGAATGTTCCCTTAGGGCCCTCCCACGGATGCTCCTTGCTCGCTATCATTGTATCCGTCACAAGATACCCATCCATTCCGGTAATCGTACATGCGGCATACATATCCTCTTCCTCATCATTACCTATAATAAGGCATTCTGATGGCGATACCTTAAGTCTGGCGCATACTGTCTCAAAATACTTGGGATTGGGCTTACAATAGCTGTCTGACTCATATGAAGTCACAAGGTCAAAATCCTCAGGCTTAAGCCCTACCCATCCCATTCGTGTCACCTGTCCGACCATAGGGAATAATGGATTGGTGGCAAGCACAACTATGTCAGCCTTTTCACGGGATAATTCCACGGCCTTTATCGCATATGGATTATCCTGCGTGAACATCTTGGCATCCTTAAACTCCTTGCCGTAGAAGTCATCGCATTCTGCCATGATACTCTTATCCGTCACTCCCGTATCCTTATAGAAGCACTCCCAGAATGCATCCATATTACTCCTGCTTCCGTCATTACGAACCATCGCTGCCGTACCCTTCCAGACAGATGCAACAAGCTTATCCGCAGGTATCCCGTAGGGCGCCAGCCTCTTAGCCAAAAGCTTAAAATACCCGTCCGTGAATTCCTTCATATCCATCGGAACCAAAGTCCCGTCCATATCATACAGTATCGCTTTATATCTTCTACCCAATATTGCCCGTTACTCCTTTTCCTTACTTATTGTATTTGATATCAGTCTTGCAAGACCGCCCCTGACATCCCGTATTACTGTCCTAAAGCTCTACTATGCATGTCGGTTCACTTCTCTTAGCCACTATCATCTCAAAATCATTGGCATGGTATTCATTATCACCTGCCTCTATCTCAAGCCTTACTGTCTCATATGCAAGCTCCGGCAGGTTATTCTCCTTGCTTAAGTGTCCCAGGATTATGGTCCTTAATCTGTCACAGGCAATATCACTTAGCAGCCTGCCGGCCGTCTCGTTGGACAGATGTCCTCTTTCGGATAATATCCTCTGCTTAAGCTGGTACGGATAGGGACCTACCTGTAGCATGCGTATATCATGATTGGCCTCAAGCAGAAGCACATCCATATCCTTAAGGTGCTCCACGACATAATCATCATACTGCCCCATATCCGTAGCCACAGCCATCCTCTTATCACCCTTTGAGAAGCTGTACGCCACAGGATCGGCAGCATCATGCGATATCCTCATGGAACTGACATTAATGTCACCTAACACAAAATCCCTCTCCGGAGTTATCTCTACGAACAGCTCAGGTGGTATATATCCAAGGGAAGTATTAAGCTGTATCTGTTTAAGAGTCGCCGCAGTTCCATATATAGGTATGGGATACTTACGCACGAATACACCCAATCCCTGTATATGATCGGCATGCTCGTGGGTTATGAGGATAGCATCGATATCCCCGCCCTTAAGCCCTGTAGTCTTAAGTCCCTCTTCTATCCTTTTCTTGCTTATCCCCGCATCTATGAGCAGGTGGGTTCTCTCACTGCCTATATATATGGAATTTCCGCTGCTTCCGCTGGCTATGGGACACATTCTCATAGTTTTCTTTCCTTATCCCAATATATCTCTATATTCTCCCCACCGTGAAGCTGTTCCATATATTCCGCATTATGACCGTTGATGGTCGTTATGAGAGTACCCTTTGCCTTGGTCCTGTCAAAGTCTATCTCATCGAATACATCAACGAATACATATTTACTCTTGCCCTTAAGCTCTACGGGCTTACCGTTGACAATAACCGAGATATTCATGGCAGGAAGCTCTGCGGGCTTTTCTTCTTCTTCGTCCGAATTCTTCTCTATCACCTCTTCAACGTAATTAGTCGCAACGTATGCACTTGTATCAAAGGTTCCGTCCGTAACCTCCCATGATACGGTGAAGTTCTCATACACCCTGGTATCATCATCGGCAGGGGAATTATTCACCATACATACACTGTCAGGCGCCACCGTTATATCCATGAAGGTCTCGATCTGTGACACTGTATAATAGTCAAGTATCTCTATCACATCACCGCTTGCTATGTCATAATACTCCGACTGAAGCGTACCGTTGACCGAAGCGTACTTGGGCAAATCCACGCTGTTGCCGTTGACATTGATGGTAAGTATCGACTTGTACTCCGGCAATTCACCGATTGTCATATGGGCTGCCTCACCTGCAGTAGACTCCTCCACCTCAATGATATCATTCTCTTTTATGGGAGAATGAAGATTGGCAGGAGCGCCGTTGACCTTAATAACAGCCGCTTCACCCATCTGTCCTCTTATAAGGCGCTTATTACCGTTGATGGTGAATTCAAGCTCAGGTCCACTCTTAGGGAAGAACCCGCCACCCTGAAAATCAGTCTGCATAGCCGCATCCATGACTGACAGGTTGTTGTTATTATAAAGCTTCACCTTACTGCCGTTAAAGTTCACCATTATGAAGTTATTACTCTCTTCATAGTAATTAAGGCATATACCTATAGGAGTGACCAAAAGTGAATCTATCGGAAGATCCGTATGCTCGAATACGATATCCTGCATCACTTCCTTGCCTCTGAGGGCTACTCTCTCCGCTGCAAGTCCAAGCTTCTTGGCCAGACTGTCCGTATATCCCGGCACCATTCCTCCGCCACCCACAACGAAGACGGCTCCCACACTTTTACCGCCGTTTAATTCCTTGATCTTGGCTGCCGCAAGCTTGGCCATCTCATCCACATCCTTAGACAGCAGGGTCTTGATCTGCTTCTGTGTAATGGTCATCTTGGTACCCATTATATCCTCATATTCGATGACCTGATCCGTATCGGCCTTACGCTTTATGATCTCTGCGCCGTTGAAATCGACCATGCAGTGATTGGCTATACGCTCTGTAAGGCTGTCGCCCGCCGTCGGTATCATTCCGAATGCGATTATGGAGCCATCCTTGGTAACTGATATATCCGATGTTCCCGCGCCAACATCCACAAGTGCGATATTAAGGAGTCTGAACCTCTCCGGGATCGCAAGCTGTATGGCCGCAATAGGCTCCAATGTCAGATTGGCCACTTCAAGTCCCGCCATCTCCACGGACTTATACAGACCATCCACCACATCATCCGGAAGGAAGGTGGCGATCATATCCACTCCTATCACCTTGGCCTTATGATTCTCAAGGTTCGATATCACGAAATCATTAAGATAATACCTTACAGGACTGCTTCCAACACAATAGAAATGCAGATCCGTCTTATTCTCATCCAAAAATTCCTTGTATGCATCTTCAATTGCGACCGAATTAAGTGTATATATGTCCTCGGCCGTAACGGTACGCTCCTCCTCTAAATCCACCTCCGAATGAGTCTGCATCGTCTGAAGCACTCTTCCCGCAGCCGCTATACATACGCGCTTAAGCTCTCCGCCTATCTGCTTCTCAAGCCTGCGCTTAACGTCCGTGATCGTCTCTGCCACCCGTCCTATATCATGGATCTGCCCATCCAGCATGGAACGGGTATCGTGCTCCTTATTGCACTGGGCAACCACTACGAAGTTCTTGCCCTGCTTATATCCGACCGTACCCACTATACTTCTGGTTCCGATATCCAGTCCGAATACCATCTGATTAGGATTGCCGTTATCTGCCATCTTTACCTCCAAGCCTTTCGTCTATCTGCTTAATTGTGACACTTATGTCACCACTGTTATCTATCACATGATCACTGCCTTCTCTGAACTTGGCATCGCTTAACTGGCTCTTCATGATACTGTCGATCTTATCATCGCTGTATCCTCTGCCTTCCTTAAGCCGTCTGCGTCTTACATCCTCATCGGCATATATATACCACATCTCATCCACATAGCTGCCAAAGCCGCACTCGATAAGCAGTGCCGCTTCTATGAAAAAGTACGGCGGTCTGCCCTCACTCCTTGCCCTGTTACCCTTAGCCTTTATACGACCTATCACAGCCGGATGGATGATATCATTAACCTTCTTTCGCAGGCTCTCATCGGCATATATGGCCGCTGCCATCTTCTGTCTGTCTATATATCCGTCATTATCGAGGATACCTTCTCCAAGGATATCTACTATCGCTTTATAGCATTCCTCACCGGGATTCTTGACCTCATTGCCAATATCATCTGCAGTAATGATCTCACAGTCATAATTATCCCTTATGTACTTAAGTACCCTGCTTTTACCGGAGCCAACACCGCCGGTTATACCTATAATCTTCAACTTTCCGTTATCCTTAGTATATTACCGCCATCATAAGACATTTTGCCCTTTAATGAATCACTTGGCCTCATACCAGTCATTGCCGTCATGAACATCGACTTCAAGTCTCACGGCAAGTTCAGCGGCATTTTCCATCTCGCGTCTGAGGAGCGCAGCCGCTTTCTCAGTATCTTCCTTCTTAACCTCCAGAAGCAGCTCATCATGTACCTGTACCAGTATCCTCGCATCCGGAAGCTCTCTGTTAAGTGCATTATACACCCTTATCATGGCTATCTTCATTATATCTGCGGCAGTTCCCTGTATCGGGCTGTTCATCGCAACCCTTTCCCCGAACTGACGCATCATATAATTGCTGTTCTTAAGCTCCGGGATCGGTCTGCGTCTTCCGTACATGGTAGTCACATATCCCTTATCCTTGGCATCAGACACCTGCTTATCAAGGAAAGCCTTAACTCCCGGATAGGTCACAAAATACTCCTCAATATATTCTGCCGCTTCCTTGCGGGATATCCCTAGATCCTGACTCAATCCGAAAGAACTGATGCCGTATACCAGACCGAAATTCACGGCCTTCGCATCTCTTCTTTTCTCCGGAGTAACCTCATCAAAAGGTATATGGAATACCTTGCTGGCAGTTATCTTATGTATGTCCGCATCCATTCCGTATGCTTCTATAAGCCCGTCATCCTGTGACATATGTGCAAGAAGTCTCAGCTCTATCTGCGAATAATCCGCATCCACGAACACATACCCCTCCTTAGGCACGAAGCACTTGCGTATCCTTCTTCCAAGCTCGGTCCTTATAGGTATGTTCTGTAGATTGGGATCAGTCGAGCTGATACGCCCCGTGGCCGTTATGGTCTGATTGAAGGTGGTATGTATTCTGCCATCCTTCGCTATACATTCAAGCAGCCCATCCGCATAGGTACTCTTAAGCTTTGCAAGTCCCCTGTACTCAAGGATATCCCTTACTATGGGATGATCAGGTGCAAGCTTTTCAAGCACATCCGCAGCGGTTGAATATCCGCTCTTGGTCTTCTTGCCCCCTTCTATTCCAAGCTTTTCAAAAAGCACCTCTCCAAGCTGCTTCGGAGAATTGATATTGAATCGTTCATTCGCCTGCTCATAGATTGCTTCTTCAAGCTCTCCTATACGACCTGTAAGAGACTCTCCGTATGCTATAAGCTTATCTCTGTCTACCGCTATTCCTTCCTTTTCGCAGGCATACAGCACTCTGCCCAGAGGGAGCTCTATATCCGTATAGAGTTCATACATACCTTCAGCCTTAAGCCTCTTAAGCATATCCTCCCTGTCGGATGCAAGCATATGGGTTATTATTCCGGGCTCCTTATTATATTCCTTAGCCTTGATCGGGTTAAGGAGATATGACACTAATTCCATGTCATCTATATGCGGTGCGATATGCCCCTTTTCATCCATTACGACTTCCAATCCGCCGCAGCACAGATATTCATATGCACCCTTTAAGTCATATGTACAGGGCTTCACGCCGGGGTTCTTAATCACATCTGCAAGACCTTTAAGTATAATGTCCGCTGTAAGCTCCCCATCCGGCGCGATCGTATAGGTCTTACCCATGCATGTGACAGACAGGCAGTCAAGGCATATCTTATCTTCGCCGCCTGCCTTATTATCCGTCTTATCGAGGTTGGTATTGCTTAATGCCTCAAGGTCAAGCCCCATTTGACCGCCGGCCTCCTCCTTAACCTTTTTATCAGTCTTAAGGGACCCTGATTTATGTATATAGAAGGTGAACTCTCCGTTCACATCTCCGATCAGTCGCTTATAATCAGCCACATTTTTTACAGCCGTTATATCCGTATCCGTATTATCCGTCGGCTTAAGTCCGGTCTTGCCCTCGAATCTGGCAAGTATCCTCTTAAGTCCCAGAGTCTTAAGAAGCTCGTATGCCTTGACGGTATACAGGCTGTTCACTCTTATATCATCCCATGTGACACCCGTGTCACAATCCGTCTTAATAGTGGCAAGCCACCTGCTGAGCATAGCCTTATTCCTATTGGCTTCAAGCGTATCATGAAGACCCTTCTTGGTTATCTTATCGAGATTGGCATATACATTATCCACACTGCCGTATTCCACAAGCAATGCCGTAGCCGTCTTCTCACCCACCTTCGGAACACCCGGAATATTATCCGAGGAATCTCCCATAAGGGCCTTAAGCTCTATTATTCCCACAGGAGGGACCTGATACTTATCTATCACATCCTTAGTGTGATACATCTCCACCTCGGTCTTGCCGCCCTTGGTCTTAGGCAACACGATCTTAACCTTATCCGATGCTATCTGCAGAAGATCCCTGTCTCCGGACACAAGGCTTACCTCCATGTCCTCGCTCTCAGCCTTTCTCGCAAGCGAACCAAGGATATCGTCCGCTTCCCAGCCCTCATGAGTGACTATGGTTATATCCATAGCCGTAAGCACATCCTTAAGTACAGGCACCTGCTCCTTAAGTTCCTCCGGCATAGGCTTACGTGTACCCTTATATTCCGGATATCTCTCATGTCTGAATGTGGGTGCACTCATATCGAATGCCACACAGAGATAGTCCGGTTTTTCATCATCCATAAGCTTGAAGAGTATATTAAGAAAACCGTATATGGCATTGACATGCAGACCGGACTCATTGGTAAGCTCCGGCACACCGTAGAAAGCCCTGTTCACTATACTATGCCCGTCTATAAGCATCAATTTACTCATATTTATTCCCTAACAATCCGATCATCCCTGTCAATCTGCCTATAACTACATAAGGATGAATACCAATACGAGGATGAAGATGATAGCGGCTCCCGCAATAGCCTCCATCCAGTATATGATCACATTCTCGGTGTGCTTACGCTTTAGCTTTTTTTTGTACGCAGTCACCTTCTCCGACAGCTCTTTATCCAGATTGAAGCTCATTCCGCTTTCAAGTCTTGCCGTTCCTTCCTTCACAAGATACTGTATATGAAGCTCCTCACGGCACTCCTTACAATTCTCCATATGCTCTAAGAATCTTCCGCCTCTCTTACCATCCAGCTTTCCGTCAAGCCATATAGGGATGAGCTTTATGAACTCCTTGTGATCCATGGATATGTTGTGCTTTTTTGGTCTTATCTTGCCGCCTCTGTCTAAGGATCGTCCCATCAGTGCTTAAGTTCCTCTCTGTAGAAATCCTTAAATTCAGTATAGCCCTGTTCCTCAAGCTGTGTTCTCTGGAACTTTTTATTCTTATTCATACGTGAGACCATGACCTGCTTGCCCTGTGCGCGAAGCATTCCGGCTTCCTTCATGATAGCGCTCATCCTGTCGGAAGGCATACCCTTCTCTATAAGGAACGCAACCTTCTCCTTCTCATCAGGAATCCTGTAGTCATTCTCAAGCAGAAGCATGACTATCCTCTCAAAGCCTATCGAGAATCCGCAGGCAGGAACACTCTGTCCGGTGAACTTATTCACCATTTCGTCATATCTGCCGCCTCCGCCGCAGCTTCCTCCGAATTCCGGCATGGAGACTTCGAAGATCGGACCGGTATAATAACTCATTCCCCGTACAAGAGTAGGATCAAATTCAACAGAGAACGCGGCGGACTTGGCTGTCTCCACGCTTTCAATTATCTCATTAAGGCCGTCACTTACCTCTTTATCAAGATACTCTCCCAGCTTTTCGGCTATCATCTTAAGAGCACCGTCTCTGTCATCCTGTACAAGCTTAAAAAGCTCAAGATATCTAATCGCCGACTCCTCGGCATATCCTGCACCGATGAGTTCCTCTTTAACGCCGTCCATCCCTATCTTGTCCATCTTGTCAAGGATAATGAATACCTCGTCATAAGCCTTTTCCTCAAAGCCGGCATACGCTGCCATAGCCTTAAGTACTCTTCTGTCATTAAGCCTTATGACAAAGTTCTTAAACCCAAGCTTGCCCAGGACAGTCGTTGTGGCGGTTATAAGTTCGATCTCGGCAAGATCCGATGCCTCTCCGAGAATATCAATATCGCACTGATAGAATTGTCTGTAGCGCCCTCTCTGTGGTCTGTCAGCTCTCCACACCGGCCCTATCTGTAATGCCTTAAAGGGACTCGGAAGATTGGAGGCATTATTGGAATAGAATCTAACAAGCGGAACCGTAAGATCATATCTTAGTCCTAAATCGGTCACATCATCCTCTGTCTGTGCATCCGCAAGATTCAGCTTCTCGCCCCTCTTAAGTATCCTGAATATTAACTTCTCGTTCTCGCCACCTGCCTTACAGTTCAAGTTGGCTATATTCTCCACACACGGAGTCTCTATATGTGTAAAACCGAAGTCAGCATACGTCTGCTGTATCACGCCTATCACATAATCCCTGATGCGCATCTCCTGCGGTAATATATCTTTCATACCCGTCACGGGCTTCTTGCTAAGTGTCATTTCAGTATCCTCTCATTCAATTCACATAATCCTTTTTATTTTACTATCTTTTTCACTTTTTCACAACATCCACATAATAATTCTTATCTGAGCGAGCAGGTGATGACAAACATAATACACCCGCAGTCCGATCCGGCTCGGCAAGTATTATTATAAAAATGCGCTTAAAATACAGGCTTTATACGGGCCGCCTCCAATCGCATCCATGCGATGGGTCGGCTAAAAGGCACATCCATGTGCCTTTTGCCCTGTATAAATACGCATTTTTAAATAATACTAAGCCTCACCTAAAGGACATGCGGGTGTATTATATTTATCCCACCTGCTCATTGCGGATATCTGCATGGCATGAGTGGAAAAAGAACGTACCGGATTCACTTTCGACCGAGGCGTAATAACATAGAAAATGCTAAGTAAACAAGGGATGGAAGTACAGGGATGTACTTCCAAGCCGCCCCACGGCATGGATGCCGTTGGCGGCGACCCGTAAAGGGATATATACCATATGCATTTTCGTTATGTTATTAGCCACAGGTTGCGTGAAGCCGGTACGTTCTTTTTCCGCTCATGCCCTGAGGCAGATAAGAATTATATTACATTGAGGTGTAGCCGCCGTCTACGGGAAGCGCAACGCCTGTCACATAGCTTGATGCCGGTGATGAAAGGAATACCGCCGCACTGTCAAGCTCACCCTCGACTCCGTAGCGCTCCATGGGGATCGCACCCTTAGAGTACTCCTTGAAGAAGTCTGAATTAAGCGTC
>ODAI010274033.1_pt1 | contig 45732 bp, 31 predicted proteins | sample 1539321 | NCBI WGS metagenome assembly ODAI01 (sample SAMN02144231, study PRJEB22623) | gut metagenome | biome: sheep rumen | host: Ovis aries | place: New Zealand
CTGCCCCCCGCCAGGGTTGCCCACGACCTGCGCCGCGCCCAGCCCACGCCCTCCCCCGCCCCCTGGCGCCATTCAATCTGCCAGGACGACGGCCTCGAAGAATAGTTCCCCAACGAAAAAAAAAAGACAGCAGACCTCGCGCAGCAAAGCGCAAAAGTCCGTTTCTATGTGTCTAGAAATGACATGTCACAAGTGTCATTTTTGTCACGGGTGCAAATATTATCTATTAATGGCAGAATAAGTCATTATTTATGGTTGTCGTTAGTATTGAAATTTGCCCTTGGTTTGGGGGCGTAAAATTCTTTGAATTTTAAAATCGCATTTTAAGGCACCGTAGAGCGATTATTTTTGTCTCAGGCATCAAATATACGTCGAAAGCATTTGAAGCGATTCTGGTGCGAATTAGAGGGGTTTTTAGGGGTGTCTGCAATTCGGGGCAGAAACACCGAATCAACAAGAAGCAGTTTTCCCGAAATTTTAGGCATGGATTTGAAACTCTTCTAAAAGAATGAGCTTGCAGAGAACGTTTGTGACAAAATGACAAAAATGACAGTGTCATTTGAGAGAAAATCGTTCGCTGTATTATATATATTATAATTAAGTCATGTAATTGATTAATTATATAATATACTCGAACCTGCGCTTCTCTTTTTCAAAGGGAGTTATGACAAAATGACAAAAATGACATTGTGATTTGAGAGAAAAGCGAAGACTATATATTATACTATATATTAATAATATTATGTAATTATTGATATATATAGTAGAAAACGCTTACTCTCTTTTTGTGACTTGTCACAAGTGTCATTTTGTCACAGCCCTTTATTCATGCACTCTAGAGGCACCAAATCAAGGACCGACATGATTAGTTTATCACTGCTCGAGAAAACGGCCTGAAAAGGCCTCAAAACCCCGTTGGGACCGACTCCAAACCGCTGTTCATCGCGATTTGCCCTGCTAGTTAAGTTGGGCAAACCTGCACGTGAAATTAGGCAATTACACACGTTAAGTTGAGCAATTCGACACGTTAAGTTGGACATTTCGACTGCCTGCGTTTTTGCGAAATTAATGCCCGAAAACCTTTTCTGCACCACAAAAGAACCGATGCCCAGAACATTGTAAATTTCCTGTTGTCACATGTATTTGTCACGAACCATTTTCTAACTCGCTCATTTTGAGCCACTAATTTCAGCCGTGACAAAAATGACAAACGTGACAAGCGAAATAAAGAGATAAAGCATTTTTCACTTTTTCACCTTTTCACTTTTTCACCTTTAGAATCGGGGGCTTTCTTTTTATGCCCTGCCATCCTCGCTTTCGAGGTCCAGGGAATTACTCTTTTCTGAGCTCGATGATGTGGCTGGGGAGGGCGTTGGCCGAGGGGACTTTGATGCCGACCTTCATCAGGTAGTCGCCGGTATAGACTTTGTCGTGGCAAGGCAGCCAGCTCTGCCTGCCGGGCATGAGGCAGATTTCTTTCACGCGATAGCTGGCGGCTGGGTCGAGGCCCTGCAGGCGCGTGCTGAGGAGGCTCTCGCCGTAGCGCGGGTGAATGTCGTAGGCAAAGACGATGCTGTGGGACTTGCTGTCGCTGACACGCTGAACGACACAGTGCTGACCCTCGTAAGGCGAGACGAGGCGGTAGAGATTGGGCGACCAGATGATGTCCTTCAAGCGGTTGTACTCCTTGATTGCCTCGCGGCAATACTGACGGTCATCGTCCGAGAGACCTTTCAAGCCGATGTCGAAGCCCAGTTTCCCCTGGAAGGCGACGTCAACACGGAACTTGATGCTCGCCCTTCTGTTCCATTCCGTGACGTGAGCGCACATGGCTTTGGCGGGCATGAACTGGGAGTAGCCCCACTGGATGAAGAGCCGCTCGATGGGGTCTGTATTGTCGCTGCACCAGAACTCGGTGAAGTAGCGCAGCCCCGTGACGTCGGAGCGTCCGCCGCCTCCCGAGCACATCATCATGTAGAGGTCGGGGTACTTGGCCTGAACGCGGTCGAGCACGCGGTAGAGCCCCCGCACGTAATCGACATACAGGTTGCCCTGATTTTCCCCGAGGAACGGGGAATAGATGTTGGTGACGGGTGAGTTGCAGTCCCATTTCATGAAGCGTATCTCGGGATTCTCCTGCATCAGGTCGTCCACGACACCAAACACGAAGTCCTGCACCTTGGGGTTGCAGAGGTCGAGCACCTGTTGGTTGCGGAAATAATAGGGCTCCCTGGAGGGCAACTGTATCAACCAGTCGGGGTACTTCTCGGCAAGTTCGCTCTTCGGATTGACCATCTCGGGCTCTATCCAAATGCCAAAGGCGACGCCGTTTTCCTTGGCTTTCCTGACGAGATAAGGGATGCCCTTGGGCAGTTTGTTCTGCGTAACTTGCCAGTCGCCCAAGCCTGCATGGTCGTCCTTACGCGGGTATTTGTTGCCGAACCAGCCGTCGTCGAGCAGGAAGAGGTCAACGCCGAGGTCTTTCGCCTCGCCGAAAAGTGACACGAGTTTCTCTTCGTTGAAGTCGAAATAGGTGTTCTCCCAGTTGTTGAGGAGCGTCATGCGGTCGTCCTTTGCCTTGTGGAGCTGGTGGTTCATCATCCATCGCTGGAAGCGACGACTGCCTTCGCCCGAGCCGTTTTGGCTGAGCGTAAAGAAGAAATCGGCTGTGCGGAAGACGTCGTCCTTCCGCAGAAGATAGGTGGAGGCGTCGTGGTTGATGCCGCTCACGACGCGGAGGACGTGCTGATTATCGACCTCGAACGTGAAGCGGAAGTTGCCCGTCCAGCCCAGCGTGCCCATCAGGACGGTGCCTTCATTCTCGCGAACCGGACCGCCCAAGCCAACCTCGAAGAACGGCTGAGCCATGAGATTCGCCCTGGTTCCCAAGCGGCTATCGACAACTTTCTTGCCGAACTTGAGTTCCTGGTCCAGCATCTGCATCTCCTTCGCCCAGTCGCTTGCAAACTCGGTCAAGTAGTAGTTGGGCGCTTCGAAATAGAGCATCGACGAGGCATAGCGGCCAAGATGGACTTTCCCCTTCTCCTCGTGACGAATCTCAGTCCATTGCTGGATGACATCCTCCTGCGGAAACGTCTTATAATAAAGCGTCACCTCGACCGGATAGACCTCGTCGCGAAGCAGGATGGAGGTGAGGTCGCCCTGCTGGGAATGCTGCTGATACTTCAGGACAGACGTGGGGTTGCCGTCGGCATGACGTATCTCGAAGGCCGGTTCGTAGTAGTCCTCCGTGCCCATCACCGGATAGACCTCGAGGCCACGGATGCACGAGCTGCTCAATCCGGCTTGCGGCATCGCGAGCATCGACAGGTCGGTCTGCTCGGAGAGGCGTTCCCCGAGATACGTCTGGCAAAGCCGCTTCTGCGAATTGACCTGCAGAACAAGTTGCACGTGGTCGGTCGTGATGCTGATGGTCTGAGCAAAAAGAATTAAAAATGAAAAATGAAAAATGAAAAATAAGAGAGTCCGCTTTGTCATGATGTGCTTTTCTTAGGTTTATGGTGCAAAGTTACGAAATAATTCTTCATTTTTAATTTTTAATTTTTAATTTCTTCGTATCTTTGCGCCAAAATACGTATAAAGACAAACATCCAAGACCATGAAATCCCATCTCCACACCTTGCTCCTGGCATCATGCTGTGTCCTTTCGGCCCTCGCGGCACGAGCAGAGGACTACCCCATCGCTTTCGACCGCGACGCCAATCGCACCAGAACGGACAGAATATTGAATGGAATCGTGCTGAACGGCAACGCCTTCCAGGTGACGAAACCCATGAAGATGTATCACGACTTGAGCGGCGAGACCTTCTATGCCAGGCCAGGCGACCTCGTTTCACCCTCTCTGGCGTTCAGCGGAAAGTGGATGAACACCTACATCTATATCGACAAGAACGGCAACGGCACGTTCGACGTCAGCATGCCCGACAGCCGAGGCGGGCTCTCGGAAGACAACGAGTTGGTCAGCTTCTCGGGCCTCACCTTGCCCGACGGCGCGTTCAACAGCCTCGGAGAACCAACGAACCTCTCCTACGTGCAAGCTCCCACCTTCCGTCTGCCCACGAACATGGAGCCCGGACGATACATGATGCGCATCAAGATAGACTGGGACGACATCAATCCTGCCGGCAGAACGGACGAGGCCAACGGCATCATCAAGAACGGCGGAGCCATTCTCGACATCCACCTCGAAGTGCTCGGGCAGGAAGGATACAAGGAGGGCTGCTACAGCATGACGTTTGGCGACGAGTTCGACGGCGAGGACGGAACGCAGCCGGACCCGCTGAAGTGGCAACGCTCGGTGCGACGCGCCAGCACCTGGAACAGGTATATTTCAAACTCGCAGGACGTCGTCTTCATCAACCAAGGGCATCTCGTCTGCCGAGCTCTGCCGAATCCCGACCAGACGGCTGACGCCGTGCCGATGCTGACGGGCTCTGTGGAGACGCGAGACCTCTTCTCCTTCACCTACGGATACGTTGAGGCAAGGCTCAAGACGACTGCCCACCGAGGCAACTTCCCCGCCTTCTGGATGATGCCACAACCGCCTACCGACGGCTGGCCAAGGGGAGGAGAGATCGACATCTTCGAGGCAATCGACGCGCAGAACACGGCCTTCCATACGCTACACTCGCATTGGATAAACACTTTGGGCAACCGTAACAACCCGAAGTACAGCTTCAACGAGAGCGTGACGCAGGGCGAATGGCACATCTTCGCTGCACGCTGGACCGAAGACCTCATCACGTTCTATGTGGACGGAAACGCCGTGGGCAGCTACGCAAAGTCGCAAAAACAGTCAGACCTCGAGCAAGGTCAGTGGCCTTTCCTGCACGACTTCTACCTCATCTTGAATCAAAGCGTGGGCGACGGCTCATGGGCCAAGGCGCCGGACACGTCGTTCACCTACGAGACACGGTTCGACTGGGTGCACGTCTTCCAGAAGGATGCTCCGACGGGCCTTAAAGACCTTAACGACCTTAAAGACTTTAAGGACTCTTGGTACACGCTCGACGGGCGCAAGCTGCAGGCGCGGCCGACGGCTCCAGGCGTCTATATCCACGCACGACGCAAGGTGGCCATTCAGTAATCATCTATATAATAAGGTATAAAGTTGAGGAAAATCCTGACTTCTCTCGTTCTCCTGCTGGTCGCAACGGCTTCGCAGGCACAACGAATCGCCGTTGTCGACAGCAATGGAAACGGCATACACCTGGTGACAGTGCTGACGGAAGACGGCAACATGATAGGCGTAACCGACCTGGAAGGCATGACGCCCGACCTTGGCGGGGCTGTCAGGATAGTCCTCACCCACGTCGCCTTCAAGCCAAAAGTCGTGGATGTCCAGTCCGTGCAGGGCGGCAAAGTCACGATGGAAGACCTTGATTACAGCCTCGCAGAAATTGTCGTGAAGCCCAAACCACTCATTTATGTCGAAACGTTCTACAGGGTTTATGGCTTTGCCGACAACTCGCTTCGTTACTATCTGGCTGGCATCATGCCCAATACCTACGATGTTGAGAAGAAGAAAGAGCTGAAGAAGACGTATGTGTCGCCCATGAAGCTCGACGCTCTCGAAACGTATGCCACATCGCACCACATTCCCGCCTTGACGCCCACAATACGTCGCGCCATCGAAGGACTGAAGAAGTAAAAGCAAAGCCCCCTCCCCGACCTCCCTTTGGGGAAACGTCTTCGGAAACAATTATGAATTGTTAATTATGAATTATGAATTAGGAAGAATCAAGGAACTCGACTTTCTGAAGGGCGTTCTGATACTGCTCGTCATCAGTTTCCACCTGGTGTGGTTCGAGCAGCTGCACCCCGACATCAAGCAGGTGGTGTACTGTTTCCACATGCCTGGCTTCCTGCTCATCTCGGGTTACCTGATGAACATCAGCAAGGAGCCTCGCCAATTCCTGCGAACCCTCTTGTGGCTGGCGGTTCCGTATGTCGTTATGGAGAGCGGATACATATACATGGCTTCGATTCTTCCCATAAATGAACACATCGCCCAGCTCACGCCTTGGGTCTATCTCAAGCACCTTTTCCTGCATCCTCTTGGCCCGTATTGGTACCTGCATGCAATCATCCTTTGCGGAGCCACGTACTATTATATATATAATAATGTAGAGCGAGGGATGGCGACGCGTTTCATCCTGATTGGCATAGCGTATTATGTTTTTGCTCACGGCTTTGGAATCCTGACGTTTTCCTCAGCCCTGTACTTCCTGGCAGGCGCCATGCTTCGCCAGAGCGGCATGAACTTCGTAGCATTTTTCCTGCCCTCGAGGCTTTCCGTCATAGTCTTCGCCCTGCTGGCCTGCTTCTCGGCTGGGCCCACGCAAGCCAGCCTGAACGGCGTTTTGATTGCCTATTTCGCCATCTCCTCCCTGCTGTCCATCTACAAATACTTGCCCCCTGCCCCTCGCCCCTTGCTCCTCTTCTTAGGTCGCAACAGCCTTCCCTTGTACGTCTTCTCGCCCATCTTTACCGTCCTTTGCAAGCAACTCGTCCCCTATCTCAAGTTCGATCCGACGGGATTGCTCTTCCTGGTGGTCTCCCTGACGTTTTGCGTGACGGGAAGCCTCTTGATTGCTTGGCTGATGGACCTCGTCGGAATAAGCAAATATTTCTTTGGCAGACGGGCTCTCAACTGACAATCTGTCCACGTTTGTCGCCGTTTGTCCACTTGCGTGCCACTTTTCCCGTTGGCACGCAACTTGTTTCCTATGTTAGTGAAAGCTGAAGCGAAAGCAGAGGCGACTAAGAAAAAAACAAAATTATTAACTTTAAAACTAAAATAGGAGGACATGATTATGTTACCAGTAATGTTTAGAAACAATTGGATGCCAACATTGTTTGAAGATTTCCTGAACACTGATCTTATGCCTCGAACTGGCAGCACAGCTCCGGCAGTCAACGTAAGAGAGAGCGAAACCGCTTACACGATGGAGCTCGCAGCACCTGGAATCAAGAAGGAGTACTGCCGTGTGAACATCAATGAGGACGGCAACCTGGCCATCGCCATTGAGAACAAGTGCGAACACAAGAACGAGGACAAGAAGCATCACTACTTGAGGCGCGAGTTCTCGTACAGCAACTACGAACAGAACTACACACTTCCCGACGACGTCGAACGCGACAAGATTTCCGCTAAGGTTGAGGACGGCATCCTGACCGTCACGATGCCTAAGATGGCGAAGGAAGAAAAGAAACTCAGCAAGGCTATCGAAGTCTGCTAACGCGGCAAGGCATTCAAGCCAACAGGGCAGCATCCGTCAAGGGTGTTGCCCTTTTTTGTTGCCCGATTTGACAGGTTAAGTTCGTTGCATGTACATGTATGTGCAATTGCATATACATGTACGTGCAATTGCACATACATGTACCTGCAATAAACCCAGCACGCCAAGTCGTGCATTACAGGTTGTTAAGTCATGCAATCCGGGTTGTTAAGTAATGCTAAGAAGCAGGAAAAAATTCTTCATTTTTAATTTTTAATTTTTAATTTCTTTGTATCTTTGCGACATGAAAGGCGAGAAGCTTGGCATAAGACGAACCATTGCGCTCGAGGCTTCGAGGCTTTTGAATAAGAGTCTCAGGCAGGAACATCCGCTCCGGCAGCTGTTCTGGGAGAGTACCGTGCGCTGCAACATCCATTGCCGCCACTGCGGAAGCGACTGCCGGCAGGCTGCCACAGTGCCCGATATGCCTCGCGAAGACTTCTTCCGCGTGCTGGACAACATTGCCGCGAAACGCAATCCGGGCGAGGTTTTCGTCATCCTCGGCGGCGGAGAACCGCTGGTGAGGGAGGACGTCGTAGAGTGTGCCCAGGGCATCTCGACACGCGGGTTCCCATGGGGAATGGTGACGAACGGGCTCTTCCTTACGCCCGAACTCCTTCAGAAACTGAAGGACGCCGGACTCTGCTCCGTAACAATCAGCCTGGACGGGCTGGAAGAACAGCACACATGGCTGCGTCGCCATCCCGACTGCTTCCGCATGGCAAGCCAGGCAATCGACATGATAGTGCGCGACCCGTCGCTCGTCTATGACGTGATGACTGTGGTGCATCAGCACAACTACGACACCTTACCCGAGCTCAAGGCGTTCCTCATCGACAAAGGCGTCACGGATTGGCGACTCGCCACCATCTTTCCTGTCGGTCGCGCGGCACAGGACAAGGAGCTGCAGCTTACGGGGGAACAACTCCGCGGGCTGCTCGACTTCATCCGCGAGACACGAGGGGAGGGGCAGATCCGCGCGTCGTATGGCTGCGAAGGCTTCCTCGGGCCGTACGAAGGCGACGTTCGCGACTGGATGTTTCGCTGCGTGGCTGGGGTCACGGTGGCTTCCGTCCTGGTCGATGGAGGCATCAGTGCCTGCACAAGCATCAGGCATAATTACCGTCAAGGCAACATCTACGAAGACGACTTCATGGATGTCTGGGAGCATCGCTTCCAGCCTCATCGCAACCATCAGTGGATGAAAACCGACGACTGCAAAGGCTGCCGCTACTGGCGCTACTGCGAAGGCGGCGGCATGCATCTGCGCGACGACGACGGCAAACTGTTGCTCTGCCACATGAAGAAAATGAGAAAAGACCCGCTCTAACTCCCCCTTAAAGGGGGAGAACTCAGTGAAGAAGTCTCCCCTTTAAGGGGAGATTTAGAGGGGTCTACTAATAAAAAAGATACTATGGCAAAGAAGATTCGTTCATTCTGGCGGTTGATGCTGGGCTCGCTCATCACCTTGTTGGGCTTCGCAGCATGCAAGACGACCAAGAAAGTGCTGAAGGAAGACGACATTGAGGAGCTCTACGGACCTCCTCCAGGCGTCGTCGATAGGCAAACTCCCATTGATAGAGTGCGCGTCCTCTACGGAGGACCTCCCATCAAGGTTGAGAAAGTTCAGAAAGTAGACCCGCCTACTTCACTCGAATAATAGTGAGTCCGTCGCGAAGCGGCAGGATGACTTTCTCGACGCGACGGTCCGAGGCAACCAACTCATTGAAGGCCTGAACACCTTTCGTCTGCAAGTCGCTGTCCCTTGGCTGCTCCAAGACATGCCCATACCACAGGGTATTGTCAGCAACAATAAAGCCTCCGGGATTCATCAAGGGCAGCAGCATCTCGTAATATGCCACGTATTCGCGCTTGTCGGCATCAATAAAAGCGAAGTCCCAACGCTCTTGTATCTGCGGAACAAGCTGCAGGGCGTCGCCGATGTGGAGCGTTATCTTGTCCCGATAGGCACTCCCCTCGAACCATTTCCGCAGGAAGTCCTCGTTCTCGTCGAACACCTCGAAGGTATGAATCTCTGCCCCTTCCTGCAAACCCTCAGCCATACATAAAGTAGCATAGCCGCTGAAAGTGCCCAACTCGAGCACCTTCAGCGGCTTTGCCATCTCGACGAGCATCTTCAGTACACGTCCCTGAAGATGTCCGCTCGCCATTTGACCGTAGGAGAGTCGCAGCTGTGTGTCGCGCCAGAGGGCATGGAGGTAATCTCCCTCAGCATCGATGTGCTGAAGGATATACTCGTCGAGCGACCTCTCGTCTCCTTTCGCGGAAGGATTATTCGGCTTTTGCATTAGCCGCGTTGTCTATCAAAGCTTCGATGGCAAGGCGGTAGCTGTCGAGACCGAAGCCGCCCACGAAGCCCACACAACCCGGGCTGATGATGCTGCGACGGCGGAAGTCTTCGCGCTGATAGACGTTGCTGATGTGCACCTCGACTGTAGGTGTGCTCACACTCTTCAGGGCATCAAGGATGGCGATGCTGGTGTGAGTGTATGCTCCAGCATTGAGAACAATGCCATCACGGTCGAAGCCTACCTCATGAATCTTGTTGATGAGCTCGCCTTCCAGGTTGCTTTGGAAGTAGTCGATGCGTACTTTAGGGAAGCGCGCACGCAGTTCCTTCAGGTAGTCTTCCCAGGCGCGTTTGCCGTAAATCTCAGGTTCGCGAATGCCCAAAAGGTTAAGATTTGGGCCATTAATAATTTGGATTCTCATAATAAAACTGTATCTTTGTGCTCGAAAAGCGTTAGTTTCTGCTACAAAGGTAATAAAAAGATTAAAGATTAAAGATTAAAGATTAAAGATTTTTTCCTTTAACGACGAAAAATGCACTACGAACTAACAAATACCAACGTTGTAGGTAATGCTATTCTACGCAGGTACTTCCAATATCTGCGGCTGGAGAGGTCGTACACTTCGAACACGCTCGATGCTTATCTCAAAGACCTGCAGAAGCTGCTGAACTACTATGCCGACGAGGGCATCGACTTCCGAAACGTCACGCTCGAGCAGTTGGACAAGTTCGCGAAGGCTTTGCAGGAGCTTGGCGTAGGCCCCCGCTCTGTGGCTCGCATACTGAGCGGCGTGCGTTCGTTCTACCGCTTCCTGACCCTCGAAAAGGAGGTCGAGACCGACCCCACCGAGCTGCTGGAGAGCCCGAAGATAGGCAAACATCTGCCCGAAGTGCTGAGCCTGCCCGAAATCGATGCGATAGAAGAGGCCATCGACCTGAGCAAACCGGAAGGCATACGCGACCTCGCCATCATCGAAGTGCTGTTCAGTTGCGGACTTCGCATCAGCGAATTGGTGAACCTGAAGTTGAGCGAACTCTACCTCGAAGAGGGTTACATCCGCGTGCACGGCAAGGGCAGGAAGGAAAGGCTTGTGCCCATCGGGGAGAACGCCATAAAGAAGTTGCGCGACTGGTTCGTTGTACGGCAAGGCATCGACGTGAAAGCGGGCGAAGAAGACTATGTTTTCATCTCGCTCCGTCGCGGCAAACACCTCAGTCGAATATCACTCTTCGTATATATTAAAGAGTATGCCGAGAAGGCGGGCATCAGGAAAAACATCAGCCCACACACCTTCCGCCACAGTTTCGCCACGCAACTCCTGGAGGGAGGGGCTAATCTGCGAGCCATCCAAGCCATGCTCGGACACGAGGACATCGGCACTACAGAGATCTACATGCACATCGACAAGAGCCACCTCCGACAGGAAATCCTCCAGCATCACCCAAGGAACATCAAAGACTAAGACAGGGGAGTTCCCAACGCATGCTGATACCTCGACAAACGCATTACGTCAACTCCCCACATTCATCTCGGGATATTACGCTCCGTAACGTGCCATTTTGACCGTCTAATTATGCGTCAAGATTGCATTTTGAAAGAAAAATGCACTCTCAACCGCTTTTTCTTTACATTTTTCATTGCACTTTGGAAGAAATTCACTACATTTGCTATCATTTTATTAACAAATAACAATTATAACTATGCTTAAAGTAGATGAATTAGACAAGAAGATTCTTGAAATGATTTCCTGTAACGCTCGCCTGCCTTTCAAAGAGGTAGCAGAAGTTTGTGGCGTAAGTCGTGCTGCCGTTCACCAGCGCGTTCAACACCTCGTCGATGCCGGCGTAATCGTAGGCAGCGGCTTCCATGTTGACCCGTCGTGCCTCGGATACAACACCTGCACATACATCGGCATCACACTCGAAAAGGGTTCGATGTACAAGAGCGTCGTTGCAGAATTCGAGAAGATACCCGAAATCGTGGAATGTCACTTCACGACCGGTCCCTACACCATGCTCATCAAACTCTATGCGAAAGACAACGCTCACCTCATGACACTGCTGAACGACCGTCTGCAGGAGATTGACGGAGTGGTTTCCACAGAGACCCTCATCTCACTCAAGCAAAGCATCAAGAAGGAAGTGCCCATCGGAGCACAACACGGAGAAACAAAACCCACCTCTCTCGAAGAATCATGACACGGCCCCATCCACTCATCGGCATCACAGGCAACTTCGGAGAGAAGGGCTGCGAACTGGCTGAGGGATACTACCTCTCTGTCGTCAGAGCAGGAGGAACACCTGTAGCCATACCGCCTCACAACGACAAGGAAGCGCTCGTCACACTGCTCGAGACCCTGGACGGCATCATCTTTTCCGGCGGCGACGACATCAATCCGCTGCTCCTGGGCGAAGAGCCGTTGCCCCAACTCCATAGTGTCTGCCCCAAAAGGGACGAGCCGGAACTCTTCCTCGCTCGCGAAGCCTTCCACCGACAAATACCGATGCTGGGCATCTGCCGCGGCATACAAGTGATGGCAGCAGCACTCGGCGGCAAAGTTTGGCAAGATATTTATGTTCAGGGCGAGGGCGCAAAGATCAAGCACTCGCAGGATATGCCCCGATACAGTGCCTCACATACCGTCAACCTCAAAGAAGGAAGCCTCATCCAAAGCACCTTCGGCAATAAACAGACACTGGCAGTCAACTCGTTCCACCATCAGGCAGTGAGCGACCCAGGCCCCCACCTGCAAGTTTCTGCCCTGAGTCCCGACGGCATCATCGAAGCCGTAGAGTCGAGCGAGCACAAAGCCTTGCTCGGCGTACAATGGCATCCCGAATGCTTCATCTTGAATGGCGACGAAAGCATGATGTCCGTCTTCCGCTGGCTCATCAGCGAGGCAAGAACATTCTCGCAGGCAAAATACATTCACGACACATCTATTATATTAGACAGTCACTGCGATACTCCCATGTTCTTCACAGACAACAGCAAGGAGAACATACAGATGTTCGGCAGCCGCTCCAATAAGGTCCTCGTCGATCTGCCTAAGATGAAGGAAGGACGCCTTGATGCCTCCATCATGGTTGCCTACCTGCCTCAAGGCGAACGCACAGAGGAAGCCTTCAAAGCCGCAACGGAAAAGGCAAACCGACTGCTTACGCAAATGGACGAGATAGTGCAGGCCAACAATGACCGTGTAGGTTTTGCCGAGACGTCCGACGATATCCTTCGCCTCAAGGCACAAGGCAAGAAAGCCATCCTACGCGGTATCGAGAACGGCTATGCCATCGGTAAGAACATCGGGCTGCTGGAGGAATTCAAACATCGCGGCATTGTCTATATGACGCTCTGCCATAATGGCGACAACGATATCTGCGACTCGGCTCGTGGCAATGCTGAACATAATGGCTTGAGCGACTTTGGTCGTGAGGTCGTACTGCAAATGAACCGGCTCGGCATCCTTGTGGACCTGAGTCACGCCTCCGAGAAGAGCTTCTACGATGCACTGGAACTAAGCAAGGTTCCCATTGTATGCAGCCACAGTTCTGCCCGTGCTCTTTGCGACCACCCACGCAATCTTACCGACGACCAGATGCGGGCACTTGCCAAGGCCGGCGGTGTAGCACAGACAACAGTCTATAGCGGTTTCCTTCGCAAAGACGGTGAAGCTACCATCATCGACGCAATAGAACATCTCTGCCATGCAGCCAAGATTATGGGCGTCGAGCATGTCGGACTCGGCACAGACTTCGATGGAGACGGCGGCGTACCTGGCTTGGCAAACGCTTCCGAGATAATCAACTTCACACGTCACCTCCTTCGCAGGCAATTCTCAGAACATGATATACGCCTCATCATGGGCGGCAACTTCCTGAGACTTATCGACCAATATCATAACGGAGTAACCGTCTAACGTCATTAAACATGAATAGAATATTCCTTTGCCTGCTGGGTGTTACCACTCTCCTGCTTGCAGCTTGCGACGGACAGACCAAAAGCGGGCTCTCTAAGGCAGACACCATCGCCTTGGCAACTTGTCCGCGATTCAATGCCGACAATGCCATGCGCTTCATCAAGGAGCAATGTGAGTTCGGACCTCGTGTGACAGGCAGCGAAGCATCGCGTCTTTGTGGCGACTATCTTATTGAACGCTTCAAATCGTTTGGTGCAGAAGTTGAGGAGCAGCCTGGCATCGTCACCACTTGGGAAGGCAAGCAACTCTCTGCTCGCAACATCATTGCACACGTCAACCCTGCCAACACGGACCGCATCCTGCTGTGCTCGCATTGGGACAGTCGCCCTTGGGCTGACAACGACCCCAACGAAGCAAACTGGCACACGCCTGTCCTTGCAGCCAACGACGGCGCAAGCGGTGTGGCTGTCATGCTCGAGATATGCCGACTCCTACAGGAGAAACCTGTTCAGGTAGGCATTGACTTGATATGCTTCGACGCGGAAGACTTGGGCACGCCACTGTGGGAAGAGGACCGCATCGGCTCGTCCGACACTTGGTGCCTCGGTTCTAAGTTCTGGGCAGAACGTGCTATGATGGACGGTTACAAAGCCCGTTATGGTGTATTGCTCGATATGGTAGGCGGCTTCGGAGCAACCTTCTCTCGCGAAGGTACCAGCCGGCAATTGGCACAACCCCTCGTCAACATCGTCTGGCAACTTGCCGGGCAACTCGGTTACAGGCAGTTCTTCCCTCTCGATGACAGCGGTTACATCACCGACGACCACATCAATGTGAACGATGCCGGCATTCCTTGCATCGACATCATCCCCAATTACGATGATGGGCCTAGCAGCTTCGGACCGACTTGGCACACACTGAAAGACACACCCGACAACATCGACCCGAACGTCCTCGAAGCCGTCGGGCAAACCATAACACAGCTAATCTACAATGAGTATTAACGAGATACAAGACGAAATCATCGCTGAGTTCAGCGACTTCGACGATTGGATGGACCGATACCAACTGCTCATCGATATGGGCAGCGAGCAGGAACCGCTCGACGAGCAATACAAGACGGAGCAGAACCTCATTGACGGTTGCCAGAGTCGAGTGTGGCTGCAAGCCGATTTAATCGATGGAATGGTGCATTTTCGCGCAGAAAGTGATGCGCTGATCGTCAAAGGAATTGTCGCTTTGCTGGTTCGAGTGCTCTCGGATCATACACCACAAGAGATACTTGATGCAGACCTCTATTTCATCGAACGCATTGGTCTTCGCGAACATCTCTCACCTACTCGCAGCAACGGACTCGGCGCGATGCTAAAACAGATGAAGATGTACGCCCTGGCATTCAAGACAATTCATAATTCTTAATTCATAATTCACAATCGAGCCACTCTCCTCGTTGAGGAAGACGGTCGGGAATCTGCATGAAGATAGGCAACATTGACCTTGGGAATCGCCCTGTTTTGTTGGCGCCGATGGAGGATGTTACGGACATCGGGTTTCGTCTGCTTTGCCGACAAATGGGGGCGGCTATGGTCTATTCGGAGTTCGTGTCGAGTGATGCTCTCATCCGAATGGTGAACAAGAGCCTGCTGAAACTGCAAATCTGCCCTGAAGAACGACCTGTCGCTATACAGATCTACGGCAAAGACGTCGAGGCAATGCGCGAGGCGGCCCGCATCGTGGTGGATCAGGCACATCCCGATGTCCTTGACATCAACTTCGGTTGTCCGGTGAAGAAGGTCGCCGGCAAAGGTGCAGGAGCAGGCATGCTGCAGAATGTTCCCGGCATACTCGACATCACAAAGGCTGTCGTGGAGGCTGTTCCAGACACCCCCGTCACCGTCAAGACCCGCCTTGCTTGGGACGAGAAGCATCTCCTTTTGCCCGACGGAACACCCTTCATCGTCGATCTTGCCGAACGCCTGCAGGACTGCGGCATCAAGGCATTGACTATCCACGGCCGTACAAGAGCGCAGATGTACACGGGGGAAGCCGACTGGACTAACATCGGGCTGGTCAAAGCCAATCCCCGCATGACCATTCCCATCATAGGAAATGGCGACATCACCTCTGCCGAAGAGGCCAGGCAAGCCTTCGACCGCTATGGCGTCGATGCCGTCATGATAGGCCGCGCCACCTTCGGACGCCCTTGGATATTTCATGAGATTGCCCATCCCGAGCAGCCCCTCTCGCTCGACGAAAAGGTTGACATCCTCAAAAGGCAAGTGGAGATAAGCATCCAAACCCTATCAAACAAGTCTCCCTTTAAGGGAGATTCAGAGGGTCGCGAGCTCTGCGGCATCCGCCACGTCCGCCGCCATCTTGCTGCCACACCCCTCTTCAAAGGCATCCCCAACTATCGCGAGACCCGCATCGCCATGCTTCGAGCCGAGACGAAAGAGGAAGTCTTTGCCCTCATCGAACGGACGAGGGAGATGCTGAAAAAAATGCCCATTGTATCATAAGACACAAGGGCAATGTTTTAAGGTTTTATTAAGAAAATCTCGCAGGTTTCAAAGTTTATTTCCCAGTTGCCGCCTTCGGCACTTTCCCATTGGTACTTTCCGGCCATACGGTCCCACCAGTTCTGGAACTTCGTGCCCGTTTCACCCATGTCCTTCACGAGCTTCTCGTACAGCTCCGTGTTGTCGGCTGTCACAATCTTTGCCAGTTCGTTCAGTCCGTTGCGACGTTCGAAGAGCGACTGAATCTCATTGCGCTCTTCAGGTGTCACTTGCCCTACAGGTTTCTTTGTCATTGCCATTTATCTTTATTATCAAAGGGGTCTAAGTAATCTATCTCTTTTATATCTTCCTGTTCGGGCAGGAAGGTGCCGTGCTTGCGGATGTTTTGCAACAGTTCTCTGCTGGCATTGCGCTCCAAGTGAGCCACCACACATTGCTCATGACTTGGCGTATTAACCTCTAAAGTCGTTTTGCGGTTGAGCCAGACGCAACGTTTGCATTGGTAAGCATCACAATGTCGGCAGATAGGAGCATACTCCAACTTGTAGAGTTGCTTGTTCTTGATGTCAAGTCCATGCTCAAGGTCGCCGATGCTGTCCGTCTCGTTTTCATAGTAGAAGGCTGGGCAGACATAGAACTTGCCGTTGGGCGCCAGCGTGATGTTCGTATCGCCTGCGCCGCAGTTGTTCATCTTCGAGAGCATCATGCGGTCGGTGAGGAGGTTTAGCTGTGGAGCCTTGCCCTCCGCATACATCTTTTCCACTTTCTGCGAAAGCCTGCCGAGCACTTCCTTGTATGCCGTGAAGTCGTCTTCGGTAAAAGTCTCAATGTCGGTCAGCACGATGTTGAGCCTTGGTGTCTTGTCGAGTATGCGGCAGACGCTTTCTGTTTGGTCAAAGAGTTCTTTCTTGCCAAGTCTCAGAACGATTGGAATATCCACGGGTTCTGTTATTTCCCGTAATCCATTCATCACCCAAACATCTGCTCCGTCCTTTGTCGGTTTTATCTTCGAGTTGTCGATGCTTTCGATAACTTCTGCATATTCTTCCGGCAGTTCCTCTTCGGAATAGACAAACTGAATCATCAAGTTCTCCGTCATGCCAAAGCGGATGCCTTGCTTCAATGTCTTAAGAGGTATCAAAGCCCCCTCCCTGCCTCCCCCTAGGGGGAGGGAATAGCTACAGAACGAAGTGCTTGCCTCGTCTAATAATATAATAAGGTATTGCAGCATAGCTTTAACAGATTACTTCGTTCGACTTTTTCTTATTTTTCTCGAACTCCTCACGCTCGTCCTCCAACTCCAGTTTTCGGAAAAGTTTATTCCAATAGTAGTTGTTGGCACGAACGCGAGCCTTGTGCATCTTGCAGATGGCCGTCGCCCTCTGATAGATGGTCGGTGTCTCTGCCGCATCGTAGTTCTCACCTTGACACCAGGCACAGCCGCTTGCCACCTCGCAGTCGATACACTCCTGCGGACTTTGTGTCGTGCGGTCGAGCGTCAGGAATGGACGCAGCTTGTTCTGGTCGATGCCATCGTGAATGTTGCCGATGATGATGGGCTTCTTGCTCCGAAGCGAATAGCCTGCAAAGCGCGTACAGGGATAGAAGTTGCCTGCCGCATCGATGCTGAGCATCTTGCCCGCACCGCACCAATTCTGATTGTCCAGCTTCGCATCGAGCGGCTTGCCAATATGCTCCGAGAAGAACGAGCAGGCATAGTCCTGATAGTAGCCGCCGTCGATGATAGCATCGGCCAGCTCCATCAGTTGCTCCTCGAAGAGTTTGTCATCGCCTTCCTTCCACACATCCTCGAAGACTACGTTGATGTTCACTTCGTGTATGCCGAGACCATAGAGATGCAGCACGCTCTCCTTGATGTAGGGGATGTCTGCCGAACTAATGGTTACCTTCGTGCCGGCATTGGGGAACTGTCCCAGCCAAAGCGGGATGTTCCTCACCACGTCTTTGTACGAGCCTTTCTCCTCTTCGGGCTTGGGCTGGATGCCCTGCTCCATCTCCTTTGTCTTCCAGATGCGGTTGAGGTCGTGCTTGCGCCTGGTGCCGTCGATGGTGATGCCGATGGAGAGGTGGTTCAAGTTCTTCTTGATGAAGCGTTGCACCTTCTCGCTGTCGTAGTTGATGCCATTGGTGGAGAATGAGAAACGGTAGGAGTTGAACCAATGGTGATTGCGTCGGAACATCTCCTGCTTCAGGTAATCGCAAATCTTGTCGATGAGGTCAATCTCGAGGAACGGCTCGCCCCCGATGAAGTCCCATACCACGCTCTCCTCCTTGAAGTCATCCTCATGGTCGAGGATATAGTCAATGGCTTGCTTTGCTACCTCCCAGGGCATCCGCTCCTTCGAGTTCTTCCCCACTAAAAAGCAGTATTTGCAAGCCAATTGACAGTCCTTTGTGACGATGAACGTGATATTCTTTGCCATTCCTGTTCGCCACGCTCCAGATAATTCTTTCATGTTTTGCCTTTATACTATAAGTGTACTTTGACATTTTTGTGTGCAAGACATCTTACACCCTCCTTGACATGAATTTTGACATGTGCCGCCACAATTTAGTTCACATGAACCAGAACATTGGCCAGAACAACCGCTGGAACATCCAACAGAACACGAACTTTTGCAAGAGTTACCACATGATTCCTTACAACTACCGTTGCATGTGTCTTTACAAGAGCCTGTACAATCAGAACACGATAAAGAAGCACTTGTCCCTTTGCATGATGAAGTACATGTGTAAGTACAACTACTTTTACAGTCATTCACAATGTCATCATCATCTTTGTCGCAAGCTGCTACCACCTGAGTAACAAATGTTCCTGCAATAATAGGTAAAAGTGTAGAAGATATTCCCTTAAAGAACTTCCTTCGAGAAATTGGTTCGTTTGAATTCATTCTTGTATATCAATTGTCGTGTTTGGAGAAAAAGGAATTTCAACCTCGTTTAATATCATACCAGCAATACGTCTTTCATGCATGTTAGACTCAGCTTGAAAGAAATTGACAACTTTCCCTGTATAGGTTATTCCATTATTAACTCTAACATGTACAACTTTTCCCATTATAATTTCTTGAATTTGGGAATCTGTTAGTGACATTATGTAACGTCCTGAGTATGTTTTCATTTCACCATCCTCCATTATTTGCACCTAAAGAACAGGAGCGACCGCATCCTCCTTTACAACTTCCTGAACAGCTGCCGGAACAACTTCCGGAACACCCAAAGGAACATTGCCTCCCACATGAACCAGAGCAAGAATTAAAACAGCCATAGTCGCACCCCATTTCTTCGTTAGATTCATGGGGAGTAGCATTGCAAACAATGGATGTGCTTGATAGGGCAATAAAGCCCAGAAATGGTAATGCGCCTTTGGCGGCTTTCTTGAAAAATCCCCTTCGCGACAGGAGACCTTCTTTTTTTTCATTTTCCTTCATAAAGTTTGAAGTTTAGAGTGCCTCTGCTCCCGAATTCGGCGTGAGTAATGATGTTAAGGTCTGGAAATAAAAAGGCATGGGGAGTTTCTACTTCTGCCCATCCCTGTTGTCAGGCCTTCGCATTGCCCCATGTCAAGGATAAGCAACGTAGCCAGCCCACGCCAAGCGATTATATTTACAGCCAACACCTATACATTATTTAATAATATATGGCATAGGTTGACTTTGATATAATCTACCCACGCAGACGTCTCGTTGCATTATCTTCTGTGACATGTTTCAAAGTTGCGAAGTTTGACAACACAGAATGATAACGTTCAGTAAACGCCTTTTCCCTTTGGCAAAGCCCCCTTCCCGTTCCCCCTTAGGGGAAGGCGGTGTGCTCAGCCGCAGGATTCCATTAAGATTGTTTGGCCCGCCCTGCCACGAAAGGCTGGCTTGGTCGGTGCAAAGTTATGAAAATTATGAATACAACAAAAATTTTTGAAAGGAAATGTTGCAAAATAAAATCAAAAACATTCTTCACTCTACACCAATACCTCTTAATTTAATGAGAGGCAATCCAATGCATGGGAGTGGTGTGTTTTCGCACAATAATTTATTCAATAGAATTTCCATTTTGCCTATACATTCCTACATTTTACTTGCAAGCATCTATTATACAGCCGATTAAAGCATGTATAGAGCATGTATTTTAGGCAGCGTCTATACATCTTTTGTGTTTATTTTGCTTTAATTTCGGCAAAAGATGCTGCTTATTGACTGATTTTCAGTTTGTTTCAGTATAACATCAAAAGTTGAAACAAATTGTTTCTCATGGCGAAACAATTTGTTTCTGCGGTGGAAACAGTTTGTTTCACGTGTGAAACAGATCTGAAACACGCGTTAATGTCACTCTTGCATTAGGCATCGCGGCACGAGAAGATTGAGCATATCATGAATGACATTATTGACCATTTCGTACGTAGAAATACATTTTTTTTGTATCTTTGCAGCAGAAATAGCAAAAAAATGATGAAGAAGACAAGAAGTATCATGGCTGCGTTGTTTATTTTGGCAGCTTCATATGTGCAGGCAGCGCTGACGGCTTACGACCTTCGCTGCGAGTTGTTACATCAGCCTTGGGGCATCAACACGACGACTCCTGCCTTGAGTTGGAAGCTCACACACGACCACAATGGCGTGCGGCAGTCGGCCTATCAAATCCTTGCTGCCTCGAGGCCCGACCTTCTTACGGAAGACAAGGCAGACCTCTGGAACAGCGGTCGCATAGAGAGTGACCAATCCATCTGGGTTACGTACGCAGGCAAGCCACTTGAAAGCCGCAGCGTCGTCTATTGGCAAGTGAAGGTTTGGGACGAGAACGGCAAGGGTGGCGACTGGGCACGAGGCGCGAAGTTCTCTGTCGGCATCCTCGACAAAGCACTTTGGCAGGGCAAATACATCGGCATGGAGCGAACGGACCGCAAGGTTCAGCCGCTCCTCTACAAGTCGTTCGAGTGCTCGGACACCAAAGCGCCTACCTTCTTGCACCTCAGCACGTTGGGCTATCACGAGATATATCTGAATGGAGAACGTGTGGGCGATGATGTCCTGACGCCTTCCGTTGTGGAGTACAGCAAGCGACATCAGGCGATGACCTACTGCCTCGACGGGAAGCTCCAAAAGGGCCGCAACGACCTCGTCATCTGGCTTGGTGGCGGCTTCTACGACAATCCTGACGTCGTAGGTGTTGTCAAAGGCGGGCCATACGTCTTGGCACAGATAGACCAGCGACAGGAGACGGGCGGCTGGCAGACGCTCGTCATGACCGACGATACCTGGCAGGCAAGGGGCAGCGGCTACTATGACGACGGCATCGCAGGAGCCTGGACCTTCGGTGGCGAAGTCGTCAAGGCGGCAGAACTCCTGCCCGACTTCACCTCATCAACGCTCGATGCCGTCAGCTGGCAAGGCGTGAAGACGATGGACATCCCTGCCCAAGAGATCACGCCAATGATGTGCGAGCCCAATCGCATCATGATGGAGGTGCAGGCCCAGCAGGTCTCGCGTTTCGACGGCAACAAATGGATGGTCGATATGGGACGCAGCATTGTGGGTTGGACACGCATCCACCTCGGAAAACTTCGCAAGGGGCAGCGCATCACCATCAGCTATTGCGACATGCTGGCACTCAGCGGTGATTTTGACGAAGGCGTCTTCACCGACTATTACATCGCAAGCGGCGAGGGTGATGAAACGTTCTGCAACAAGTTCAACTACCACGCTTATCGATACATCAAGATAGAAGGTCTGGACCGCCAGCCTGCCCTCTCGGACATTGCCGGCATGCTGATTCACACGGGCTACGAGAAGGGCTCGTCGTTCGTCTGCAGCGACAAGGACCTTTGCGCCATACATGATATGGTGCACTACACGTTCCGATGCCTGACCCTTGGCGGCTATATGGTCGATTGTCCGCACATCGAGCGACAGGGTTATGGTGGCGACGGCAATGCATCCATACTGGCGGCGCAACTGCAATACAATATGTATCCGCTCTATCGGAACTGGTTGCAAGGCTACACAGATGCACAAGGCGACGACGGCGAGGTGCCGCATGTAGGACCGGCCTTCTGGCGTTGTGGCGGCGGACCATTCTGGTGTGCCTTCATCGCCAACGCTCCTTGGCAGACCTATCAGCAGTATGGCGACATCCGGCTCCTCGAGTGGTACTATCCCAACATGCAGCGTTACATTGCATATGCCGAACAGTTCATGCCCGACGGGCTGCTGACGGTGGAGCACAGATGGCCCAGCACGCGACGCAAGGACTGGTTCCTCGGCGACTGGGCTTTGCCAAACGAGGAGCATCAGACATATACCGAGAGCATCGACCTCGTGAATTCCTGCTCCATGAGCTGGGTGTATGGCATCATGGCAAACACAGCAGAACTGCTGGGGAAGGCCGACGAGGCACAGCTCTACAGGCAGAAGCAGACGGACATCAACCAGCGCATCCACGCTACATATTATAATAAGAAGGATGCCACCTACGCCCACGGGCTGCAACTCGACCAGAGCTTCCCCCTCTTTGTGGGTGCCGTTCCAGATGACTTGAAGCAGAAAGTGAACAACGCTCTGAAGCGAGAGACATACGAACGCTTTGACGGGCACCTATTCACAGGACTTGTAGGCATTCCCATCTTGACGCAATGGTGCACCAAGGCAGGCAATGTTCAGCTCATGGCCGATATGCTCAGGCAGCACAGTTTCCCAGGTTATCTCTACATGATTGACAACGGAGCGACGACAACCTGGGAGCATTGGAATGCACGCCGAAGCCGCATCCACAACTGTTACAACGGCATTGGTTCGTGGTTCTACCAGGCTCTGGCAGGCATTCAGGGCGATACGACAAAACCCGCCTACCGCCACTTCACCATCCAGCCGCAATTGCCCGACAGCCTGACCTTCGTCAGAGCGCTGAAGCCAACCCCCTACGGCGACATTACCATCGATTGGAAACGCTCGAGGGACACCTTCGACCTGCGCCTCACCATACCCGTCGGCACCACCGCCACCGTGCTTTGTCCCGAGGCGTTGAAGGCTGTCTCAGTCGAGATGGCAGCCGGCAGGCTCAACCGTACCGGCCCAATCTTCAACGAGAAGGAGCGTAACCGCAAGCCCGACCCAGAGCCGACGCGATATAATCCAGCGGAACCCATCGAACTGAGCAGCGGCACATATCGCCTCATCTACAGGCTGAAGAAGTGACCTGAAATAATGGGCTGCGAGGCGCATGCGCATGCCCCGGCCAAAGCATTATGGTACATTAGAAATTCCCCTATAGGGCGTTGGCGATTTCCCTATAGGGCGTTGGCAATTCCCCTATAGGGCGTTGACGATTCCCCTATAGGGCGTTGGATGTTCCCCTATAAGGCGCCAGTATGACTTAGGCTAATGTGATGCGTCGCGACTCATCCTCGAGGACCTCGACACTTACCTTGACCGTATCCTCGGGAAGCAGTTCCTCGACCAGTTCGGGCCACTCGATGAAACAGGGATAGCCACTGTAGAAGTAGTCTTCGCAACCGATATCGACAGCTTCGCGAAGATTCTTGATGCGATAGAAATCGAAGTGATAGACAGGCTGACCTGCTGCATCGGCATACTCGTTGACGATGGCGAAGGTGGGCGACGCCACAACATCCTTCACCCCCAGTGCCTCGCAGATGGCTTTAATGAAAGTCGTCTTGCCTGCACCCATCTTACCATAGAAGGCGAAAACGCAATTTTCGCCCATTTCATCGACAAATTTCTGTGCTGCCGACGTGATATCCTCGAGACTTTGTATCTTTATTTCCATCTCTTTTCCTTATCTTTTCTTCCCCCTCAGCGTAATCAAAGGGATGAGCATTTCCTCCATACTGATGCCGCCATGCTGGAACGTGTCCTTGTAATACTGGACGTAGTAGTTGTAGTTGTTGGGATAGGCGAAGAAGTCGTCCTGCTGAGCGAAGATGTAGGTCGTGCTGATGTTGGGGCTGGGCAAGCCTGCACGAAGCGGATCCTTTATCTCGAAGACCTCCTTCTGGTTGTATGAAAGATTCTTTCCAAGCTTGTAGCGCAGGTTGGTATTCGTGTTGCGGTCACCAATGACCTTGATAGGGTTATAGCAACGAATACTGCCGTGATCGGTGGTCAGCACTACTGTACAGTCCTGAGCAGCCAGACTGCGGAAGAGGTCACTCACGGCAGAATGGCGCAACCAACTCTGTGTGATGCTTCGGTAAGCAGCCTCGTTGCTGGCAAGTTCCCGTACCATAAGGCTTTCCGTACGAGCGTGGCTGAGCATGTCTATGAAGTTGATGACCACAACATTCAAGTCGTTATTCCGCAACTGAGGTATCTGCTGGACGAACTTCTCTGCGGCATTCGAGTGGTTAATCTTGTGATAAGAGAACGTGTTCCTGCGGCGATAGCGTTCGAGCTGTGTCTTGACCAGCGGCTCCTCGTTGAGGTTCTTGCCCTCTTCGCTGTCCTCGTCCACCCAAAGCTCAGGGAACATCTTGGCGATATTGTTGGGCATAAGGCCGCTGAAGATAGCATTGCGGGCATATTGCGTCGCAGTAGGCAGGATGCTGCAATAGAGGTTCTCGTCCACCGAGAAAGCATCTCCAATCTCGCTAAGCAGGACGCGCCACTGGTCGTAGCGGAAGTTGTCGATGACGATAAGGAAGACCTTCTCGCCCTTATCCAGCAAGGGGAAGATGGTGTGCTTGAAGATGTCGGGACTCATCACAGGCCTCTCGTCCGGCCTCTCCATCCAACGCATGTAGTTCTTGCGTATGAACTTGGCAAACTCAGTGTTGGCCTCACGTCTTTGCATGCCGAGCATCTCCTGCATCCCACTCTCCGCTTCGCTCAACTGAAGCTCCCAGTACGTCAATTTCTTATAGACATCCTTCCACTCTTCTATGTTTGAAGCGTCGTTTATCTGCATCCCCAAGCGCGAGAACTCCTGTTGGTAACCCGACTGCGTATGTTCCGTAACGATTTCCTTCTGCTGGATGTTCTTCTTGAGCGTCAGCAGGATTTGCGTCGGGTTTACGGGTTTGATGAGGTAGTCGGCAATCTTCGCGCCGATAGCCTGCTCCATGATGTGCTCCTCCTCGCTCTTCGTGACCATCACGACAGGCGTGGCCGGCAGCAGTTCCTTCACGCGGGTCAGCGTCTCGAGGCCGCTCAGTCCGGGCATATTCTCGTCGAGGAGGATGAGGTCGAAAGCCTCTTCCGCACAACGGTCCAGTGCATCGTAGCCGTTCGTAACAGTCTCCACCTGGTAACCCTTCTTCTCGAGGAAGAGTATGTGGGCTTTCAGAAGCTCAATCTCATCGTCAACCCAAAGCAGTTTGTATGTAGTCATAGGTTAGTTTTAATCAATATATTCGGAATAGTCAGGCTCATTAGAAGACTTTACCAGCCGAAGGGGAAATCGTCATCATCCTCAGTCGCCTCTTGCTGCTTCTCCTCTTCTTCCCTCTTGTCCAACTCGTCGGGATCAAGAATCTCCAAGTCTGTCGGCGTATCAATCTGCAAGTCTTCAGGAATATCAAGCGGCGCGAAGTGCTGGTCATAGAACTCCTTGTATTCGTCGAAGCTGAATTCCTTGCCAATCATCTTGAGGTTGTCGCTGGAGATGAGCAGAGTCCTGATGCCTTCCAGCCTTGCCCGCATGTGGTCGTCGGCATAAAGCTTTTGTGCATAAGCGTGTACCTCGTCGTAAGCAAGGAAGCCTTTTATAATCATCATGGTCAGTCCGGCATCCGCTTGAATCTCGATGTCGAAGTTACGCGCCATGAAGTTCGTGAAGTTGTAGTGAGCCATCTCATAAATCAAGATGTTCTCGTCGAGGCTTCCCGTCGGATAGGCAAGGACGAAATTGAAGTCTGTGTATCGGTTATCCTTGAGTTCCGGAGCCGCTGCCGTGCTGTCGTTCGACTCGGCACGGGTGCGTCTGCTCCATATACTGCTTGCATCATAACGCTCATCCATAAGGGGGCGTCCTTCGTCAATTCCTTTGATGATGGCTGATGCAATCTCCGAAACCTCCTCTCGCGGGAACTTCTGCACGACATCGCGAAGCGTCACCATGAAGGTGTCACGCTGTCCGTCGTAGAGAGAACTCATGGCACGAATGAACATCATGCGGGCTCGGTGTGTCCCTTCTGGGAAGTTGTCGGTGCTGAACTGGTAGTTCTCCTCTACCTTACTGTATTGTTCGGTCTGGTAAGCAGCATAAGCCTCGGCATAAATACTATCTTCGACGTGCTTGCCCTCGCGAGCTATCATTTCGTAGTTCGGATTGCTCAACAATGCAGCAAGCTTGGCTTCCGGGAAATCTTCAAGCAGGTAACCCTTATATTCCTCTGCACCCTCCAAGTCTTGAAGACGGCCATAAAGCAGGAAGAGATGATAGAAGATGTTGTCCGTGCCGTCGTGCTCGGGGAAGTCATTCAGGAAACGAATCATCGTCTTCTCTGCCAGAGGGAAGTTCTCGAGCTGCTCCTGTTCCTGGATGCCTGCATTGTAAAGGGCATCGCCCAGCAGACGATTCGACTCTGCCATCTGCTCCTCGGTGAAAGGAATCTGCTTGAGGTAGTACTCGCGCTCATGTGGGTCGTTCCCCAACGAGTCCTTTCGTGCCTTCTCCGCAGCGGCAATGCTATCGGCAGCTGCAGCACTGGTTGCAGCTCCGAAGAGGCTATCGGCAGCTGCCTCATCGTATTTGTAATCGGCAAACTCAGGATTGTTCTTCACTAGAGACTGCTTGTTGCTGATGCGCCAATAGTCTTCGTTTGCACGCATACCCCAACGCCTCTGGAACTCCTGGATGCCGTTGCGTACTGTCGAAGGGTTGTAGAAGTACCAATCGCCTTGCTGTTGATTGCCAAACGAACTCAGGTCAGTAGCAAGGGCAGGCTTGCCCGGGCTGCTGGTATTGCCAGCCATCATGCCTGTGTTGTTCATGGCACTGGGATTCAGAGTACCAGCGGCAGCCGCCTTCTTTGCTTCCTCCTTCTCCTTCTTACGCAAGGCGGCAATGACGCGATCGATGGCAGCCATATAGACCTCCTCAGGACTCTGGGCAAGGACTTGCAGGCTGTCTTGCAACTTGATGGTGCTCAGGTGAGGCTCCAACTCGGAAAGTATCTTGCTGCGACGCTCCGTCTCTTTATACTCGTAATGCTCCTTGTCGAGCGCGCTGACACAGAGCTTGTAGGTACGAGCCGCTTCGATGTAGTTCTCCTGCTCCCAATAAAGTTGACTGAGATGTAGCAGAAGCGTTGCTTTGTCCGGACCATTCTTCTTGCTCTCCTCTAAGCCTTTCTCCCAGGAATAGATGCAATGCGTGGTATCTTCGTTGCTGAGGTAGATGTTGCCCATTGCATAATAGACCTTGTCGAGGTAGTCCTTGTTCTTGTCACTCTTGGCCATCCTCTTCAGTCGGGCAATCATCTGGCGGAACTTACCTTTGTGCATCACCTCTGTCTGCATGATGCGAGCGTTGAAGGATACTTCGTAAGGAGGATTGGCACGTATCACCTTGGAGAGTGCCTTGTAGGCCAACGTGTCGCGCCCCGTTTCATGATAGAGTTGCGCAAGCAGGAAGTTAAGGCGTGCCTTAGGCAACTTGCCTTTTGTCGAGCTGATTGTGTTCTTCAGATGAGGTATGGCTTCGTTGTACTGATGCGTAAGGACATAATAAGCCGCCTTTGTATTATCAACCTCCTTCTGTCCCTTGCGAGTGATACTATCGCGCTTCATTTTGTTCAGAAGGTCTTCAGCATCATAAGGCCAGTTCAATGCAACATAGCATCGAGCCAGCTTTGCTTTTGCGACAGACACGATGTCTGGCTGCGTGCTATACAATCGGATGATGTAGTTGTATGTAGCAGCCGCTTCGAAGAACTCGCCTTTCTGGAACTGAGCATCAGCCATCCTGAACCAAGCATGATACATGTAAGGGTTGAACTCCTTGCGGGCAAGGAACTCCTTCTCCTTTTCCGTACGCTTCTTGTTACCCTTGACGATGGGACGCTTCTTGATGCTATGCACCTTGATGGCCTTCTCGCTCTTCGTGATGGCAGTCTCGAAGTTGCTCTTTCCTATATTAGCCGTCGCCTTGTTGGTGCAGATGTACATAGGAAGTATCTCGTTGAAGTTGTCCTTATGGCCTTTATATTGTGCCTCGGTACCTTCGAGATAAGCCATATCGCCGTTGAAGAGCGTGTTATAATGAGCAGTCAAAGCATGATAGGCACGTGTGGCTGATGTATTCTTCTTAGTGGAACAAGACACAAACGGAACAAGCATCGCAACGACAAACATCACGACGCAATGTCTTGCACTTAGGCACTTCTTATGACACCCTTGCCTACTCATACTATAATATATAACGTGCGCGCGTAGGATTTTATTGTATCAGATCACCTACAATGAGTAAAACTTCGTCCTTCAGTTCGTCGGGAAGGTTGACTTGACGCAGTTCAAGACTATGCAACCAGCCCGACACTTCATCTGTTCTCATAGTGTAGAGGACCTCGCGAAACTCCTCGACCTCCTCTTCGCTATAAGTCGTTCGGCCACGGAAGCGGTCGAGTTCCTCGTCTTCGTAATACTCGATGTCCTCTCTTATAGCACGCAGACTGTCCTTCTCGCAGACCTCATGCAGCCCGCAACACTCAAAATCTACTTTCCTTGGCATATCGTGAAACCTACTTTACTAAGGTCATCCCAGAAGGAAGGGTACGACTTGCTTACCACCTCTGGGTTGTTTATTTGTATTTCTCCGCCTGTGCGAAGGCAAATAGGAGCCAATGACATTGCCATACGATGGTCGTCGTAGGTGTCGAACTCGAATGTCTCGTAAGGCAACATATCGAGGTCCTCTATCTCATAGAAGCCTTCCCACAGCAATTCGTTATCCTGCTCTTCCAGACGCACTATCTCGCTCAACTCGTTCCTCAGGGCTGCGATGCGATCCGTCTCCTTTATGCGAAGGCTTTGCAAACCATAGAGATGGAACGGGACGTCAAGCATAGAGCAAGTCACTGCAAACGTCTGTGCAAGGTCAGGCTGATGCGTGAAGTCACAACTGAAGTGGCATGTGATGCCGCCTCCTTTCTTGAGCTGTATAACCTCTTGCCCGTCGGCATCCACATAGTATCGCGTCTGCACTCCCAACTCCTCGAACAGTTGCCACACTCGGCTATCACCTTGCAGGCTTTCACGATGCAGGCCAATGAGTTCCACCTCGGCATTTGCGTCTGGAGTAAGGGCGACCATTTCGTACCAATAACTGGCTGCGCTCCAATCACTCTCGATGTGATAAGGGCGCTGAAGGTAAGAGCCTGGCTGCACCACTATGACATTGTCGCCTTTCCACTCCACCTTCGCTCCGAAATCACGCATCATGCTGATTGTCATATCCAGGTATGGCCTGCTGGCTATGTTTCCCTCCAACGTGAGATGCAAGCCTTTCCTCAATGTGGGGGCAATCATCAGGAGAGCAGAGATATATTGGGAACTGACATCGCCTGGAACAGTCAGAGAGCCGCCTTCAAGGTTATCGTGACCTACAATATGCAGAGGCGGGAAACCTTCCTCGCCTTCGTATGTGATGGTGGCACCCAGCTGGCGAAGCGCATCGACAAGAATGCCGATGGGACGATGCTTCATTCGTTCCGTACCGCTGATGGTATGCTCACCAGGCATAATACTCAGGTAAGCCGTCAGAAACCGCATTGCTGTCCCAGCAGCACCTATGTCAATAAACTCCGGCATATCTTGCAGGGCACGAAGCATCACCTTTGTATCGTCGGAATCCGACAGATTATTGGGCAACGATGTACTCTTGCTCAGTGCATTAAGGATTAGTGCACGATTACTTATGCTCTTGCTTGCGGGCAGCTCAATACGCCCTCTAAGTTGCTTTCCTGACCTTATCTTTATCATTTACCTTCTACCTTTTTCTACGAAATTTGGCACAAAGTTACGAAAAAGTTTGGAAGGAACAAAAAAAAGTCATACCTTTGCACCCACAAACTTAAGGAACGGGATGTAGCGCAGTTGGTAGCGCACACGTCTGGGGGGCGCGAGGTCGCAAGTTCGAGTCTTGTCATCCCGACCTGAGAGGAAGCCAATCACTTAGCAATAAGAGGTTGGCTTCTTCCTTTTTTACTATCTTTTGAATAGGTTTTCCGTAGCAAGTCACACGAAGCATCAGCACGCTCTCTTCAAAGAGATAGTGCTCTTGGAATAAAGTGTTAGGATTTGTTCTTCCGGCTACAGTTCGTCCGCTACTGGTTGGATATCCTTCAGCCAGTCTGAACCCGAAGCGGCAATGCGACCATCGGGTGTAACGAGGATAATGTAAGGCAGATCTCTGATGCCCCATTTCTGTGCAAGTGGACTGGCAAAGCACTGGAAGTCGCAATAACTGGGCCAGTCTACCGTATCGCGCTCCTCATTTCTGGCAAGCAACCTCTCGTTTGCATCAAGCGAATAGCTGATGAGTTCGATGTCTTTTCCTCTTGCTTTCAGTTCGCGACGCAAGCGTCTGGAACGATAGATAGCACTCTGACTGCCACCTTTCCAACTTGCCCAAAAGGCGATGAGCAGGTGTTTCCCTTCGTAGTCATCGCGCTTGATGACTCTCTCCTCTGGCCCATTCCCACCGTGGCCGGGCTTCAGGGTGAGAGAGAAGTCTGGCAAGGGATTGCCGACGCGCAACAGGCCGAGAGTCCGGACATTTGAGGAAAGTTTCGAGAGAACCAGGTCATCGGGGCAAGCACGACTGAGGCTGTCGTAGAGTTCAGTCACTTCCTTCACAGAGACTCCTGCTTCGTCACAAAGGAAATAAGTAATCAAAAGGTAGCGACTCATGGCAAGCGTCGGGTGCTCGAGGATGTAATTGTGGGCAATTTGCCTGGTCTCCTCAGGCGACTTTCCGTTTATTTCGAGGCGGAACTCTGTATAGACTTCATTGTCTTCGTCGCCCGAAACCTTCACCTCGCTGAGGTTCTGCGCATCACCCTTTATGACGAGGTCTGCTCCTGGATTGCCGAAGACGACCAGTTCCGACTGGTTTGGATAGAGAATATGCAAGGTAGCAGTCTCGATGGTGGGCAGTTGATAGGAGAAGGAACCGTCCGTGATGCGCAAGGTATCAAGGCGTTCCAGGCCCTCGTCGCTACTATAAATAAGGAATTCGCCCTGCTCCAGGTGCGCGAACTCCCCTTCGAGTCTTACCTCTTTAGGGTGTCCCGTACAGGAAAGAAGAAGTGCAAGAAAAGAAAAAAGAGAAAGCCAAGACCCCCCTACCCCCTTTAGGGGGAGAAAGGGAGTCGTGGCTTTACATAATGTAACCAGTACTCCCCCTAAAGGGGATAGGGGGGTCTTGGTTTGCATGTCTTTACTGAAGCAAGCTCTTTACTGCGCTTGCATACTTCACGAACTCGTAGTCGTTGGCAGCACGCTCGGCAAGAGAGGGATCCTGACGGATGGCGCTTGCCAAAGCGCTGGTAACCGTGCTGGCATCACCAGTGCGGGCTGCAAGGATGGCCTGCAGGTAGCTTGTGATGGCGTCGGCTTTCTTGATGCTCGACAGCGTGTTCTTTGCGCTCGTATAATCCTTAGCGAGAATCTGAGCGAGGGCAGCGCTGTTGCTTGCCACACCAGCCAAGTCGCTGGCAGCCTGTGTGTAGTTGCCCTTAGCGATGTTGAGGTTGCCCATCACTTCCTTGAAGGTATTGGAGCCGCTACCCTTGGCAAGATAGCTCTCGGCCGTAGCGATGTCGCCGTTCTTGAGGGCGAGGAGAGCCAGGTTCGTGTTGACTTCAGGTGCATTCTTATTGATGCTTGCAGCACGCTTCAAGTAGGTCTCTGCCATCTCGGGCTGGCCATTTGCAATAGCCTGCTGAGCCAAGTTGTTGAGGGGACGATAGTCGCTGGGATAGTACTGAGCGACGGCTTCGTTCCACTGCTGGCGGGTTGCGTCGTCTTTCACAAGCTTGTTGGCGCCGTAAACGAGTTCTTCCACGCTGAGCTTGCTGGGATCTTCGCTGAACTGGGCAACAATCTGGTCGTCGCTTCTGCCGATAATCTCATAATTGACAATGAGGCGCGCACGACGAAGCTCAGGCAGGATGCTCTCCTTGATGTCGGTATAGACGGCACTCATGTTGCGGATCTGCTCCTCACGCTCTTCGGGGTCTTTGTACATCGAGAGGACGCGGATGATGATGTCCCTGTCTTGCAGGTTGCTCTTGCTGATGAGTTCCTGGAATCCGTCCCAGTCCTCGGCTGTGAACTTCGTGTCCACATCGGCGTTCATCTGTATCTTCTTGAGCTCGCCCTTGAGGTAGTTGGCGCTGACATCCTGACGCTTCTCGGCAAGTTTCTCGTTGAAGGAGAGCTTGCCATCGGGGCTTGCGTATGCACTAACCTCGATGTTCTGCAGAGCGCGGGTCTCTTCGTTGTCGTTTATCTCACGCAGGATCTTGCCCAGGTCCTTGATGCTGACGGTATTCAGCTCGCTGGCACGGAGGTTGGCCTGATTGATGAGGAACTTGATGTTAGCCTCTTGCTTCTGCTCAATGATGCGCTGGAAGGCATCGGGGGCAGTCGAAGCGGTCATGCCGCAACGGCTCAGGAGCTGACTTGTTGCAACGACGCCGTAGCCTATCTTAACCTCGGGAATGCTTACAACCTTATTGCCGAGCTTGGCATCAAAGCGAGCATAGAGGTCGCTATTGAGCATTGCATCTTCATAAGCGAAGTTAGCCTTCATCGTGTAAACGCCGCCCATCTTGTAGCTGATGGTCGTGCCGTTGCCTTCCACCTTTTCGCCTTGGAAGGTTGCACTTTGTCCGATGACTTCGCCGCCATTATACTTGAGGACAGGAGTTACGGTAACTTCTGCCTTCTTCTTCATATATTTAACGGGGAAGGTGCCGTTGATGGTGGCAGGAACTTCGCCGCCAATAACTTCGAGGGGTGTGGGAACGACTGTAAAGTTCTCGTCTGTGAGCTTGCCCAACTTGCTGCAAGAGCTCAGGACGATGGCAGAGATGCCTGCCAGAAAGAGGTACTTTGTAATTTTCATTGTGTTGTATATCAGTTTATGTGTTCTTAAATTCGGGCGCAAAGGTAGTAAATTTAATTCATAATTCATAATTCATAACTCATAATTTTGTGCTATCTGCAGCTTTTCGTCAGATTACGTTGATTTGAGAGATGTTCCTGCATCCACAACATCCTATTCCTAACTCTTCAATTATGAATTATGAATTATGAATCATGAATTACTTAAACCATCGAAAGCACATCCTGAGGCTGCTGGGCAAACATGGTGGCACCATGAGCAACGAGGAAATCACGACTCCTGAAACCCCATAAAACCGAGATGCACGGCAAGCCGGAATTGGCTGCGGTCTGCAGGTCAACATCCGAATCGCCCACATAAATGGCCTCGGAAGGCTCGACGCCCAGCTCCTTCAAAGCAGCCAGAACCATATCCGGAGCTGGCTTCCTGGGAATGCCTGACCGCTCGCCTATCGCCACATCTATCACTCCGTTAAAGAAGGAAGCAGCCAATTCGTCCACACCAGCCTGCAATTTGTTGCTCACGACAGCCATCTTATAACCCTTTGCATGCAGAGCTGTGAGCAGATAAGCAATGCCAGGATAGAGACATGTATGGTCCTGACAATGAATGACATAATGGGAACAGAAGGCCTCGAAGCACTTCTCGAGCAAGGTCGAATCTGTGTTTTCAGGCACAGAACGCTCTACGAGTTTCCTCACGCCGTTGCCAACGAAACGTCGCACTTCATCGAGGCTTCGCTCGGGCAGGCTGCAGGAACGCAAAGCATGATTGACACTCAAGAACAGGTCTTCGAGTGTGTCCGTCAAAGTTCCATCGAGGTCGAATATGATTGCCTTGTACTTCATGATTTCTTTTTCGGGTGCAAAGGTACGACAAAACCTGCAATTTTGAAAGAAAGGATGTGTAAAAAAACTCATGAAGCATTTTGACATATTGCTCGTAAAACGTCATTTTTGCTTACTTCCTGCTTTTTGCAACCTCGAAAATAAGGGCATCGGAACAGGAGAAACGTGTCCGACCCCAAATTTATGCGAGTTTTGGGCGTTTTTGCAACTGCCTGAGGATGTGGAAGATACGTTTTTCGTGATTTCTGACAGTAGTGAAAAAGGACACTTTTAACGCCAAAAATGAGCGATTTCACCGTGTTAAGTGACCCAATTCGACACAGGGAAATTGCAAACGTAGGCTGTTAAGTTGGCCAACGCCCTATAGAGGGTTGATAAACTTAACGTGCCATGTTGGCAAACCCTCCCTGTTAAGTCACCAAATTTAACGTTTTTCATTCATTTTGCCTCTATGATGCGTCCAATTTGAAAGTGTCATAAAGAAACTGAATCAACACTTTTGCTGACAATTTGCTCAATTATGACAAAAGTCACTCAACCAACATATTTATATAATTAAGGAAAAATATTTGCACTATTTTGCTTGTTATATCAAAAGTTTTTGCTAATTTTGTCGTGCAGATTTCAATAAAATGATGTTTTCCGAACCATGAAGGAAACTATTACACGATATTTCGCCCTCTTTCTGCTGACGCTTGTCGGAACCTTGCAAGCCACAGCGGACTTGACCTTTTCGCAGGCTGCAGGCGGATTCCCCGTTGTGGGCAGCGACCAGAACGCCGTGTTCATCGTCAGCGAGAACGATGCCGAAGTGGTCACAACGGCCAGCAATTGCGTCATTCGCGACATTCAGACCATCACTGGCAAACGGCTTGCCCTTCGCAATTCGCTGAGTGGAGGCGACCTTCCCATCATTGCTGGAACCATCGGACAATCAGCCATCCTGGACAACCTCATTGCCGACGGAAAGGTGGACACCACAGGCCTGACGGGCGTTTGGGAGGCTTACGCACTTCAGTTAGTACAGAATCCGATGGAAGGCATCAGCCAAGCCCTCGTCATCATGGGTGGCACACCTCGCGGCACAGCATACGGACTCTTCGAAATCAGCCGCAGAATCGGCGTTTCACCCTATGTATGGTGGGCCGATGTGGAGCCCGCTCCGATGTCGTGCATCTATGTTCATGGCGACAGAACCGCAGTCGAAAAGCCTTCTGTAAGGTATCGCGGACTCTTCATCAACGACGAGGATTGGGCGATGCTGCCTTGGGCAAAACGAACCATCGACGCCACATATAATAATATAGGTCCGCGCACGTACGAGAAAGTCATGGAACTTCTGCTCAGATTGCGTGCCAACTGTCTCTGGCCGGCTAAGCACGGCAGTTCGCGCGCCTTTTGGTCTTTGGAAGAGAACAAGCGTTTGGCGAAGGCTTGGGCAATTGTCATGAGCTCTGGCGACAGCATGCTCCGCGACAATCTCTGGGAGTGGCCGCGCTTCAAATCGGGCAACAACAGCAGCAACTTCACGTTTGCCACCAATCCGCAGGGTTGCTACGACTACTGGGCAAAACGTGCCGGCGAGGCTCGCGACTACGAGGGCATCTATGATATCGGCATGAGGGGACTGCAGGACGTTGCCCTGCTCGGTTATGAAGGGCAGGCGGCTCAGCTTCAGGGACTTGCCGACATCATCGCTGCACAACGCGAAATCATCACGGACTCCCTTGGTGGCGACCCCACGAAGGTACCTCAGATATACATCCCATACAAGGAAGCGCTCACACTCTACAACGCAGGATTGCAAATTCCCGACGACGTGACGATGTGTTGGGTTGACGACAACTACGCTTTCATCAGGCAGCTCCCGACCGCGCAGGAGCGCAAGCGAAGCGGCGGACACGGCATCTACTACCATCTCAGCTATCTGGGTAACCCTTGTTCCTACATCTGGCTCAGCACCATATCGCCCTCGCTCATCAGTTTCGAGCTATCGAAAGCCTACGAGAACGGTATGACACGCTTCTGGATGGTGAACGTCGGCGACATCAAACCTGCGGAGGTCGAGTTCGAGTTCTGTATGGAGTTGGCTTGGGACGTCAGCAAGTGGACGCCAGACAAAGCGTGGCAGTTCTCAAGATGGTGGGCCGAGAAGACCTTCGGGGCTGATTTTGCCGATGAAATGGGCGAAATTCGTCTCGAACATTACCGTCTTGCGGCACAAAGCAAGCCTGAAACCGTCTGGCATGTTACCTTTACGATTCAGGAGATGGAGCAGCGTATCAAGGACTACCAGGCACTCGCCACTCGCGTCCAAAGCCTGGAGGCCAGCATTCCCCAGCGCTTGAAGGATGCCTACTTCGAACTCTTCTCCTACCCTATCATCGCTACTGCCGCCCAAAACATCAAGGCCTACGGAGCCAAGCTCAGCTACTGGTACGCAGGTCTTGGCGACCATAAACGAGCCATGCAATACGCCGCACTGGCGCGCACGGCGTATAGCGACATCCTTTATCTCACGAACATATTCAATACGCAGACAGCCGGAGGAAAATGGAACGGCATGATGGACAAGTCGCCAAACGCAAGTGATACGGGCTCGCAGTTCGGTATGCCATACGCTGCAACGGCAAGCGACGTCAACGATGCCAAGGGAGAAGTCTTCGACGAGGGCTATATCTATGTTCCCAGCACCAGCTATTCAAACAGTCGAGGCGCTTGGCAGACGCTCGAGAACCTCGGTGTGGGCGACAACAGCATTACTGTCTGGCCCATCGACTACACTACCTACACGGCCTCCACAGCAAGGAGCAAAGGGCCTTACGTCGAATATACTTTGCCCGTGGAAAAGGGCTCGTACCAGATTATCGTACGCTGTCTGCCCACCTTCCCCATTACGACCAGCAACGACCTCTGTGTCGGGATGGGCATCGGTTCTGGCAACATCACCTCGAAGAGCATCAAGTGTAATGCCGAGACGAACGTTTGGAGCGACAACGTGATGCACGGCTACGCTGAAGCCCGCTTCTCGTACAAGGCGACGACGGCAAGGGATGTGGCCTTCCGATTCTATGCCATGAACCCAGCCCTCGTGATAAGCCAGATTGTTTATCGCAGGACGGACAGCGAAGACCTCAGCCTCACCAACCAACTCCTCGTCAATCCCGACTTCGAACTCTACAAGAGCGGCTCCTCCGTCCTCACCAATCCGACCGGAGGCATACAGCGAGGCGTGCCATATGGGTGGACGTTAGAGGGCACGATGTCTGGCAATTCCTACGGCATCAGCAATAGTGACGGCTCGATAAACTACAACGACGGAGGTTCCGTCTGCTGGTTCAAGGCCAAACCCATGCCAGAGAACTTCCGACTCTACCAAACCATACCTGCCGACAAGCTTGAGCCCGGCATCTATGAAGTCGGGTGTTGGCTCTTCAACCAGTCAGGCAAACGAGGCCCCTGCCGACTCTTCGCCAACGATCATGTGCAGTATTATGCCCACAAGAGCGACTACGACAAGATTCTCAAAGCAGACGAAGTGAGCACCTTTGCTGGCCACAAAGCAGGATATGAGACGCATACCATCATGCATCCGATGCGGGTCGTGCTCCAAGTTCACGAGGGGGAAGACCTCACGGTGGGCATCAAGACCAGTTGCATCAGCAACGACGGTAAGAAAACCGACGAGACGGGATGGTTCAAGGTGGACCATTTCACGATTCGCAGAATAGGCGACCTGCCTCAGGACAACACAGAATCTTTGACCGAGGAGCTCATCGTGAACAGCGACTTCGAGTACAAATCGGCCACAGAACTTGCGAATGGTGCTACGGTGAAGGGCATCCCGTATGGTTGGAACCTGTCCTTCTCGGACACCTACAGCACTACCAACTCAGGCCTCTTCGGCAATGGCGAAGGCATGCACGGCAAGAACTACTGTGCCTTCACGCCTGCCGGATACAAGCCTATGCCCAACGATCTTTGCCTCTATCAAACGATACCTGCCGCCAAGTTGCAGCCCGGCATCTATCGCGTAAGCTGTCTCTTCTGGAGCGAAGCAGGGCTGGAAGGCATGGGACGACTCTTCGCGAACAACGAGGTACAGTATTACGGTTCGCCTCACGACTATGAGCAGAACCTCACCTCGGGCGAGAACAACACCTTCGCATCGTACATCAGCGAGGCCGTTGATGGCAAGTCCATGCAGGAACTCAGTGTAGAGGTCGCCGTCGAACCAGGCGAAGACCTGACGCTCGGCATTCGTTCCGGCTCCCTCAAGGGCGACGGCACGCAAGTCACAGGCAGCAACCGCACCGGTAAGTTCCGCGTGGATTACTTCCGCATAGAGCGCATCTCAGACTTCGACCCCGATGGCATCAGGCCAGTTAACGGCTCACAACTTACAGTTCACAGTTCCGCAATGTATAACCTCAACGGACAAATGGTGAATGGCAAAGCGTTAAACAACTTGCCGAAGGGCATATATATAAGGAATGGAAAGAAAATCATCATAACAAATAACTAATTATCAAACAAAATGAAACGTAATCTTTACTCTATCGTCCTGACCTGCATGATGATGCTCGCAGGGCAAACTGCATGGGCAGACCTGCAGCAAAATGAGAATGGTGCTTACCTCATCGGCAGCAAGGCCGACCTCCAAGCCTGGACGGAAATGGCTGGATACGAAAGCACAAACGTCGTGCTGACCAGCGACATCTCGGGTCTCGACTTCATGCTCTGCACGAACACCACTTCCTACTCTGGTGTCTTCGACGGAGCAGGGCACACCATCACGCTCAACTACGACTTCCAAGGGAAGCAGACCGGCATGTTCTACAACTTCGCCGGCACTGTGAAGAACATCATCGTGGGCGGCAGCATCCGTGCTTCCTTCAAGAACTGCGCCGCACTTGCCGCATGGAACTGGAGCGACAACGCGAAGTTCGAGAACGTGGTAAGCATTGTCAACATCGATGTGGACTACGACGCCAATGCCTCCAACGCAGGCTTCATCGGCTATGCTTCACGCAGCTGCACCTTCACCAACTGTATCTCTGCCATCAAGGTAAGTGGCAATCAGGGCTACAATCACGGCTTTGCAGGATGGGTGACATCAGGAAAGACGATGAACTACGTCAACTGTATCTCCATTGCAGAAGTAGAGACCATGAACACCTTCTCGTGGGGCAACCCCGCAGACCGTGCTTCCTTCACCAACTGCTACTGCCTGCAACAGGATGCTGATGCGGCTTCTGCACCAAGCGGCTGCACCTATGTCACCTACGACATGGTGGCAACTGGCGAACTCTGCTTCAAGGCAAACGGCGACCAAAGCAGCATCAACTGGTATCAGACGCTGGGCGAAGACAACATTCCTATGCCCTTCTCCGATGGTCATGCACAAGTCTATGCCGTGGGCGAAGTGAACTGCGCAGGCGTTGCAATAGGCGACGTGACTTATAGCAACAGCAATACGACACCAGCACCTAAGCATAACGACGTCGATGGCTGGTGCTCCGTCTGCGGCACGCTCATGCAAGACCACCTCTCGCCCAATGCTGACGGCTTCTATGAACTGGGCAGCGTGGCCGACGTGGAATGGTTCGCAGCAATGGTCAACGATGCGCATCAGGTCACCATCAAGGGTATGTTGACTGCCGACATTGACTATCAAGGCACAGTAAACGCTCATACACCCATCGGCCTCAACACTACTTACAAATACAATGGCACCTTCGACGGACAAGGCCACCGCATCAAAGGCATGATTATTGACGGCACCAGTAACTTCCAAGGCTTCTTCGGTGTCATTCGCGGCGCAACAGTCATCCGCAACCTCATCATCGACAGCAGTTGTTCTGTTACTGGCCCTTCTGGCATCGGCGGCCTTGTTGGTGCAGCACAGGTTGATGCAGGCTCACCTCTCATTATCGAAAACTGTGTGAACGAAGCAACTGTTACAGCCACCACAGGTTCTGCTGCCGGCATCCTTGGCGTAGGCCAGAGTGGCTATCCAACTATCCAACTGAAGAACTGCCTTAACACAGGCGAGATTACAGGCGCACCCGCCACAGCTTTCTGCTCGTGGATTAACAAGGGAGGCAGTTCCATGACGAATTGTATCAACCTCGGCACCATTAATGGCGCTGATATGGCTGGCAACAAGTTCAGTTGGTACTGCCAGCTCATCCGCTTCGAACCTAACACATTGACGATGACGAACTGCTACGACTTCAGTGAGTTCGACGATCAGGGCGCAGGCCACCAAGGCACAGACGGTGACTGGCTGACCGACGAGCCTCTCGAAGGCGGTGAGCTTTGCTTCCTGCTCAATGGCGACCAGACAAACATTGCATGGTATCAACGCCTTGAAACCGACGCTTATCCCGTACCTTATTATATAGAAGGAGGTCAGGTTTATGCAGGAGGAGAACTCAACTGCGACGGTACACCTCTTGAAGTCAATGGCTACAGCAACTCTCCGAGCGGCACAATTCCTCCTCATGAGTTCGAGGACGGCTTCTGCATCAATTGTGGCAACCCGCAACTTGACTATGCTCCCCTCGAGGGCGACTTCTACATGCTCAGCAACGGAAGCCAGCTTTACTGGTTCTCTCGCATGGTCAACGAGTTCGGTAAGGCTGACTGGAATGCACGCCTTGCTGAAGACATTGACATGACCGACTACAGCGACATGTTCGAGCCAATCGGCAACGGCACCAATCCCTATCGCGGACACTTTGACGGCCAGCAGCATCGCATCAGCGAACTGCACATCAATTACTACGGCAACTATGTAGGCTTCATCGGACGTTGCGGCAATGGCGCACTCATCGAGAATCTCTTGCTCGACGAGACCTGCTCCATCAGCGCGCAGGGTGAATGTGTTGCCCTCGTGGGCGGCACATACCAGATGGCAGGCAACGTCACGCTTCGCAACCTTGGCAACATGGGCAATGTCTATGCCACTGGTGTTCAAGCAGCAGGCATCTTCGGCGGTAACACTGGCAGCCAGACGACGCTCCTCATCGAGAACTGTTTCTCTACAGGCGCAGTCGAAGGCGGAAACGATGCAGCAGCTCTCGTCGGATGGGGTGGCGGCGGTGGCAAGGCTACCGTCAACAACTGCTGGAGCTGCAGCGAAGTGACGGGCTATAGCGAGGACAAAGGTCTCTTCTTTGCCCGTGTCACCGACGGTCATCTCTCCAACAACTACTGCACCAGCGACATTGAGCAGCAAGTGGCTCTCATCTCTTATGATGAGATTATGGACGGCACGCTCTGCTTTAAGCTCAATGGCGACCAGACAACCATCGCCTGGTATCAGAACCTCGACAATGGCGGTGAAGTGGACGACCAGCCTCTGCCCTTCTCCAACGGACATGCACAAGTCTATCCCAAGGGCAAGATGCTTTGCGATGGCACGGTTGATCCATCAGGCATGACCTACTCCAACAACAACGAGGTTGTCATTCCCGACCACCAGTTCGAGGATGGCTTCTGTACCGTCTGCGGACAGGAAGACCCCAACTATACTGGCTTCCTCTCTATCATCAAGAATGCCAACTTCACCAACGACAGCAACTTCTGGACGGGAATCGAGTTTGCTGTCAGCAATGGTGTGGCTCAGCAGGCAGGCAAGACCTTTGATACATATCAGGACATCACCGACCTCGAGAATGGCGTCTATAAGTTGCGCCTGCAAGGCTTCAGCCGCGCTGCTGCCCTCGATAGCGAGAGCTATGAGAGCTTCGAGGAAGACTTGATGCGCAATACCTACTATTATGCTGAGAGTGCCGGCAAGCGTCAGGCTCGTCGTCTTGTTGACATCACTTCCGACGGCAAGGATGCACAGATGAATGGTGGCGTAGGAGAGGTTGAGCTTCCCGATGGCACATTCGTTCCAACGACAACTGCGGCAGCGGCTGTTTATATGGGCAAAGGTCACTACTGGAACAAGCCGCTCTATCTGGCTGTCACCGATGGTACCCTTCGCATTGGCCTGAGCAACCAAATCAATGCAGCCGGTGCTTGGAGTGTCATCGACCGCGTCCGCATAGAGTATGTGGGTAATGATGCCGAGGCATACGCCCTCATCGCTCAGCAGATTACTGATGATGCCCAAGACCTGGACAACGTTCTTGGACAGGAAACACTGAAGGAGACTTATGACGACGTCGTCAATGGAGCAGACAACCTGACCGAGATTGATGCCATCCTCGATGCTGCCGATCAGGCAAGCCGCCTCCCCGACCTAATCAAACTCAGCGTGGCAGCCTACGAAAGATATGATGCAGCTATTCAAGCCATCATAAGCGAATGGGAGAGCCGCGACGACCTTGTGGGCGACGATGCAGACAATCTCGAAGACTATCTGACACAAGAGATTGACCCATCTGACAACTTCCCCAATGGTACATATTTATATATTATGCGCTATCGTCTGCTGGATGCCGAGCAACTCACTGCAGAGATTGCCTTCGCCCAACAGTTGTTGCAGACAGCTATATTGAACAGTGCTTCCGAAGGTTCCGACCTCACATCTCTCATCGTTAATCCTAAGTTCAATGACGCTACTGCATGGAACGGTTGGACTGTTACAGAAGGTCGCACCGAGAGTGGCTACAACTTGGTACATAATGGAGGCTTCACCGATGTATTCCCTGTCGCTGCTGCCTACAACATGGAGTTCGAGGTCAGCCAGGAGATTACTGGCCTGGCTGATGGCATCTACGCTCTTACGGCACAAGCCTTCCACCGTCCTGGTCAAGGTCACGAAGGTCTCCTCGATGGCACCGACATCATCCCGGCACAACTCTTCATTGGCGACTATGCTACACCCGTGCTGAGCGTCTATGCCGACAAACTTAGCTACACTGATGCCCAGAACGGTGTCAACTGCCGTTACGATGCTACCGAAGATGAGACAGCTCCTCACAACGGAGAGCAGACAGGCAGTGTCGATATCGACACAAAAGAGGGCGATGGCTACTTCGTGCCCGACAATATCTATACCTCCAGCTTTGCCTTCAACGGCAAACGCTACGAGCAGACTGCATACGGCATTGTGAAGGATGGCAAGCTCACCATCGGCATCCGCAACACGGGCAATCCCTGGCACAACAAGAACCTGACCATCTGGGGCAACTTCCGTCTCACTTATTATGGACAGAGCAGTGCTGCCATCAGCAGCATCCTCGACCAATACAACGATCGTATTGAACTGATCGACCAGCAACGCTACGACCAAGAGTACTATCTCAGCCAGTCGCACATCGATGCTATCCGGAATAAGATTGAAGAGGCAAGGAATGCCGACACAGAAGCTCAGCTGCAACTCATCGAGGAAATCAATGCCGAGTTTGCAGCCATACCTGCCAGCGTTGACATTTACAAGCGCTTGTACGAGATTGTAGAGTTTGCATCAGATATGGCCGACGGACTTGAGCCTGGTGCTTTACAGGACGAGATGATTGCCATATCCGAAGATCTCTGGCTGATCCTCTCCGATGGTTCTTTGACCGACGAGGAGGCTGAGCAGAAGATTGAGGAACTGATGACGAACCCCATCATCGGTGGCGTGGTCTATGTTCAGGGTGACCTCTACGACGAGTTGAGTGAGAACGGCGAATGGCCCTACAGCCAGATGTGCTCGCTCTATCCTCTCGTGATGAACGACGAAGGTAAGTTCGAGGGCACCGTGACCCTGCAGGACCGCAGCCGTCGCACTGGTGGCTACCAGCGTGCTGGTTTATACTTCCGTCGCATCAACACAATATACAAGAGCACCGACGGCTCGCGCAACTTCATCACACCTGGCCGTCAGCACTTCGACGTGCAGGAGGGTGGCACAGACTTCCAGGCTCTGTGTGGCACTTATAATGTTGTGCTCGACCTCGACAACATGACGGTTGACTTCGACCTGCAGGACGAATACAACTGGGACAATGCTGTCTTCGTGACTGGTACGCTCAACAATCGTCAGGGCTCTCTCATGCGTTGGAGGAACGACGAGCAAGTGCCCCTACAGCATCTGGGCGGCGGCAAATATGCTGGCGTTGTTGACCTCGTGAACGACAACAGCAATCCGTTCTGCTCGTTTGGCATCATGGCTTGCCGAAGCACCGACGAGATGGTGAACTACAGCCAGACTACTCGCAACAGCTGGACGGAGGCTCGCTACGGTAGCGAGACACAATACCTCGAAATTACCAGCGGCCAGGAGGTGACGGACCTCGTTCGCGGCCTCGACCGCACTTGGCGCATCTCACCTGCTGGCAAGTACCTCATCGAGTTCGACATGGACAAGGCTTCGATGAAGGCTACCCTGCTCAGCACGAAGGGCAACGGCACGGAGAGTAATCCCTTCCAGATTGCCAACAAGTACGACTTGCAGTCCTTGCGCGACCGCCTTGTTGATGGCAGAGTAACGTATGCCAAACTCACTGACGACATCGATATGACGGGCGAAGGCTGGTGGCCGATGAACAGCACATTCTATGCCAACAGCTACGAGGAAGGCTATGGCAAGGCTATCTCTCTTGATGGCAACAACCATGTCATCAAGAACCTGACCGTTGCCGCCAATAATGAGTTCGAGACGGGCCTCTTCGGCGCACTCGTGGGCAACGTCACGAACCTCGGCCTCTACAATGTAACTGTCGAAAGCGGCAAGGCTCAGGACATTGGCATCCTGGCTGGCCGTCTTGGTACAGACGATGATGCTGCCATCGTGGACAAGTGTTATGTCAATGGCAAGCTGGTGGCTACTGGCGACAATGACAACAGTGCAGCGGGTGCCGTTGCTGGCGTCGCAATCAATGCCACTGTATCCAATGTCTATACCAATGCCTGCGTCAGCGGAAATGGCCTGCTCGGCGACTTCATCGCTATCGGCAGTCCTGAACTGACTGTACGGAACAGCTATTCTGCAGGTAAGGCAAATGGCAGCCAGGCTACTGCCGCCATTGCCGACAACGAGGGTTGCAACATCGAAAGCCTCCTCTACTTCGGCGTCCAGAACCAGGAGGAGATCTGCGACATCGTCAGCGGATGGGATGCATGGCACGAGGACGGAACCGTCGGACTTGGCTGGCCCCTGCTCCAGTGGCAAGTCGAGCGTGGCGACCATGCTCAGCTTTGCGGCTTCGGAGAAGAAGGCGATGTTAACCACGACGGCAATGTCAATCTGGCCGACGCCCAGACTGTGCTGGGTATTATGGCAAGAGACGACTATGAAAAGGGAGCCGATGTCAACAACGATGGCTTTGTCAATCTGGCCGACTACCAAACCATCTTAGGCATCATGGCTCGTCAATAACTATTCTTTCCCCCCCTTACACAAGGGAGGCACAAAAACAGTCCCCTGCAGAACGTCTGCAGGGGACTGTTTCATAAATATGACGTCAGTCCGTCGAAAATAATATTAATGCATAATTCGTTATAGGATATTCTGGGATGTCAGGCGGCAAATGCTATACCCCCATTTGATATAATGTAAGCAAAAATACACGAAACGACGTCAAAGTGTCAGAAATTGCACACTCCGAAAAGTGTCGAAAAAGAGCACTTTTCACGTCGATTTTGCCAACGTGACGTGAGGACTTTCAAAAGTTCACACGTGAAGTTTGAAAAGTTCACGTGTCGCGTTTGAAAATTTCTCGTGTGAAATTAGTGGAAACTTCACTGCAAAAAGTGTGCAATTTCGGGTCAAAACGGCTGCTTTTGCTA
>ODAI010201238.1_pt1 | contig 45710 bp, 32 predicted proteins | sample 1539321 | NCBI WGS metagenome assembly ODAI01 (sample SAMN02144231, study PRJEB22623) | gut metagenome | biome: sheep rumen | host: Ovis aries | place: New Zealand
TACTTGCACCGATAGCTGCGTCAAGTCTCCTCACCTTGCGCCAGCAAGCTTTCGGAGACTTTTCTTGCTCTCGGTGCAACTATCTCATTTTCTCTTTTCAAAGCAGTTTTTAGAGGTACCCTAAACGGAAGTTTATGCCCAAAACATGGAAAGGATATATTTTATGAACATTACTGCCAGTTTCAGCAGACCCGATACCGCAGTTCACACAAACCCGCAGCAGTCCGCAGTTCCGAAGTCGGCGGACAGCAAGGAAGAACAGACTAAATTTCTGAACGCAGGTGATGAGACTACCGAGATCTTTTCCGGAAGAGACAACGACGCATTCTCAAAAAAACTGACCGAGGTGTTCAAACGCGAAAATCACGATCTTATTCAAGGTCTGAGCGAGCTGTCGGATCAGGATAAGACAGAGCTTGCGCTGAACGCTTATTTTCAGATGCAGGGACGTGTTCAGCAGGCGATAAAGCGCGAAGAAGCTGATATAAAGATCTTCTCCGCGTTCGAGGAAGAAAAGACGAATCTCACATCTATGCTCGAAGAAGCGCACAGAAACGGAACTGCTGTGGATCCGGCGGGTGATCCGGTAACGGCATCGGCTATTGAAAAAAAGCTCGAAAAAGTTCAGGGAATGATCGACAAGCTTGTAGATCCTTACAGCTATGACGAGAAGGCAAATTCCCCCGAAAAAACGATAAACGAATCCATAAAGAAAGATTTTGCGGCATACGCAGGCGTATTTGAGGAAATGACCGGTCTTACAGGCGACGCGTTGGGGACCTCCGATGCGCTCCTTATACACAAGACCGACCGCACGGAGAGCAGCTTCATACAGAAGGCTTACGAAACGATAGATTCTCTGAAGACACAGTCAAGCGGACTCCGTGATCTCAAAAAAGAGTTTATGGGAGAAGTCGGTATCGAAGAAGAGGAAGAGCGCATGAGTGAAGAAGCAATGACAAAAATGGCAGTTTTCGAGTTCTTCCGTGAGCGTTTTGCTTATGCCGGACTGTATGACAGCTCAGAAACTCTTTCAATGCTCGACACTAACGCCTGATATTTTTCGGAAATTCGCACAGAATTTCAGGTTTAACCGCGAGGCTATCCGCCTTTCAGAAAGGAGAGGTAAGGGAGTTCGCGGAAATGAGGTTCTCTCTCCCTCCGACGCATCTCAAGCACAGCGGCCAGACTCCGAACAGAAATGAGGAACATATATGCTCAACTTTATATGCGGAGAAGCCGGGACCGGAAAATCCACCGAGCTTCTTAAACGCGCAGCAGGATCTGCAAAGGACGGCAGAAAAGCCGTTCTTTTTGTACCCGATCAGTTCTCGTTCGAGGCCGAGAAGCTCATATACAAGACAGTTCCTCACAAGTTTTCGAGGAACTGCAGGGTAACGATGTTCTCAAGAGAGGCACAGAAGATACTTCACCTGCATGGCGAATCCAAAGAATACGCAGACGACATCGCCAAACATATAGTTATGAAGCGCGCACTGGAAGAATGTACCGCAAACGGTGAACTGATCTATTACCGCAGACAGGCGGCAAAACAAGGGTTCACGTCATTCGCGCTGGGAATGATAAGTGAGATGAGAGGCGCCGGACTCTCCCCTGCCGATCTGCGTGGCAGGCTCGCTGCCGAAAATATCGCCTCCGATACACTTTCAGATAAGCTGAATGACATTTCTGTCATCTATTCTGCGTATGACAGGATACTGACAGAGAATTTCGATGACAGGCTCGACGATATACGCCGTGCAGCGGAGATAATCCTTCAGACCGATATCTTTGACGGCTGCGATGTGTTCTTCGACGAGTTTGACAGCTTTTCGGGAAATCAGCTCGGATTTATCCGCGCTCTGCTCGCAAAAGCCGCAAATGTTACAATAGCACTCACCTGCGATCACCCCGAAAATAAAGACAGAAAATTTGAAGCAGCCTGCCGTCTTATCGGTCAGATAGCAGGCGACGGAGAAAAGCAGGTCACAGTAATGCATGAGAAATTCCGCGATCCTGAGATCATGAAAATCATCGAAGCACGGGATATGTGGCAGGAATGCGACTGGATATGCGCAGAAATACGTTCGCTCATGGATAGGGGAGAGCGCTGCCGCAATATCGCCGTGATAGCTCCGGGAAACGAGTATGTCCGGATCCTCGGAAGCGCAATGAAAAAATACGAGATACCGGCTTTTGCGGATATACCCGAACCGCTGATAACAAAATCCTTCGTGCGTTTCGCAGTCTATACGCTGAAAGCCCTGTCATTCGAGACAGAGGACATTCTGAGATACGTAAAAAGCGGATTTGTACGCCATTCAAACGGCAAGGTGATAAGCAACATACAGGCTGACAAGCTTGAAAAGCTGTGCAGAAAATACGATATCCGCAGGCGCGACTGGCTGCGTGAGTTCCCCGAAAAAATAGAAGATCACGATGAGCTTGAAGCCCTGCGCGAAAGCATAATCGAACCGCTGAAGGAACTCAGATCCGCCGTTGATAACGCTGACGGTGCAGGAATGACAAAAGCGCTTTGCAGTCATATATGCGACAGAATGGACATTTACAAGACCGTTTACGGAAAGTGCATAATCGACCGCGACGAAAAGGGCGGACTAATCGTTGACCGCGCAAAACTTGAAGAGTACAGCAGTATATGGGACGATACCGTGACGGTGTTCGAGTCTGCATACAAGGCACTGTCCGGCTGCACGCTGCCGCTGTCGGAATATATTGATATAATAACGGATATTTTCACCGCAGAGACTGTCGCAAAGCCTCCGCAGGTGCTGGACGCAGTGACGGTCGGAGATCCCGGCAGAAGCCGCTTCGGAAAAGTAAAATATCTGTTCCTCTGCGGCTGCAATCAGGGCGTAATGCCGCCTTCACAGAGTATCTCATCGGTCTTTACCGCATCTGAAAGCGAACAGCTCTCACTTATGGGGATCCCTGTGAGCGCGGACAGACTTTCACGCTATTCTCAGGAGCTTTTCACGATTTACCGCTGTATGAATATCCCTGAGCGCGGTATTTATCTGACATATCCTCTTCTCGGCAGCAGCGGGAGTTACCTTGAACCGGCAGGATTTTTAACTGAGCTTGCAAAACAGTACTGTATCACCGTTGACGGTGCCGATAACTACGGCACAGAGCATTATTGCCGCACTGAAAAGTCCGCCGAGCGTTATCTTGCTGCTATATACAGTGACAGCTCACGTATGCCGGAAAGAAAGGCACTGTCGGAGCTGGTGAGTGAGGATTACCGTCAGATGCTGAAAAGTGCATCGGGTGAATATAAGTACCGCGACCGGCAGACAGTACAGAAAGAACGGGTGGCGCAGCTTATGGCGCTGAAAAGCTATTCCCCCACCGCGTTCACACAGCTAAACAGGTGCAAATTCGCATTCTTCTGCAAGTATGGGCTCGGACTGCGCGAGGACGGAGAACGTGATATAAGTGTGCAGCTTGTCGGGACGGTAGTTCATTTCTGCCTGCAAAGACTGCTGAGCGATTACCGCGGAAGGCGTGAGGAATTCACAGCTTTGGCTGATGACGAAATAAGCGCTCATGTTTCGGAAAGCACCGCGATATTTGAGAATGATAATTACTGCGGCGGATTCGGCGGTGCCGAGAGATTCTCTTATCTGCTGAAAAGACTCGGAATATACGCTTCAAAGGCGGCTGTAAGGATACGCGACGAAACAGCGCTGAGCGGATTCTATCCGGAGGCGCTTGAACAGAAGCTGAGCTTTGCTTTCGGTGATGTGACGATATCGGGGGTATGTGACCGTATCGACAGTATGGAGAAAGACGGGAAAAAATATATCCGCGTCGTGGATTATAAGCACGGAAAGCCGGAAATAAAACTCGATGACATCTACAACGGAGAAAACCTCCAGATGCTGCTCTATCTTTTCGGAATATGCGAAACCGGCGGAGATGCCTGTGTGCCGTCATCAGCGATGTACCTGCCGTTCGGAAATATAAGCTATGAAAGCTCTGACGGAAGCGACACCGACGAAAAGGCAATAAAAAGTATGCAGAACTATATGTCAGAGCACTCACTGTCCGGTATTATCCTTTCAGATTCTCCGGAAAAGGAGGATCTTGAAGCGATAACCGAAGATCTTACAAAAAGATTCGGCAAAAAGCGCGGAAAAGGCTATATTTCGACAGTGGAGCTTACGCCGGAAATATACGGCGCGGTAAGATCATACTGCCGCTCGTATGTGAACTCCAAAGCCGCAGAAGCAGCTGCGGGAATGGCAAGCGCCTGCCCCTCCGGAAAAAATGCCTGCGATTATTGTTCATTCGGACTTTTCTGCGGAAGAAAAACAGGCTGAACAAATAATCATTGACAAACAGGGAAAATTATAGTATAATGTATGGGAATATCTGAAAATAATAAAAGGAGATAATCAAATGGGGCTTTTCAGCAAGCTTTTCGGGACCTATTCCGAAAAAGAATTAAAGAGAATAGACGGGATCAAGCAGTCGGTCCTTGACCGCGAGCCCATGTATCAGGCAATGACTGACAAAGAGATCCAGGGACAGACAGCAGTTCTGAAGGCACGTCTTGAAAAGGGCGAAACTCTCGACGACATTCTTCCCGATGCTTTTGCGGTATGCAGAGAAGCAATGTGGCGCGTTATCGGCATAAAGCCTTATCCCGTTCAGGTAATAGGCGGCATCGTTCTGCATCAGGGACGTATCGCTGAAATGAAGACAGGTGAAGGTAAGACTTACGTTGCGGCACTCCCGTCATATCTGAACGCGCTGACCGGCAAAGGTGTACACGTAGTTACCGTAAATGACTACCTCGCAAAGCGCGACAGTGAGCTTATCGGACGTGTACACCGCTTTCTCGGACTCACGGTGGGTCTTATTATCCACGACAAGCAGAACGATCAGAGACGCGAGGCTTATAACTGCGACATCACCTACGGTACCAATAATGAATACGGATTTGACTATCTCCGTGACAATATGTGCATACGCAAGCAGGATAAGGTCCAGCGTGAAATGAACTATGCCATTGTCGATGAGGTGGACTCCATACTCATAGATGAGGCAAGAACTCCGCTCATCATCTCCGGAAGAGGTGACAAGCCCACCGATCTGTATGAAAAAGCGGACAAGTTTGCAAGAACTCTGACATCAATGAAGGTCGTTGAGGTCGATTCAAAGGAAGAACAGGACGATTATGAAGCCGATTATATCATCGACGAAAAAGCAAAGACCGCAACTCTCCTGCCTAACGGCGTAAAGAAGGCTGAAAAGTATTTCGGTATCGAGAACCTTATGGATCCTGACAACATGACCATACTGCACCATGTGAATCAGGCGATCAAGGCGCACGGCTGTATGCATCTTGATATTGAATATGTCGTAAAGGACGGTGAGATCGTCATCGTTGACGAATTCACCGGACGTCTGATGTTCGGACGCCGTTTCAATGAGGGTCTTCATCAGGCTATCGAAGCCAAGGAAGGCGTAAAGGTAAAGCACGAGAGCAAGACGCTCGCAACGATAACCTTCCAGAACTTCTTCCGCCTTTATGCAAAGCTTTCCGGAATGACCGGTACAGCTATGACCGAAGAAACCGAGTTCAGAGGAATTTACAATCTCGATGTTATCGAGATCCCCACAAACAAGCCTGTTATCCGTATCGACAGACAGGATCAGGTATATAAGAACGAGCACGGAAAGTTCACTGCCGCTATCGAACAGATAAAGGAGTGCCACGAAAAGGGGCAGCCTGTTCTGGTCGGAACTATATCCATAGAAAAGTCGGAAGTCCTTTCAAAGATGCTCAAAAAGACCGGCATCAAGCATGAAGTGCTCAATGCGAAGAACCACGAGCGTGAAGCTGAGATCGTTGCACAGGCAGGCAAAAAGGGTGCAGTCACTATTGCCACTAACATGGCAGGACGAGGCACTGATATCATGCTCGGAGGAAATGCCGAATATCTCGCAAAAGCCGATATGCGCAGACAGGGTATCCCGGAGGAGCTTATCGTCGAAGCAACAGGATTTGCCGAAACTGACAACGAGGAGATACTCTCCGCAAGAAAGCTTTATATGGAGCTCAACGAAAAATATAAGAAGCAGATAGCCCCAGAGGCGGAAGAAGTCCGCAATGCAGGCGGTCTGTTCATTCTCGGCACCGAGCGCCATGAGTCAAGACGTATCGACAACCAGCTCAGAGGACGTGCGGGACGTCAGGGAGATCCCGGCGAGAGCTGCTTCTTCGTATCGCTCGAAGATGATCTTATGCGTCTGTTCGGCGGCGAAAGAGTTCAGGCTATCATGGAGACTCTGAAGATAGAAGAAGATATACCGATCGAAAACAGTATCCTTACAAAGACTATCGAATCCTCACAGAGAAAGATAGAAAGCCGCAACTATCAGATAAGAAAGAATGTCCTCGACTTCGACGATGTTATGTCACAGCAGAGAATGACGATCTATTCTCAGCGCGCAAAGGTGCTCAACGGCGACGATATAAGCGCAAGCATCAAGTCTATGATCGACGAGAGCATCAAGGAAAATGTGGATATCTTCTGCCAGGGCGATATCGCCGACAACTGGAATATAACAGGTCTGAGAGAGCATTATATCGGCGTTCTCACACAGCCTGACGATCTGGTATATACGGCAGATGAACTGAACAATATAAAGAAGACGGATATCTCGGAAATGCTTGTCGAGCGTGCCGAAGCCATTTATGCAGCTAAGGAGATGGAATATTCTTCTGAAGTGATGAGAGAGCTTGAACGTGTTATCCTGCTCAGAAATGTAGATGAAAAGTGGATGGATCACATTGACGCTATGGACGAGCTCAAACATGGTATCTATCTGCGTTCAATGGGTCAGAAGGATCCTGTTGTAGAATACCGCTTTGAAGGATTCGCAATGTTCGATGAAATGGTAGCCGCTATCAGAGAGGATACCGTCCGCGCTATACTCACAGCAAGACTCGCCCCGAACAGACAGCCTCCCAAGAGAGTGCAGGTAATGCGTCCCGATATGCCCTCCGGTACTTTTCGCAGGACAGCTCCCAAAAAGTCAAAGGAGAAAAAGGCTCCGACAGCTCTCAGCGGAAACCCTGTTCAGGAGCAGCCTCAGGAACAGCCTGAACAGTCCACTACAGACGAATAAGAACCGCTCGGGATCGGTCGCTTCGCATTTAAGCCCTAACGTTTCTGCATTATTTCAATAAACAGATTATCCCTTGCCTTATGGTGAGGGATAAGTGAATTTTAAAGAAAAGAGAATTGTCCTATGATGTTAGTCAGTGAAACAAGAAAAGAACTCACAGAGCATATAATCCCGTTCTGGGATAAGCTCCGCGATGATAAGAACGGCGGATTCTACGGATTTATGGATCATGACCTGAAACTCGATAAAAATGCCGAAAAAGGCGTGATACTCCATTCGAGAATACTATGGTTCTATTCAAACTGCTACCTCGTTCTCGGAGACAGCCACTGCCTCGAAAACGCTACCCACTGCTATGAGTTTATGAGAAAATACTGCGTAGATCCGGTAAACGGCGGTGTTTACTGGCTGATGAACTGCGACGGGACCGTAAGCGACAGCATGAAGCATACCTACTGTCAGGCATTCTTCATATACGCTCTGGCAAGCTACTACGATGCTTCTCATGATGCAAACGCGCTGAAGCTGGCACTTGAAATATTCGAGACTGTTGAAAAGAACTGCACCGATGATATAGCATATCTCGAAGCTATGTCCGCAGACTGGAAGCTCATACCGAATGACGCGCTTTCAGAAAACGGTCTTATGGCAGACAAGACCATGAATACCACACTGCATCTTCTTGAAGCTTACACAGAGCTTTACCGCGTCAGCAGCGATGAGAGAGTGCTGAACAGACTGAAATTCCAGATAAATATTTTCCTCGACAAGATTTATTATGAACCTGAGCACCGGCTTCTTGTATTTTTCGACCGCGAGCTGAACGTCATCGGAGATATACATTCATACGGTCATGATATCGAGGCTACATGGCTTATCGACAGGGCGTGTGAGGTCATCGGAGATGATGAGCTTACTGCAAAGGTAAGAGCAATGAACGAGGCGGTTGTAAAGAATATCGCGGATATTGCATTTGAGCACTGCGCACTCAATAATGAGCGTGAAAACGACAAGATCAGCAAAATGCATATCTGGTGGGTTCAGGCAGAAGGAGTTGTGGGATTCCTCAACGCGTATCAGAAATACGGTGAGAAGCGTTATCTTGACATCTCTGAGGCGTTGTGGAGCAATATCCGCAATGAGATCATCGACAAGCGCGAGGGCGGCGAATGGTATTCGCAGATACTTGAAAACGGCAAGCCCGATACCGCAAAGCCCACTGTTGATCCGTGGAAATGTCCGTATCACAACGGCAGAATGTGTCTTGAAATTATGAAAAGAAGCTGAAAATAAGACCTGCTCTCAGCATTTTGAAGAGAGCAGGTTTTTGGTTTAAATGCAATGTCTGACGGGTTTAGCTGCGAAGCTGTTGGACTTTCAGGAATACGGGAGATGGGGATTCCATTCACCGATACTGAGTGCAGCGACATTCTGAAAAGAAAAAAAGCCACAGACGAGCTGTGGCTTATGTTCAATTCTGATTATTCGCTCTTGGGAGCTCCTACAGGACATGCGTCTGCACAAGCGCCGCAATCTATGCACTTTGAAGGATCGATAGAATAAGCGTCTCCTGCCGAAATAGCCTCAACGGGGCATCCGTCTGCACATGCGCCGCAAGCGATGCACTCTTCTGCTGTGATTTTATAAGCCATTGGTAAATTCCTCCTTGATTGGTTTCGGCACTTCTGCCGTTATCAATATTATAACAAAGGCGCACAATAAAATCAAGCGGTTGATCCGATTTTTTGTATAGTTCGACTGCGCTAACTGCTTTGTTGCCGATTTTATGGGAAGTGTAACTTTTGTGAAACGGAGAATAATGCCCTGTTTTTGTTGGTTTTGACGAAAATTAATGTATTGTCAGTACGAAACTATATCACCCTCGGCAAGTCCGCTCAGCACTATGGTAAGATCATCGACCGTATCCCCGACCTCAATCGGGATACGTGTACGAGTCCCGTCATTGGCATAGTAGCAGTATGTTGCGCCCGAATACAGCATCACGGCGTCCTTCGGGATACACAAGGCGTTATGCTTGTTATAGACCTTTACAATAACGGTAGCCCAGCCGGCAGAAACGAGATTTCCGACAGACCCGGTCGCGCGATCAAGTTCGCCTTCATCGAACGCTATGAGGACCTTGCCGTTGACACTGCCGCGTCCTGCACCGTTTGAAGCCTCCATTATCACCCTTCCGGTAAAAGTATCGTTTGAGCCGAATTTCAACTGAACAGGGGTGCCAAGCGCAAAACGCTCCTTGTTCTGTTCGACCGTTACATACACTTCGTCCGGCTTTGCAACAGAGCAGACAGGAGTTCCGGCTGATACATTATTTCCCGTCTCGAGCCGTTCTGTAGATGTTACTATACAGTCATACGGCGCTCTTATAGTATAGCTGTCTATCTTGTACTGTATCATGTTCAGCCGTTCGGATTCGATCTCATACTCTATTCTTGCAGCCTCAGTACCGGACGATATATATCTTGAATACGCACTGTCGGCAAGTATCTTCTGATTCTGATAATCATAGGTCATATCAGCCGATGAGAACACAGCAATTATGTCTCCGGCTTTCAGAAGATCGCCTTTTTTTACGTTATATTCAAGAACATTTGTGTCATAGTCTATAGAAAGAACATCTGCAAAAGCGTATTCAACATTACCTGCCATGGTCATATTCTGCGAAAGATCATGGTATGAGGCTTCAGCAGTCTTATAGCTTTTTGATGAATCTCCGTCAAGTATCGGTATTTTTATCTCCGAACCGACAGCCTTACCCGAACAGCCGCCCGCAGTGATAAGTAATGCCGCTGTGATCAGCGCAAATATCTTTTTCTTCATATATTTCCCTGTAAAATAATAAGCCCGGTGCCAACTGCTGATATTATATCACATATCACCGGAAATTGCAATAAACGCTGAATAATTATCTTCCAATTTTATCAGAAAATATTTCTTTGACAAAAAACTTGAAATATAATTCACACTATGATATAATGGTATTACCGCGGCAGCGGTGCTTTCAGCATATCCGTGCCGATCGTCAGCCAATAAAGGAGAATCATCTTTGAAGACCGTTATCACAGACAACACTCTCGCCCATCTTAAATATGACGGTGAACATATTTCGGGCGATACACTCAGAATATACGCAAAATCAATTTTTACGTGCGGAGCGGACTACCTCGAAATAAACACCGACACAGCCATAAAAATGGCTCTTGAGGATTTTTCGGAAAGATACATACTGCGCATAGAAAATTCTTATGACTTCGGGTATTGTATGGGAATACGCTTTGCATACGTCACAGTTCCGCTGAGACTTGCGGCACGCATAGAGCGTCTCCCCGAAGATCAGCAGGTAATACTTGAAATAAATGCCGACGAATACAGTGCGCACGCTCTTCTGACCTATGTGCGCAGATTCACCTTCATACGCAGAGTTTCTGTCATACGCCTTACCGGACTGCTGGACAGCAGCGGCGAAAACATTGAAAATCTGCTGAAATGGTGCAGACAGAACCTCTCGATCCCCATAGATATCTGTCCGCTGAATACCATGCTCACCGGCGTGAATGACGCAGTAAGCGCATACCTTTCGGGTGCAGCAATGATAACACTCTCATTCGGCAGAGGCCATTATTATACATCGCTCGAACAGTACATAATAAATCTGCATATCAACCGCCGTACATTCATTCATGATGATGTGATAAAGGCGATCTGCGTTGCAAGCTTCATGTTCGCAGAGATATTCTCTGCGATCCCGACCGGTCTTGCAAACATAATAGATATCGACAACGAGATATCCGGAACGGTCTATGAGATAGAGTCCGGCATCATCTACCGCCCGTACAGAGCAAGAAAGATCCCCCGCTCTCCGAAAGGTGAAACGGCTGTTGACCGCAAAATAAAAAGCATCGGACTTGAACACGACATAGAATCCGCTATAATAGATATGCTGAAAAAAGTGAATTTCAGCTTCTACAAAGAGATAACCAAACGTAATCTTATCGACTGAGGAGGACAAAATGGATAACGGCATAGTTGCATATAAATGTCCTTCATGCGGTGCGCCGCTCTCATATACAACAGAATCGCAGGATTTTTCATGCCCGTACTGCGGTTCGCATTTTCAGCAGTCTCAGCTTGACGGTCCGCTGGAAGGAAGCGTCAGCGATATGACGCCCGAACAGGCAGGGATCGATGAAAAACAGCGTCGGTTCGGAGAAGAGAACAGGCTCTACACCTGCCCGGGCTGCGGAGCCGCTATAATAACCGATTCTGAGCTTGACGCTTCTGCCGAATGTGTTTACTGCCACAGTCCGGTAGTGCTTTCGGGACGAATATCCGGAGAATTCCGTCCGGATAAGATCATACCGTTCAAGCAGTCCCGCGGAGAAGCGATAATGGGATTCAACAAATGGACAAAAGCGAAGAAATTCTTCCTTGCAAAAGGTTTCGGCAGTTCAGAGCATATTTCAAAGATACAGGGGATCTATATACCGTTCTGGCTTGCGGACACCTGCGTTGAGGGAAAGATGACCGCCGAATGTTTCAAAACGATCGGTTCAACAAGAAGCGGCGACTACATAATAAAGACAGAATCAAAGAGCATCGCAGACAGAGAGGGCAGCATTATCTATCAGGGAGTCCCCGCAGACGGTTCATCAAAGGCGGAGGACGCGCTTATGGACAGCATTGAACCGTTCGATTACCGTGAACTGGTGGATTTCGATATGTCTTATCTTTCGGGACACAGCGCACTGAGGTATGATGTCTCAAAGGATCAGGTCTATGACAGGATAAATTACCGCGTCCGCAGCTCAGCAAAGGAAGTCTTCAGAAATTCTATAAACGGTTATTCCCGCGTAAATGTCACATCAGAAGATTTCAGAATAACGAATATTAACTGGCAGAACGTGATGCTGCCGATGTGGTTTCTGACGTATCCGTACAAGGACAAGATGTATTATTTCGCAATGAACGGACAGACCGGAAAATTCGGCGGTATCCTGCCTATCAATAAGGGAAAGCTCGCGCTTTTCGCATTCGGTATCCCTTTTGCGGCGGCAATAATTATCGCGGCACTGCTTACATTTATTGGAGTTTAGCGTATGAAGCGTATAATATGTGTTTTTATATCTGTGCTGCTTTGCGCGGTATTTGTAAGTATTCCGGTTTCCGCAGACAATTCGCCGGCAGCATACATAATCGACGATGCAGATGTCATATCCGATAATGATGAACCTGCGCTGCTTGCAAGAGCGACCGAAGCAGCTGAGAAAATGGGATTCAGCATAATAATAGCATCTACCGATGATATAGGTTCGCCTAAAACAGATGCTCACGTTGTTGAATACTCCGACGACCTTTACGAGAAATACTGCGGCATAAACACGGACGGAATACTGTTTCTTATAAACTGCGACACAAAGTACGATTATATCTCCACAAGCGGCGTGTGCATAAACTATTACAGCGATTACCGCATAGAGCAGATATTTGACTATATCTGGGACGATATGGTGGACGGAAAATTCACATCTGCCGCATATTCGTTCATAAGCCGCGCCGAGTATTTCTACGAAAAAGGAAAAGCTAATCATCAGCAGGAATTTCTCGGCCGCGAAATAGATATATTCGACTTCGCCGGCTCTTTTATACGAGTCCTGTTCTTTACGGGATTCGCAGCTCTTATCGTCTCTGTCAGCGTATTTGCGTACTTTTCTTCTCAATACAAGCTTGAAAAGCCCGATACCAAAAAGTATATTCTTGAAAACTCCATTTATTTCGATGTCAGGAAAGATACTTTTGTAGGAAACATCACTACCCGTACCTACTCTCCGAGAAGCACCTCAAGCGGAAGTCACAGCAGCGGAGGCAGATCTTCTCACCACAGTTCTACACACCATTCGCACAGCGGAGGACGCCACGGCGGCGGTGGAAGACACAGATAAGACATTGAATAATATGCCGCTCATACTTTGATCATGAACAAGATCAGGTATGAGCGGCATTTTTGCATATTTGTACGGTATTACTCCGAGACAGTCTTCAGCGCACCCCAGTCAACGCTGTCGGCAGCAGCCCGTATATCTGCGATCTTCCGGCTGTGAGACTCGGGAATACGATATTTGTCAAGCTCGTCCAGAATATCACAAAGCGTGTCATAATCATAATTCTCGGCTGCATTGTGTATTTTCACATAAATGTCGGACAGTAACTCCTCCGTCGCTTCGGGAAGGCTGCTGTCAGTCGGCGCGGACGCTGTCTCATCTCGCCCGTATTTGCGCTTCAAACCTCTGTACATTTCAAGCAGCTCGGAGGTCTTTTCTCGGATAAGCTTTATATTCCTGCTGTCGCCGGCTTTTTCAAGCTCCTCCGCAAGTGCACCCAGCTTTTCTTCGCCCACAAGCCTTGATGTGCTTTTCAGCGCATGAACTTTTATAGTGTAGTTCTCCCAGTCTTCGTTTCTGTAAAGGTCCTCTATCGTTTCTGACATGGGATCTATATTATTCAGGTAAATGTCAAGAAGTTCCTCACGGTCAGCGGGGCTTTCGGGCTGAGTATGAGCATCGTCAGACGGCGGAAGTATCAGTTCGTCCCGCAGAAGTCCGACCGTCATGGCTTCAAGCCGCATAGGGTCGATAGGCTTGGTCAGATATTCCACAAATCCGGCAGCTATGTATTTCTCACGTACACCGGAGACAGCGTTTGCGGTAAGACATACCGCGGGAGTATCACGATTCAGCCCCTTGTCGTCCGTGCGTATCTCAGCAAGAGTTTCTATACCGTCCTTATTCGGCATTCTGTGATCGAGGAATATGATATCATATCTGCAGCTGCGCGCGAGCTGTACAGCGATATCTCCGCTTAATGCCGAATCTATCTTGATATCCGTCTTTTTGAGCAGATTCCTGAAAACTATCAGATTCATCTCGGTATCATCGACAACAAGCACCTTTGCTTCAGGCGCGCGGAATGACTCATGATACTTGCTTCTTGCTGCTACCGAGCGTTCAAGCGCAAGTGTATAGTCGCCCATGGGTGAATCCTTCACTACGTTCTGCCTCAGTGTAAAACCAAATGTAGAGCCTTTTCCGTACTCGCTCTGTATTTCAAGCCTGCTGTCCATAAGTGTGAGAAGGCTCTGTACTATCGAAAGACCAAGTCCAGTCCCCTCAATAGAACGGTTGCGGTTTTCGTCGATACGCTCGAACGCAATGAACAGCTTGTCGATATCTTCCTGACGTATGCCTATGCCGGTATCTTTTACGCTTACGATCAGGTCAATATATCCGTCGCCCCTGACATATCCGACTGACAGGTTCACAGAACCTTTTTTTGTGTATTTTACTGCATTCGTTAGAATATTTGTGATTATCTGCTTTATCCTTATCTCGTCGCCGTGCAGATAATCAGGAGTTGTTGGATCCGCTGTAACGGTAAACCGGAGCCCCTTTTCAGCTGCGCGGGGTTCGATCATGTTTGAAAGATCATTCAGCACCGACGAGAGCTGATAATCCACAGGGATTATATCAGTCTTTCCGGCTTCTATTTTTGAGAAATCAAGAACATCGTTTATCAGTCCGAGAAGAGTATTTCCAGCCTTGCGGATATCCTCGGCATATTCAAGAGTCTGATCTTCACGGCTCTCACGCAGGATCATCTCGTCCATTCCGAGTATCGCATTAATAGGGGTGCGTATCTCGTGTGACATATTTGCGAGAAAGTCTCCCTTCGCCTTCGAGACTGCCTCAGCAGACTGCCTTGCCTGCTGGAGGAGCTGGATATAGCGGTATTCCTCGGTACGGTCCTCTATGCGGATCTGATAGCCTTTATTCTTTTTTCCGCTCATTATATGACTTACTATAATGCGGTAATTTACATTGCTGCGCTCAAGATCAAGCTCCACGTTTTTCTGTTCTTCTCCGAGTGAATCCAGCCAGCCGGTAATTATCGCAAATCTTTTGTCATTTCTCGGGATCTGCTTATCTATGTAAATATCGTTGAATTCGGGGAAATACTCAGAAGCAGGCAGATTGCAGCCAAGATAGTGTCTTCTGCTGTCGAACGATGCAAAGCCGACCTTTTCTTCCTGCATCATAGTAGTTACCGCAACGTCGGATATCGAATACATTTTAAGCCTGCTGCTCATCACAAAAAGCAGCACCTGTGTAATGACATAGGCGGCAGGCTGGAGCTCTATCGGAAGCTTCAGCATTCTCGTAAAAACGAAAGTAAGAAGATTTACCAGATAAAAAGCAAACAGGATCGCTGCATTCTTCTTTGAAACGTCCCTGCGCCGGAAACCGTACATAAGTGCTGCAAATTCGGCAATAACATAGAATATCAGCATCAAGTAATACACCGTATGCATAAATCCGTAGGATTTTACGAGATATCCCGGAATACCCTCATGGAACGGTACAAGCTCCACAGAAGTATAAAGCGCCTTATTATGAAGCGCAGTAAGAGCAACACTGCCTATAAGCGCGCTAAGTATGAACAGCGGAGCAGCGGCAAGCCGCGGGAATTTTATGTGGCAGAACGAGCAGATATAGATAAGGTACCCAAGCTGTAAAAAACAGGTACAGAGATAAACGAGCCCGTTTGCAAGGACTGCCTCCGCGAGATTTTCGGCAGCGGCAACTCTCAGATACCCTACATTTATTATCGGTATCAGCAGATACACGACCGAAAAGCTTACGGATATATAGCGGTTCCACTTCCAGAGAAACAGTCCGGAAAGCGTTATTGATAAATACAGCGCGATCTGATAATAAATGAACATGATCTTTCACCTTCTCCGCAAAGGTAATCATATTCCGCAAAACGGCGGAATACACACTTTCTCAATTTATTATTATATCATAAACATATCATGATTGTCAAGTTTTCGGGCATTGCCTCATTCCTGCAAGAATAAAACCCTGTGTCCGTGTGTGAACACAGGGTATCTCAGGCTGCACCGTCCAGCAAGCGATGCTGTGCGGCATTGCCTATATTCTTCCTTTTTTTCTCGACGCCTTATTGGCGTACATTCTTTCATCTGCGATCTTGAGACACTGATCTATATTTTCGTAATTATCGGGGTAGTCAATGAAGAATCCGGCGCTTATCCCGACATGATACGGCTTTCCGGAAGACGAGTTGTATCTTGCAAGATAACCGTCTATACGGCTTCGGTAAAATATCGGGATAGCGGTGTCATAATCGTATGTACCGAAAATTATGAACTCATCGCCGCCAGAGCGGACGCAGTATTCGCCGTTTCCGCAGCAGGTCTGCAATGCGCGGGCACATACGGTGATAGCATTGTCACCTTCTCCGTGGCCGTAGGTATCGTTTATCTTTTTAAGATCGTCAAGATCGGCAACTATCACAAGCAGCTTCTGACCTCTTTCTTTTGCGGCATTGAAAACATCTTTGCTGTACATCTCATAACCCTGACGGTTATAGAGTCCAGTCATTCCGTCACGTATGGAATTTGCGAAAGCTCTGTTATACATAAGCTTCATACGTTCCTGCATACGCATATACTCGAGAGAAACGCTGACGCTCGATGCCCATGTATGATAAATGTCCTCAGGCATATTCTCTTCTTCGTTCCTGAATCTTACTACCTGATATCCGAAACATCTGTCCTCAAAATGGACCGCATTGAAATAGCAGGCGACAGGTCTTTCATCAAGAAGTATATCCGGAGGGAAAAGCTCCTCGGATCTGAACGGCACATATCGTTTTTCCGTACCGTCGATGCTCCAGTACATTTCCTCGGACATCTCGTCCTGATAACCTTCTCTGATATACTCGTTATCGTTCTCGCGGAAAAGATTCCAGTCCTTGTTAAGGCAGAGCGCAAATGCCGCGCAGTTGCGGATAAGGTATATTCTTGAAAATATGGTGATTATGAACTGCTCATAAGTCTCCTGAGCCATAAGGGATTCCTGCATAGTACTGAAGCGGAAATTGCTTTCGGATTCCTGTTCAAGCCTGTCGAGCTCGTTGAATTTGTGAGCAAATGCCACATCTCTTCGGCAGCCGCAGCTTTCACCGCTGACGAAGATACCCTCATCGGGATCCAACGGCTGGGTGTCGGTTCCGGTTATCATCTTGTGAAGCTCACATATACAGCGCTCTCCGGTATGCAGATCGGGACGGGTGCAGGTGGTGACCGACGGGTCATTGGTTATGGATTCACCGGAAAGATCATATCCTGTGACCGCTATATCTCCGGGAACATTTATCCCTCTGTTTATAAGTTCGTTTGTAAGGGTCACAGCTGATTTGTCATTGCCGCAGACCACAGCCTCGGGTCTTTCGATCTCACCGGACGCTAATTTTTCGGCAAGCGCCGTAGCTGCCATTGTCCAGAAATCGCCGAAGATCTCATAGCCTTCTTTTATCTCCAGACCATGTTTCTGCATTGAATCCCTGTATCCGGCAAGTCTTTCGTGAGATACCGGAAATTCTTCGGCTCCGGTCATACAGTATATTTTTTTCAGTCCGTGGACTTCTATCAGGTGATCTACTATGGCCGCGAAGCCCTTGCGGTCATTTGACAGAATACCCTTGTATCCCTCTATGCCCTCATTATCCAGCACGACCATTTTAAAGTCCGGTATCGACCGGAAAAGATCGAGCATCTTCTTTTTTACGGTCTCCGCCCAGAACGAATAATCGACAAATACCGCGCCTGCGATATCCGGGGTCTTTATAAGCTCATATATATTCTCTTCGCCGAGCTGGTGCTTTGTGCGCTCGTCCGTAATAGTGAACACCGAAAAAATTGCCACATTGTAATCCAGTGCTTCTGCCTGACGGATTATGCCGCTGAGACACTTATTCCGGTAAAAGCCGTCCGTGGTGCCGACAATGACAGCTATCGTTTTTCTCTGTTTCATCTGTTCTCCAATTTATAATTTAAGCGACAGGGTTCTGCCGGTAGTTTCATAACGCTCAACTTTGATATTGCACTTTTCAAACAGTAAAGCTGACGCTTTTACACCGTCCGTATCGGCGTATTTGTTCTCAAGATATACAACGCGCTTTATTCCGCATTGTATGATAGCCTTGGCACACTCATTACATGGAAAAAGCGTCACATACAGTGTCGCTCCGGCGAGTGAGGGCATACTGCTGTTGAGTATGGCGTTCAGTTCCGCATGGCACACGAACGGATACTTTGTATCGAGTGAGCTGTCAGCGCTGCGCTCCCACGGCATATCGTCATCATCACAGCCGACAGGCATACCGTTATAGCCTACCGATATTATTTTATTATCGTTGTTTACTATGCAGGCGCCTACCTGTGTGGAATTATCCTTGCTCCTCTGTGCAGACAGAAGGGCTATCCCCATAAAGTATTCGTCCCAGCTTATGTAGTCCGTTCGTTTCATTACTTCGCCCCATTCCGGAAAATCAAATAAACTCTCTATTATTCTACCACTTTTTTTCTCATTTTTCAACCCCTTTTATTAAATTTAGGCTATACCGCACAAAGATTGTGCGGCATAGCCTAACCGCTTTTTACTCAGCCCAATTTTTTATTGGTGTTGACTTTGATTTATATTTATACTATGGAAATAAGATAACCCGTTATAAAGGCTCCGGCAAAACAGTTGAGATCACTGCATACATAGGCGGTGCGGCTGTTGAGAGTATAGCGGAAGGCGCGTTTGCAGACAACACCGACATAACTTCCGTAATGCTCAGTGACAGTGTAACTCACATAGGAGAAAATGCGTTTTTCGGCTGCAAAAACCTTGAAAGTGTGACAGTACCGGACGGTATAAGCATGATAGCGCCGTATGCGTTTTCTCACAACACATCAGCGGTCACAGTAACTCTGCCGGAAAGTCTGAAAAGCATAGGGTTTGCGGCATTCTGGGAAGCCGAAAAGCTTGAAAATATAAAGATCCCCGAAAACACGGCAGTGATCGGAGAACGCGCGTTTTCATACTGCCCGATGCTGAAAAGCATAGAGCTTCCGGAAAATATCGGAATGATAGCGGACAGTACGTTCAGAGGATGTACTGCTCTTGAAAAGGCAGTAATGAGGAGATAGGAAATTCTGCATTCAACAAGTGCGCCGCACTGACTGAGATCACATTTCCGTCTTCGCTGAAAATAATAGGCGGTTCAGCATTCAAAGGCTGCACCGCACTTGTAAAGTCTGATATTCCCGACGGCTGTGAAGTCGATCCTAAAGCTTTTGACTGAGAGCCGCTCAACAAGCAATATTAACCTTCCGGACTACATTCTGTAGTCCGGAAGGTTTCTTTTAGGCTATACCGCACAAAGATTGTGCGTGAATTGTGATGTCAGATTTTTCGTCAGATTAATCAAAAGACACGCAGGCTTGCTGGCGCAAGTCAAGTGGATTTTGGTTAATATGACGGAAAAATGCAAGCAAGGCACGTGCAAAGGCGTTAGCCGTGCTTTGTGCGGTATTGCCTTTATACGCTGCCTCTTCGTTACCGCACAGAGCGTGCATCTTACACGCTCTGTGCGGTAACTTGTGCTGCTTCGTGCAGCAGTGCGCGCTTTTGATAATTTTCTTTACTACGTCCTGTCGTTCTCGTCATCTTTTTTGTAGGCATCATTTTCTGCCCAGAGCTCTTCGAGACGGGTCAAAGTCTGTTCGAGACGTGAACTGTTTCTGACCCCGACCGCTGCAACAAGAGCATTTACGAGGCTCAGCGGTGCTGCGAGACTGTCCGCGTAACTGATGATATCACTTTTTGCGAGAAGGAGCTGATTGGCGTATTCCGCAAGCGGAGAAGCCTCAGAATCCGTTATGGCTATGATGTCCGCGCCGCATTTCTTCGCGTATGCTGTCGCGGTAAGTGTGTTCTTGAAATATCTCGGAAAGGAGATCGAAATAAAAACATCTTCTGAACCAAGCTTTATAAGTTGCTGCAATATTCCGCTGGAGTTTATCGGCTGAACGTGTATAACATTACCGCACGAAAGCTGAAGGTAGTTGCTGAGAAATCTTGCAAGAATGTCACTGCTCATTGCTCCGAAAATATATACACACCGTGCATTTATAATCTTATCCACAGCCGCGTTGAACGTTTCCTCGGATAAATTTTCAAGTGTGTAGCGGATCCTCTCTATATCCTGCGACATAACGCTCTTCACGAGCCCGTCCTCGCCGAATCTTTCGTTTGCGATATCGAGTCTTTGAAGTGTAGTAAGACGATTCCTGCCGTAGCTGCGCAGAGCCTTCTGCATCTCGGGATAGCCTTCAAATCCCATTTCATCTGCAAATCTCACCACAGTGCTCTCACTTACGCCGACAGTTGATCCGAGTTTTGCGGCTGTCATGAACGCTGCTTTTTCATAATGCTCTGTAATGAATCTGGCAATTATTTTTTGGCTTTTTGAGAATCCGGGCATTCTCTTTTCTATTTCAGCAACAAGGTTTTCAGCCATTTGACTATTCCTCCGGAAATTATCATCATATTTTTTACCATTATACAACATTTCAGCAAAAAAATCAAGACAAAAATGCAGTTCTGTAAAACAGAAATTGCATTTTGCCCTGATACATTTTTATTCTCAGCAGTTCTGCCGCAGCTGCTATTGTTTCAGTCTTCAAGTCCTTTGAGAGCGGCAAGCTCGTCACGGTTCACGCGGATCTTTGAATCTTTCAGCAGCTTTACATCTTCGCGCTTGTACGGCTGTGCCGGAGCATCTGGATTGCTCTTGAGCTTTACCTTGAGGATACCGGTAAGCAGGTTAGAATCCTCTACCTGACCCTGTCCGTCAGGAGTCTCCACTATCGCACCCACCTTCGGGGTGATCTTCAGAAGCGCATCATAGCTGTCCTGTTCATATTTCAGGCAGCACATAAGTCTGCCGCAGGTGCCGGATATCTTAGTCGGATTGAGAGACAGCGACTGTTCTTTTGCCATTTTTATAGAAACCGGCTGAAATTCTCCGAGAAAAGTCGAGCAGCAGAACGGTCTGCCGCAGATACCGAGTCCGCCGAGCATTCTCGCTTCGTCGCGGACGCCGATCTGACGCAGCTCGATACGTGTCCTGTAAATTCCTGCAAGATCTTTTACAAGCTCACGGAAATCCACTCTGTTCTCAGCCGAGAAATAGAAAAGGATCTTGCTCCCGTCAAAGGTATATTCAACGTCTATCGGCTTCATTTTCAGCCCGTGTTCGCTGATCTTCTTTGTAAAGGTACGCATGATATCGGCTTCCTTCGCCTCATTATCCTTGATACGCCTGAGGTCATCTTCGTTTGCGCGCCTTACTATAGGTTTGAGCGGCGAAACGAGATTCGATTCATCGACATCGTGATTTTCGATCACCACTTCTCCGCACTCGACACCTCTTGCGGTTTCTACAATTACTTTCTCACCGGCGGAAAATTTTTTTCCCGCAGGTGAAAAGTAGTAAACCTTTCCTATCTCTTTGAATCTTATCCCTATTATTTCTACCATATTGTTCGTTTTCCTCTGATATGTGACATCAGGCTTTTTCAGCCGTGCTGAACAGTGAGCTGCTGCATTCAGCGGCGAACAGCTTCACGTTCGGGTTTGTGAATGACATTCCATACAGTCTCGCTGCTTCTCCGTAAAGCCTTGTCATTGTTTTAAGGCTGTATGCTGCTGCAAGACGTTCTGTCTGTTTTCTGTATGCTCCGCAGGTGGATCTTCCGGCTTTGACGGCTGAAGTCTGCGCAAAGATATCCGATAATATCCCAAGAGCTTCAAATATCTCACCTCGCGTCTTCAATGCAAGAAAAGCATTGAGACAATCCAGCTCTTTCTTTGATGATAAGGCATCGGCAGCTTTGATCGCAGCTGTCAGGTACGGTATCTCCTCACCGCACTGCTCAAATCCGAGCGCAGCTCCGATATTCCCGCCGAATCGTTCATACAGTTCGGGTATATGTGAACGTTCGATGCAGTTATCTGTCAGAGCACGCGAAAACTCGTCTTCATCGGCTCCATCGACCTCTACCGCGACGACTCTCGATAATACAGTCTGTAATATCGGCGATTTTTTATCCGCAATGAATATATATCTGTTGAAATCAAGCGGTTCTTCTATAAATTTCAGCAGCGAATTCTGACAGGTCACAGACATTTCGTCCAGTTCTTCAAATATGCAGACGCGGATATCACCGTCGTTGGGCTTGATATAACAGCTTGTAATAAAATCCCTGAGTTCGCCTACGTGGTATGCCCGGTTCTCCATAAATGAAAGGGGATATACTACGTCCGGGTGTATATGCTGCTCAATACGGCGGCACTGGCTGCATCTCATACACGGTGCGGCATCTCTGTTCTCACATAGATACATCATCGCGGTATGATCGGCAAGAGTGTGCTTTCCGATACCCTTTGCCCCGAAAAAAAGCAGGGCATGGGGGATCCTTCCGGAACTCCTGAAACCGTTCAGTAAAGACAGCGCGTGTTTTTTTCCGTAAAGTTCCATTACAGTTTTTCAAATCTTTCTATATCCGTGACAAACACGGTAGCTCCTCCGACGCTCACCTCGACCGGGTAGCTTTCGGGGGCTTCTTTTGCCGATAAAGAAGCGGCATTAGGCACATACTGCTTGCGTTTGCGGGAATTTTGAGCGATCGTTGCGATTATTCCGTCAACCGCCGAATTTTCGCAGGCGATCATGAACGTGGTATTTCCCGCCATGAGAAATCCGCCTGTAGAAGCGAGTTTCGTGGCGGAGAATCCTCCCTGCGTCAGCGCGGAAGAGACCGAATGTGCATCGTCGTTATTTACTATTGCAAAAATAAGCTTCATAGCTTTTACCCTCTGTTCATAAATTTAAAGGCACTACAGTCATTATCCGCAAGACTGCAGATCATGCTGTACATCAGCAGCAGTTATCGAGAACACATCAATTATATCACAAATCTCAGAAAAAGTAAAGGCTATACCGCACAAACGCTGTCAGCTGACAGCATTATATCATACAGTGTCTTTTGTAACGACCACATCTGTTCCTGTGCCACAGACATTTCTGACCGCGATATCTCCGATCTTTACAGGCAATTTCAGCTCTGCACTTTTGATGCTGTTTACAACATCAAAGATCTTATCTTTCGGAACAGCGCTCCGTGTTTTGACCGGAACGGGTATCCCCTTATCGCTGATGATCGTGGTAGTGACCATTCTCGTTGGCGAAGAAACTTCTGATTCGGCATACTTTTTACCTATCCCGCAGGTATTTCCGGTAACGCTGACGGCTTTTCCGTCCTCAACTTCCACTGTCAGCTCACAGCCCATTGGACAGCCTATACATATCATATTCCTCGTCATACGGCACCCTCCTCTATCTCTGCGACCAGTTCACCGCTCACAGATGAAAGCATCTCAGGTTTGATGATAATATCTTCCATCTCACCGGGAACGACGATCTTTTTCTTTTTCGAGTAAATAACACTGCCTCCGCTGATAAGCTTTATCGTGCAGCCTTTATATACATTCCGTACTCTGAACCTCAGATGTATGTCACCCGATGCGTTTGCGGCATCTATAGTATTCGGAACAGTATAGCGAACACCGTTTCCTGCTGTCACTCTGACTATGACCGGCTCATTCTTTGTTTTGCCGCAAGACCTGATGAAATCAGCAGCATTTTTGCCGGCGCGTGAGGATTCCTCAGATACAAAATCCACCAGATCGTGAACATGAAGAACATTTCCGCAGGCGAAGATACCGTCTGTGCTGGTTTCGAGCCTGTCGTCAACAACAGGTCCGTTCGTAGCGCCGTTTATTTTAACTCCCGCAGAAAGTGACAGTTCATTCTCCGGTATAAGTCCGCATGACAGGAGCAGCGTATCACATTCGTAGTATTCCTCGGTTCCGGGTATCGGAGTGCCGCTTTGATCTACTTCGGCGACAGTCACGCCTTCAAGCCTGCGCTTTCCCTTTATATCAACTACAGTATGGCTCAGGAGCAGCGGGATCCCGTAGTCGTCAAGACACTGCACGATATTTCTTTTCAGTCCGCCGGAATACGGCATCAGTTCTGCGACTGCCTTTACGTGCGCGCCCTCAAGTGTCATTCTTCTTGCCATTATCAGTCCGATATCGCCTGAACCGAGGATAACAACTTCCTTACCGATAACGCAGCCCTCACAGTTTACGAGCTTCTGAGCCGTACCTGCGCTGTATATGCCCTGCGGCCTCATTCCGGGAATATTCAGAGCGCCTCTCGGACGCTCACGGCAGCCCATTGAAAGGATTATCGCGTCGGCGGAGATAATCCTCATTCCCTTTTCTCTGCTGACAACGGTTATCTGCCTGTCAGGGCTTACAGACAGCACGGTGCTTCCTGTCTCATAGCGGATATTTCTCCGTTTTACCTCGTCAATATATCTTCCCGCATACTCGGGACCGGTCAGTTCCTCCTTGAAGGTGTGCAGCCCGAACCCATTATGTATGCACTGGTTCAGGATCCCGCCCAGTTCATTTTCACGCTCAAATATCGTTACATCGGTGATACCGCTGTCATACGCGGAAACTGCCGCTGCCATTCCGGCAGGACCTCCGCCTATTACCGCAAGAGAGATATGTTCAGCCATTTTTCTTCACCTCGCTTAGTGGTATCCCTTGTTTTTCTGCAAGCATAGCCATTATCTTCGGCGTACAGAATCCGCCCTGACATCTTCCCATACCCGAGCCTGTTCTGCGTTTCACGCCGTCGAGAGTAGTTGCACCGAGCGGACGGTTTATGCTGTCGGCGATCTCGCCCTCGCTTACCTGTGAGCAGCGGCATACCATCATACCGTAATCCGGATTTTCTTTTATAAGCTCCGCTCTTTTTTCCGGAGGCAGCATTGCGAGAAGCGTAATGCCCTTTCTTTCGGGTCTGAAATCCTTCTTTTCCTTGAGCGGCAATATCCCGCCTACTATGTCCCGTATATACAGTGCAATAGCCGGTGCGCTGCTGAGTCCGGGAGATTCTATCCCGGCAGCGTCAATGAAGCCCTTTACCTTCTCGTCTTCACGTATTATGAAATCACCTGTGTCGGCAGAAGCACGCAGTCCGGAGAACGATGTTATCACCTGATTATATGGGATATCCTTCACCGAAAGGGCGCTCTTTGCCTTTACCGATGCAATTCCCTCCCGTGTCGTTGAGGTATCTTCCTTGTCCTCGATATTGTCCGCTGTGGGACCGAGCAGGAGGTTCCCGTGAACGGTGGGTGTAACAAGTATTCCCTTGCCCATGTGCGTCGGGAGCTGGAATATCGTTTTTTTCACGATACCTCCGGCGCAGGTGTCAAGCAGCATATACTCGCCCTTTCTGGGGGTTATCCCGAAAGCGTGGTAGCAGACCATATCATGTATCTTATCGGCATAAACGCCTGCGCAGTTTATTACGCACTTTGCCTTTATTTCGCCTTTTGACGAGGAAATAACGAAAATATCATCATTTTTAGTGATATCCGTCACCTCGTTGGACAAGCTGAATTCCGCACCGTTATCATAAGCATTTTCCGCAAACGCAAGGGTCATAGTAAAAGGACAGACTATTCCGGAAGTCGGGGCATACAGCGCCGCATACACTTCATCGGATAAATTCGGCTCCATTTCATGAGCCTCTTCACAGGAAAGTATCTTGAGGCCGCTGACTCCGTTCTCCTCACCGCGTTTTTTGAGTTCCTCCAGCTTCGGTATCTCATCTTTGCTGCGGCAGACTACAAACGCTCCGATGCGGAAAAAAGGAAAATCCAGTTCCTTTGAAAGCCTGTCCATAAGAGCGTTTCCCTGCACATTAAGCTTTGCCTTGAGTGAGCCGGGTTCTGCGTCGAATCCGGCATGGATTATGGCGCTGTTCGCTTTGCTTGTACCCTCACACACATCGCTTTCCTTGTCAATGACGATCACTGACAGCTCATACCTCGAAAGTTCTCTTGCCGCCGCACAGCCGACAACTCCGGCTCCTATGACTGCGGCATCATAGATTTTCTGATCCATCCGGACACTCCTTTGCTAAGGAACCGCTGATTAAATCCCGCACGCCGCCTGCACCACATCTTCAGTCTTCATCTTGCACAGATTTTCCTTGACATACGCCAGTATGCCTGCGAAAAATTTGTACAATCTGCCGACTGAATCTGTGGCACAATCGACATACGGTCTTTAATCATCGTTTCCTGAAAAACAGGGAGCAGCGTTCTGCGGCTGCTCCCTCAGGTCATATTGTTTATTCACCGCTTTTTTCTGTTTCTTCAAGACTATTCAGATATTCCTGAAAATTCACCTTCTGATAATCGTCCGGAACAACAAAGTATGATTCATCGGGAACATTGTTTTCAAGCCGTGTGATCTTTGTTACATTGTCACCGGATATCAGATATCTGAGATCATCTGTCTCGGTATCGAAATAATATTTTATCTGCGAGCTTCCGTCTGATATTGTCTCACAGTTGTATGTGACTCCGTCATATTCTTCCACCGAAGATTCAAACTTTGAGGTCTTTACTTCATTTGCCTTCATTTTAAGCTTGTACTGGCTGATGATATCTTTTACATAGCTCTCTGTATAGCCGAGATCATAAACGGTCTTTGTGCTGTCTTCTATAATATAACTGCCGTTTGTGGAATAAATAATATTATTTTTTGTGCCGCTGTCGTTTGTCGAGCAGGTTGCTATGTTGTTTTCATCTTTGAAATAAAGCCCTGAGTGCACCACTCCATTGCCGCTGATAGATGTCGTCTCCATTATGAGCGGAACACTCATTCTTTTTTCAAGGTATTTTCTGAACAGCGGAGCAACTCCCGCGATATACTCCAGAGCTTCTTCCGTTGTATCTTCCTCGTTGCTTGAATATACGACATCGGTGACCTTGCCCTCTTCCGCTGTGGTCGTGGTGGTCGCTTCTGTGGTTGTACCCTGTGTATTTACAGGGGTGTTGTTATTTGAATTGCAGCCAGAGATCAAAAGCAATGCCGCAAGCACTATCATAGCTGTTATTTTTTTCATAATATCTTTTTCCTTTCTCTTTTGCATCTGTAGATTTCCCACACATTAATATTAATATACAGCAAATTTATGGTTTCGTCAACCTTTTTTGCAACAACTTCATCTTTTTAACACAATAATCATCACAATTTTCAGATTTGAATAAGTTTTCCGACCTTTTTTGTACGATTTGTCCCCGGTTCTTTTCGGAAGCGAAAGGAACCGAAAGCTGATCCCATTCCACGGAGATCCATACATCTGCAAAAATAATTTAAAACGGCATTTTGACAAACTAAGCTCCCTATGCATGAGCATAAGGAGCTTCAGTTCTCATTTATCTTCTGCGATTTTTTCTCTTGCCCTTATTTTTCTTTTTCTTGCTGCTTATAACAGCGAAAATGATACAGCCTGCAAGTATGACTGCGGAGCCTATAACAGCCCAGATCAGTACAGGAGATAATTCCGTGCCTGTAGCAGGATTAAAAGCGGACAAAACAAGTTCCATGACCTTATCTTCCTTTCTGTGATCTTATTTTTTCTTTTTTATCACCATCATAATGAGTACAACTATTACTGCAAGTATGATAACCCCGGCAACTATGCCGACGATCATAAGGGTCGAATCTCTTGAACCGAACCCCTGACCGGAAGATGACGTTACGACCGAAGAGGTCACCGACTGAGAAGGCTCAGTCTGAGCAGATGTCTCTGCCGCATTGTCAGAAGCGTCCGCCTCAGTCACTTCAGCAGCTGTGGTTTCTTCGGGAGCCGATGTCTGCGGAGCCTCGGAAGTCGTTTCCTCCGGTGCCTCGTCCCCTTCTGTTCCGGCGCTGAACCTCTCATGACCCTCAAATTCGAGAGCACCGTTTGCGTCGGCATATATGGCAACCGTCCCGTCGGGACCGTAGACATACATTTCATCGACCGTCATCGAATAATTGGGGGATTTATTTCCCCAGTCCTTGAACGAAAATGTTACATCACGGTCGGGCGCGTGAACTTCAACACCGCCAAAGTCGCATGAAAGCAGGTATCTGTTGTCGCCGAGACTTATCACGGCAGCCTTTCCTTCGGAACCCTCTTTTTCATTGAGCGAATTATAATCGAACTGGAACCAGTTGTTATTGGTGGCAGTTCCCCCGAATTCGGCGCCTATGCCGATAAATCCGGCAAAATCCGTGAACGCTGTCTGTTCGCCGTCATCATAATACCCGTTGCTGCGCTCTGAAGCATACTTGTCCGCATCTCCGCTGAGTGTCAGCACAAGGTCGATGCCAGATATATTCTCTGCAGATGCGTTGATCTCAGGGGACAGTGTGATGGTCCACTGGCTGTCATCTGAAATGAGCGTATCGGCAGGATCGGATACTTCGGTGATATAAGCACCCGACGGTACAGCGAGCACAGCTGCGGCAGCGAGCGAGGTGACTGCTGCCAGAACAGATCTTCTTTTTTTCATAGTGTCCCTTATCCTCCGTTTTTTCATAACTTTCTCTTGATTCGTGTGATGATTTGATATTTGTAAAAGAAAATTCCTCACAGAAGGGACTTCCGTGAGGAATCTTTGCTTGCCGAGGCTTCTCGGCTGGCGGAGAAGGAGGGATTCGAACCCTCGAACCGCTTTTGACGGTTACGCGATTTCCAATCGCGCGCGCTCGACCAGCTACGCGACTTCTCCATGACCGGTTTACCTTCAATATACGCTTGATATTTTACCACAAACATTCTGGTTTGTCAATACCTATTTGTCGATTTTTTGAATTTTTTTGCAAAAATATTTCGGCTGCAAAAACAAGTTTTCTGCATAACAAGCACTCTTACCGTTGACACAAGGCATTGTTTGTGGTATAATTTAATCAACAAACATTTTCCGCTTTCTACAGAGAAAATTTATTTTTGGGAGGACTCCTATGCCCGGCAGAAGAAACCGTATAGCGGTGTTCGTGGGACACGCTGACGAAAGCTATCAGAGCAGATTCATAAAAGGATTCCTGAAAAACGCATTCGGCTATGATATGGACGTGTGCGTATTTTCCATGTACCGCAAATATCAGGATAGTTCAGCACGCGAAAAGGGAGAATCAAACATTTTCTCACTTATGGAGCCCTCGATGTTTGACGGCGCTGTTATCCTTGAAGATACGATACAGACCGCCGACGCCGCTCAGGAACTTGAAGAAAGGCTTCATGAGTCCTTCGGAAAGCCCGTTCTTGTCATAGAAAAAGAAAGCAGATATTTTCACAGCATATTCACCGACTCTTCCCCTGCGGTAAAGGCTCTTGTCTCTCACCTGATAGAAGTCCACGGATACAAGGACATAGCATACCTTTCCGGAAAAGAGTGGCACGAACACTCAAAGCAGCGCCTTAATGCATACAGAGAGGCTATGGAAGAACACGGGCTTGAAGTACACGAAAACAGGATATTTTACGGCGATTTCTGGTACAAAAGCGGTGAACTCTGCGCCGATCATCTCGCAGCGGACAAAAACGGACTTCCGGAAGCTGTGGTCTGCGCGAATGATGCTATGGCAGTAGGACTCGGAAAGGCGTTTGCGGACAGAGGGATAAAAGTGCCCGATGATGTCGCGATCGTCAGCTATGATTCCACAGATGAGGGTCAGACATCTCCGAGCACGATCACATCATCTCTTATCCCTGCCGAAGAATTCGGAAACTATGCCGCCGACTTCATGCATGACAGCCTCATCGGCAAAGAAACACCTCCGTTTGAAGCTGAGCCCGGTCTTCTCATAGGCGAAAGCTGCGGCTGTAAGAAAACCAATATGCCCGATCTAAGCAAGAGAAGAGAAAAATGGGAAACAGAGATCTCGGAAGAAGGATTTGACTCCATCAATAATACAATGGCTGAAAATCTCATGTCACAGACAGATCTTACGGGATTCCTGAGCGCCGTATATTCATACGCATACCAGATAAAGGGAGCCGAAAGCTTTGATCTTTGTATTGCAAACGTCTGGAAATATATGGACCGCGACTCAGACCTTTCTGTACCTAACAACGGCTATCCCTCAAAATTGATCCACGCCGTCGGATATAACAGCGACCGCAAGGACGGAACAGTAGGACTTGAAAAAACATTTGACCGTTCGGAGCTTCTACCTCGTCTTTCAGACGAGAGGGAAACCCCGGCCGCATTCTTCTTTACACCCGTATTCTGCGAAAAAATGTGCTTCGGGTACGCGGCGGTAAGCTATGGAAATGACCCGAGAAGCTATGATGACATATACCGCCGCTGGATAGGAGTTGTGTCAAGAGGACTCGAAGAACTCAGACGGTATCTTTCAGCCGAAGCGGTCCGCGAAAAGCTCGATAAAATGAAGAAAAGCAAATTCGCCGCTGCGGATGCCGCTTATGAATCGCTGTCTGAGGAAGAAAAGTCTGATTATGAACTGGTAAAACAGATACTTGACAACAACCTGCTGACATATCATTTCCAACCCATAGTAAATACCATAGACGGCAGTATCTATTCTTATGAGGCGCTGATGCGCTCGAACACCGAAAAGCGGATCTCTCCTCTCTCGATAATAAAATACGCCGATATGCAGAACCGGCTCGGCGATGTGGAGAAAGCGACATTCCTGAATGTTCTCAGCATCGTTTCAGACAGCAGAGATATTATCGGAAAAGCCAAAGTGTTCATAAACAGTATTCCCGGCATACGCATAACAGACAAGGATTTTGAACAGGTAGAGGAATATCTCGGAAAATTCTCCGAAACAGTTGTGGTTGAGCTTACCGAAGAAGCAGAACTTACGGACAGGGATCTTGAAAAGCTCAAAGGCTTTTACCACAGAATGGACGTTGAGATAGCTGTTGATGACTACGGCACCGGATATTCAAATGTAAGCAATCTGCTGAGATATATGCCAAATTATGTCAAGATCGACAGGTCGCTGCTCAGCGAGATACAGAACAAGCCGCAGAAGCAGCATTTTGTGAGAGAAGTGATAAACTTCTGCCACGACAATAATATAATGGCACTTGCGGAGGGCGTTGAAACTTCAGAAGAACTGAGAACCGTCATACATCTCGGTGCCGATCTTATACAAGGCTATTACACTGCAAGACCGGCTCCTGAATTTATAGGTCAGATAGATGAAAAAATACGTGATGAGATAAGAACTTATCATCGCGAGCATATAGAGGGAAATCCCGGAAAGATATATACCGCCGGAAAGACCAACAGAATACCGCTTGCAACGCTCGTCAAGGACGGCTTCACCGATATCATCGTGGGCAGAGGAACGATGGTATATAAAGATCTGACGATAGTAGGGACTCCCGGAGCCAGATCAGATGTCCATGTCCGCATCGAGCCGGGTTACAGCGGAAGGATAACCCTCGAAAATGCCTATTTTTCAAATGTGAAGAACCGCCCGTGTATAGAGCTCGGAGAAAACAGCGATGTGACTCTCGTTCTGGAGGGCGAAAATATCCTGCATAAATCCGGTATCCGCGTGCCAGGATCTTCAAAGCTTACCGTCGAAGGCGAAGGCGACCTGAGAATAGATCTTAACGCACTGGAATATTACGGCATCGGCAATGATCCGGATTCTTCACACGGCGAGATCGTCTTCATGCAGGAAGGCGCGATAGAGATACACAGCAGCGGTGCAAGCGGTGTCTGCATAGGTTCAGGCAAAGGCGGTATCATACGTATGAACCGAGGTCAGTACTCCATAAATATAAGCAGTGTCACCGGCGTGTGCATAGGCTCTTTCTCCGGAGATACAGATACAGTTATATTCGGGTGCAACGTTTCGATCGAATTTTCTGCGACCGCCGGGATCGGCGTGGGCTCATTCAGCGGCAACAGCAGACTGAGTATCTCAAACAGTGCATTCAGCATATACGGTGCCGGCAACAGCAGCGTAGGCGTTGGCACCATGAGCGGCGGGACCTCAGTGACAGAGATACGTGAATCAAGTCCGGTGATAAATATAAATTCCGAGCGCAGCACCGGTGTCGGCTCACTTAACGGGAGAACGGAAATACGAACGACATCGGCAGTGCTGAAAATTGAAAATTCAGGTGAAAATTCGCTTGCTGTCGGCGGCTTTAACGATGATACCGTTATAACCATGACCAGTTCAGATATCCGGTGCAAGATACGAAATAAGCTTGGCAGATGTACATACGCAAAGAAAGAAAACATCACCATTGATAACGGCAGATTCAAGTCTGTCGTAAACGGTGATGTCAGTGAATTGTTTTAGAGGTTCCCTTTATTATTCTTTTCTTTCAATACTTGTTTTGGCGCACTGTGTACTTCCGCCGCATCTGCTGCAATTTCCGCAGCAGCTCTTTCCTTTTTTCCTTGAACGGATCATCATGAACACAGCGAATGCCACGACAGCGGCTATAAGTATCACGAGAATTATATCAACAAAATTCATCACGTCACCCCCGCAAGAAGGCATATCGCACGTACTATCATAGTCACTATCCACGCCGCAGCGCACTGCCACAGCACGAGAATGACCGCCCACTTCACACCGAGCTCACGCTTTACCGCTGCTATAGCCGCAACACACGGGGTGTATATCAGCGAGAATACCAGCATACAGATCACAGTAAGCAGCGTAAGTTCTCCTCCGACTCCGTTCACAAACAGCACGTCCATAGTCGAAACAACGCTTTCCTTCGCTATGAATCCGCATACCAGTGAAACGCCTATCCTCCAGTCACCGAGTCCTATCGGTGCCAGAACAGGTGCAACAAATCCGGCGGCAAGTGCAAGTATGCTGTTTCCGGGATCTTCTGTCATATTGAAATGCAGATCGAATTTCTTGAGGAACCACACAACTATGGTCGCAATAAGTATTACAGTGAATGCACGCTGCAGGAAGTCCTTCGCTTTTTCCCAGAGCAGCTGCACCACATTGCGCGCTCCCGGCAGACGATAATTCGGAAGCTCCATTACAAACGGTACAGGCTCACCCCTGAAGAGAGTTCCCTTATACAGAAATGCGGCAAGAATACCGATAAGTATGCCCAGAATATAGACTGCGGTTATTATGAGCCAGCTGTGATGTGGGAAGAACGCGTTTACAAAGAACGAATATATCGGGAGCTTTGCGGAACAGCTCATGAACGGCGTAAGAAGTATCGTCATCTTCCTGTCCCGTTCGCTCGGCAGAGTGCGTGTAGCCATTACCGCAGGCACCGTACAGCCGAAGCCGATAAGCATCGGAACAATGCTTCTGCCGGAAAGCCCGATCTTGCGCAGTATCTTATCCATAAAGAACGCAACACGCGCAATGTATCCGCTGTCCTCAAGCAGCGACAGAAAGAAGAACAAAGTGACTATTATCGGTATAAAGCTCAGTACGCTGCCTACTCCCTCAAATATGCCGTTTATTATGAGACCGTGTATCGTCTCGTTCACATCAGCTTTGGTCAGAGCTTCATCGACCAGACCGGTCAGAGCCGATATGCCGGATTCGAGCAGCCCTTGAAGGAATGATCCTATAACATTGAACGTCAGGAAGAACACAAGTCCCATTATCAATATAAACGCAGGGATAGCTGTATATTTTCCGGTGAGTATCCTGTCTATTCTGGTGCTTCGGATATGTTCCTTGCTTTCGTGGGGTTTTGTAACTGTATCGCGACAGACTTTTCCGATGTACCGAAACCGCATATCCGCGATCGCTGCGCTGCGGTCAAGACCGCGCTCGGTTTCCATCTGTCCGACGATATGTTCTATCATCTCTTCCTCGTTCTTATCGAGTCCGAGCTGAGAAATAATGAGATTATCTCCCTCAGCGACCTTTCCGGCGGCAAATCTGAGCGGGATCCCTGCCTTTTCGCAGTGATCCTCGATAAGGTGGCTTATCCCGTGCAGACAGCGGTGCACTGCTCCGCCGTTTGCCGACCTGTCACAGAGGTCGCGGTACAGCGGCTTTTCCTGATAGTACGCAACGTGGACAGCGTGCTCCACAAGCTCATCGACGCCTTTGTTTTTAGCTGCGGAAATGGGCACCACCGGTACTCCGAGCATTTCCTCCATAGCATTAACATCAATGCTTCCGCCGTTCGAGGTCATCTCGTCCATCATATTCAGTGCGACTACCATAGGTATATTCATTTCGAGCAGCTGCATGGTCAGATAGAGATTTCTCTCGACGTTTGTGGCATCGACGATATTTATTATTGCATGAGGCTTTTCGTCCATTACGAAATTACGTGAAACTATTTCTTCGCTCGTGTATGGCGACATGGAATATATTCCGGGGAGATCGGTTATCAGCGTATCGCTGTGACCCTTTATCACACCGTCCTTGCGGTCAACAGTAACTCCGGGAAAATTTCCTACGTGCTGCTTTGAACCGGTCAGGCGGTTGAAGAGAGTGGTCTTGCCGCTGTTCTGATTTCCCACGAGCGCAAACCTCATCACAGTTCCTTCCGGAAGCGGAGTGCCGCTGCCCTTAGGGTGAAATTTTCCGCCCTCGCCAAGACCGGGGTGTTCTTTTTTCTTTTTTCCGGTCGGTACAGTTTTTTCGGATCCTTTTTTCTCAGCGGGAATAACATCTATCAGTTCAGCGTCTGCAAGTCTCAGCGTAAGCTCATAGCCGTGAAGCATGATATCTATGGGGTCGCCCATAGGTGCGTATTTAAGCACAGTTATCTCAGTGCCGGGAATTATACCCATATCAAGAAAATGCTGTCTGAGAGCGCCTTCTCCGCCGAGTTTTTCGACCCTGACAGTCTCGCCCGGTCTGGTTTCTTTAAGTGTTGACATCGTTTCTCCGTTCTGTGCGGTTACACAAACTGTCCACGCACGAAAACGCGCGTGGACGTTCATAAAAGTATTCTGTTATGCTGTATCAAGCAATTACTTTGCGCGGCAGCCTTATTGATTTATCCTGAACCTTGCGACCTGATCCTTGAGCATTCTTGACTGACCGGAAAGTTCCTGACACGAAGCTGCTGTCTCTTCCGCGGTAGCCGAATTCATCTGTACTACCTGGGAGATCTGTTCTATACCGTTGTTGATCTGGTTTATCGAATCCGTCTGCTCCCTGCTGGCGTCCGCTATCATTACGATAAGCTCTGCAGTTTCGGCAGTGCGCTGTTTTACGAGCTTCATGGACTCGGCAGTCTCCGCCGCTATCTTCGATCCCTTATCCACCGCGCTTATAGATGCCATAATGAGCGAAGTGGTACTCTTTGCGGCTTCAGCGCTCTTGTTCGCAAGATTTCTTACCTCGTCCGCAACGACTGCGAAGCCCTTTCCGGCATCTCCGGCGCGTGCAGCTTCTACTGCCGCGTTAAGCGCAAGTATATTGGTCTGGAATGAGATATCCTCGATAGTCTTGATGATCTTCTCTATCTCCTTTGAGGTGCTGCTGATCTCGCTCATTGCGCCGACCATATTTGTGATCGAGCTGTCCTGACGGTTTACTTCTTCTTCGGTCTGTTTTGATATCTCGCCGGCTCTTGCAGCATTCTGAGCTGTTGCAGCCACCTTTGCGGAAACCTCTGAGATAGTATCCGAGATCTCCTCGATCGCGGCAGCCTGCTTTGTGGTGCCGTCGGCAAGAGACTGTGATCCCTCAGCCATCTGGTCGGAACCCGACAGCACTTCGTCCGATGATTCGGACATCTTACCGAGCGTAATGCCGAGTTCTTTCTCTATCCTGAGGATATTTTCTCTTATACTCTCGAATTCGCCGGGATATGAGCTTTCGGGATATGCTGTGAAATCACCGCCTGCCATTTTTTCAAGTATGCGGGAGATGTCGGTGATACAGCCGCTCAGTTCCTGCTTTGAATTGCGCAGTTTATTCGCGAATGTTCCGATCTCATCGTCCCCGAATTTATATACAACGTCTGTAGTACTCATTTTTCCGCTTTCAAGCTCATTGGCGATCAAAGTTACCTGCTTTATGGGAGCGACAACCTTTTTACGTGTGAAAATAAGTATCAGCACGCCTGTTATCAGTATTGCCGCTATGCCGATGATGACCGAGATCAGAATTATCATTGAAAGCTTTGCATCGGCATCACTTGAATCGCTGCCCGCAAAGTACGCGCCGACTACGTTATTGCTGTTGTCATACATCGGCTCATAAGAAACATAATACGGTTTTCCGACTATCGTTGCCTTTCCCTGATATGCATTTCTCTGGTTCAGAACAGTTTTTTCTACATCTGACGACATTGTTGTTCCGACAAGTCTTGAATTGTTCGACGGGTCTGTTATCGTAGTGGCATATCTTGTGTTTCCCTTGAAGATAGTCACATCGCAGTCTATCATATTTTTAAGGGAATCCAGCCAGTCTGTCGAACTCATGGAATAACCCACTACCAGAGCGCTGACAACGCCGTTTGCGGACACCTGTTCAGCGTGGACCGCGGCAAGAGTATCATCTATCAGCACCAGACCCTGATATTTTACATTTCCTTTTGCGACCTCCGAAAGATTTATGGACTGGAAAGGGTATGTAGAACTTTGGTAGATAACATTTCCTTTTACGTCACCGATCGCGCAGAAATAAGACTCCGGTGAAGAGAGGCTCTTCCACAGACCTTCAAAATATGTTGAATCCCTGAAAGTCATTGCGCTTATAAAACTGGACTGATCCGACCAGTTTGTATAAACACTGTCAACTTCCTCGGTTTTCGCGCGTACTTCATCTTCAAGCACTCTCATTCCGACGTTTGCACGTTCAATAAGTATTGAATCGTTATAATTTCCTACCATTGTCATGGAAAAGACAAGCACCACAGCTACCGTGACCGCAAGTGCAGCCACAGCGATAAGGATTATCTGAGCGCCGAGTCTCTTGAAAATATTATTCATTATCTGCCTCCGAACATATTCCTCTTACACATAATTGCATTATAACATATTTTTCTCACAAAATCAAGTATAAAATTGTGTATTTTTACACCGGATTGCAGAACAATTCCGGATATTACAAATGCAGGGAGATTTTCCGGTTGACTTATCCGCCGGACGGTGGTATAATCAGATAAACAGCAAATTTCACTGGAGTATTATATGAAAAAGCGATTAGTCTCTCTTATACTGTGTATCGTTATTTTTGCGGCATTATCGTTCACATCTTCCGCCGTATCAGCCGTAAACGGGCTGAGTCTTTCAGAAGATACGATCTCCGCAGGTGATACGTTCACACTTACGATATTTGTTCCGCCGGCTGACAGTGCAGACACTGCGAGTGTACGGGTCGATTTCGACAAGGACATCTTTGAGGTGACCGGGTGGGGACCCGAGATTCCGGGAGGTATCCCGAATCACGGAGAAGGATTTATTGCGCTTTCGGCATCAAACGCGCTGCGTATGATCGACCTTTCTGGCGGACTTTCAATGACCGCTCAGCTGAGAGTAAAAGATACTGCGCCAAGCGGTATATACAGCTTTTATCTTACGTCTGCAAGCTTCTGTTATGTAACAGATGACGGCTGGGATTTTGAAGAACTCTGGGTGCCTGAATCCACATCGGTTGAGATGACGGTTTCCGGAACAGGCGCAGCAGGCACCGATGCCGCGGAAGATACTTCTGCCGGAACGGTATCCGGACCTGAGATCTCTGAGGAAACACAAACATCTTCCGGAACGCTGAGTGAGAGTCCGGCAGAGTCCGTGACCGCAGCAGAGACGACTTCCGCAGCCGCGCCCGTCAGTGCAGACACAACATCTGCTTCCGGCGGAAATAATACGGTTACGGTAATTATTATCGCCGCGTCAGCCGCAGCAGCTGCGGGACTCTGCTTTGCGGCAGTAAAGATCATAAAGAACAAGAAAAAGTGATACGGAGGCAAAAATGGAAATTGACAACGTCAAAAAAATAATTGACAGGGCAATAGAAAAGCACGCGGAAAACGGTGTTTCATTCATACTGACAAGGGACGGGAAGAAAGAATATTCCTACAGTGCAGGAAAAGCGGACATAGAGAACGGAAAGCAGTTTGACGAAAAGACGATCTGCCGTGCGTTCTCATGCACAAAGATAGTTACCTCAACTGCGTGTATGATGCTTATGGAGCGCGGAAAACTCGATACAAGCTGGCCGCTGGAATGGTTCCTGCCGGGGTATGCAAACGCGTTTTACATACAGAACGGACGCTCGATAAGCAGTCCAAAGATAACCATACGCGATCTGCTGAATATGACCTCCGGTATTGCATATCCCGGCGACTGGCATGAAGGCATCGAAGGAATGAACGGCGTATGGGGCGATCTTGAAAACAGCATACGATGCGGCAGATCCATGACAACACAGCAGTTTGCGGAGGCTGCATCGAAAGTGCCGATAATGTTCGCGGCAGGGAGCGAGTGGATGTACGGCTCTTCGGCGGATATTCTCGGAGCGGTGATAGAGAAAGTCGCTGAAATGAGATTCTCAGATTTCCTGTCAGAAAATATCTTCAAGCCGCTGGGAATGGAAGATACAGCATTTTTTGTTCCGCCCGAAAAGCGCGACAGGCTTGCGGTATTATATGAAAATGCCGGAGAAAACCCGACCAGACCGAATTACATAAATCTCTGCATCTTTGACTATGATAAAGAGCCGTCGTTCCAGTCAGGCGGCGCGGGTTTGTTCTCCACTGCCGATGATTTTGCAAAGCTCGGTGCTGCTCTCTCAAACGGAGGCGGGGGAATAATTTCACGTCATGCAATAGATTTCATGCGTGAAAACGGGCTTAACGCCGAACAGCGAATGACCTTCAACTGGGATTCTACACGCGGATTCGGCTACGGAAACCTTGTGCGCTGTCTGGAAAACAGAAACGCCGCCGGACTGTTCGCAACCGAGGGTTCTTTCGGCTGGGACGGCTGGACAGGCACCTACCTGCTCTGCGACCCGGAAGAAAAGCTTTCGATAACAGTATTCGTTCAGCGCTGCGGCGCAGGCACGACCCAGCTTTCAAGAGATATTGTAAACTCGGTTTATGCATCACTCAACTGAGATCGCTTTATATAGCGGTATTTCCCATAATAAAGCACAGAGCATCATGACTGCTCTGTGCTTTTAGTTTGTCAAAAAAGCAGTAATTTTATAATTTAACTGCGAAGCTATTCGCTTTTGCTTCTTTTCGCGTCCGAAAAGAAGCAGGGTTTGGGGTGTCTCCCCCATTGGGGGAGGTGAAGCTTTTGCAAAGCAAAAGCCGCAGAGGGGGATGACCGACAGACGCGCCCCAATCTAAAGCGCAGCGTTTTCTTGAAATTCTCAAGCGTAAGCGACTTCTTTGAAAGTCTCAAGGCTCAGAGCATCATAACTGCTCTGAGCTTTTTCTGTACCATATCTTGACGCAGGTGCTCAAATATGATAAAATAAGAAAAACGATCCACGGAGGAAAAAATGCAGGAAAGCGACAGCATCACAAAAATAAAGGGCGTCGGAGAAAAACGTGCGCGGCTGCTCGAAAACATAGGTATAACAACTGTCGGCGATATCCTGCGCTTCTTTCCGCGTGATTACACCGATTACAGCAAGCCGGCACCGATAAGCGAACTTGTGCCGGACGATACTGCGGTGTTCAGGGGGACGGTAATGAAAAAGCTGCACCCGTACATCTCCCCCAGATATTCGATCTTCAAGCTTACCGTGAGCGACGGCTCAGACACGATGCTGATAACCTTTTTCAACAGCAAGTACAGTTTTGACAGCCTTGTCGAGGGAAGAGACTATCTGTTCAGCGGAAAGATACGCGGAACGATACTTGCCAAAGAATGTTCTTCGCCTGCTTTTATCCCGGCGGAAAGCGAGAATGTGCTTGTACCGAAATATCATCTGACCGAGGGACTCAGTGCGAATGTTCTTACCGGGTATGTCAGGACGGCATTTTCACAGTGTCAGGTGTCCGATCCTCTGCCGGAAAGCATACGCGAAAAATACGGGCTTGCGGGATATAGAGAAGCGCTGAGAAGCGTGCATTTCCCAGAAAGCTATGAGGCTCTCGAAAAAGGAAGGCGGCGGCTCGGATTTGAGGAACTGCTCACTCTCCAGCTCGGACTCAGGCTCATCAAAAGCAGGAGCAAAAAAACAACGCCCGTGCAGATGTCGGACGCTTCACTCGATGATTTTTTCGGCGGACTAAGCTTCAGACCCACGGGTGCGCAGATGCGCTCTGTAAACGAATGCATTTCGGATATGAAAAGCGGTTCGCCCATGTGCAGACTGCTGCAGGGAGATGTAGGAAGCGGAAAAACACTCGTTGCGGCTGCACTTTGCTGTTTTGCGGCAAAAAACGGCTGTCAGTCCGCACTTATGGCACCGACCGAAGTTCTTGCAAAGCAGCATTACGAAACGCTCAGAGGATTTCTCGAACCGGTGGGGATAAGCGTTGCACTGCTTACCGGAAGTACAGTAAAAAAGCCCGTATACTCCGCAATAGCCGAGGGTGCGGCGCAGGTGGTGGTCGGGACCCATGCTCTGATACAATCGGGAGTTGAGTTCAGAAAGCTCGGACTTGTAATAACCGACGAGCAGCAGCGATTCGGCGTGCGGCAGAGGACCGTCCTTTCGGCAAAGGGAAATGCTCCGCACACTCTCGTTATGTCGGCGACCCCGATACCCCGCACACTGGCATTTGCAATATATGGCGACCTTGATATATCCGTGCTTGACGAGATGCCGAAAGGGAGGATCCCCATAAAGACCTACGGCGTGGATTCGTCGTATCGGGAAAGGATATTCAGGTTTATCATCAAATATATCTCAAACGGATTTCAGGCTTATATCGTCTGCCCGTTTGTAGAAAAAAGCGAAACTATGACCGATAAACAGTCAGCAGCGGAATATTTTGAAGCTCTTAAGCAGACCTGGTTCTCGGATATACCCATAGGTCTTCTCCACGGAAAAATGAAACAGGCGGAGAAGGACCGCACCATGACACAGTTCAAGAGCGGGGAAATAAAGCTGCTGGTAGCAACTACCGTTATAGAGGTCGGTATAGATGTTCCGAACGCTGTTATAATGGTGATCGAGAATGCTGAGCAATTCGGTCTGTCTCAGCTTCACCAGCTCAGGGGACGTGTCGGCCGCGGAAGTGAGCAGTCGCACTGTATTCTTATAACCGACAGTAAGTCGGAGTACACGAAGGCGCGCATCGACACAATGGTGCGGACAACAGACGGATTTGAGATCGCAAATGAAGATCTTAAACTCCGGGGTCCGGGAAACTTTTTCGGCGCGGCACAGCACGGACTTCCGACAATGAAGATAGCGGATATCAACGGTGATGTTCTGACGATGCACGAGACAGGTCAGCTTGCGGAGGAGATACTCAGGGAAGACCCGAAGCTCACAGCCCCCGTGAATATGGGGCTGCGGCGGCTTGTGTCGGGACTTTTCCGTGACAGGGAGATATTTGGGGTGAACTGATTTTCCACCGGACAGTTGTCTGTCCGGCGGAAAACAGTGTGTCGCAGAAATGGAGTTTACATTTTTACAGCTCTGTTTCGTGTTCGTATTTATTATAACACACAATCCACAGATTGTAAATATGCTTAAGGGAACCTCTAAAAACCCAATTTGAGAGAAAAAGAGCTATCCACGCCGTCTACTGCGTCAAACCTCCTAACCGGGCGCCAGCCCAGCTTCGTCGGCTTTCCTTGTATTCGACGCGGCTATCTCATTTTCTCTGTTCAAAGCGGTTTTTAGAGGTACCCTTAATGCACAAATATACAATCTGAAGACTGTATATTTTATAAAAGGTGTACTATGGAAGAAAAACCAAAAAACAGAGAATCAAAGATCAAAGCAAATAACAAGTATAAAAATAAAACTTACAAGAGAATAGCAATTGACATCAGACCGGAAACGGCGGAAGAAATAAAAAATACCGCGAAATCGGAAGGAAAGAGCATAGCCGGCTATATAACCGATCTTCACAAAAAGCATCTTGAAGAAAAGGGCGGCAAATAGATCTGTTTTGTCAAGGCGCACATACAAGCAAAATTAATTGCGAAGCGAGCAGCTTTTGCTTCTTTTCACTTTGAAAAGAAGCGGGTGCAGGGCAGAGCCCTGCTCTTGAGCGAAGCGACGTCTTAATCATCTCGAGCGCAGCGGCAAAAATCTCAAGCGGAGGCATACGCCATGAAATATCAGCTTACAGCACCGTGTCATTTCGGGTTGGAAAAGACACTGGCATTTGAAATAAAACGGGCAGGCGGGGAAGATATAAAAAACCGTGACGGACGGGTGGATTTTACCGGTGACGAGAAGACCATTGCAAAAGCGAACATCAGCTGTTCGGTTGCGGAGCGTATCGGGATAGTTCTGGCTAAATTCCGGGCGGTGGCGTTTGACGACATATTTGAAAACTGCCGTAAGATACCTGTTGAGCAGTTCGCCGGAAGAAACGATGAACTGTATGTTGCGGCAGGACATTCTATAAACTCAAAGCTTACAAGTATCCCGGCGATACAGAGAACCGTGAAAAAATCATTCGTTATGCGTATGCAGGAGAAATACAAGCTCGGAAGACTGCCTGAAAACGGGGTGAAGCTTCCGGTAGATTTTCTGCTGCTGAAAGATGAAATGACGGTAACTCTCGATACATCGGGTGCAGGACTTCATAAGCGCGGCTACCGTGCATTATCAAACGATGCTCCGATAAAAGAAACTCTCGCTGCGGGTATCGTCGATCTTGCTCACGTAAGAGATACCGACACCGTTATCGACCCGTTCTGCGGAAGCGGTACAATTCTCATAGAAGCAGCTATGAAAGCCGCAAATATCGCTCCGTGTATGAACCGGAGATTTGCGGGAATGTCATTCGGATTCATCGACAAGGCTGTGTGGAACGATGCGTTTTCAGAAGCAAAAGCATCGGTAAAGACCGATCTTTCAGTTCAGTTTTACGGCTATGATATCGACCCTGCCGCAGTGAAGCTGACGCTTGACAATGCCGGAAAAGCAGGTGCCGGAAAATTCATCTCCGCCTCAAAGCGCGATATACGGGATTTTCACTATCCGTATGACGGCGTGAAGATCATAACAAATCCCCCATACGCCGAGCGAATGGGAGAACTTGATGAGGCTAAAGAAATATACCGCACAATGGGAAAGGTCCTGCTGCCAAGAGAAAACAGCAGCATTTATGTCATTACTTCGATAGATGAATTCGAGGAGCTCTTCGGTGAAAAAGCAGATAAGAACCGCAAGCTTTACAACGGTATGATAATGTGCAGGCTGTACAGCTACAATTCACGCCGATGAAAATGCACCCGATCGTGAGGAAATACAATGCACTTCGTTCAGGCAAAAGGAATACTGAATAAAAGCGGCGGACACTGCGGAATGAACATTTACCGCGGCTGCACACACGGCTGCATCTACTGCGACAGCAGAAGCAGATGCTATCAGTTTACGCACGGGTTTGAGGATATCGAGGTAAAGAAGAATGCTCCGGAACTCCTCGAAAGCGCACTGCGCTCAAAGCGTGAACGATGCATGATCGGGACAGGATCGATGTCAGACCCGTATATGCACTGCGAAAAGGAGCTTATGCTCACCCGTATGTGTGAGGAAATAATTTGCAGATACGGTTTCGGATTTACCGTGATAACAAAATCGGATATGATACTACGCGATATCGACATACTTGATGAGATAAACAGAGAGTCGAAATGCGTAGTGCAGATGACGCTCACGACATACGACGATGAGCTGTGCGGAAAGATCGAACCGAATGTGTGCAATACAAAACGGCGGCTGGAAGTTCTTGAAGAAATGCAGAAACGCGGTATCCCGACAGTCGTTTGGCTTACGCCGGTGCTTCCGTTCATAAACGATACCGAGGAAAATATAAGAGCTATACTTAACAGCTGCGCACAGGTCGGAGTAAGGGGAATAGTTACCTTCGGAATGGGTCTTACTCTGCGTGAAGGCGACAGGGAATACTATTATGCAGCTCTCGACAGGCACTTTCCGGGTCTGAAAGAAAGATATATCCGCACGTTCGGTGATAATTACGAGGTACCGAGCCCGTATAACAACAGGCTGATGCGCATATTGGAGGATATCTGCGGGAAATACGGAATGATGCACCGTCCGGACGAGTGTTTCGGGTATCTGAACGAGTTCCCCGAAAAATTCGAGCAGACAAGTTTTTTCTGAAATGAGTTGATGGAATGAACGGTTATGATGTACTTATAATTGGTGCCGGAGCCGCCGGAATGACTGCGGCTGTTTTCGCGGCACAAAGCGGTGCGAAAACAGCGGTCGTCGAGCGCAATGACAAGGTAGGAAGGAAGCTTGCTATCACAGGAAAGGGCAGGTGCAACGTCACAAACAACTGTGATATCGACACTGTGATGAAGAATCTCCCGAAGAATCCGAGGTTTATGTTCAGTTCGCTGAATGCTTTTACTCCCGCAGATGTCATGAATTTTTTCGAGAATGAGGGGGTCCCGCTCAAAACGGAAAGGGGAAACCGCGTTTTTCCTGTATCCGACAAAGCTTATGATATTGTAGATGCGCTGTATAACAAGATGAAAAAGCTCGGCGTTAAGATCATTAACGCAAGAGTATTGCAGGTGTGTGAAAAAGACGGTGCGGTGAACGGTGTAAAGACCGACAAGGGCGTGTATATCGCAGCAAATTCGGTCATCATTGCGACAGGCGGAATGTCATATCCTGTCACAGGTTCGACAGGCGACGGATACGGATTCGCAAGGTCACTCGGGCATACGGTAACTCCGCTTAAACCGTCTCTCGTGCCGTTTGAGACTAAGGGCGGCTGTGCGGAAATGATGGGGCTTAGTCTGAAAAATGTTTTGCTGACGGTCTGCGAAAGCGGAAAGAAAAAGCCCGTGTTCAGAGAACAGGGCGAGATGCTTTTCACGCATTTCGGTATATCGGGGCCGCTGGTGCTGAGCGCAAGCTCAGTGACCGGTGAGATCTCAGATGGAAAATATACCGCATACATTGACTTCAAGCCTGCGCTCGATAACGAGACGCTTGACAGGAGAATAATGCGCGATTTTGATGAACGCAGGAATATGCAGCTTGATAACGCACTCAGAAAGTTGCTGCCGGAAGCAGTTATTCCCGCAGTCCTTGATGCTGCTGAGATCGCTCACGACAAGCAGGTGAACTCTGTCACAAAAGCGGAGAGATCACGTTTGTGTGCAGTGGTAAAAGCTTTTCCGCTGGAGATCACCGGTTATCGTCCGATATCCGAGGCAATAATCACAGACGGAGGAGTTTCGGTAAAGGAGATAGACCCTAAGACGATGCGGTCAAAGCGTTTGAACGGCCTGTATTTTGCCGGAGAAGTGATAGATGTATCCGGATTTACCGGCGGCTTCAATCTTCAGACCGCTTTTGCTACAGGAAAAGCAGCCGGGATAAGCGCGGCTGATGAAGCACTCGGAAAAACCACGGAATAAGAACAAGATACCGGGTGAGATTGTCAAAGAAGTCGCTTACGCTTGAGATTGGGGCGCCGCCCCAAACCCCGGCGGGCTCTGCCCTGCACCTGCTGGGGCGCTGCCCCCGTCCCCGCTACTTTTCAATGTGAAAAGTAGCAAAAGCAAATCCCGTTAAAACGGAACTTGAAAAGTCACTTCA
>ODAI012082740.1_pt1 | contig 45646 bp, 37 predicted proteins | sample 1539321 | NCBI WGS metagenome assembly ODAI01 (sample SAMN02144231, study PRJEB22623) | gut metagenome | biome: sheep rumen | host: Ovis aries | place: New Zealand
CGGCCACCGCCTCTGCGGTAACTCATGCCGTTACGGTACATGCCGCGCTCGCTCATGGTGTTGCCGCCATCGGCCTGCTCCATGGCTTCCATAGCCTCGCACACGGCTTTTGACCCACCGTGATAGCCTCCTTATCACCCTTTTTATTGAGCTCTCACTCGTTCCATACTTCTCAGCAAGGATAGTTCTTACATATTCTTTCTTGTGCCCTTCCCTCACCATTTCAACGTATTCGTCATACATCTGAACGTGTCTATAATCACTTATGCGCAGACCAATTTCTGACATGCTTTTTAGAATTTTGTCGCAAAATCTCAACAGTTCTATTGCTTGCATGAAATATTTTTCGTACTTTTGCATATCCGCTACGACATGCTTGTTAAACAATAATACCCGCCCTGGGTAAGTTAAAGGTATAAACCTCTTGCTTACGCCCAGAGTGGGTAGTTATGTTCGTAGCGGAACTAAAGTAAGTGAGGGGTTTTCTTTCCCCCCTCAAGGGTAGAGGCGACAGAGGTCGCCTCTTTTTTATCGCATCAACCGCAGAGCCACGAAAACTCTGCGCTTATATTTTACCCTATCTTCTGCACGCTGACATCGTGAACAAATACATTAAAATCACTATTCGTTGTGATGCCATCCTTCGCAAGCAACCTCTCAATCTTGAGATTTAGAGATGTGTCAGTTGGTGCAACATCAACCTCTTGGTAGTATTCACACCACCCACACCACATTGTAAAGTCTTTGACAGCACCATTGCCAAGGCTCACTCTCAATGTGCCAAAGTTGTAGCCATATTCAACAACAGTTGGTGCGTCACTGATATACTTGTCAAGTTCTGCCGATGTCATTTGGCTGAATGTGCGTGATGTTGCAATCTTTGGGAAGAGATTAGCCACCACTCTCACCGCCACCTTTGAGCAAGGCTGTGTGATGGCAACCGACTTGCTGCAATAATCACTATCACTTGCCAACTCAATGTGGCTCTTGACATTGTTGTAACCGCTATAATTTGCAATCTCGGTGGGCAATGACTGAACCGAGGCATTACCGCCCATTGTCCACCCATCCTCGCAAGATGTCTTTGCGAGAAGTTCTGCACCATATTGGCGAATGTGGTAATCTCTCAATGGCTCAATGTCGGGTTTCAAGTCACCGTCATAGCCACTGAACGAAGGCTTGGCAATCGTGAATGTTCCACTTGAACAAATGAGAATGCGCACCTTGTCATATAGCATGAAGTCCTTTTCGCTCCTCTCTATATTAACACTCACTACACCACCTTCGGTTGTGTGGGTCAACAAAGTCCATTCACTCATCGGTGTGGAAAATGTGGCCTTTCGTGTTGCCACATAGACAGCCGAAGGGTTAACTGAACAATCAAAAGTAAGTGTGCCTTTCGTGCAGTTGATGCGGTCAAGGATAACCTCGCATAATGCAAACTTATTGAACGACACACTTGCGCCTCGCTGCATGAATGATGTGTATGAGGAAGAGTTGCCGTTGGGACCTTCATGCCCACCATCAGTGCCATTTGATGTGTTGTAGTCAGTATTATCAAGGTTGTCTACACCTTTAGTACCTACCCATGCGCCCTCACCAGTCTTGAGAGCATGGAATTTTACAAATCTCTCCTCATTGTTCTCATAGATGAGCTGTGTATAAGTTGGCGAGCCACCTTGATAGTCTGGTCTTGGCTCAAAGAACTTGATGCTTTTCTTTATTGGTAAAATCTTTAGCAAGTCATAATGTGCAAGAGTATAGGACTTGCAACGATAACCACCATGTACATTAGACCCATTACCTGGCGAGAACCCATAATAAGGTGTGTCTACTTTAAGCAAACTGGCAATTCTGCAATAAGGTGACACAAGTAGGTTGTGTTTTCGGCAGAATGATGTATATGTTTGGTCAAACTCTTTGCCTCCGTGATACATCGGCAATTCCGTACCGAATATTAGTTGTGAACCAAGTAATCTTGAAATGTTAAAACCATATTCAAGGTCGGCTTGCGCCCCAATTCCCACAGCATCTGTGCCTGCCATATTAGCAGTGTTGGCGCAGAAAATATAGGTAGGGTTGATTTTTTTCGCAAAGTTTTCCTCATCATGTATAATGCCATAATTTATGAGCTTTTGGAAATTAGCTTGCCTTGTTGCTCCACTTTGACCTTCATTGATTATTACAACATCAACCATGTCATTAAGAATGTCAAGCCAACCACCGCCTTTATATGACTCATGCACATCAGTCAGCGAAGAGCCTAAAGCGAGAAGAGTTGTAGGTTTTTTATAAGATACAATCCTATCGTCTGCTTTATCTTCTAAAGCCTCTATCCGCTGTGTATTTTGCTCAACAACCTCTTTGAGGCTGCCACCTATTGTGTAGTCAAATTTTAGCCCCCATGCTCTTTTGCCTATTTCACTAACATTAATAGTTGTTCCAACACTGACATATCCCTTTTGCTTTAGTGCTTGTGGATAAGCATCATCATCGCTCAAGTCTGGTCTTGCAAGGCAAAAAGATTGTTGCGATGCAGGATAAACAAACTCAATATAAAGAGAGCTATTGGCAGGCAAATCAATGTTTAGGTCTACACTGCTTTCGCCCGCAAGGAGTGTGGCTGTTACCAATCTTGTGATACTATATACCGTTTTTTCAGCATTCAGTTCTGCGACAAACAACTTTACACTTGTGTTGCTTGCCAAACTTGATGCATATGCCTCGTTGACATATAGTTTAGTCACAGTGCATGGTTGGCTGATAGGTTTAAAAAACGGCCACATATATTGCCCATAGGCAGAGCTTGAGCCAGTGGTATCGCCCCACGATGATTGTTCTTCTATAGACACTTTGCCGTTCAGCACCTTCCCCTGCTCAGCAGAGAGGGCGCTCTCCTCACCACCTGTTGTGAGGTCGTTGACGAGAGCCACATCGCCGAGGTGGACACCGTTGTCGCCCTTTGGTCCTTGAGGCCCTGTTAGTCCTTGAGGCCCTGTTGGTCCTTGAGGTCCTTCTGGCCCCATTTCGCCTGTTGAACCCTTTGTGCCGTTTTTTACGTTGAAAGAAAACTCTTCGCCGTTAGTCTGTGTGATAGTGATTACATTGTTGCCGCCATCCTCCGAGCTTTCTACTGCTGTTATTTCTGCAATCTCGTTAATCTCATAACCGAAAATGATATTAAGCACCTCAACGTTGGAGTCGCCTGCCCCTTCCACAAGAACGACATCAAGAGCAGAGGGAGTGACGGTTTTAAGAACCTTGTCTTCGTATCTGCTGTCTGCCGAAAGGTCTATGAACTCACAACACAAACGCCCACACCCAAACTTATGATTGTTGATGTAGCACGTTAAGGTGTCGTCAGCAGTCTTGGCGCAGTTGATATACTCATCCCCCTTATGGGCGCACTCAAAACTTGTGCCTGGCGCACCGTCCACAAAGAAGCGGATAACGAAATCATGGCTAGGGACATCAACCACACTGCCGTTTATTTTAAACTTAACCGCTACAGGCGGCAAGTCTGATTTGTAATTTACTCTTGTTCTGCTCATTTTGGCATTTTACGAAAATATGCTAAATTAACTAACTCTGTCAATTCTCGCTGACGGTCAGCCTCGTAGGTGGCCGCAGCTTGTGGTAGAACGAGGTTCAGCCAATGGGCAACCACGCTGTACTTTGCGTAGCGCACCATCAAGGCCTCTACCTCTTGGGGTCTTGTGACGGTCTCCTTGAGCTCGATGCTCATGTAGTCGCCGTCACGGTATACATACTTTGTCACACGGTCTAACAGGTCGCCAATCTCGGTCATGGCTTGTGCTATCCAACCGTCTAACAAGGGACGGTCGTAGGTGATGGCGCGCACCTGCTCGTAATCCGCGCTTTTTGCGCCGATGTACTCGCTGAGTTGTATCACCGCCTTCTCTATCTCGCTTCTTGAAATCGTCACTCTCATTGCTCGTCTTTGCTTTCGGGTTCGCCTTCATATACCATATTCATCAGCAACTGCGCCAACGCAGTGTCCTTATATGTTGCCGCCACGAATGAGCCTGTCTGATATAGCAGATGGCGGTATAACTTCTCTGGGAAATCAAGATAATCCGCCGTTTCTCCTGTCGGTGTGTAGTATACAGGGATAGGGCAGTAGCGGAACTCGTCGCATTCGCCTGTGGCACTTGTATAGGCTTCAAGCTCACGCCATTGAACAACAGCGCCATCAAGTGTTCCTATATGTTGGGCCTCTGCCACAACAGGACGCTCAGGATTGCCTGTAATCCCTATAAAGCTGCTCTGCAACTGCGAATACTCCGCACTCTCCACAGGGATTGTAACATGGACACCACGCTTCCAATCGCTCATCTTGAGGGTCAGCAATCGCAGATAGTCGCTCGGCAGAAGCGCTTTCCATGCGGACAGCTCGCCCCAACTGACACCATCCATCTCCTCAAGATCGAGAGAGCTTGTCTTGCCGCAGTCTATCACACTTACATCACTCGTCTCAAGCAACAAACGCGCAGCGTGGAGAATCTTCTGACGAATCACCTCGTCAAGCTCCAACGTGTTGTCCTCGGTGTCGATGATGGAGTTCTCCTGCTGATTCTGGTCGAGGATTATCTTGACTTGCTCTACTATGTCGGCAACAGGATACTGCATCACTTCATAAGGTTGGGGAATGCCACGCCATTGGCGGCGGCAATATCGATAATCTCCTGTCGGCTCTTAACACCGATGCTGATGTTGCGATGCTCCTTCAGCCATATGCGGGCATCAGAGCAGTTGAAGACATCAAGAACCTCTTGTTTCTTGATACGATGGTCGGGGACAAGCTCCGCATCAACTACATCTTTTACTACAGGGCGCAGTTCTACTTTGCGAAGAAGTTTAATCTTGCCCTTCTTGAACTCTTTGCTGTTCTCTATGATGAACTGATAAAGAATGTTCTCGGTGGTATACTGCGCAGGGGTAACGCCATAGGAAGTGAGACCGCCGCCTGTGAAATTCACCACGAGGGTTGTCTTCCCCGCCTTGAGGTTTACTTGCCAATCAATCAAACCCTCTACGCCATATGTTTTTTTGAATTTGTTCTCCATTGTCTTTGTTTTGTTGCCCTTAACTGAAAGGGGCGATGGGCAATAACCCGCCGCCCCTCAAGCTAAAGACAAAGATTAATTAATCTCCGTTTGTTATGTGCTTACGCGTTGAGTAAGCCGTTGTACTCTGTCCAAGAAACAGTATCAGGATCACTGCCTGAGCCTGCTGTGACGGTGGCGAGCCAAATGCTGCCAGCCACTGCGGTAATCTCGTTGGTGCTGTCAAGTACGGTATCCTCAAGGAAGTAGTATGCTACGCCATCGGTAACATCGTCTGCATCGCTTGGGTCTTTACTGCTATCCCAGAACTCAAATGTAACTGAGCCTGCGTTACCGCTCTCGTTGCCTTCCTCGCCGTCTACCCAGATGTGGCAAGAGCCCTTCAGTGCAAGAGCATCCCAAATGAGAATGCCTGTGCGGGTAGCCTCTTCGCCCTCTACGCGGTCGTTGAAGCTGTGCTCTGCGCTATAGGTGTAGTGTACCAAACGGTCCTCACCAAAGATACCTGCACTGTTGCTCCAACCGAGGCGGTCAAGAGTAGGCTCGCGCTTGATGTCGAAGTTGCCGAATACGGTGTGGATACGAGTTACTTCCCATCCCACAGGGTTAACGGCGGTGGCAATCTGAATCTCTGGGTGCTTCGAGTAGTCAATGCACTGAATGCCTTCAAGGAAGTTCTTACCTGCCAATACGATACCTGTCTTGGGTACGTCCTCGCCTGTGAAGAACATCTTTGCGAGAGCAATGAGTTTCTCTACTGTCCATGCGCCGCTATGCTGCAACTCACGCTTGAACTGCCAACGAACACCTTCGGTAGCATATACAAACTGCAAGCCCATCTTTGGCACGTTGAGTTTGAACTTGCCTTGACGACCAGCCCAAAGGGTGCGGTTGCCACGAGTCTTGAAGTTGGCGATGGCTGCCTCTGCGATGACGCTCTTGGTGAAAGGAATCTCCTTCTTTTGAGCATCGAAGTAGTCGCTTACCACCTGGTTCATACCACGCTTCTGAAGATAAATCAGAGATGGCTGTGGAACGATAAGGTCGGGGTCAACCTCTTTTTGTGTCTCATACAACGCATTGCCGAGGATTGTACAGCGTGTTCCTGCTGGGATTGCGGGAATGCCGCAGAACTCATCACTTGCGTTAGCCTTGGTGCCGTTGATGGCACGGACGATGGGGTTGCCAGTGCTTGCATCGTGGTCTACAACGAAAAGCATAAGGGGCTTGCCAGGAGTCTGTGTGCCTGTGCTGTCATAGCCGTCTACGCCATTAACCAAGAGTGTGGTAAATGGACGAGGAATCTGTTGGTCATTGGTAACCAATGGAAGAACGCCTTGTACGGTAGCGGCTGCGGTGAAAGCAGTCGAAGTGGTAACGTAGTAGGCGGGTTCGTCAATCATGTAATGCTTTACCTCGGGCGACTTAACCTTCACCTTCTTTGCCTTGAGCATCAACTGCATCAGAGGGGTGTCGTCCGATTGAAACTTAAAAAGCTCCTCGTCGAGGTCGGGCTGCACGAAATTGCCTGAGCCAATTCCGCCTGTGGCACTTGCCAGACCGCTTACGGTTGCTGGCTGGCCGGGAACTTGGGTGTCGAGATTCGCTGAACCTTTGCTGAGGTCGAGATCTCCTTTCACTTGAGAGTCAACGCCTGCAACTTTTGCAACTTCGGCGTTACTCTCTTTAATTACTTGTACTGCCATATCTATTCACAAATTTAAAGTTTATATTCTTGTTTATTTCGCTTCGTTTGCCAAGTCAAAAATTGACCTGCTTCTTGGTGCGCTCTGTGTGGGAGCAGATGTGCCGCCCATATCCATTGGGTTCTTGTTGCCCTGTCCACGCAGACGCTCACGGATTTTTTCATTGCGGCCTCTTGTCTCTCCCTCAAGGCTCGCCTGTTCTACATCCGCGTCATGGGTCACACCATTGAAGAACATTCTCCACATATCGGCGTCGATGTCATTCACGATGGCCCTTTGTTGGAACTCCACAAATCTCTTGAAAGCCTCTTCCTTGACTCCTTCATCTGCGCCAAGCTCGTCAGCCACAGCATCAAAGGCATCAAGGGCCTTGTCAATGTTTGCTTCTGTCTGCTCCTGTATCTCCTTTGCTTTCGCCTGTTTCTCAAGCCATTCGCTCTGCTTCTGGGCAATACGCTCTCTCACTTCCTCGTTCTCGGGGTCGTTGATGTATTCCAGAAAGTCAGGGCCGAACTTGTCAAGGATATACTCAAAAACATTCTCGCCACGAGCCATGCCCAAGAAGATGTTCGCCATCCTTGGGTCACTCTCGAAGATTTCACGCATTCGCTCGTCATCCTCACGGTAACGCTTCAAATCCTCGCGTCCCTCGTCGTCCTCGTCATAGTCGGCGTTGACGGCACTGTAGAACCCTTCCTCGTCGTTCTCGTCAAGGTCGGGATGGCGGTCTTTGATGCGTGCAACAAAAGCCTCGCGACTGCTCTTTATGGGAGCTTGCTGCTCCTCAGTAGCCTCCATGGGCTTGTTTTCGATGTCTTGTGTTGCCATAAATATCTTTTCTATACAAATTTTTCTATTATATGTGCAAATTTATTGTTTTTTATTCCTCATTTCCTTGCCGTTAATGGGTTTTTTCATTATCTTTGTTGAGTTTTATTTGGATTTTATTTATGAATAGTTCTGTGCGTAGGCAGAGAGATAACGAATTGACCAATTTGTTCCTCTCTTTTTTGGGATGTGCTGCTACAGCAGAGGCCGCCAAGGCTTCCTGCGCAGAACTCCCCTGCTCCCGATTTTGGATAGAGCCAGAATACGCAATGAAGATGATAAAGCTTCGGCTGAACGAAAGGTGGGGAACTTCCGACACCGACAGCCGACACTCCCGAAAATGCGCCAACAGCACTCGGCGAATAGACGAGATTATACGGAGATGCCACGGCGACTACTCAATAGAGAATGTCACAAGGGTTGTGGAATCGCCCGCCCCCTGTTTCTATATATCGGGAAGAACCGCACAGAGTATAATAACAAGAGTGCTAAAAGAAAGGAGAAGGAATGCTTAACAAAAAGCAATTAGAGATAGGAAGAACTTCCCTTGAGGCGAGAAGAAAAAAAGCTACCACAAAGTCGCTCAACCGTGTGATACAGATGCGCAAAGAGGCGGCTCTGAAAGATATGCTCGAAGAGAACGACAAACGCCTCGCCGTCTTCAAAGAGAAGTTCGACCCGATCTCGGGAAAAGGTGCGCCGTTGAAAAGATTCCGATTCAAGATTGACGAAATAGATTGGTGGCTGCCTGTGAAACTCAAAAGAGTGGAACTTATCGTGAAGCTTATGGGTTATGGTTCTATAAAGAAATTCATCTCACAAAAAAAATTAGGTGATGATGTGGAGCGCATCACGCAACAAGTTATGCGCCAACTAATAGAGATTCGCATCAAAGAGGATTTCTGCTTCTGGGCGGCAAGCTTCGTCACCATCAAACGTAAGCAGGACGCTTCCACGGCAAACCTCTCCGCCGACATGAAGTTCACTCTCAACAGGCCTCAACGCAAGACTCTTGAGAAACTTGAGGATATGCGCCTCAACGAGAAGCCAATACGAATGATTATCCTTAAAGCCCGACAATGGGGAGGTTCAACTCTCGTACAGATGTATATGGCGTGGCTACAACTCGTTCACCGTGAGGGTCTCAACTCCGCTATCGTGGCGCATCAGAGTTCCTCTGCGATGAATATCCGCTCTATGTATATGCGTATGCTACGCAAATACCCGCCATCACTACTGGGGCAAGACCCCACACCACAGCTTCAGCTCACGCCCTATGGTGGTTCACGAACTGATGTCACTATCACGCAGAATAAAACACAGGTGCGAGACATCGTAATATCCATCGGTTCTATGCAGTCGCCTGAATCAGTGCGTGGTAGCGATATCGCCCTTGCCCATTTCTCCGAGGTGGGACTATGGAAGCAAACCGAGGGTAAGACCCCAGAAGATGTGATACAGGCTGTATCGTCCTCTATCCTTGAGGTGCCTCTCACAATGGATGTCATGGAGTCTACCGCCAAGGGAGAGAACAACCTGTTCCACCACGAATGGCTCGATGCCAAAGAAGGAAGAAGCAAACGAGTGCCGGTGTTCGTGCCGTGGTTCGAGATTGAACTCTATTCTATGGCGTTCACCAACGAGGAAGAGAAAAAGGATTTCGCCGTAAAACTATACGAGAACAGGGAGAACATCTCCGCCAATTCTGTCCGTGAGGAGAGTGGTTCGTATCTCTATGGTCTGTGGAAGAAAGGAGCTACCCTTGAAGCCATCAAATGGTACATCGACAAACGGCGCACCTACCGTTCTCACGATGCTATGGCGAGCGAGTACCCTTCCGACGATGTCGAGGCATTCGCACATAGCGGGCAGAACGTGTTTGACCGTGACAAGGTGGAACTCTTACGACAGTCTTGCCGTATGCCGTCTTATGTAGGCGAGGTGGTGGGCGATGCGCCAAACGACAAGAAAGCTCTTGTGAATCTCCGTTTTGTTGACGACAGCCAGGGGTGTCTGAAAATATGGGAAATGCCCGACAAATCATTCCCCGCTTCCGACAGGTATATTGTCGCTACCGATGTCGGTGGCCGCTCTGAACGTGCCGACTATTCGGTGATAGTGGTCTTCGATAGATGGTGGCGCACCGAGGGAGAGGGCGATGTGGTGGTAGCAGAATGGCACGGACATACCCGCCACGACCGCCTTGCTTGGAAGATGGCACAGATAGCGGCGTTCTACAACAACGCCCTACTTGTGGTGGAGTCCAACACCTTTGAGACAAAAGACAACGACACAGAGGGCGACCACAGCAAATATATCCTTGATGTGATAGGTAACACCTACCGCAATATGTATGCCCGACAGTCTGCCCCCGACAAGATAAAGAAGACCCGCCGTAAGATGTGGGGATTCCAAACCAACGTGCACACCAAAGCTCTCATCATAGACAACCTCATCACGATGATAGATGACAGGCTATATACAGAAAGAGAGGAAGAGGCTATCCACGAATACAAGACATATCAACGCACGGAGAAAGGTACTCTCGAAGCGGCAGAGGGATTTCACGATGACCGACTGATGGCAAGGGCGATAGGACTTTACATCTCGCAGACTATGCCGATGCCACGAACCATAGAGAATGAAAGGTTCAAATCACACAGCCGTTTCACAAGACAGTACAAACCAAACGAAGCTACATTCTGATTTTCCATAGATTTCTATTCATAAGAGAAGGGCCACCCGTGAGGGCAGCCTTTTTCACTTAATAGAAAACGAACATTATTTCTTGTTCCAGTAGTCGAAAGCTTTCTTTATTTCTGCCGCTCTCTTGTTGTTTTCTTCCGAACCATCTTTCTTGTATTCTTTCAACATCTCCAAGATATTCTTCTTATCCCAATAGGCGAAGAATGCGCTGTCAAGCTTCTCTTTGTGTTGATTGTAGTACCTGTCAAACTGTGGTCTATACTTCTTGGCTTTTGCTTCCCAGCCGCCATTCTTTCCAGAACGCTTCCCGCCAAGACGAAGAGCCTCTTTCACCACAGGATCGTTGGCGTACTTCTTCTCCACATTCACAAGGTTTCTATACGAATTCATCTCGTCCTCGTTGAATACCATAGCCGCCCTCTTGTCGCCATCCACATCGGCTAATGTGGCGTGGACATTCAAGTCTTTTGCTTCGGTCTTCTCCGTCGGGGTCCCCTGCAACTCTTGGTACAAGTCATACCACGCATTGGCATTGTTGATATGTTGCTCCGTAGAATCCCGCCTGTAGGCAGCCAGCTCTTTTTGGTACATCTCATAAGCCTTCTGAGCATCGCCCGCCTCTTTCACAGACCTTCTCGCTTCCTTATAGTAGTCGGTTCGCTTCTCCTGTGTTTTAGCGGTCTCTGCAAGCTCGTAGAATTCTTCCACAGTCTTTTCATCATCTTTCTTGGCATCGCCACTGATTTTCTTGTTGAAGTTCTTCTCATACTGCTTGATGATTCCATCTTTCTGTTCTTCGTTGTACAACCACCACAATGCGGGAGCATCTTTGTGCGCTTTCATATAGGCATAACGCCTTGCAAGAGCTTCGGGAGTGAGGTTTCTCGCCTCTCTCGCACTCATACCAAGCTCGTCAATAAAGAGCTGGTCAAGCTGGCTCTGCGGGCATTGCAATACACGCATGGCAATCATCAACGCCTCTTTCGCCGTGCCGAAGCTCATCTCATCTTTCTTGTCAGCCTCGAAGCAAGAGTCCACAATGCCTGTTATCACATCTGTAAATGTCTGTGGGTTAACGCCAATGAATATCTGTGCGCCGAGGTTTACAAGGTCGTTGACACCTCGCAACTTGTTATTACTGTCGTAGCGGTTCACCGCATCGGTGATATCTCCAAAGAGAGGTATGATGTCGGGATTGTACTTGAAGAATTTCTCGCCATTCCACTCGTTGTTGATACCTTCGCTCACAACATTACCGAAAGGCAATCCCTCTAACCAACCGCCAAGAAGTGCGTGCCAAGCTTCATCTTTCAAAGTGCCCAGAGCATTCTGCCCCGCCTTTTTCTTGTCGTCTCCCTCTCCTGTGATTGCGTTGTAGGCTTGCGCCGTCATATATGGGAGCTTGCCGCCGAGGTTCCACGCCATCTGTGCCACGAATCCGAACATCGCCACCTTGAGGGCGTTGCGGAATTTTGAACGCCTGTAGATTCTATTGGCGGCAGTCCTCGCCTGTGTTTCAGTCAGGCCGTCACGCACCATCTGCTTCGTCATAAACTCTATACTCTCTGCCTTGTAGCCCTTCTTGAATAGGTGCTTCAAATTGCGTGTTCCCTCAATGAACTGTCTCTCATACCCCATACTTGCGTTGCGGAACACACTCGCTCCCACAGAGAGGAGTGTGCGGTCTACCTGCATGGGTGCAACAAACAATTTCTCGCTCGACTGCTGCGATTGATTAAATGCCAAGGTGGCATCTTGCTTCGCTCTGCGGTCTGCCTGCTCATCGGTGTATCCATCTTTTTTGTATCGCTTGTAACGTTGCTCATAGACACTCCTTGCGCCGACAGCGACAGTCATCGCATCAATGAAAGCATTGGGAGTGAGACCCCATTTGCTTGCTTTCTCCACCCATTTCTTGTGAGTGTATCGCCAATCTATGTCGGTGTCCTCAAGGCGTGTATCGCCCGCTATACGGCTTCTCCAACGGTTTTTGAAGCTTGGTAGGTTCTCCATACACCAATTCCAACTCCCCGCTGGTCTCAGCAAGTTCAATGCCATATATCCCATGTTACAATTGGCAGCGAACACAGGAAGCGAGAGTAACTGCTTGGCGGCTGTGAATGCACGGAAGCTGACCTTCGCGGCACTGACACCTTTGGCAATGTTGACCAATGCCTTGTCCACGTCCTTGCCCTCTGGGCGGTATGTCCCCGCCGCAATGAAGAACACATCTTTCAGTCTACTCCATAGCTGGTCGCCACTTCCATATATCGTGGTCATATTCTTGACCTTGTTGCGGAATGTCTTGTCACTCAACAATGTGTTCACATCCCTGTTCCATTCAGCGAAGTTCTTCCAATGGTTCATCTCATCAAGATGCTCCAATATAAGGTCTATGCCGTTTGTCCCCATAAGGTCAAGTCCCATAGTGTTGTGGGTGCGCTTTATCACGCCACCTGTAACGGTGCTTGCCAAAGATGGGTTGCTCTGCTGATTGTTCACGTCCACATCTTCTTTAAGACCGCCTTTGTCAATGCGCAGAGGAACGTAGTTCTCTACCATATCCATATCAGCACCGAACATTCTGCGATGCACTTCGTTGTAGCCTTCTCTCTTGCTCGGCAAGAAATCTTTCTGTAGCCAATCGGCAAGTTCCACAACCTTTGGATCAAGATGGTTCTTGATTCTCTCCACATCTTCCTCAAGGATTCCCATCCTGCGGAGCTTCACTATTCCATCTTCCATCTTGTTGACCATATATATGTACATCAACTGTGCTTGGTCCATAGTGTGAGGAGTTCGCTCCCCACCGTCAAGCCACTCAACTTCCATCTTGGGTTTCTTGCGTAGCACGTTGATAAGGTCGCTGTAATGCTTGACACCGAATAGCTCTTTCGCTTTAGCATCAAGTACTTCCCTGTCATTCCAATAGTCAGTAATCTCTCTATCTCTCGCATCTACCCATCCTCTGGCATAGCGGTTGTAGAGATATCCCTCGCCGTTGGCATGTTTTCTACCCAACTGTCGCAACATCGTATCAAGGGTGAAGAGCGATGAGCTGAAGAACTTCGACAGACTGCCGTTGGCTGCCTTTGCGAGAACACCTGGGCGAGACTGTGTGCTTGATGAAACACCTTCCATATCACTATATGCGTTATGGCGAATCTCCTCTCTATGCTTCTGCTGTTGGTCTATCCAGTTCTTCGCATCATTCTTGCTGCCCTCTATGATGTGATTCATCGCACTGATGGCACTCCAAAGGGCATCAGCCTGCGACATCCTGTAGCTGCGCTTCTGCGCCTCAAGAGCCCTCTTCTGCTCTGTATACTCCTTGTTGCTCAAGAGCCCCTGCTTGTGCATTTCCTTGATGTCTTCAAGCTCCTCTCCAACACTTTTGATGTTAACGCCATAATTCTCATCTATCTCTGAGAATTGCTTTGCGAGGAGACATCCTGTAATCTTGTCGTCAATGGCTTGCTTTCGCTCGGTGTCATCCGTGCGCACTCGTCGGCTCATATCCTCAAGTTTCTCTATGCGGTTGTCGATGATGACACTTCCTTTGCCCATATACTCGGACAACTCGCTCATCGTGTGCTGACCTCTGATGTCAAGACCAGCCTGTTTAAGCACACCGTTGCTGTCTACTTTCACACCCTTGGTGTTCAACAGGCGAGATATCTCGCTTCGGAGTGTGCGCTCTTGGCTCTTGAGCATAATGTCCATCATTCCATTGACGGCGGTCTCCAACCCCTGTGGGGTCTTTGGTGCGCCCCTCTTTATGCTCGTGAACAAAGAACTCATCTCTCTGCGATGCTCGGCATCTATCAGCCTGCTGTCATACATCATCTTGGCGAGTGACACAACATTCTCTATTGTGGCCTTATCGTACTCTTTCTGCAAATGCATTGCCTTGTGGAGATTCTTCAAAGATGCGGTAAGCTCTTTCCTTGCTCTGTTCTTCTCCTCAAAGGATGCCTTGGTGTCGTTAATAACCTTTAATGCCACTGTCTTCGCCATCTCTATAGGAGTGCGTGGGCGGTCATAATCCGTAGGTGGCAACTCCTCTTGTTGGGTCTGCTCTACTCGTTGTGGCTCTGCGACAGGCTGTTGTCCTTGCTCGGCACTCGCCATTGCCGCATCCCTCTCGGCACGGAGTCTGTCAAGCTCTGCGCTCACGTCCTCACCACGAGCACGGCGGCGCAACAGGTCACGAATCTCTCGGTTCAAGTCGTCAACACTCCGTCCTTGGCGCAGGGAGAATAATGGCTGTCCTTCCATCACGCTCTCCTTCATTTCGGGTGTGATATCTACGGAGTGCATCGTGCGGCCTGCTCCTGTCACGTTTGGAAGCTCAACAGTTCCTGTTTTTACACCCCATCTCTTGCCATACTTATCCATAAAGCGCGGGAGCATTTGGTCGTAGAAGCCTCTCATGCCTTTGCCGCCAATGTCAAGGTCTACGCCATCAATGTGGTATTGGAGATATTCATTACCAATCTTCTCTGCTTGTGTTTTATGACCCTCAATAAGCTGTCTTGTGATAGACTTGCCGAATATCTCTTCCATCTGCTTTGGAGTAAAATCTCCTGTCCCAGCATGTATAACATCGGCATTTTTATCATAGGCCATCACTGAATATCTGTCTGAAGAGTTTCGGCTTTGTCCTATATAAATACTGTCTATCTTGCCACCAAGGTTATACCTCTCGGCTTGCTGCTCGCCTGTAGTCCACGCCACCTTGTCGAAGCCTTCCTCTGCGGCAAGTCTCAACATGCGCTTCATCGCCACTTCGTGCCAATTGTGCTCAAATGGCGCATCTGGGACATCGTATGTTTTCTTATCTTCGATAGACGCATCCCCTGTTTCATTAAGTGCTTTATATAAACGGTCATATTCTTTTCTCTCCTCGGCGGTCAATTGGTCGCTAAGGTAGAATTCACCATACTTCTCTTCCATTGCCGTTTGGAAGTCTTCCATAGCAGCAACAGCATCTTGATATTTATCATGTGAAGAATTCTTATACTCGCTTATGTATCCATGCTTTCGCCCTTCTTGATGGCGGTTGCTCTGTATCTCGTCAATCACAAGCACACGCTTGCCATTGGCAATGTTATCGACCATCTCCTCAAAGAGTGGGAAAACTTTGTCCGTGCGCTTTACCCCTAATTCTTGCTCCATCTCCATGCGTGAAACGTCCATATCAGCGTTCTCGCCACGCTCAACATAGTTAGCAAAGAACCTCTTGGCGGCATCCTTATCAGACATCTTGTCGTAAGCGTCAGTGCCTCCATACTTCTTCTCCAACTCGTTCAATATATCAGTAGCGGCATAACCATTGCGAGGAGCGGTATTTGTCTCGCCGAAGCGAACCCACATCACAGCCTTGCCTTGATTCTCGGGGCCGAAGTGAACCTCATCATACTCTTTGTAAGGTTCAATGCTTGGCACTTTGAAGGCTATCTCACGCTTATTGTCAAGACCTTTTGTGGTGTATTCAAGACGAGTAGGATGTATTTCTTGTTCTGATGACTCTGCGTTTAATCCTAAATAATCCTTTGCGCTTTCTGTCAAACTATCATTCATTCCCCGAACTGGGACAATTTCCACGCCGCCTAAATTATTGTATTCTAAATCAAAAGCTTTGTCAAACTCTTCTCCGTGACGTTCAGACATCTTTTCAAAAGCCCATTCCGCTTGGTCGTAGACATTTCTCAGCCCCGATTCTTTCGCAGCAACTTCCATGAGTTCTTCAAACTCACGCTCAACAGGCTTCATTGCCTCTTCAAACGCGACACTCATATCGTCTTTATAGTTCACCTCTTCCATCTCTATGCTGTTGTCGGCAATGAACTGCTGAACTTCTTCCTTGGTCAAAGACTTACCCTTGTTGTCCTCAAGCCATTGGCTCAAGCCCATCCACTTGTCCTCGCCAGCCTTTAAACCGCCGTTCTTCTTTATCATCGCAAGCCACTGCTCCGCAGTAGCCTTGTTCTGCTTGATGTTCTCCACAGCACGAGCAGCGTTAGAGTAGAACGTGGGTCTGCGCTCGTCTTCCTTGAGCGAGAAATATGGATATGGGTCTCCCTTTGGCTTGATGCCTTCATAAAAATACCTGTCTATGTCGGCAAGGATACGCGAAACATTAGGGTAAGGGGCATTCGGATGGATATCATCTCCATACCAAACTGCATGCTCGGTATTATCCCCATTACCAAAGTCTATGCTCACAACTTTCTTCCCTTGCATATAACGGCGCAAAGTCGCTTCCTGTTCTCTCGTGGGAGGAACAGAAAGGTTTATTCCATAAGGGCCGTTAATCCTAATCGCCCCTCGCTCAATGAAGTCGGTCATGCTTGTCTTGAACCCTGTAGGGTCTTCGTTTTCGTCCCACCCTACTTCGTGGATAGCTCTGTGGTCAACGGCTCTATTCCCTGCTAAATGTGAAGTGTCGGCATCTTTGTTTACCCAATGGCGGCCACTAAAATCAAGCATAGTACCGTCTGGCAAGATATACCCAGCCTCTTTAAAGTCATTTGTTGTGCCAAACTTCTCCTTTGTAGCATCAAAAAGTTTCTTGCTCTCCTCGCTGTCACGAAGTTCCTCACGTTTCGCAGTGTCTTCCTTGAGCGAATACTGCTCCGCCATATCCTCAAAACGAGTACGCCTTGGGGATTCCAAGCCAAGTCTTTCACGCAACTTGCCAAGAGTCTCGCCGTAGTCTTTCTCTACCTTTGCATCTTTTGAGTAGTTGTCAAGTATCTCCTTGTTGAACGCATCGTCAAAGATTGGCTTCACTACCTCTTGTGGGAGAATCTTGCCTTTCTTGTCGAACAACTTGAAGTCAATAAGGAATTTATGATAACCCTCGGTGTAGATATATTTGCCGTCGGCATCTTTGTCAAGGAACTGACTGAAACGAGGCTCAAGTCCTCGCTCCTCGCAGACCTTGAGGAACTTCTCCACAAACTCTCTCTTGTTCGTTATGGGATTACCCTCTGCCTCTGCGGCTTGGAGAACATCAGTGTAGATGTTGACTTCTTTCTCTGCCGCCCTTCCTGTAGACAAATCGTGGTCACGCTGGAAGTTCTTGTAGTTCGTCCAATTGCCAATGCCTTTTTTCGTTAGAACTTCTTTGGCTATCTTTGTGTGGAATGGGATAATGTAGTCCACGAATGGGTCTACCATAGCAAGACGTATCTGCTTGTCGTTGATACCCACAAGGATTGTTCCAATATTCGGATTGTTGGGGTCGCTTACAAAGTTCTTATCGTTTATATCAATTCCCTCTACAGGGTCATAGTCAAGGACTTCCTTGCCATCCACAACTTTATAGCCATCGCCCTTGGGGATAAGACTTTGATTAATCTTAACTCCTGTCTTGCTCATCGCCTTGGCGAACTCTGGAACTTTGGTGTAGCCCTGTATCTTCACGCCCCTTGACGCACAATCCTCAATGACTTGGATAATGTCAAGCAACTGTGGAGCCTCAAAGTCGCTGAACGAGAAGATTCGCAAGCCACCTGCATCGTTGACTTTCTTTACTTTGGAATCATTCCAATTAAGGATTTCTCTCTTGTATTCGTTATATCCCTCATACAATCTTCCAGCCTGTTGACCTCTCGCATTATTGTGCGCACGGAACGCTTCCCATACGGTTGGATGCTCCTCTGCAAGTCTCTTTGAACCTTCGGGAGTGATAAGCTCTGCTATGGTTGGCACATATGTATCATCGCCCAACTTCTTCTGACTTGCAGGCTTGAGGTCGTTATTCTGCAACCTATTGATAAAATCTTCTGCTATCTCGCCAAGAAGCTGTCTCCTGTCTTCTACAAAGCACAAGCCACAAGCAACGGTGTATCCGTCCTCTATCATTGTTTGGCGAATCTCCTCAAGGTCTAACGCCGTGAACACTCTGTTGGGGTTCTCTTTCTGCAAGATGGAATATATCGAAGTAAAATCTTTGCGCTTGCGACAGATGTTGGAGAAGTCTACCGTGCCTTGTGGATAGTCCGAGTTGCTCTTGATGGCTGGATCGCGTGGGTCGGGAGTGTAATCCAGGGTCTCTAAATCTCGCATAATCATAGAAGCAAGTGATGTCTCAGACTTGAGCCACTTCTCAACAGTTCTTCTGCTGCGACCCGTCTGTTGCATCAGTCCCTCTATGAGCTTCTCCCGCTGGTCTTTATCGGGCAAGCTGCGGATACTATACGCCGCATCTCCGTTATCGGCCGTCTCTATGCCCTGTGCGTCGAGGTCTTCCCTCACGACTTCGTTGTACATATCGTTGAACTTGTCGCGCAACTCGAGAAGTCGCTGCTCCTCGGGCGTGAGCTCCTCCTCTTTCTTGTTGCCTATCCTCTTGGAGATATACTCCTTAATCCAATCAAGGATTCGGCGCAGAGCGTTGCGGCGCTCCTGTGGGGTCTCTGCTTCCCTCAACTTGAACATATCCTCGGCGATAGCGGGGTTCTCAAGCATTCTACCTGCCACGTTAGCGGTTATCTCGTTGTTGATATAGTCGTCTGTGACTCTATCTTTCGTCAGCCGCTCTGCATAGGCATCTGCCTCTTCCTCGCTCATTCCTCTGCCTAATGCGTCTTTCTTGAACTTGTCCTTGAAGAATCTTTCGTATAGACCTTTCAGATAGTCGAAATCATAACCCCTGCCACCCTCTTCGGGATGGTTCTTTGCCCATTCAAGAGCGGCGTCTTTGAAGATGTCGTACACGTCACTTCCTTTACCTTCAGCACGATGCTGCATCTCGTGGGTGAACTCATGGCCAGCGACAAATGTTGCCGTCTTATCTGGGTCAAGTTTTTTGCCTATGTAAAGGACACCGCTACTCATAACGCCGTTTACATTCATATCGGTGAGGCGCACTTCCACTCCCATTCTCTTGGCGACTTCTTCGATGCGGTCAGTTAATTCCTTGCCAACGTTCTTCTCAAGATGTTCCCTCACATCTTTTGCGACAGTCTCCATCCCATTCTCGCCCTCTTGCTTGAGACTGAATGGGGGCTGCTCTTCCTCTCCCTGGGCGAAGAAGTCATCGGAAATGCCTTTATCATCAGGCGCAGGCTCTTCTTCTCGCTCATTCTGCTTCTCTTCTTCTATAGGCTGAGGTTCTTCTGCCCCTTGTCGCTTCTGCTCCATAAGGTTGACAACATCCTCCTCGGTGGGGTTCTCGGGTAACTCATCCTTGTACTCTTCTTTCAACGCCTCAAACTCCTCGTCTGCTCTGCGGTCTGCCTCTGCATCATAACGGCTCGAGGCTTCTCCCTCAAGGCGTTTGCGCAAGATGTCCTCTACCGCCGCCAACTTTCTCTCGTTGACATAGGCATTGGCTTCGCCCTTGGTACTTACCGACCTCAAGGCATCAAGCAATGTGTTGAGAATAACATCGCTCTGACTCAAGTCTATACCAAGGTCTTGTCCATAAAGGTCTACTATCCTGTGGACGGCAGCTTCGGGTGTTATACCGCCGTTCTCCTCTTTGGCAATCATACCAATCATCTTCCTGCGCTCGCCATCACCCCATCCTGTGTGTTGCTTGAGGCCTTTCTTCGCTCCCTCTGAATTCCAAATGAAACGAGCACCACTCGCAAGGAAGTCCATACACGCATCATACAGGCTCTTTGGCTCAAAGTATGTCAAGGCTTGGTAAATCTCTGGGTCGCGCCTGTTGCTTCCGTAACGCACACGGAGCTTGCTCACAAGGTCAGACATCGATTTGGGAGACTTGGCATTCTGCACCTGGTCGAGTAGCTCATAGTCGCTCTGTGCGTCAACCACACCTTCCCAATTCGCCAAAGTGTCCTCAAGGGCTTTCATCTCCTTCTGCCACTCCTTTTTCTTCTCGGCATGCTCGAACACTTCATCGGGCTTGGGGGCTTTTGGTTCTTTCTTCTTGTGCTTCTTAATAGCCTCTTTTGCCTCCTCAATTCCTTGCTTCACAATTCCATCGGCAGTCTCCTTGTCAAGCCCCATCTCTTCATACAAGAAATGACGGATGCGCTCTGGAGTAGCCCTGTTATAGTCGGGGATTTTCTTGCCCTTGACTTCTTTTACAGGGAAAGGCTTGTTGTTGTCGCTGACAATCTCGTTGCTCTCCTCTGCCGTTTCAGCTGTGGGTGTTGTTTCTTTGGCAACAGGAGCGGGAGTCTCTGTTGTTGTCTCTTCTTGAGCAGTCTTCTCTGTTGGCTTACCGCCCACAAACTCGTCGTAGTCGCTCTTGAACGCCTCTGGGTTACTCTCATACTCGCTACGGAAAGATGCTCTATCATCGCCCTCTACGCCCATCGCATCAAGGAGCTTCTCAATGTTCTCGGCAGTAGGTTCTACAGCCTTTGGTGTCTTGCCCTTTGCTTCCTCTCTTACAGGCTCGGGAGCAGGCTTCTCCACCTTTGGCTTTTCTTCCTCAACCTTGACAGGTTGCATCTTGTTCTCGGGCTTGGGGGCTTCCACAGGCTCTACCGCAGGCTTTTCTGCTACAGGCTCATTGGTGGGAGTAGGCTCTTTCTGCTCCTGTACTTCGTCTGCACGAACCTCTTCACGCACCGTAGGCTCTAATCCCAATGCCCTCTCCACATCGGCAACGGATATACCGTTCATCCATTTGTCCCACTCTTTCTGGAAGAAGTCGGGATTTTCCTCGTAACTCTTGCGCATCTGCCCTCGCATCTCCTCGTCCATCACGTCCATGCCGTCAAGCAGCACATCGATAGCATCCTTTGGTGGGTTCTGTTCCCAATATCTCTGCCAGTCTTCCCTATATTCCTCGGGGATTCCTACTACTTCCACAAGGTTGCTCTCTGTAACAGGGATTGTGCTTCGCTCTGCATCAACTACTTTTCCTTCGCCATCAAGCTCTATTGGTGGCTCTTGGGTGGCATCACCGCCAACAACTGTACCATTCTCATCAAGCTCTATGGGCGGCTCGTCTGTGCTTCGTGGGGTGGCTATCTCGCTCTCTTCTGGCTCATACTCAAGGTTCATCCCCCTCTCGCGCATCTCGTTCTCCACGATTCTCAACGAGCGTTCATCGCCATCCTCTTCCATCTGCTTGCGCAGACCCATCAGCTCCTCGTCACTCAAGTTCTTCACATACTTTGTGTACTCCTCGTTGGCTTGGGCATACAACCTCGAGCTGTTATCACGAGAGACCTGGTAGCCATCTTCTCTCAAATCGCCAGCCTTTTCGTAGTACTCTATCGCTCCGACATCTTCCGTAGTAGTCATCTGCACTACACCATTCTCATCACGATAATATAAGTAGTCCCTGTCAGACAATGGGATACCCATCTCGTCAGTTTGCACTTCGTTGAGAACTTCTACCTTTTTGCCGTCAATGGTAGCCTCGCCCTTGGCTTTGCCGTTCTGCAAATCATAGCCTTTCGCCATAACGTTGTTGAAGGCGGCAATAGCCTTGGCGACATTGTCTTTCTTCCTCTTTTCAGGCGCTTCGTTGAGGGCGGCATCAAACTTCTCATAGTCAACACCATACTGCTCACATATCGACTTGGCAATAGACTCCGCACTCGAAGCATCACTCTCGGCGAGCTTGCCCTCATAAGCGGCCTCGTAGTCTTTCATCAACTTGACCTGCTCCTCGGTGAGCCTGTCAGTAGGAGTGTTTAACGCCTTTTGATACTCAAGCATCACAGATTCGGGGGTCTCGCCGATATAGTCTGGGTTGGGCTCTCCACCCTCAAGGAACGGACTTCCAGCACCACGCTCGGCATTCAAAGCATCAGCGATGTCTGCCGCAGCCGACTGCATGGCATTCATAGACCTTGCGTTCTCGTAGCTCTCGTAGTTGATTTTCTCCTCTTCGTGGGCTATCTCACGAGCGAACTTCTCGGTCAGCTTGTCTGCCTCGGCACGGCTTTTCTTCTCTTCCTCTTTGATGACATTGTCGAAGCGGTCACAAACCTGTACCACATATTTCCCGCCACGAGCAACTACACGGCTTGAGCTTGGACTTGGGGGAACTACCGCACGGTTGACCATCAAGCCTAAATCGGCAAGGGTGTCCCAAGATACCGGGCTGTTGCCCTCTCGCAAGCCTTGCATGACGAGTTCCCATTGGTGCTGCTCCGTGGGGGTCATTTCCAATGGGCGCTCACCATTCGCTATGCGCTCCCTGTTCTCTTTTACTACATTGGCGAGGTCGTTATATCCTAAATCCTCAATAGCTTTTATACTTGAATCTTTGGCGCGTGGACGGCCTTTCAGAGTGTGCGCACCCTCAAGACCTACCACAACACCGACACTGTGGCCTAACGTAAAGGCGATACTCTCAAGCGACATGAATTGCCCCGAGTTCGCCTGTTCAACGAGGTCGGGAGCAGCGAATGCCGAACCTTTGGCGAGGAAACGATACACCTCGTTGGCACCACGCCCCATTCTTGTGGCATTGCTGAAAAGGCCTTTGGCAGTGGCGTTAGAAGCTCTGCCGAGGACAACACCACCAAGAGCACCGCGACCCAATGCCTCTCCATAAGGGATGAAGCCAGAGAACTCGCCCCTGTTGAGGTCGCTCCCCGCCTGCCCCAACACGCCGAACAACCCGAGGTTGATGGCGGTGTTGATGGTGCGCCCGAAGCCATACTCAAGAGCTTCTCTACCAAAGAGTTTCGTAGTGGTGGCGGTAGCACCAACTCCCACAGGCTTGAACCATCCATAATCAAAAGCCAAAGCTCCAAGACCAGCGGCAAGCTCTCTTCCCGCATTGGCGGCTCTGAATCCGAAGTCTTTCCCCTTCCCCTCGTTCAAAGCTATCATCTCTGCGGCAGAAAGTATCTCAAGGTTTCTGCGCCTGTCTTCGGGAGACATGAACATTGAATTCACGAGACCTCCTGTGAAACTGCTGTTCCAAGCCTTATTGAACACATAGGCGAAAGAGTTTTCATTCAGCCGCTTACCTTCTTCCTCAATAAACTTTCGCTTCTGCTCCCCCTGCTGACGGTTGAAAGCCACAACGCCCATCTCACGAGCCTTGTCCCAATCGACATTCTTCGCACCAGCATACGCCAACGACCAGAAATCATAACGATCCCTGAAATCGGGGTCGGAGAGTGCGAGGTTTATATAATATGCGTATGGGCGTTTGATTCCGTGCTCCTTGTCAACAAGCATCAAATTCCTCACTTTCTTTGGAATAGCGGAATCCTCGTTATCGGGAGACAAGGTTATATCTTTTATAGGATTAAGAGATTCAAGAGCAGAAGGTGAGTAATCCAAGTAATACGAATATTTCCCACCTGCATATTTTATCAATTGGTCTTTGTACAGACGCACCGCTCTGACACCCCTGTTGCTGTCCATATCGGCTATGCTTTTGAAACCAAGCTCTTTAGCCTGCATAAGACGCGCCACATAAGCGTGGGTAGCGGCAGCATTGTAGAAGTCCACAGAGCCACCACCTTTCGCCCATTGGTGCTCCAACATCTTCGCCTCTTTCGCCAACTCGTCAAACGACATATTGTCGTAACGCTCGGTGTTCACAGCTTTCGCCCCTGGATATCTGCTGATTTCGGTGGCAGTCTTTACAAGAGGATTGTTATAGTCGATGATGCTCGCCGTCTTGGTGCCGTATATACTGTTGCCATAAGGCTTTATATACACGTTGTGGAGCATATCCTTCTCCTTCTTGGGAGCTTCTGGCTCCGCTCTCTTCCCGATGATGTCGCCTGTCTCTGTCGCCTTGCCAGTGACGGGGTCGTAGAGGGTATAGGTGTTGGTGTTGGGGTTGGTCACACTCTTGACATTCTTCGTGTCGGGGTCATACTCGATGTATCGCCCATCAACGACGTCCGCTCCGCCAGCATTCAACCGTCTCACCTCGGAAACAAAGTCCTCCTGTGGGGCAACTTGCGCCTTTCTTGCGCTCCCCGATGCTGCCTGTTTCTCGGCGACAGGCTGCTTCTCTACAACCTGCTGAGGCTCGGTTTTCTGCACTCTCGCCTTCTCGCTTTTCGCGGCAGCAGTCTCGAAGTCACTGACGAACTTGTCAATCTCCGCAGAACGTGCATCGAAATCAAAGTCGTCAGCAGACGAGGTGGTGTTCGCCGCCTCGTCATACGTCTTTTGAGCTTCCTCTTTCTTGTTCTCTACCGTGTTGGCGACATCAGCCAACTTCTTGTTCTCTTCTATATTGGGGTCTACTGTCATAGCTTATAATTTTTGTCTGTTATCTTGTTGCACGATGAGTATGCGTGCTACGGCCGTGGGAGCCGCCACCGTGATGCCCGCCACGAGAGCCTCCGCTCAGGCTCTTCTTATATCTCGCCACGGACTTCTGATTAGAGGCAGAATGGTCGCTGACCGCCATTCTAACCTTACCCGCATGGGCTTGTTTCCTTATATCCTCGTCGGTTGCATAGGACTTGCGCTTATTGGCTTCTGTTGTCCTCTTCTCTTCCATAGCCTCACGGAGCTTGTATTTCACCGCCTCGCCTTGAGCCATCAGCTTGCGCTTCTCCAACTCGGCCTCTCTCTTGTTCTTGTCAGAGGTGTACGCCTTCTTCGCAGCAATGTGGTAGTCCCACATTCGTTTGTTCAGCTCGGCAGCCTCTTTTACCATCTTGTCAAGAGAACTCTTGCCCGCAGCTTCCGCCTTGGCAATCAAGTCTTTGTAGTTCTTCTCAAGGGCGGCACGGCGTTTGTCCAACTTCTCGTCCTCTTTCTCAAAGGTAGCTCGCTGGGAAGCACTCAGACTGCTCAACTCCGCACTCTTCGCACCTCTCAACGTGCCGACACTGTTGATGATTCCCTGTAACAAATCGCCGATGTTGGCGATGAGGGATTCCGTCCGTCTCCGTTTCTGCCGCCTCTTCTCCGACTCGGGGTCTAACCCCTCTGCCTCAAGGCTCTCTTTGTTTTCTCGCGAAAGTTTCGCCATCATACTCTCGTTGGGGTCAAGCTGACGACGCCTCTCATCCTCTATCTCCTTGAGCTTCTCCTTATGCTCTTTGTCAAGCTTTTGATATTCAGGGTCTTTCGTAATATCAAAACCACTGTCCTCTGTAGAAGAAGTCACCGATGGCAACTGGCCCTCATAGGCAGACTTGACAAGAGCACCAAGCTCCTTCGCTTTTTCGGGGGTCATATCGGTAGAGACTATGGCGTTGTGGAACGACTTGTCGAACTCAAGGAAATTGTCTCGCCCGTCCAAGATGGAAACATATTGGTTCACTTCCTCGGGGGTGAGGATGCCACCATACTCAAGGATAGGGTTGATGGCTATCTGATGTTCATTACCCTTGGAATCTTTTATGGTGCGAATCTGGAGATGCATACTCGTGTCGCCGTCAACATCGCTCCACCCTGCCTCTTCCATCCTTTTCTTGGAGACAACAGGGAGATTGCCAACGTTCACATTGCCCTTGTTCAACTCCTTGTTGTTGGTGAGGTTCTGCTTGGCGGCACGGCGCTGCTCCTCTTTAGCTTTCTCGTTCTCCTTCTCTATGTCTTCCGCACTGACGGTTCCTGTGGTGGACACGCCCTTCCTCGGATCGAGGCGCAAATCGCTGATGGAATTCCCACTTTGAACGCCGTTATATCTCGCCGACTGCACCGCTTTCGCCGCCGCAACAGCAATCCTCGCCGAAAGGTCGGGGTTGTCGGAGTTGTTGTCGATGACTTTCTGAAGCTGGGTGGCATCCATCTTCGACAGATACTCAACCATAGGCTTATAACGGATGTCACTTTGCACCTCTTCCTCATCGGTCTGCGCCAGACGAGGCTTGACATTCATATCGGCGATACCGCCATTGTTGGTGGTTGTGGTCGTGCTCGGTGCTACGTTGGCGGTATTTGCTACTGTGCCGGTGTTCGTGGCGTTAGTACCTGTGTTTGTCGGTTGAACGCCTGTAGCGGGAGCAGAAGTTGTAGTCGCCACCTGTGATGTCCTCTGCCCTGGGGCTTTCCATTGGGTAGTGGTGTTGGTCTGCACATCATCAAGAGGCGGGGCAGAAGCCTCAGTCATAAGCTCCGTCACAGCGTCATACAACGCCGCATCCTTGGGCAACCATTGCTCACGGGGCTTGTCCTTGTAGTAGTCCTCTATCGATTTCTTCGCCGCCGCAAGGTCGTACTGACCACCGCCGTACTTCTTCTTGTAACCCTCTTTCATCCTGTCGTGACCAGGGGTGTTGTAGTACGAATAGTTCAGCCTGTCAAGCTGGGCAAGATTGTCTTTGCTCAAGTCCACTCCGAGAAGAACGCCATAACCGCCATTCTTGGGGTCGTCGAAATACGCAGCCTTCTTCTCGTCGCCGTTAGACTTGTAGTAGAGATATTTCAGATACTTGTTAAACTTGTCCGCAGGAATTACCTTGCCGCTATTGGTGATTGGGGTAAGGGAGACTGAATGCTTCCCCCAAGGGGCAGAGACGGTGTGCAACGAATCGCTGAAAGCTTTCGCCTCGTCACTGTCGTAACCCTTATACCCCGCCGCGTCCAACTCAGCACCCGACACCATCCTGCGGTTGCCGTAGTTCACAACACCGCTCATTCCGAGATTCGCCGCAGCCTTGTTGTGCTCCACACCACGAGCCTCATCATACGCCCATTGATAAGGCGCATCGGGGTCATAGGTGTCCACAGCCTGTTTCTCTGTGTTTGTAGGAGTGGTGTTTGTGTTCTGCGTAACTACTTGATTTTCAGTAGAAATATTATTTTTTTGCTGAACCTCGTCTTCGGGCTTTGGAGTCTCAGAAACGTTTTGGTCATTATTGACAACCACCTGCTGTTCAGTCGGTTGCTGAACTTCCACAGGAACTTCTTTCGTCATCACAGGGCCTGGGGCGGGCGCAACAACCGTAGGCTGTACCGCCACATTCTCCACGGATGGCAAATCCCGTTCCGCCGTCGAAGTCTGCTCGACATTGTTCTCCCCCTCCTCGCCACCATCCTTGGGGCCAGGAACAGGCTTCAGCTGTTTCTTCTCTTTCGTTAAGTCGGTATACTCGCTACTCATAAACTGTCCTATTTTGCGCCTCGCGCCGTTTGAAATATATTCCCGCCATCCTCTTTAGGGGGCTGAACAAAACCCGTCGTCTGCGGGACGCCCATATTTCCCTGATACACCGCCTGCGCAGTAGGCATACGCATACCAGAAAGGGAATCCAACGCCGCAGTCCTCGCCTTCTTGTTCGCCGCAATCCTCTGCGTATAGAAGTTCGGCTGAACCTGGTACTTGTTCGCGAGAGCCTCGGCCCTCTGCGCCCTGACCTGCTCGGGAGTGACAGCCGGCGCTTCCTGCTCAACGGGAACTTTCTTCTCCTCGCTCTCCATAACATCACAACTGTTTGCCCATCATTCCAGCCCCGAGCTTGCTCAACTGGGTCGCAGCATTCGCAACATTCTGTGCGTCCTGCTCGTAACCCTTCAACCTCGCGTCGCTGATGGAATTCTTCTCCGCCAAGTAACTCTTCTCTATCGCATCCTTGCGGGCCTGACCCTGCGCCGCGAGCTGACCGATGGTCTGACCCATCGCCATGTTCGCCGCATTCTTCTCCGCAGCAACCGAACCAGCACTCGCACCCATGACCGCACTCGCTCCACGAGCACTCGCCATCCTCTGCTGCTGCGCCGCACGCATCGCCGTCAAAGCCGCCTGAGCCTCAGCCCCCTCGGTGGAAAGCTCGTTGTACCTCTGGTCGAACCACGCATTGTTCTCGCGCTCACGATTCGCCAACTCACGCCTGCGCTGCCGCGCCGCACGAGCACCACCGAATAAATTCATCGCAGTGCCCGCCACAGCAGAAACACCGCCCAATATGGAACTTGTCAACATATTCTATCCAATTAAATTAAAACTCCACAAATTTAATAACTTAAAAATCTTACCGCCGTGCGGTTAATGGGTTTTTTGCGCCAAGAAGAAAAATGGAACAAAGTGTCCTAAATCGCCCTATTGGTGTTCTAAATAACCCTATTGGGATAAATTCATTTAAACGCCTGAAAACAAGCGAGATAGAAAAATACACCACGAAAAATTCGTGTACCCTAAAATACTAACCCATTAATAACCAGTGCAATAGCTTTCAGCACCACACGAAATTTTCGTGTCAGCAAAGAAAAAAGAGAAAAGTAAGAAGAAAAAAGAAAAAAGTAACAAAAAAGAAAAAAGAAGAATCTTAAGTATATATAGTATATATACAAAAGAGAAATAAAGAAAAAAAAGAAAGAAGTAGATAAGAAAGAAAAAAACAAAACCGTCGACAAAAACAATTCAACGGCCTCAATGTAATTAATTACTATCATCGAAAAGAGAAAATTCATATTAGGCGATATGAGAGACTCTAATCGGCGAAACGATAAAGTGCCCGTCGGAGAAGAAAAACGCCGAGAGAACGCAAAAGAGACGCCAAATCGGGGGTGTTTCGACATAAAACCATGACAAGGAAAAACAGAACACTGTATCCTAACCAACTTTTTCCAACGGCGAAATAAAAAATTTTATGCCAGGCAGAAGATCCGGAGCCAATAGGAGTCCCAAAAAGTATACAGAACGAGACAAGAGACAGATGGAAAAGGAAGAACACAAGGAGAGGCAAGGCAAAAACTATAGGAGGGGGCAAAAATTATAGGAGAGTGCAAGAGGGGCCGTAGCCGCCAGCCCCCGAGCGGAGCGTATGGAGTTCCTTTCGGCGCCTTGCCCTCGACCCGCTTGGCATCGCCTTGCTTGGGGTGGGTATGCCCTGTTCGGTGGGGGTATCCACCAACCGACACCCCACTACACCCCACCACCGACCCCCACCGAGAGGGGGCACACCACAGAAAAAAATAAAAAAAACAAAAAAATTTTATTACAATAATACAACAATCTTGTTACTACATCGGTACACCATACTATATTTAGTGCTACTATTTGAAGCACTACCGCTTAATAGCTTGTAGCTGAATTGGTTACACGATGCCTAACTATTGGCGGTAGCAAAGCGGTAGACAGGCACACTAAATCCACCACCGATTACCGACATTTGGACTACTTTTGTGGCTAAATGGAACACCGAAACAGGGCAGGAAAATACGACAAATGGAACACTAAAACCGAGAAATGGAACACCCAATTTGGTAGGGTAAATCCCCTATATATAGTACTTATGTTAAGAAAATTAACATATCCTGTATCTAAATGCGTAACTAATTTATTCGTACCTTATTAGAGCCGTAAAAATTCGGTGGCGAGATTCATCCCAATTTTTCTGTAAATACCTGTAACTCGCTGATTATTAGCGGTTAAGGGTGTGTAAGGTCGGGTATATTGTCCTATTTGGAATTGTTCCAAATGCAAACATCCGTTAAATATCCGCTTTTCACGTTAAATTCCGTTAAAGAATTTGGAAATATAGGTTTGCAGACCTATCTTTGCAACGTATTCGCCAAATAGGGGCAACGAACATAGCCAACAGGGGCGGATATCTACCACTTGCGTAACGGCTACGACCTAATTAAATAGAAACGTATGGAGGGCACTGCGGACTTCCTGTGAGGGATAGCGCAACCGAGAGAAAAATTTTGTTCACATTCCTTTTAAGGAATCATTTAGGGCGATGACTGATAAAGGCAGGCAGAGCGGAGCGAGACCGCTTCGCCCACTAATTTATTTTATTTATTCACATTCCAAAAGTGGTGGCAACACTTAAAATTCAGCGCAAGTATTATGACACGTTACACACAGAGACAACTGAAAGATTTAGTAAAGCAAGGTGTTGCAATTGATGTTACCAACGCAAACGACAGGAGCGCAATTGCAGAGGACTACAGGCAGATAGGTTATGCCACCTCAATATATGGTTGTGGCGGTATGTTACTGCAAGGTTATAAGACAGGCAAGTTATATGCCGTCACAAGTCGCACAAGTGCTATCTACATTTTCTAATTTATCAACTATCCAAAAATTACATTACTATGAAGAAGATATTATTATTAGCGGTGTTACTAACACCCTGTATTCCATCTATGATTGTTGGGTGCAAGTCGCAACAGGAGACAACCGAGCACAGGCGCAGCAAGATGCTTGATGCCGAGTTTGAAAAGTGGTGCAAGTCGCAAGGCTACAACACCGCATTACTCACAGAGCATCAAAAAGATGTTCTGTTCCTTGATGTTTGGAGCGAGACCTACGAATATAGCGAGGTCGTGGATTCCATTGATTCAGTATTGAGTATTACCAACCAAGTACTAACAGATAAATAACACGATTATGGAAGCAATTTATAAAGTAAACTACGAGTTAGGCAATTACGACTACGAAGAATATTTCACCGCCAAAGGACTTATGGCACAAGGCTTTATCCAAAATGCCGTAGAGTTCATTTTTATTAACGAAGAGGGTCACTCACACTCCTACACAAGTCGCATCAATTTTGAAGATGTGATTAAAGAGGTGAAGAAAGGCGGTAAATGGTACATTGAGTGCTATTATAGCGATGATGATGTATTAGCCGTAGATATTGAGAGAATAACCATTAGAAACAAATAACACACACGATTATGGACATTGTATTTTATTTCATTGCGAGTTCAATGCAAGACCGCAGAGCATTAGTAAAGTATTTACTTACTATGGAAATTTCATTCTTCTATGATGGACTTACCAAGCGAATAATGATTGATGGCATTGATGAGACCAAAGCCGACAAAATCGCAAAGGGCGCAAAAACGTGGGGTGCTGAATCCCCTATTAGAGTTGAAGCAGATTACCTAACATTCTAACATTTACGACTATGACAACAGGAACAAAATTGGGTTGGATATTTTTCCCACCAACCACCGAGACAGAGACCGACAACCAAGTAACAACAACCACTAACACCACAGAGCAATGAAAGCACTTGACAGATACAACTATGAGAAAGTAAATGGATACTTCAATAGAGGTCATCAACTTGATGTAGAAGCCTTGAAGACTATCACAAGGGAGTTAAAGGGCGAGACACTTTACCCAACGTGGTATCCAACGTTATTCCTGTACGACATTGAGGGGAGACCCAACCGAGTGGAGATACAGAGTTATTATTTTAGCGCATTGGGCGAGATTCTCGCCTACGATATTGATGGCAATTGCCACACGATTGATGACTGCGATGAGTTCTTGAACTACAACCTTTTTGAGGTGTTTATGGAGATTGAAAAGGGCAAGTGATGCCTACAGGGTGTTATCGGTTAACGACCGACAGGGGGAGCGAGACCCCCAACACTCACAAATTACAATTAATTTATTTTATTCACTCCAAAAAATTACAAAGCTATGAAAGTACAAGAAATCAACACCGAGAGTTTAATTACTGCATTGAACGAGACAGGCGAAGCCAAGTTAAGCGAACACGCAATTACCGAGCCTGTAGAACAACCCACCGAGAGCGAGGGCGAAGAACTCTGCACCGAGCCACAAGGTCTGCGTATGATTGACTATAGCGAAAAGGCTTTTGCCATCGTGGGAGACACCAAGAATTGCAAGGCGCAACTCAAGAAATTGGGTGGTCGTTACAACCCAAAGCTACGATGTGGCAAGGGTTGGATATTTTCCAAGAAGAGAGGTAAAGAGGTGGCAACGGCATTAGGATTATGTTAGTTATGTGTACGATGAGAGTCACGCAGTACTGCGAGAATGTGCCGAGCCTTGACACGTTGAGAGACACCGATATTTACCGAATGTGTTTCGCCCTTTGGGAGAACGGACACCGACCCAACAGGAGCGAAACGGCTTACATCAAACGGCACATCACGCACGGCACAACAGGAGTGTTGCTTCGTGGTTGGCTTTTTGACTTTGCACCGCTTTTGAGTGATGCGCCACAACAATTGACTATTGCCCTTTAGGGCACAGGGTGCGGACTGACAGACAGGCAAGGTGGAGCGAGACCACCGCACCCACTACAATTCACTTTATTTATTCATCAAAAATTACGATTATGACAGAAGACATTTTCCAAATTGCCATTAGAGCATATTTAGATGCTTTGGCAAAGCACGATGAGCAATTCGCCATCAAGTACAAGAACGAGAGCAAGTCGGTTGCTGAATGTTGCACTTACATTCTCAACCAAGTGAAGAAATCTAATAGGATAGGCTTTGATGACCCCGAAATTTTCGGTATGGCGGTACACTATTACGATGAAGCCGACATCCCACAGGAAGACTTGAAGCCTGTAGGCAATTGCAGTGCCGTCATCAACACCAAGTTAGAGAAGCCGAAGCCACAGAAGACCGAGACCAAGAAAGCCGAGAAGAAAGGCACAAAGGCAGAGCCTAAAAAGCCTGTCAAGAGCGAAGCCAAGAAAGCCATCGTAACGAAGCCAATTACTCCCGCCAAGGCTACACCTCAACCAAAGGCTAAAAAGCCTGTAGAGAGCAAGCAAATGGACTTATTTGGTGGTTTTGAGGAGTTCAACCCATTCAAGTGATACGGCTATGAAAGCGAGGACAAGAGAAGAGAAGCGGGTAGAACGCCTGTCACAGGCTTTGCCCGCCCTTACTCCATCGCAAGAACGATGGGTAAAGCGCAACGCAGTAAAGGTGTCTGTCGCATATAGCACAGGCAAAACGCAATGGTGTACCAAATGCGGTGGCATAATGGAACACGGAAAGACCATTTGCCCGCATTGCAATTCACAACTCAACGTTATCAAGAGCGCAAGGCGCACGTTAGAATGGAACGAATATGTGACTATCCACACGACCCGCAAGAATTATCAAATTGCCCGCTACTTTATCTATAGGCGGTATTCCCGCAAGGGGAGACCCTGTAGTGAGTACGTTTTTGAGGTGTGCCAAGAGTGGCTGAATGCAGATAATGGCAAGATAACCATTATGGCAAAAGATGTCAACTATATGCACCCTTGGCTTTATGATTGTTGGCGGTATGAAACAGAACTGAACATAAAACACAAGAGCGATTACCATTATTCCCGCAATTACAACAGATATTCCATTTGGAGCAAAGCCGAGCGGTGGTATGGGTTGCTTCCTGTGCTTGCCGAGGGCGGTGCTACACGCAAGAACATTGACACTCCAAAACGACCAATGGACACCTACCCTCGCATCATTCGTGCCAACGATGAGATAGGGCAACACCTCTACAGAGCGGGGCAGATGGCATTGTTTGAACGACACCTTGACGGCAAGGAGACTTACCCCTATGCGGTACGCATCTGCAACCGACACCACTACATCATTAAGGATGCGCAGTTGTGGTGTGACCATATCCACCTATTGCGCCAATTAGGAAAAGACACACGCAACCCTCACTACATTTGCCCGCAAAACCTTATGGAAGCGCACATTCAAATGAACAGGCTAATGCAAAAGAAAATAGAAAAGCAGAGGGCGAAGCAGAGAGCGGAAGAAGAGAAGCGCAGACTTTACGAAGAGCAACACGCAGAGGAGATATACAACAAACTCCACCGCCATTATCTTGCCGTATACTTTGGCAATGAAGAGATAGAAATCAAGGTGGCGCAGTCTGTGCAAGAAATCTACGAAGAGGGAAAGGCTATGCATCATTGCGTATACAATGCGGGTTACTACAAGAAACCCAACTCACTCATCTTGTTCGCAAGGAAGCGAGATACAGGAGAACGACTTGAGACCATTGAGATTCATTTAGATACTTTCAAGGTGGCGCAGAGCCGAGGAGTCTGCAACCAGCCGAGCGAATATCACGATGCAATTGTTGACCTGTGCAACAAGAATATGCACTTATTAAAAGCCGTCGCATAGACGGCACAGGGGAGTAGGAGTGACCGAAGCCGAAGCGAAATCGGCACTCCCCACTATGGTTTTATTCACATATTATTCACTATCTAAAAATTACATCTATGGAAAATTTAAAACAAGAAATCAACCAACTTGAAGACAAGGCAATTAAATTACTTTACGATGCCCTACTTGAATGGCAAGAGAAGAACGATAAGGAGTACTTTGTGGTAGATGAAGGCTATTACATAGGCGTAAAATACATTGACCCTTGCACCGATGTATACGCAATCCCTTTAGGTAGTATCTTTGCCAACAATGGATACATTATGTGGAGTGGCAAAGAGGACTATTCATTGCCCGATTTTTATCATTCAATGTTTGACTATGAAGATTTAGACAGCTATAAGTTTCTCAAGAATGGCGACATGATTTTGAGTGACATCTTCGCACTCTACGAATTAGTCAAGGGCGCGTAAGCAACCACAGGGTAGGGAGTGGTAAGACCACGCATCGCAGAGCGAGACTGCGCTACCCACTATGATTTAATTCACTTATTTATTCACAAAAAAATTACACACTATGGAAAAGAGAGTAACATCGTGGGCACAGGAGAACGACAGGCTCTATGCCCAAGCCATTAACACTTTGGCAGAGTTCGTAATTGTGGACTTTGGGATAGAAACCAAAGATGACTACGATGACTGCGATGAGAACGAGATTGATGCTTGTATTAGCGAGTATTGGAAAGAGTACCTTGATGAAGAACTCAAGGAAGCACTACAGGACAGGATAGCCATCGCCAAGGTTATTGACAAAGATTGTTTAGGTGGTGGTGGCTACGAAGCCGAGCGAGATATTGAGATTGACACACACAAGCGCATAAAAGAGATTATAAACCACTAAACATTTACCACTATGAAAGAGAAACTAATCTACGCACTGATAGATGAGAAGAACATCAGTAGCGATGTGCTTACAGACTTTATGCAGTCTTATACTGACTATTCAAAAGGTGCAATACACTCATTGATTGGCGCACCAATATGGAGCAACAAGCCTTATGTGTGCCAATGGAATCACAACAACAATTGGGTGAGATTTACTCCTGTTGAAGCCATATGGAGAGGCGACATCCACACCAACCGAAAGCTTTGTGAAGCATTCGTTAGGTTCGTTGAAGAGGGCAACGAGGGGAACATCAAGTTGCTTACTCAAGTGACCGACAAAGAGGTTTGGGCAAACTTTTATTTTATTGACAAATAACTTACGACTATGGAGCAGAAAATCACAAAGACAATAGAGGTATACAAACACCCCTATATGTGGAAAGTAGATGTTGTGTTCGGCACAATTCAAGAGATGCTAGACAATGCTCACTACAAGGAAGCGTGGAATGGCTACCAAATATCCATAGGTGGCATGTTCAACAAGAAAATGGATTGTGGCCGTAGGTCGCCCCTTGTGCAACTTGCAGTAGAGATACCCCGTGACGGATATATTGTTGAAAATCGCAAAATAAAACTCAATGGTGCAGGGTCACCAAAGGGCATTATCAAGTCCGAGTGGGAGGGTGTCTATTGGTACTGCGAAAGTCTTTTTGATGATATGTTAGAGAAAGGACTCTACCCTGTCCGTGCCGATTGGGACGGCAAGACCTACATTGAGAGCGAGGGCGGGTACAAACTGACCGACGGCTACTATTATTAACTACTAAAGACTTACTATTATGGAGAATACATTCTTACTGACACACCACTTTTGGGAAGTGGTAGATGCTTTGTTGGACTATGCCAAGAACATTGACGGCACATACAAGGCAGAGGATTTCGCCACCGACAACGAAGATGTTATGGCGATGATAGAGCAGACACTTGATGACTACCTGTTCTTTAATTGGGTTGATGATGGTGGCTACATCTATCCACCACAGGATAACCTACGACCTACCGCAGAGGAAATCTGCAAAGCTATTCACGAACAATTCTAACACACAACACAATGAGAAAGCTATTTATCGTGGCTCTTGCGCTCATCGCAATGACCGCCACCGCACAAATCAAACGAGAGGGCAACACATTCTCTGCCCCAAAGACCGAGAGAGTAACCGCCACCAAGTGCGACACTATAGGCGCATATTGGGAAGATGAAGACGGCAAGTACGAAATTTATATGGGTCGCAAGGGAGGCTTGTTCTACTACAAGAACGAGAAGAAAACCTACATACCCAAAGCCCACGCACTTGAAATTAAACGAGAGTTGGGCATAGCTACCAAAGAAGATTGATCTACAGGGGTGCTTATGCGCCCCTCTATTTAATTCACTTTTAAATTCCAAAAATTATGACACTACAGGAAAACAAACGAGAGTACATTTTAACCACCGCATGGGTTACTGACCTTACCGAGAGCACCGAGAGACTACTCTACGCAGAGAACGATGCCGAGGAACTGAAAGCTTTGAACGACATCTGTAGAATGACAAGGCTCACACCGCAAAAGGTGTATGAGATAGCACACGAAGCCGACAATGATGCCGAGTGTATATCCCTTTTCATCCGCCTTACCTTGAGAGAATGGACTATCAAACTAACCGCTAAACAATAAGACTATGAACACAATAACAAAACACACCTACGAATTGTGCCCTCAATGTTGGCACGAAGTGAAGCTACAGGCAGAAATGAAATGGCACGTTTGCCCTAATTGTTTGCACTACATCAAGCCCTGTTCGCTCTGCGACCACGACAAGGCAGACTGCGGACATTGTCCACTTGACAACCAAGAGAAGCCAACGATTAAGTTCGTTGGGCAAGGCAATATAATGCGACCACTAATAACTAAATGACACGACTATGAACACAATAACAAAACATATCAGCATCAAGAGTTTAATAATTGGATTGCTCTTTGGAGCATCACTCTTCGCCACCTACCACTATAGCTACAACAAAGGCTACAAAGAGGGGTATCGCAACGGCGATACACAGACATTTAACTGCACCGATGGGAGCAAGATAGTGTATAGCAAAGATGAGTTACTGCACTACAAGACAGAACTACTCTTCGCCTACGACAATGCGCTACATTGGTACTACAAAGGGAACAAACAGGAGTGGTTTGAAGTCTTCATAAAGACGAGGGAATACCAACACCTTGATTCCTGTCTCATTGATGGGTGGGAAGACTTCTTCTGCGACTGACCCCTACCCTCTCTCCACAATAATTCTATTCTATTCACGTTTAAAAAATAAGAAACTATGTATACGACCGACTATATTCGCCTTGAGCAAAAGGCAAGGGAGAACTGGCTGACAGACGAACTGCAAGCGATGTGTGAACAAGCACAGGAAGAGACCATCACGCAGTTCGGCACGTTTGAAAAGAACGGAGACGGCGAGATAATAAGCACCACAGAGCACCCTGTTGATGCGTATATGGCGAACCTTATGGAAGCAGAGCACCTTGAGACTCTTATCAATGACCACATCTATAACAATTGGATTAGCAGAGTCTACGGAAGCATTGCTTGCTTCAACGGCGACCCATTCGTGTGCGATGATATGACCATCATTGAAGAGGTGGCTTCCACTATCTACGAATGCGGACTGCGACACGTTGCAGATTCCATTGAAGCCTTTGATGATGCGCTGAAGAAACTTGGTCTTGATGATGAAAAGAAGTACGCAGTCAGCGCAATCTACGAGACACCACACAAAGAACTAACCATATGTTTAAATGAAGATTTGACACTCTTATGAAGACCAACCCACATTTGATTCGGCTACGATTGAGCCAAAGACTGCGAAAGATTCGCACGGAACAGGGGATATCCCTCTACAAGATGGAGGAGATAACCAAGATGGATAAGACAAATATCAGCGAGATTGAGAGAGCCTTGAAGAACTACAAGATAGACACTCTAATCGTTCTCGCAGATGCTCTCGGTCATCATCTCGAACTGGTCAAGAACGAAGACTGAACTATTAAACACAGGCAGGGTTACCCTCACGGGCGACCCTGCCTTTTTTTTATTTATTCACTTCGCCACAAAGGGCGAATCCAAAAATTACACCGCAAAGGTAAGAATAATTTTCCGCTCCACCAAAAAAAAGAAAGGCGCAACCTTCACAGGCTACGCCATCCCCTCAAAAGTAAAATGAAAAAAATCACATCCTCCTTTCGGTTAAGAAACTAAAAAACTAAGCAACCATTTATCGTGTCTTGTTTATTTCTTCTACTTCAATCACGGCATCAGCACCGACAACGTGCAACAGGTAGTCGTTAGGGCGAGTGATGAACACTCCCACCGCATGACCGAAGTATGGACTGCCACCCCATCGTGTGAGCCTGTTCTTCGTAGAGGACGCTACAAGGGCATAATTTATCCAGTTCCTTGTTCCCCATAGGGCGCACTGAATAACGCTCCCATATGGCTTGAAATGCCCCCTCACGGCTAATTCTCTCCACTTCTTCAGCACCGATGCATCGCCGAACTTAATTGGTCTCGTTATCACAAGTCCTTTATCCTTTTGATAGCCTATCGTAGAGCCTATCTCTACGACTTTGTTACCCTGTTGCCCCTCACACTCTGGGTAAGTTGTCACTTGTCGGTCTATATGTGTCGTAGCCTGTGTCCATAGCCCGCTCTTGAGGTTGTACACCCAACTCGCCGACACATTTTCGGGTGTGACATATATGCGAGCGCTCTTGGCATCGTAAGTAAGCACTGCGACATCGGGGAATGTAGTCAGCAAGGCTGCCGCCGTGAGCAGATCTGTCGTCCCTGTCGGTGTGGCGAGGTCTGCGAGTTTTGACAACGTGATGTAGTCATACGACCGCACCGCACCGCTTAATGGGTTTGCTTCCGCTCCCGCCAACTGCATCAGTCCTCTGTCGCCAAGGAAAACGACTGTGCTATCAAGTGACAACGGCATCGTTCTCTCGGTTATGACATCTCTTGTCACAGGCTGAATCGTACCCCAACCACCTGTGTTGCTGACCGTCATCGCCCATACTCCTTCGGTAGTGAAACAATACATAGGGTGCTGACCGAACTGACCTTGTGACATCGCCTGTGTGGCGGCGCACAGAGCCCTCACCTCGCCACCGCCAGCGATATTGATATTACCAAACGGCACATAGAACGGATTGTCGGTCTCGCTTGTGTATATCTTGTTGCTATCGTCAACCACCTTGTTCACTTCGGGCAATGTGAGGTCTGCGTTTGTCGCCGTGCCTGTAAGCGAATAGTTCTTCCACAGGTCTATGCTATCATTGAGGAAATCGGCACACCAAAATGCTCCATTGAGAGCCTTGTGCTCCCTCATCGGCACTCTGTATTTCGTTGTGCCTCGTATTATCAACGCTTCAAAGGCTTCATTGTTGGGATAGAACAGATATTGAGGGCATCCGTTGTTCACGGCAGAGTCGGTACTCTTCAACCTCGCTATCTCGGTGCCGTTGTGGGCGTATATCGTCACTTGGTAGGGGTATGTAACCTCTGTATCGACACCCATCACCTCTTCAAATGCGCCGTCTTTACACCACAGGACACTCGGTTTCAGTGGCGAGTGCATCACCTTGCTCACGTTCGCCATATTGAGCCGTCTGTTGTATCCGTAGAGGATATTGGAGCTCATTGTGTCGTGACTGCAATTGTCGTCCTGCATAACATCTTGGTTGGAGATGGTCTGTAGGATATGCTTCTTTGCGGGCACATCTTTCTCGCCTTGTGCTGTCTCTGCCATCGCCACAAGTTTTTCGTAAGGAATCTCGGCAAGTTTGTAGAATTGACCCGCATTCTCGTGGAGCTCTCGCACCTCGTCATCCTCTTTCTGTGGAATGTCAAGGATATAATCGGGGTAAGGGAAATATATTGGGTCTTCACCCCCACCAGCATCATACGAATAAGGCCAGAAGATTTCCGCACTTCCGCCCGCCGTGAGAGAAACGAACATATCTCCCAATCCCACTATGCCCCCCTTCTCCGCATCTACGGCAGGTACTCGCGATTCGTCCTTATACTTAACCTTGCCTATCGTGTAGTACTTATCCCAAGGGGTAACACCTTCCGTTGCGATATTGTTGGAGGGGTCTCGCCAGTCCATACACTTCCACCCAAGCACTTGCCCGCCTTGCTTGTAGTTGTATATTGGTGGGGTGACATATATGTTGAGCCCACGGATAAGGTCTTTCCAATTCTTCAGCCTTGCGAGATTCTCTGCGGCGAGTTTCTTGAGGTCGTACATGAGCTTCGAGGAGAAGCCATACACTCTGCCCTGGAACTCTATGCGCACCTTCTCGTAAGTCTCATCCTTGTCGTCAAGGTCAGCCCTCAAACCCTTCATTCCGTCAAGGGCGAAGACAGGGCCTCGTGAGTTGGGTATCATCAGCACAGGGTATGAGTGCATAATAAGGCTACCATCGTATAGCTGATAGGCGTATCTGACGTAGAAAGGGAATACGAACTTGTTCTCCTTGTTCTGGTCATATATAAACTTATTATACGCTCCGAGAGCCATAGTAGTCCAATTGTTCTTCATCCCCGCCACATCAGTCTTTCCGTCAGGGCTTGTAACACCCTCAATGGAGTAGGTGCTGCTCCAATGCGAGAAGATGTCAGAGTCTGTAGTCGAGTCAAAGTCCTGCGGGAAAGTGTATGTGCCATCTTTGTACATCGCATAGGGAGGCACATAGGAAGTGCCTTTCCATTCGCTGAACCACACGCCCACAGTATCTGTGTATGGGTATGATGTGATGCTTATGCCACCATACCTTTTGTATTTCGTTGTGCCGTCAAACGTGCTTTTTGTCTTGGGATAATACTCGAATGTTGACTCTAAACCGAAGGTGATGTCTATCATTGGTGGCTTGCTCCCCAAACCTATGTACTCCTCGTCCTCGCCTTTCCACAGGTAGTATCTTATCTCTTTCGGGAAGTCCTCGCCACCTGCATGGTTGCAGATAAGAGTGTTTCCCATCGGTTGTATCGCCGTTATCTTCCCATAGGGTGTGATGTCAAGCATCTGCTTGCGAGTATATTGGTTGTTTTCTTTTACCCACCAACACATGTAGATATGCCCTTCTGGGGTCGTTGTCTCGGTAGAACCGCCGTTGTCGGCCACCGCTTCCGCTTCCTCGCAGTCCTCATAATACCCTGTAGTTGTTGAGTCGGCAGTTTGTGGTGGCTCATAGGGCTGAGGCTCCACATATGGCTCGTCATCATCGCTCGGGTCTATCTCTGACGGTGTGACAGGCTCCACATATGGCTCGTCATCTATCACAGGGTCGTCAGTGACAGGAGTAACCACTTCTGTTGGCGATTGGGCATTGTCTCCACCGCCACTCCCTTGTGCGTCCTCACTCGGCACTTCCCATTGCGTTATGTAGTGCTTCTCCTCTCCCTCTGGCTCATGGACACAGAGCAATGTCTCGCCACTCGCAAGCTCGAACAGTTCCCTTGGTTTCTCAAGCAACTGCAAGCCAACGCCGTCATTGCACACGTCCACCGCAGTATGCAGGTCGCCGTCCGCACATACCGCGCCACCTATGCTTCTCGTTATACCGCCGAATGCGAAATTCTTGTTCTCCATCAGTCTTTGGGTATTGTGCTCATCGCCTCAAGCAACTGACCGACTGCATCTTTCTGCTTGGTGGTGATGTCCTGTTGAACACTCTGCAACTTGGGCAGGATATAGGGGAGCAGCCCCATATAGGCGTTTACCCTTTGGTTCGGCTCTACTATCTCCTGTAGACTTTTCTTAAAGTCGTCCCAGTCTATAAGCTCATAAATCTTATCCTTGAAGTCTGTCTTTTCTTTACTTTTAGTAGCCATAGCTCTTCAATCTTGCGTTAGTAGTTCTCATATTCGCCGTCACTCGCAGTTTAGCCAGAACTTTAGTGGCTTGTGCCTCGCTCACGGCGTAATCCTGTCCATATCCACGTCCTATCGAGTGTGTCTGCTTGGTAATAGCCTGCCACTCTGCCTTGGCGCACAGAAGCATATATCTGTGGATATCTTGCACCAACCTCTGCCCTATGTTTGGAAAAGTATTGTTGGGGAAGTACAGAGTAGCCTCATAACGTGTGAAAACATCGTCATTGGCGTGGCTCTCCTCGCTCTCGCCGTCCCAATTGGTGCAAAGACACGCCTGTTGCGCTCCACAGGGATATCTTCCGTCAAGTATAGTGAACGGCTGGAGCACAGCCATCACATCGTCCCACGCATCATCAAGGCGCGCCGTCATAATGTCTATGTGGCCCTCATCTGTCGCCCCTTGCACGAAATGGCGCAACTTCGCTTCATCATCGCCCATATTCTCGCCTATAGTGTAGACATTCTTGGCGAGTTCCTTCAAAATCACGCTCGTTTTGATTTGTATATCTATCTTTCTCATACCGCTGCGTTTTGTAGTCCTTGTTGTGCTCTCGCTTTCTGCCAAGCCGCTCTCTCGGGGTTCATAATCGCCCATTGCGCCTGTCGAATCGCCGCTTGGTTGCCACTCTGTGCTATCTGCTCCTGCAAATCCTGTGGAAGACCTTGCGGTTGCTCTCCCTGTGCTATTCTCTCTTGATCTGCCTTCAAAGCCTCAAGCAACCTGTCGCTGAATGGGAAATTTCCGAATTCCAACAACTGCATAACGTTGATAGCACCCATCTGGAACAACTGAAGCATCATCTCGTTGTTGATTTGACGGATTGCAGGGCTCTCGGCACTCTCGGCTATGTTCAAGTCGTAAGTTACATCGCCCACGAGGTCGGGGTCATAAGTAATAGAGTATCTTCTGCCCACGATAGAGAGTTTCTTCTTCTCATCGTAGTATTGCTGGATATTTGACACCTTTTTGAAAGCCCCCTCAATGATGAACGAGTCGTAACTCTCAAGCAAGTCCATAATAGATGCCGTAGCGTTCTGTGTCTGTTGTGCGTAGAGTGCGGCACTCTGTCCACTGAACCCCGGCCGCCCTTGCAATGCGCCATTCACGCCTGTTATCTCTTCCATCAGTCCAATCTCAAGCTGAAGCAACTCCTCTGTGCCAATTCTTGTCAATTTGTTGGCAATCTGCTCGGGTCTCGCTCCTGTGTTCGCACCGCTGATGTCATCATAGAACATCACGGCATCAGGCCTTGTCCACTCTCGCTGAACATCCTCTATAGTCTTCCCTGGGGGAAGCATACTCATTGGATACATCAGCACCCCTTTGGCGCTTGACTGAATCAGCTTGTCATTCAGCGAGATAAGTCGGTTTACATACCTCTGTTGGTCTATCACATCGCTTACGAAAGAATGTATCTCGCCGTTGATAAATGGGTATAGTTTCAAGCTGTAGGGGTGCGACTTGTGGTCGAATTCGCTCTCTCCCTCGTCAAGAATGTCACCGCAAGGAGACATGAATCGGTAGTACCAGAAATCATCGAGAAACCATTCCATCTCAATGAGCGGTATGTCATCTTCTGTCATACCCATAGCAATCCCCTCGGCGATGCGGGAAGCGTTCTCCATCTCATACTCGTCTTTGTCTTTGGCTTCTATCTTGAACAAGTCGCCTGTCAGCCAATCGTGACATCTGTATCTTGGCTTGGTCTCTTTGCTCCACACCTCAATCACTCGGCACAGGCTCTTGTCGTTGGGCAAGAAGAAGTCCATATTGCTTCCATCTCTCACGCCGAATCGCTCCTTCCCTCTCTCAATGAAATATTGGAAATATTCGGGGTCTCTCTGTGTGCCGTATATCTGCGATAGCTTGTCGAAATCTCTTGGCGAGTGTGCAAAGATACTGCACATCTGCTTGAATGTGAGGTCGTGGAGCTCGCCAATCATACTGATGTCCCATCCTCTGTGGTCTGATGCCGCCGCATCAAAGAACACGTTGTTTGGGTTGGGTTGGCGTGTCCAAGCATCGTATTTGTTCTTTCTCCACCCCCAGAACTCCTTCTGACAGGCGAAGCCACTGATTAGATACTCCTCGAAGCCTCTCGCATCAAGCTCTTTCTTCACATTGTTCTTCCAATTCACTTGTAACGCCACCGACATCATATCGCCGAGGCTCTGCTCGTCACGGTCTACTGCGGTACACGCAGGAATCTTGCCTTGGTTGCGGTATACACCCACAACAGTACGCACAAGACGGCGAATGAGGTTGTTTGTCAAGGGAACATCGCCACGAGCCATGATATCCTCTTTCTCGCTGATACATTCGTTGTCCCTCATAATCTTGTCTCCCCATTGGTCGCCATAGGTGTAGCGCAGGCAACGCTCTCTCTCCTCACGGAACTTATACAGCGAGTCCCAGCACATCTTGGCTTGCCATATAACATCTTCCGCGCGGTCTTGGTCTTTTATCCACTTCACACTGTCCATTTTCTTGCGGACAGAGCGGTCTGTGGTAAGACGGTGTTTGGGTATTATCTTACTTTTTGTTGTCATAATTCTGTACAGATTCTATTTCCGCAAAAATAATTCATCAGCACCGAAATTCTCTTGCCGTTAATGGGTTAAAACAAAAAGGCGCGACTCTCACGAGCCACGCCCCCTCTCAAATATGTTTAATAACAACTAATAAGAATCATTTCTTTACTTTCTGCACAAGAGAACTTGTGCTTACGCCTAATGCCTTGGCGAGATTGGTCATATTCTCCACCTTGTAGAGCTTCACCAGATTGCTGATGATGTAACGCTTCGATGGGTTCTCGTGCTGACGGCTTATGTAGTCATAAGACTTCGCCAACTCCTCATAAGAAAGCTTCAGCTCCTGCAAGTCAAGGGCTGCGAGGTTAACGCGTCTCAAAGGCTTGTTGGCGGGCTCACTTGGGTTGGATTGGTTGTTCACCTCGCCACCATTCACAGGCTCTTGATGCCCTGCGTGTGGGTCGGCGGCTTCCATCGCCTCTCGGAGCTTCGTGTACTCGGCATTTAGCTCCATCAGCATCGTTTTTGTGTGCGACAGTTGGGCTATCGTCTCGTTGAGTTGTTGTTTCAACGCACCCTCGCTGTTGAGGTGTTGCCCCACGAAGTCGTCGTACTCATCCATTCTCTCACGCAGTTGTTTTCTGCGTTCTCTCTCTTTTTTCGCCGTGTAAGATGCCAACCATATGTTCAATACGATAAGCACTACAAGGGAAATAGTCAAAAATGTAATCATAATAATTAAAAGTTAAACGTTTAACATATTATTGGGGAGTTTCCCCTTTGTCTATATAATCTTCATTCAGTTGCACTGTGTACATATTGCCCAAGGCCAATGTTTGGTCTTGTATTTCATCCCACAATTCGTCGAACATCTGCTTCACATATTCGAATGGGTCTTCGCCGTTAGGCGCTATGTCCTTTGGTGTCGCCATCGCAAGAGCAAGTAATCTTTCTTTGTAGTAGCTAATGTCGGCTTCTTTCTTGGCGATGTCCTCTGTCAACTGTGTGGCGCTGGAGTACTCATAGCCTCCAATCCACGCGCCTTCCTTAAAATGCGTCTCTCTGCTCATGATTAAAATATTCTTTTAGCTCCTGATAAGATTTTTCGGGAGGGTTGAGAAAATTATTAACGATGGCACGGCCAAAGTGTTTCCTTTTTTCTTTAAAGAATTGTTGCTGCCGTTCCCAATCTTCCTTTGA
>ODAI014379003.1_pt1 | contig 45569 bp, 48 predicted proteins | sample 1539321 | NCBI WGS metagenome assembly ODAI01 (sample SAMN02144231, study PRJEB22623) | gut metagenome | biome: sheep rumen | host: Ovis aries | place: New Zealand
AAAAAGCAGGGGCTGATAAAGCATCTGGGCTTCTCCTTCCACGGCACTCCCGAGCTCCTTGAGGAGGTGCTGGACAAGCACCCGGAGACCGAATTTGTCCAGATACAGCTGAATTACCTTGACTGGAACGATCCGGTGATACAGTCCTCCGCCCTGTATGACATACTGACCTCCCGCAATATCCCCATTATCATAATGGAACCCGTAAAGGGAGGCACTCTTGCAAAGCTGACCCCGGAATGTGCATCTGTCTTTGATGCGGTGACAAATGGAAGATCGGCGGCATCATGGGCTTTAAGGTTCGTGGCATCTCTCCCCGGAGTTATGACCATTCTTTCGGGAATGTCCACCGAGGAACAGGTAGAGGACAACCTAAAAACTTTCGGCGGTGACTATATGCTGTCCGAGGAGGAACAGGCAGCAGTAACAAAGGTGCGTGCCATAATGAAGAACATCCCCCTTATCGGCTGCACCTCCTGCCGCTACTGTACAGACGGCTGTCCCATGTCCATAAATATCCCGGATGTTTTCAAGGCGGTAAATGCCAAGAGACTCGATCCGAACGCATGGAGACCGAAGAATTTCTACATTGCCGCAACAGACAGAAATGGAAAGGCATCCGAGTGTATAGAGTGCGGACAGTGTGAAGGTGTCTGTCCCCAGCACCTTGATATCATCGACCGCCTGAAAGAGGCTGTGTCTCTCTTTGAGCAGGAGTAATACTGATCCTTCCTCGATGTATAGACGATCTTCAAGCCGCAGATCCCTTAATTCCAAGCATTTGCGGCTTGTTTCTTGTCTGTACATCGGTCAGAGATCAGTATAAAATGACCCCCAAGGCTGCCTTGGGGGTCATTCTGTGAAGCCATGCTGTCTGCGATCATTCAAACATGGAGTCGTACCTTTCGATAAAGATCTTTCCTATGCGCTCGTACTCCTCGTCGCTCTCTATGGTGCAGAGACTGTCCTCTTCGCCGTTTTCGTCGAACTCGACCTTCAGCACCACAAACTCATCGCTGCCTTCGGGCAGCAGAGCATAGTACTTTTCGCCGTTTTCCTCGTAAACATCTATGGGTTCAAAATTCTGAGCCTTGCCCTCCTCGTCCGTCAGGGAGATGAGATTGGTATCGGAAGTATCTATACCCATGCCTTTTGCCCTCCTTCGTACTTTCTCTGTAGCATTTCATTTTAACTATTCTTTAACAGTATATATTATTTTCAAATAAAAGTCAATAGTTGTTTTCTATAAATAAAAGAAACTATTTTGTGTGTTTTTTACAATTTTATGAATATACATAAAAATATGCTCCGAAACTCGCAGTATATCCGTGCTTTCGCCCGGTCGGCGGACGGATGAAAGCAGGCATTGAAAGTAAAAGGGACTTTTCACAAGAAAAGTCCCGAATGAGCCATATTCTATTCGCTGTCGGCACTGCTCTCCTCAGCAGTCTCGCCGCTGCTGCCTTCTTCTTCGGAAGCCGTGTCTTCTTCCGTTTTGTCGGGGCGGTTCCTTATGTACTGGAATCCCTGATCGAAAAGGGCAATAGCTTCACTGTATCGCAGATCCGAATCCTCGCTGCCCAGTATGACCATGACCACATCGTGCTCAAAGCGCCTTGCGGTGGCTATGATACAGTAGCCCGACACATCGGTCATCCCTGTTTTAAGACCTGTCGCATAGGTGTAGAAACGGTCGCTGTACTCGTCTAAAAGGCGGTTGGAGTTTTCCCAGTCCGTCTCTTCCCCTGAGGGGAACACCTCATGGGCTGAGGCCTTGGCACCGGATGCGGCTATCTGCGGGAATCTCTGTGAATACACCGTTATTTTCAGAAGATCCATAGCGGTGGTGTAGTGTTCGTCGTCGTGGAAACCGTCGGGGCAGGTGAAGTGGGGGCCCTTGCAGCCTATGAGCTTTGCAGTCTCGTTCATTTTGTCCACAAAGACGGTGACAGCCTCCTTTGCGGAAAGGCTCTCGTTCTGTGCGATGAGCCTGCCGGTCACGGCAGCCGCACAGTAGGAAGCGTCGTTCCCGGAGCATACCATAATGGCATCCAACATATTGTCCCTGTCAAGGGTCATACCCTCGATATTAGCGAGGGATGAACCGTCCTGCACCATGGACTGCTCGCTGCCGGCCTCGAACAGGGTGCCCTCGGGGCAGTATTCCAGCATCACGGCTGATGTGAGCACCTTTGTGGTGCTGGCGGGGAACGCTTTGTCATTGCCGTTTTTCACATACAGCAGTTCCTTTGCCTGTACATCGTACATAACGCATATGGGGGAGCGTATCTCCATCTCGATGGGGTATGAATCCCTTTCCCTGAATGCCAGATCTATCTTTTCAAGCTCCTCCAGCCTTTTCTGTTCATCCTCTTCCGCCTTGGTGGGCAGCTGTGAGAGCTGTGTGTACTCTCCGAAATCCTTTTGCAGCTCGGTCACCTTGTTCATCTGAGACACGATGGATGCTATGGCGAATATGACCCCACCCAGTATCCCCAGGATAAAGAGCATGGACAGCCACCCGAGGATGGCTTTTCTTCTTCGTGCCGCCTTCTGCTTCGGGGTGAGCGCCCTCTGAGCACGGCGGGGTGTCTGCCCTTCCATACTACGCCTCTGATGTGGGTGTTATGGTGAGGAGCACACGGTTTTCCGTAAGGAGTATCCCGTTTGCATCAAGAGTGTAGTTCAGGAAAAGGTTTCCTCCCTTGTCGGTGATGGCATTGCTTATGTGCTTTGCGTAAACTCCCAGCACCATGCGGCCGTACTCGGTGGAATAGTCGCATTTCCTGTGCTTTCCCGTCTCCATTGTGATAGACTGGGTAAAATCTCCCACACGGCTCATCTGCGCCATGTCATCATCTATGCAGATAAGCTCGGTGGATGAGCCGGGAAAACCGGTCATCTCCCCGTCCTGATAGCGTATCTGCCAGCCTTCTCTGCCGTCCCGCTCTATGCGTGTAAGGGTGCCGTCGGTAACATATTCCAGCACATCCGGGATATCACCGTTGGGAACGGCTATGCTTTTAAGGTTTATCTTTACCTTTATACTGTTGTCCTTCATATAATGCCCCCCCTCAGATATACAGCTCCTCAACGGAGATCTTGTCTACCCTGTACTTTATGCTCTTTTCAAGAAATTTTCCCGCATTTTCGTCAAACAGTTCGGCAGAGTCGGTGGTGTAGCAGATAAGCTCTCCCTCCGCCCTGCTGTCGGTGAGAAGTCCGTTTTCCTCCATAAGCTCCTTGGCGTATTCCGCTGCCGCAGCCCCGGATGAAATGAGCTCCACTCCTTCACCCAGATATTCCCTTATTGCCTCTGTCAGGTGGGGATAGTGGGTGCAGCCCATGATGAGCGTATCCGCACCGCTGCATTTTATATCGTAAAGATAGCGCCTTACAGCTTCCTTTACAATGATATCCTCCTTATCCGTGATACCGTTTTCCACAAGTGGGACAAAGAGGGGACAGGCAGTGTTTACAGTGCGTGTGGCAGGGGATATCTCCTTCACGGCTTTTTCGTAAGCTCCGGATGCTATGGTGGCGGAGGTGCCTATAACACCGATGATGCCGTTCTTTGTGGATCTGAGCGCTGCCGCCGCAGAGGGCAGTACAACACCTGTGAAGGGGGTGTCACCGCCGAAATTCTTCATGCCTGTGACCGCAGAGGACACGGTGCCGCAGGCGGCGATTATCATTTTAACATCGTGGCGCTTTACGAATGCCACATCCTGCTTTGCATATTCAATTATGGTCTCCTTGCTGCGGGAGCCGTAGGGAACTCTTGCGTTGTCGCCGAAGTAGATCAAATTTTCATGGGGAAGTATGTCCTTGAGGCGGGAGACGCAGGTAAGCCCTCCCAGACCCGAATCGAATACACCCACCGCTCTGTTGTCTGACATATATCCATTTCCTTTACTGTACTTGTTCACTATGATTTTACCATAAATAAGGCTGTATATCAATAGTCAATTTGTACAAAGGCACAGAAGAAAGCATATCCTGCGGCGGCTGCAGACGATCATACGGGTGTGGCGCAGTTGGTAAAGCACATCATATACGGATGGATATCCCACTATCCACGGCGTTTTGACTTTATGGGTCACAGACTGTTGTATAAAATAAACAAAAAAAATATGGGATATTATACATTGCCAAACATAATATACAAAGATAAAAAAAGTACTTGAAATAATAACATTTATGTGATAGAATATAAAGCGTTAAAAAAGTTGTTTTTTGCTTTCTTTTGAAAGTATTTTTGCAGATTTTTCTGTTACATTTACGGAGGTTGAGTTATGGCAAGAGCAAAGAAAACTCCTGCTCAGGCGGAGAATGAAGTTCAGGCAGCTGCTGAATCTGTAAAGGCTGCGGGCGAGGCTGTAAAGGCTGAAGTTGATAAGGTCGAGGCTGTGGTTAAGGAAAAGGCAAAGAAGGCCGCTTCCGCAGCAAAGAAGACTGCTGCAGGTGCCAAGAAGACAGCTGAGAAGAAGACTGCTGCCAAGGCTGCCGAAAAGAAGATAGAAAAGGCTGTCGATGAAGCTAAGAAGGGCGTTGCAAAGACTGCCGAAAAGGCTAAGAAGACTGTAAAAGAAGCTTTTGCTCCCACTCTCGAAATACAGCTCGGTGACGGCAACAACTATGATGCCGAGGAGATCAAGAAGCTCTGCATCGAGCATTACGGCAAGAGAAAGGTGATCACCAGCATGAACATCTATCTCAATGCTGCAGAAAAGAAAGCATACTATGTAGTAAACGGCAAGGAAGAGTCCTATTCTGTGGATCTCTGATCCTTTTGCCCCATAACAGAAATAAGATTGTACAAAGATCACCGTATCGCCTGATGCTTAGGTGTTTACGGTGATTTTTCGTCAGGTTGGTTTTTATGTTGATCTATGCAATACTGCCCTTTGCTGTTTTTATACCGGGGCTCATACTTTGCCGGGAAAAGTTCGGAAAGCCCGGCAGGATAGTCTACTGCATATACTTCGGTCTGCTCACATGGGCTGTTTCGGCTGTAAGGTATGATGTGGGCATGGACTATCTTTCATACAAGCGCATATTTGAGGGATTTGAGGTGACCGGCGAGCATGTAAACAGCTCCAGGCTCGAAAAAGGCTACTATATGATACAGTCGATCCTTGCATCCCGCTTTGATGATTATCGTATCATGTTCGGCTTGTGGGCGTTCATCTTTTCGGCCGCCGCAGCCTATTGGATATACAGGAATTCATCGAGACCGGAGGTCAGTGCCACAGCCTTCATAATGTTCGGCGCCTACTTCTATTCCATGAACTTTTTGCGGCAGGTCACGGCAGCCTTCGTGATCCTGTACGCCATGGACTGCATAAAGAAAAACGACTTTGTCAGGTATGTGGTGATGGTACTCTTTGCATCCTGCTTCCACTGGTCAGCACTGATACTCATACCGTTCTATTTCATTCTGAAGATACGGCTCCAGCCTATACTGCTGGCCGTGTATTTCCTTCTGGCGGGACTGCTGCTCACTTTCTCCTGGGATCTTATATACATAGCAAGAGGGCTGTGGGAAGGCGCAGGCGTGAAGAACTACCTGAGCTACCTTTATGAGACCAGCATGGAGATGAAGTTCGGCGTATTCCTCTTCTATCTCTTCGGCTACGCCATGCTCTTTGCCTTTATGTTCTTCTTCCGCAAAAAGCTGTACGAAAAGGACAAAATGAATATCGTCTATATGTCCTGTATGCTCTTTGTGGTGATGTTCGAGTTCTGGGGAGCAAAACACGCCATTCTTTCAAGATTCGCCCTTTACTTTGTTCTGCCCTCCATCCTGGGGCTGCTGCCGGATGCGCTCACAGCCGCCGAGGAATGGGCAAAAACGAAGATCAGACAGAAGTTCCCTGCGGTGCTTTCCGTGAACCTTGTGATGCTGGCGATAGCGTCCTTCTTCTTCGGCAGCATGATACACTACAACGGAAACAAGTGTATGCCCTATACCACATGGCTTTCCTTCCGTGAACCCGAATCCTACATATCCTTTGAAAATGATGATGCGGAGTTCAACGATCCCGAGGATGAGATACTTCCCGGTGACACAGCCGCAGAGGAGGATATCACCAACGGCGGAGAATATGAATACTACAGTGATGAGGAATTCTACGCCGATCTGGAGGCTCTGGGCATAGAACCCAAGGTGCCTGTCAATACTGAGGCTGCAACCGAAACACAGACAGAGACCCAAGCCGAGGAGACCCGTCCTGCGGAGACACAGGCAGCGGAAGCTCAGGCGGAGACACAGACGGAGACTCAGACGGAAGAAACACAGACTGCCGAATGATACCGGGCGCTCCCTGTTTTGCGGACGGGGGCAGATCGGTATGATCAATACTGATCTCTGACCGATGCATAGACAAGAAACAAGGCGCAAATGCTTGAATATAAGGAGTTTGAGGCTTGGAGATCGTCTATGCATCGAGGAAGGATCAGTATATAGCCGCCTTCATGTCAGAGGCGGCTTTTTTGGGAAAGGATAACGATATGGACATAAGGATAAAAAACACAAGGATATACACAGATAAAGAAATAGTAAAGGGGGATCTCTGCATTTCCGGAAACAGGATACTCGCTGTGGGCAGTACCCCCGCAGGCTTTGCGCCCGCCTGTGAGATAGACGGAAAAGACCTTTTTGCGGTGCCGGGGCTCATAAACTGCCACACCCATTCCTATATGTCTGTATTCAGGAATATAGCAGATGATCTCAGCTTTGATGAATGGCTCTTCGGTGCCATAATGCCCCGTGAGGATAAGATGACGCCGGAGGACGGGTACGAGGGAGCGCTCATATCATGCAGGGAAATGATCGAAAGCGGCACCACCTGCTTTATGGATATGCATATGTTCCCCGGTATGACTGCAAAAGCTGCGAAGGAAACGGGGATGCGTGCAGTAATGACAAGGGGGCTCACAGGTCCCGACAGAGAGGATGCGGGCGCCAAGCGCCGCCTTATTGAGCACCTTGAAGAGACGATACAATTTGCGGATACGGAGACTATATCCTTCAGGCTGGGACCCCATGCCATCTACACCTGCGGAGAAGATTATCTGCGCTTCCTCATTGAAAAGGCCAAGGAAGTGGGACAGGGCTTCCACATACACCTGAGCGAATCTCTGAAAGAGGTGGAGGACTGCAAAAGGGAAAGGGGGATGTCCCCGGTGGAATACCTTGACAGCATAGGCTTTTTTGAGATACCTACCTGTGCCGCCCACTGTGTACACCTTTCGGAAAATGACATGGACATACTTGCAAAGAAAAATGTGAGCGTGATCCACAATCCGAAGAGCAACCTGAAGCTGGCAAACGGCATAGCTCCCATAGCCGGGCTGTTGGAAAGAGGGGTCAATGTTTGTCTGGGAACGGACAGTCAGGCATCCAACAATGTGCTGAATATGTACAGCGAGATGAACTTTGCAGCCCTGCTGCAAAAGGGCGTCACGGGGGATCCCACGGTGCTTCCCGCAAAGGAAGTTATAAGGATGGCGACCGTAAACGGTGCAAAGGCTCTCGGCATAGACAAGCTGGGTGAGATAAAGGAGGGGTATCTGGCGGATATCGCTCTTCTGGATATGGGCAGGACAAATTACCGCCCGGCAAACGATCTTGAGGCAGCCCTTGTCTACTCCTCCAACGGAACTGAGTCCAAATATGTCATCATAAACGGTGAAGTGGTTTACGAAAAGTAATACTAATTTCTGACCGATGTATAGACAAGAAAAAAGCCGCAAATGCTTGAATATAAGGGATTTGCGGCTTGGAGATTGTCTATACATCGAGGAAGAATTAGTATAAGGCTGCTGCCGTAAGGTGACAAAAAAGATCCCCGCAAAGGTTTATCCTTTGCGGGGACGGTGTTTTATCATCATGTACCGAAATTATTGATGGTGTCCATAAAAGCGTAGTAGGAGTCGAAATTGCCTGCGTTCATCTCCTTGGTGATCTGGGGAGAGAATACCACATACATGCAGGCTCCGCCTATATCCTCATATACGCCTGCCCACTGGGTGTCGGTGGCGTAGAAGTCCGCAATGCCCTCAACATCCTTCTGGATGAGCTTGTAGCCGGTCTTGGTAAGAGTCTTGCGGAAATCGGAAACATCGTCCATATCACCGGAAATGGTGCCGTAGCACAGCAGCTTGTCGTTGCTGCCGAAAACAAACATATCAAGCTTCACATCGTCCTTATCTATGTCATCTATATCCTTTATGGCGATAATGATGTTGTCCTGGGTAATGTGCTCATCATACTTGGCTTCTATGATCTTTTCCGCCTCGGAAATGGTCATTCCGAACTTGACCTTTGAGGAAGTAGAGGCCTTTGCCTTGCCTATGAGCTTTCCGTCATTTGAGAACTTATAGGACACGCCGTCTATCTTCTTGGTGCCTGTTGCGGCTGCGCCGTTGGAATCAAAATAGTACTTGTTTTCTCCTATCTTGACCCAGCCCTTGCGCATAACTCCGTCCTTGCCGAAATAGTAGCGCTTTCCGCCGATGGTGAGGAACTTGGTCGCCATCTGACCGTTCTTGGAAGCGATGAAATAGTAGGTGTCCCCGTCTATCTTCACCTTTCCGGTGAGAGCCTTGCCGTTTTTGTAATAATACTTCTTTCCGTTCTTAGTTACCCAGCCGTCCTTGGCTGCAACGGAAGCGGTGCTCATGGGCTCATTGCCTGCCGCACCTGCATGCACGGAGAGAGCCGGGAGAGCGGAAAATGTCATAAGAGCCGCAGAAAGCGCAGCTGCTGCTTTGATCCTTTTCAAAATATATACCCCTTTCTGTGTGTCGCAGAGTCCGGAACGGTACTCTTACAGCTGATTATAACATATTTTTAATACTTATTCAATGGCTTGGAAAGAACTTTCTTTGTACCTTATACCGAATGTTTGACGAAAAAAGACTGCCTTTATTGTATAGTTGCACAAATCAGGATTATTTTTTTGGTTTTACTTGACAATTTTCCTTCAATATGATAAAATACTTAAAGTAAATAAGATTTTGTGCATCCGTGCAAATTTTAAATTCACAAGAGAGGAATTGATAACTATGAAGTTCTCATTCAAGAAGACTGTAAGCGCAGTTGCAGCTGTTGCTCTTCTCAGCACTTTTGCAGGCTCTGTAGGTGCAGTTGACTACGCTACCAAGAATGTTGAGTATCTTAATGTTTCCGGCAGCGGTTCCGGCGGCGGATCCGGCTCCACAGGTTCTTCCGATCCTGCTTCCACAGGCAAGATCGTAGCTCAGAACGTAAGCGCAGGCGCTACCGTAAGGATCTCCGATGAGGGCGTTACCCTTACACCTCCTGCTGTTGCAAAGCTCGCAAGAAGCGGCGGTTCTCTTACTCTGAGACAGGCTAACGGCATTGCTGTTGTTCTCGACGGCGAGGCTCTCAAGGGTGTTAAGGGCGCTGTGAAGATCTCTGTTAAGCTCTCTGTTCGTGAAGGCGCTGTAAAGGCTGAAGTAATTATCGAAGGCGAAGAGGATGTCAATGTTGCTGACCTTAACCTCAGCATCAAGATCCCCAACAGAGTACTCAAGAAGGCCGGCATTGCTTCCGCAGCAGCTACTGCAAGCACCGGTACTGTTACCACCAATCCCGGCGGCGGAATCGTTATCTCCGGCATCGAGGATGTAACTATCCTGGTTCAGTAAGTTTTTAGGAACAAGTTGACCGTTCCCGTCCTGCGGGAACGGTTTTTGTTTTATACAGATATATGGACAGAAAAAAAGTTTTAAGATTACGTTATGCCATCCTCATAATAACGGGCATAGTCATTATAGGGCTCATTGCGGCGGTCATAAGGCTGTCATCTGAGCTTGAAAGGACAAAGGCAGCGCTTTTTGAGGATGAAGAATACATAAGCGCCAAAAATTCGAGGGTCTTTGAGTACCTTGGAGAAAGGGAAAGGGTCTATTCAAAGGATCCCGCTCTGGGGCAGATATGGTATCAGCCGCACCCTGAGGTGCCAAAGAGCGAAGTGGATTATTCTGACGTTGAGACCGACAGCAGCGGCTTCAAGACCTATTACAGGGACGGTGAGCCGGCTTCGCTCTTGGGGATAGATGTTTCACGGCACAACGGTGACATAGACTGGGAAAAGGTGGCTGCACAGGGGATATCCTTTGCTATGATAAGAGTAGGCTACAGGGGCTACGATGAAGGCATCATACAGGACGATACCCGCTTTGAGGAATACATGAGAGGAGCGGCAGCAGCGGGCATAGATGTGGGAGTGTATTTCTTCTCACAGGCCTTAAGCACGGAGGAAGCCGAGGAAGAGGCTGACTATGTCCTTTCCCGCATAGAGGGCTACGATATACCCTACCCCGTTGTCTTTGACTGGGAAGTGTCATCGGGCATATCTCCCCGCACCGAGGACCTGCCTGTGGATACTCTGAATGAATGTGCCAAGGTGTTTTGCAACAAAATAGCAAAGGGCGGCTATATCCCCATGATCTACTTCAACCGTCCCATGGGGCTTTCAAAGTACGATCTCACATATATTTCGGGCTTTGATTTCTGGCTTGCGGAGTATACGGATGAGCCCCTTTTTCCTTATGATGTCAAGATGTGGCAGTACTGCTCCGACGGCATAATAGATGGCATAGATGAATATGTGGATATAGACATCAGCTTTGTGGACTACTCAAAGGAACGCAGATAGAAGGTGCTTTTTGAATGACTAAAAACCTGACAGAGGGGGCACCGCTCCCTCTTATACTGAATTTTGCGGCACCCCTCTTTCTGGGAAATCTGCTGCAGCAGGCGTATAACCTGTTTGATGCCGCCATAGTTGGGCGTTATCTGGGCTCCGATGCTCTGGCTGCGGTGGGAGCATCAAGCAGCGTGCAGTTCCTGGTGCTGGGCTTCTGCATAGGCATCTGCACAGGCTTCGGCATACCCTTTGCCACATATTTCGGCGCAAACAAGCTCCGGAGCATGAGAAGATCGGTTTTCAATGCCATAGTCGTGGCAGTGGGATTTGCTGCAGTGCTCACCGTTTTGTGTACTGTGCTGTGCGATGACATACTCAGGCTGCTCAATTCCGATGAACGCTACTTTAAGGATGCCTATTCCTATCTTTTCATCATCTTTCTGGGAATACCCTTTACCATATTCTACAACTTCATTTCCGGGATGCTGCGTGCCGTAGGGGACAGCCGCACTCCCTTTATTTTCCTTGCGGTGTCCACGGTCCTGAACATCCTTCTGGATCTGCTGCTCATAGTGGTGTTTGATGCGGGAGTGGCAGGGGCTGCCGTGGCAACGGTCGCCTCACAGGGGCTCAGTGCTTTTTCCTGTCTTGTGTACACGGTGAAAAGGCAGCCTGTCCTGAGGATAAAGCGCTCCGAAATGAGACTAAATATGAAGGATGTGGCGAACCACTTCATGATGGGGATACCGATGGGTCTTCAGTTCAGTATAACAGCTATCGGCAGTATGTATATGCAGTCTGCCATAAACGCTCTCGGGGCTGTGTACACCACAGGCTTCACAGCGGCACTGAAGATAAAATCCCTTATGTTCTCCCCATCCGATGCACTGGCGGCTGCCATATCCGTCTTTGCGAGCCAGAATGTGGGCGCGGGCAGAGTGGACAGGGCACGAACGGGCATAGGAAAAGGGCTTGTCATAGGGATAATATGGGGAATAATTGCGGGGCTCATAATGATATTCGGCGGCAGGGTCATCTCAATGATGTTTATAAGGCCTACGGATATACCGGAGCTTGATGCGGCAGGGAAGTACCTTTACTGCCTGGGCTTTTTCATGTGGCTCATACCCATACTGAACATCACAAGAATGTCTACACAGGGACTGGGCTTTTCGGGAAGGACCATATTTGCGGGCGTTGCGGAAATGGCTGCAAGGGTGGGGATGGTAAAGATCTTCGTGCCTTCCTACGGCTTTACTGCCATATGCTTCTGCGATCAGGCGGCATGGATACTGGCGGTAATGTATACGCTGCCAATGTGCTTTTACTGCCTTAAAAAGGTGGAGAAAAGGCTGTCATCCGCACAAACTGCATAATAATGTATACGCAGTATGCGGGGCTTGCAGCGAATAATATGGGCGGCAGGACGATATAATACTGATCCTTCCTCGATATAGACTATCTCCAAGTCGCAGATCCCTTATATTAAAGCATTTGCGACTTGTTTCTTGTCTATACATCGGTCAGAGATCAGTATAAAACAATATACGGTTAAAAATTTTCATAATCTCTTGATTATTTTACGAAAATGTGATATCATTATAGTTGACACCTTCTGATGAAAAGGGGAGAGTATGCAGATGAATAAAAATGCGTCGCTGTTGCTTGCTCTTTGCGGGCTGATGGCAGTCCTGGCAGTTATGTTCGTTTATATATCCTCTCAGAACACCACCCTTAAAAACAGGGTATCAAAGCTTCAGAACGAACTGGTGGAGGAGCAGATGAAAAGATCCTCCGGAGCTGCACAGGAGCTTTCGGATGAGCCTGCGGTCTCAGAGGCGGCGGCTCCGGAAACTTCGGAAGCCCCCGTTACGGCAGCCGATACCGGCAGATTCGAGGGATTTACCGATGAAAACGGTAATGTGGTGCCCGCTGTTGTCATCTATGATGACGGCACCGACAGGTGGGATTTCCCCGTCATAGAGGGGGCTGAAAGGTTCAAATATGACTTTTCGGAGCTTTCGGTCCACACAGATGAAAACCTTCACCGTGTGGTCTACGACAAGGACGGGAAAAAGATCTCCAAATTCGGCATAGATGTTGCACGTCATCAGGGCGTGATCGACTGGCAGGCTGTGGCGGAGGATGGTGTGGAATTTGCTTTCATCAGAGCAGGCGCAAGGGGATACGAAACAGGCGCTTTCCTTGACGACCTCTACTTTGAAGATAATTTCAGAGGTGCAAAGGAAGCAGGTCTTGATGTGGGCGTGTACTTCTTCTCTCAGGCGCTTGATGCGGAAGAGGGGAGAGAGGAAGCAGAGTATGTCATAGAAAAGCTGAGAGCGGGCGGCTTTGAACCGGATCTTCCCGTGGTCTTTGACTGGGAGAGGATAACGAGCGGTGAATATGCCCGCACGGATGAGATAGAGGACGGGGAACTGAACAGCGCCTGCACGGCATTTTGTGAGGCTGTGAGCGAAGCAGGCTACCAACCCGCTTTCTATACCAACATAAGAACAGCTTTCTTTGATTACGATGTTTCGGAGCTGCCCTATACCAAGTGGGTCGCAAATTACGGGAAGACAAATCCCTACATTTACGACTATTCCTTCTGGCAGTACTCCGAATCGGGAGTGATAAACGGTATAGATGCATTTGTGGATCTTGATATATGGTTCACGGAAGAAGAGTAAACGGGAGGTATCATTATGACCGGCATGACAAAGAAGATCGTTCTGGTAGGTACGGGAATGGTAGGCATGAGCTTTGCCTATGCTGCACTCAATCAGGGCGTATGCGATGAACTTGTTCTGTGTGACATCAATAAGGAAAGAGCAGTGGGAGAGGCGATGGATCTGAACCATGGGCTCCCCTTTGCACGCTCCAATATGAAGATATATGCAGGGGATTATTCCGACTGCAAGGATGCGGATATCGTCATAATCGCCGCAGGTGTGGCTCAGAAGGAGGGGGAGACCCGTCTTGACCTTCTGCAGAGAAACGTAGATGTATTCCGCTCCATCATCACGCCTATCGTAAAGTCCGGCTTCAACGGTATCTTCCTTGTGGCGACCAACCCTGTTGACATCATGACAAGAGTAACCTATGAGCTCTCCCGCTTCGGCTCCGGCCGTGTAATAGGCTCAGGCACAACTCTTGACTCTGCAAGGCTCCGCTATCTGCTGGGTGATTACCTTTCTGTTGACCCCAAGAATGTCCATGCCTATGTTATAGGCGAACACGGGGACAGCGAATTTGTTCCCTTCTCCCAGGCGATAGTTGCCACCAAGAGCATCATTTCGGTTATACAGGAGGACAGCACCTCCTACAAAATGGAGCACCTCAAGGAGATAGAGGAGCAGGTAAGAACTGCGGCGTACAAGATAATATCCGCAAAGAGGGCTACATACTACGGTATAGGAATGGCTCTTACAAGGATAGTCAAGGCTATACTCAACGACGAGAACTCCATCCTCACCGTGTCCACCAAACTAAACGGAGAATACGGCATAAACGATGTTTATATAGGTGTTCCCTCGGTAATAGGCAGGAACGGTATCAAGCAGGTGATAGAGCTTAGTCTTACCGATGAGGAGACAGAGAAGCTCCACAATTCCGCAAAGATCCTTGCAGACAGCTTTGAAGGCTTGAAGTGCAGATGATAAGACGGATCTTACCGTTAAAATAATACAATCGGAGGCAATTTTTATGAAAAAGACAGGCAGGGCAGCGCTTTCGGCTATATTGTGCGCTGCTTTGATGAGCGGCTTTTCCGCTGCCGCAGAGGCAAAGAGCGTTTATAACATGAAGGCTCCGGAGAAAAAGTCCGATTCCTTTGTGCTCACATGGGATGCCCAGGAGGGTGCAGATGCTTACAGGATCTATAAGTATGATACTGTGACAGGCAAGTATGTGGTGTACAAGACCGTAGTAAACGAGCAGTGTACCTTTAGCAGTCTGGAACCCGAAACTGCTTACAAGGTGAAGGTGCGCTCTCTTTACAAGGAAAATGGAAAGTACAAGAAGCTCTCCGAGTCAGGTGCGGTCACTGTAAAGACTAAGAAGGAAGCAAACTGGGTGAATGTGAACTCTCCCGAAAAGAACGATCCTTCTTATAATGACGGAGGTGCCCTCAGTGCGGACGAAAAGGAGAAGCTGAAAAGGGAGTACAACACAGCATCTTCCGAGCGCAAGAGGCTTGAATCCTCCATCGCCTCTCTTGAAACGAAGATCAAGAGCACACAGTCCCAGATAGACAAGAAGAACGGTTCTTCCGATCCCAAACTGGCTGAGGAGCTGTTCAAGCTCAGACAGCAGCTTGAACAGTACAAAGAGGAATACGACACAGCAAAGAGGAACCTCAGTACAGCGGCTGCTCTGGAAAACAGCCTGAAAACAAAGCTCAGGATAAACGGCGTTTATGTGACATGATGAAAAAGCCTGCCATGGTGACCCCATGGCAGGCTTTCACTTTTTTATAGTATTTTACTTTATTTCCACTATCTGTTCTTTGCTGCCAAGAAACATCCCTATGATAAACACGGCTATGCACATACTGGAAAAGACCACAGCAGCGGTAACAGACTCCATCCTGCTGAAAATGGGCATATGCTCAAAGGCTGTCTTGCCCAGCAGCTTGCAGTAGTCACCTATCATCTTGGTGTTCATCGCCTGTATGGAGGGGTCGTTTCTCAGAGTGTCTGCATGGTTGGATATGAGCACAGGGAGCACAAAGTAAAAGGCTGTGAATATGGCAAAGCCCGTCTTTTTGACAAGTCCCCTCATAAAAGAAGCATACAGCCACATTATAAACGCCATTGCCACCGCTATGGGGTTGAGTATATTCATAATGACGGCAGGCAGATGCTCCTCATAGGACCACAGGCTCACTACCATCATAGCCATGCAGCAGACTATGGCAGTGGATACGGTGGAAAATTTTTCTTCGTGTCTTTTAAGCTTTTCTATCATTCTGATCGACCTTCTACCCGGAAAGCTTTCTGCGTTCCCTTTCTTCTGCCTCTCTTGCAGAAAAGATACATCCGCAGTAATTCTGTCTGTATATGCAATATTTCTGGCAAAGCTCCGTAGAGCGTTTGAAGCCCTCTCTTTTCTTGAAATCCGAATAGAAATACCTCAGACCCTCACCCTCCAGCTCTCTGCCGATCTCGTTGAGCCAGTCCGCATTTTTCAGAGGACTGATGGAAAGAGTGGTGGTGAAGAAATCAAAGCCCAGCTGCCTTGCGGTGTCTGCGGTGTAGCGCAGCCGCAGTTTGTAACATTCATAGCACCTCTGGCCCCGCTCGCCGGTATTTTCAAGACCCTTTACTGCCTCGTAGAAAAGGCGGCTCAGATGCTCCTCCGCTATAAAGCCCACATCTCCCGAGGGAAACATTTCCTTCAAAAGCCTTTCCTGTTCAGAGCGCCTTTTGTAGAATTCCTCTTCAGGCCAGATGTTGGGATTGAAAACATAGACGGTGATATCGAAATACTTGCACAGATATTCCAGCACATAGGTGGAGCATGGTGCGCAGCAGCAGTGGAGAAGCAGCTTTGGGCGCTGCCCCTCAAGAGAAGATATGATGCTGTCGGATATAAGCTGATAATTGGTCTTCATTCTGCTTTTTCAAGGGGGACTGTGGTCTCGGAGGCTATGATCTCGGTGTGTCCCATGATAAGGGGAGGACGTGTGAACTCCGTTTCCTCCGCCGGGGCAGCAGCTTTCTTTACGGTCTTTTTCTTCTTGGTCACTGCATCTGCGGCAGAGGCGGGTGCCGAAGTTTCGGAGACCTTTTCTGCGGTGTTCCCTGTCTCTGTGACCGTTGTCCCGGAGGTGCTTTCTTCGGCTTCTTTTTCGGCTGCCGCTTTTTCCTCCTCAGCCTTCATGGCATCGGCATAGGCTATGTCAACATAGATCTTCCCGAGCATCTTGTTATAGGCGGCTCCCTGAAAATGGAGACCGTCCTTAGCTGCATACTCGTCCTTAAAGTAGCCGCCGGTGTCCTTTAGCTGGGTGCATACATCCACATAGGTGTAGCCCTTTTCGTCGCAGAGCTTTTTGAGCTTGGCGTTGTACTCGTTTATCCTGTACATGACACTTGTTTCGCCTGACTGGTCATACTGCTTGGTGACGGGAGGGACACTTATAATGACTATCTCCGATGAGGGGGACGCAGTGAGTATCTTTTCGCAAAGCTGCTCCGTGCATGATGTCATGGTGTCGGAGCTCAGCCACTGGACGCCGTTTGAGCCCAGCATGATGTAAACTCTGTCCGGCTGTGCTCTTCCTGCGCACTCTGCCGCCGTAAGGTCTCCGTAGACCGTAGGCACCTTTTTTGTAAGTGCGGTGGAAGGGTTGAGCCCTATCTTGGCAAAAACATTTTTTCCGTCAAGATATCTGTACAGGGGGAGACCCGTGGAAATGGAATCACCGATGAACAGGGAATCGTCAAAGAGGGATGCATCATATACCCTGTAATCGTAGATCTTTCTTTCCTTTGCGGGAGCGGCGGTGGTCACGGAAGTGTTCTCCTCGTTGGTGCTCTCCGCAGGAATTGTGCTTTCGGAGGGAGAAACGGAGCTTTCGCTTATTTCCGTTTCGGGTACAGCGGTGGTCACATTTTCCGTATCTGCCGAAACCGGTACCGTCGGCGCCTCGGTGAGCGTAGTCTCTGTCGGGGCTTCTGTGCTGCTGCTCTCTGCGGACTGCCCTGTTTCGGGGATTACCGAGGCGGTATCCTCGGCGGAGGAGGCTGTCTCCGCAGGTCTGAACACCCTTGTTACCGCCGTTGCAGAGGTATCGGATGTCTGTGCGGGGGCTGATATGCTCTGTGTTAAACTGCTTTCGGCAGATGCGGCAGAGGTATCTTCTGTATATGTAGGCTCGGCGGATGCGCTGCTGCCCTGTCCGCAGGATGAAAGCAGCATTGCAAGAGAAAGTACCGCCGCAATGTTCAAAGCCCGTTCTTTTATTCGTACCATGGATCTTTTCATCTCTCCCGATCTTGGCTTTGGGAGGAGATGATGTCATCTCCCGCTGCCCTTTCTCACTCTGAATAATTATAACACAAGAGAATGTTTTTTCAAATAGCAATATTAGATAAAATAAGCAGGGAATGCTCCCTGCTTTTGTACATGGCACGAAGTATGTGTACAAGAATGCCTGTATACTGCACTTTGGCGGGTTTGGAAGAAAGCTGCGGATGAAGATCTGCATCATCTTCCGCACTCTGTTCCCTGCTTTCGGTCACAGCTCCGTTTCTATGCTTTTGCTATCAGCCATGATCCTCCGCTACCGAACTCGGCTCCGTTCCAGCGCTTTCGCTTTCGGCCCCGGTACCCAGCCAAACTCAGCTCCGTTCCAACGCTTTCGCTCTCGGCCCCGGTACCCAGCCAAACTCGGCTCCGTTCCAGCGCTTTCGCTTTCGGCCCCGGTACCCTGCTAAACTCAGCCCCCGGTGTTGTGCCGCCCTGTCAGTGCAAAGGCGGGATACTTATTCTTCGGACTCTTCCTTGGCTGCATCCTCGGAAGGGTTGAGAGCCTCTCCGGCTTTCTCGGCATCCTGAAGTGCTTCTTCAACAGCCTCGTCCACAGCATCCTTTACAACCACATTTATCTGGCTGCCGTCTTCCTCTTCATCCTTTTCGTCTCCGAAGAAGATCTCGTCATCGTCGTCATCGAAATTGTAATCGTCCTCTATCTCCTCGTCACGCTTGCTTATGAAATAAGCTGCTGCTGCTGCGCCTGCTGCTGCGGAAAGAAGTGTGATAAGTGCTACACCTAATGCTTTCATGATAATGCCTCCGATTCTTTGTTGGATTGAAAAGATGTGACTCACGCCGCAAGGCGGGCTACATCACTGTTTTGATTATATCACAGGACGGTGGGTTTTGCAATATAAAAGCGAAAATTTCATTATTTTTTAATTTTTCTAACATTCACTGCACTTCAAAGCAGCATCCTCTGCTTCAAGGGCGAGCCTCAGCGGGCAGTGACCGCAGTCGGGCTTTCTGGCGGTACAGATATCTCTGCCGAACAGCACTATCCTGTGGCAAAGAGAGGAGCTTTCCTCGGGAGGGACTGTCTCCCACAGCTCCTTTTCGCATCTCTGCGGATCCTTTGAGGATGTGAGCCCCAGTCTGTTGGTGATGCGTATGCAGTGGGTGTCGCAGACTATGGCGGGCTTGTGATGCACATCACCCATGATAAGGTTGGCAGTCTTTCTGCCTATGCCGGGCAGCTTCGTAAGCTCTTCGAGTGTATCGGGGATGACTCCGTCCATGTCGTAATACAGTACCCTGCACATCTCAACTATGCTCTGCGCTTTGGTGTGATACAGACCGCAGGGCTTTATGATCTCCTCTACATCGTGTATATCGGCATCAGCCAGACTTTTAAGAGTAGGGTATCTTTCAAAGAGGAGAGGGGTGACGGTGTTCACCCTTTTGTCGGTACACTGGGCGGACAGCCTGCCGGCTATCATCAGTCGGTAATCCTCGGTGTAGTCAAGGGCGCAGATGGCTTCGGGATAAAGCTGCTCCAAAGTGTGTATGAGCACCTTTACGGAAGCCTTTTTCCTATCGGTCTTTGACAGTTTTTTCATAGATATCGCTCCTTGAAAAACCGGTGATCCCCGCAGCCAGCCTGCAAGCCTCTGTGGGCTTCATTCCGTCTTCAATGTGCTTTGCGGCAATGGCTGCCGCATCTTCAAGGGTGTAAAAGCATTTTTCGTCCTTTTTGGCTCCCTCTATGACCAGTACGAATTCACCCTTTGGCTTTGCCCCTTCGTAAAAAGAGGGCGCCTCCGAGAGGGTGGTGCGTATCACGCTTTCGTGCAGCTTTGTGAGCTCATGGCAAATGGCGATCCTTCTGTCACCCAGTATTTTCAGCATATCTCTGAAAGTATCAAGGAGCTTGTGTGGGCTTTCATAGAAGATAAGGGTCTCGGGCAGGGCGGATACCTGTACCAGGTGCTCTGTCCGCTGCTTTTTGGCAGTGGAGAGAAAGCCCTCAAAGGAAAAGCGGTAGGCGGGCAGACCGCAGACTGCTGCCGCAGATGCCACAGCCGTAGGACCCGGCACCACCTCCACGGGTATGTCCCTGTCACGGCAAAGAGTGACTATATCCGCACCGGGATCGGAAATGCAGGGCATTCCCGCATCAGAGACCACGGCGCAGGTCTCACCTGCCGCAACTCTGTTCACTATGCCCTCTATGATCTCAGGGGTGACGTGCTCATGACAGCTTATCAGCGGCTTTTTTATGCCGAAGTGGTTGAGGAGCTTCAAGGTCACTCTTGTGTCCTCAGCGGCTATGAGATCCACCTCTCCCAGTATACGCACGGCTCTGTATGTGATATCTTCAAGGTTTCCGATGGGAGTTCCCACCACATATACTTTTCCTGACAATCCTTTCCCTCCTTCCGGCTATTCGCAGCTTTCCGCATAAATGGCTTTCAGCTCCGGACTGATGCCTCCGTCCTTCATGAAAAGAGGAGGTTCGCACCGCAAAAAGCTCTTTCCGCCTTTGCGCCCCTCAAGCAGGAAAAGCCACGGCTCGCTGTTCTCGTCCTTGTGAACGAGCCTCATCCTTTTCGGCTCAAGCCCCTGTTCCCGCATGGATACCATCATATCCGCAAGCCTTTCCGTGCGCCCGCAGACACAGAGCCTTCCTCCGAACCTGAGCAGCCGTGCGGCGGTTCTGCAAAGGTCCTTGTCCGTGCACATACTTTCATGGCGTGCTATCTTATCCGCATCGCTCTCGCTTATCATGCCGGTCCCTATGGCTTTGTAGGGCGGGTTGCATATGCAGAGGTCAAAAAAGCCGTTAAGATAGACGGGCATTTCCCGCAGGTCGGCGTTCATGGCTCTTATGCCTTCAAGAGGGGAGCTTTGCAGGGTGATATCCAGCTGCTCTATCGCCTGCTTCTGTATATCCACCGCCACTATCTCCTTTGAGCCGAAGCGCAGCTTTGTGAGGACGGCGATTATACCGCAGCCCGTTCCAAGGTCGCAGACCTTGTCCTTTCTGCGTGCCCGTGAAAACTCTGTCAGCAGAAAGGCATCCGTGCCGAAGGTGTGTTCGTCGGAAACGCAGAGGGAAACATCCTTTCCCAGCTTTTCAAATCTGTAGTCCATATGACCTCCGGCTGTATATTTCTGATGCTGATTTCTGACCGATGCACAGACAAGAAACGATCCGCAAATGCCTGAATATAAGGGATCTATACATCGGGGAAGGATCAGTATGAATACGGCTCTCAAAAAAAATGACCGGCAGATCACCGGTCTTTTTTTGTTGCTTAAACGGGGTTTACTATAGTTCTCCAGTCAAGGTCGCCCCTTTCAAGGGCGTGTATAAGTGCCTCGGCTGTGGCTATGTTGGTGGCTACGGGGATGTTGTGTACATCGCAGAGCCTGAGAAGATTCATTTCGTTGGGCTCGTGAGGCTTGGGTCTCAGAGGATCCCTGAAGAAGAGGAGCAGGTCGATCTCATTGCAGGAGATACGGGCGCTTATCTGCTGGTCTCCGCCCTGTGAACCGCTCATATAACGGGTAATGTCAAGCCCGGTCGCCTGTGATACTATCTTTCCGGTGGTACCGGTAGCGCATATAGTATGTCTCGAAAGTATCCCGCAGTATGCTATGCAGAACTGTACCATCAGTTCCTTTTTTGAATCATGCGCTATCAACGCTATATTCACTGCCGTTCACCCTTTCATTCTTTTTATATGATTTCTTACTGCAGGAGGACCTTGAAGCTGAGAGGAAGATCCTCACCCTGTATTCTCTTGGAAATAGCGTCGAACGCCTTGAATGCCAGAGATGAGCTGGGGAGCTGTCTGCCCTTGGAGGTGGCTATGACAACTTCATCGTCATCGGGGATGACACCTATAAGCTGAACTCCGACTGTGTCTATTATCTCGTCAAGGTCTGTAACAAGATCCGCCTTGAAAAGATCGGGGTTTACCTTGTTGATTATGAGCCTCTGCTTTTTGTTGCCTCTCTTGTAGAACTCATCCGACATGGTCCTTGCATCACGCACGCAAACAGGGTCGGGAGTTGTGTTTATAAGGATAAGGTCGGACTGCTCCACAACGTCAAATACGCTGGCATTGGTGCCTGCGGAGGTGTCAACTATGATATATTCATAGTATTTTCTCATCTCCGTGCAGATCTCCTTGATAGTTTCAGCCTCTACCTTTGCAAAGGGATCCTCCGGGGCACAGACGATAAACAGGTTCTCTGCGATGGGCACCTTTGTGGTAGCCTTTGTGATGTCACATTCACCCCTGAGCACATGACCCAGATCGTACTTTACCTCGTTTTTTACACCCAGCATGATATCAAGGCAGCGAAGACCGAAATCAAGCTCGATTATAAGGGTACGAAGACCCTGCTTTGCCAGGGAGAAACCCAGCTCGGAGCAGATGGAGGACTTTCCTGTTCCGCCCTTACCCGATGTGATAGCAATAATCTTAGACATATAAAAATTAACCTCCCGGAAGGAAGTGTCTCCTTTCCCTGCGTGCAGATCAAAAAGAATATGTGCAGAAAGCGCACACTTCAAAGGGCAAACTGCCCCATAACTATTTTAACACATTTTTTGCAAAAGTCAAAGTATTTTTGGGCTTGATATACATTTTTGTAATATTGCGGTGAAATATACCGAAAAAATTGTGCGATTTACACAAAGAACGGTTCTGCATATTTGCTGTCCCTTGCGTAAAAAACACACAGACTGCTCAGTCTGTGTGTTCATGACTCAGTCATCATCAAAATTTCCGGGTATATGAAGCTGTTTGGTGGGTATCCTCTTTAACGGAGAGTAAACATACTTGTTGCAGCTGTCACCCTCGTCCACAATGCCTTTCTTTTCGCAAAGCACCTTTCCGCCGCTCTTGGCTCTGGTGCCGAAACTGCAGTACTGGCACTGAGGAGGGATCTTCTCGCCGAAATACTTCTTTCTTGCCATATACTCCATCCCTTTCATAAATTATCAGCATAAAAATGCCGCACTGCCAAAAAAATTTCTACTGAATGATTATAACACATATAGCTGCGAATTTCAATTTATTTGGCAAAAAAATAATAATTTTGTTAAAACAACACAATTTGCACTGTGCAGATTTGTGAGATAGTTCAAAAAATCCCTTTTGGGGCGCAGGAACACACAGAAAAGGTATCTGTATTTTTCATAAAACAGCACATTGCAATTTGTTGCTTTTGACGAATTTCTTTGGGCTCTATTGAAAGAATTTTTGCGATATGTTATAATTATACCGAATAGGTGCTTTTGTGCCTGTGCTTATTATGTGCCGGGAGGGGATAGAGTTGGAAATCGAATATACATCAAAGCTGAAGTCTCCCGGTGACGCCATAGATCTCTACAAATCCCTCCAGTGGTATCAGCTTGACGGCTACACGGACGAGGATATAGAAAAATCCAACAAGTCCTTTTACTCTGTCTATGCCTACGACGGCGACAAGCTGGTAGGTCTGGGTCATGTGGCATCCGACGGCATGATAGCCGCAGTCATGAGCGGCATCTGCGTCAGGACGGATTACCGCAGACACGGCATAGGGGCGGAGATAGTAAAGCGTATCTGCGAGTACTGTCAGACGGGGCTGTACAAGATGAATGTCCAGATCTTCTGTGAGGACAGCCTTATCAAATGGTATGAGGGGATGGGCTTTGAAAAGCTGGAAGTGGGTATGCGCAAGCCTATGCCTGTTGAGGAGGAACGTTCCGCTCTCAAAAAGGCATTCGGGGAGATCTACGGTATAGAGCAGATAACCGATCTGGCGGAGGACTTCTACTGGTACAATTTCGACGCTTTCGGTGATTTCAGCTATTATGCGGGATTCGGTAGCGACGGGGTGAAGGTGCCCTTTATCCGCATGACCCTCTATTCCCATGAGCCGGTGAAGCTGTCTGCGGAGATCATCTTTGAGAATGTCAGCGAGTTTGAGATAGGCTGCATGGGTGTGCGCACGCCCCTCTTCGGATTTGATATAGTTTCCACCGAAAGGTACGGCTACGCCGACAAGAAGCGATATCAGATACGTTCCCTGGAGGATGACGACATTTCCTTCTACTGTGAGAAGTTCAGGGTCATGAGCGTGAAGGCTGATCTTAACTGCGTTCCCCTCTACAATGCGGTGGATCATTCCGCTGCACACCGGGACGGCTATTACTCGGATGATGAGAACGATTCCCTTTCCCTGAGAGACCTTCTTGGGATAGATGAGCCGATAGACGAGGATGAGTACTACTCCTACGACTATTCGGATTATTACACTGATGAGGCATCAGAGGTATGAGGTATATCTTTCACACCAAGAGCCCGGAGGAGAGCACAGAGCTGGGGAAAAGGCTCGGAAAGGCTCTCGTGGGCGGGGATGTCATAGCTTACAGAGGCGGACTGGGTGCCGGAAAGACCACCTTTACAAGGGGCATAGCCCTTGGAATGGGGCTGGGCGACTGTGTCAGCTCTCCCACCTTCGCCATTGTGAACGAATACAGAGGCGGGAAACTCAGCCTCTGCCACTTCGATATGTACCGCATAGACGGAGAGGATGCCCTTGAAACTCTGGGCTACTACGACTATATCTCAGATGATACGGTTATATGTGCGGAGTGGTCGGAAAATACGGCAGGTCTGCTGGATGAAAACATCACCGTCACCATAGAGGGTGAGGGGGATGAAAGGACGATCACCGTAGATTCGGACAGAGAACTTGCGTTATGAAGGTCATGATAAGCCCGTCACCTTTGAAAGGGCGGGCAGATGATGACCTTGTTTTATTATATGAACAGAGGTCAGGAAAATGCTCATATTAGGTATAGATACCTGCGGTCTTACAGCCGCTTGCGCACTGTGGCAGGACGGAGAGATCCTGTCTGAGGTGTCGTTCAAGGCAAAAAAAACTCATTCACAGGTTATACTACCGCTTGTAAAGAAAATGCTCTCGGATGCGGACAAGACCCTTTCCGATGTGGATGTATTTGCGGCAGTTAAGGGACCCGGCTCCTACACGGGGCTGCGCATAGGCATTGCAGCCGTTCAGGGAATATGCTTTGCTCTGGACAAGCCCTGCGTTGGTGTCAGCGCACTGGAGGCTCTTGCGGAAAACATCCCGCCTCTTCCGGGCTTTAAGGTCTGCACCCTTATGCACGCAAGGAAAGACCTTTATTACACCGCCCTTTTTGAGGAGGGCAAAAGATGTATGCCGGACAGCATCCTTTCCGCAGATGAGCTTTATTCCCTGCTTGAGGGTGAAAAGAAAAACATCATCTGCATCTCAGATACAGATGATGTTCGTCTGCCTTCCGGCTGCACCCGGGCTCCGAAAGTCTACTGCCGCCGCAGCGGTGCCTCCCTGTGCTCTGCTGCCGCAAAGCACGATTTTTGCTCTGCCGAGCTTCTTCTGCCGGAATACCTCCAGCCCACTAAGGCGGAAAAGGATCTTTCGGAGAAGGCATAGGCTTTGTCAGCTGAACCTCAGTGAATTTGCCTTGTAGTAAATAAGGTCAACGTCCTCATTGATGTTGAACATACCGTTTTCGTAGAGTATCTTTCCGCCTACCATGGTCATCTTCACCACGTCCTTGGAGCCTGCGTATACCAGGTTGGTGACAACGTCGTTTACGGGCTGCATGGAAGGTCGGCTCAGGTCTATCATCACCAGATCCGCCAGAAATCCCTCGGCTATGCGGCCGCTTCTGAGCTCCATGGCATCAGCGCCGCCTGTGATGGCAGCTTTCAGTATATCCTTTGCGGAGAAGGCTGCGGCGTCGTTGTACTTTATCTTTTGCAGCACTGCGGCAAGGTACATCTCTCTGAACATATCAAGGGCATTGTTGGATGCGGGGCCGTCGGTGCCTACCGCCAGCTTTACACCCTTTTCCTTCAGCCTTTTCAGGTCGGCTATGCCGCTGGCGCATTTCAGATTGCTGCCCGGACAGGTGACTGCTGTGAGCCCTCTCCGTGCGAAGATATCCATGTCCTCTTCCGTGAAGTGGACACAGTGATAGCCGCCGCCCCCGAAGTCCCACAGCCCCAGCTCTTCAAAGAGCGCCGCAGGCGTTTTGCCGTAACGGTCCATACAATCCTTTACCTCCTTCCCGGTCTCGCTGATGTGAGTCCATAGGGGGGCTTTGTATTTGTGTACCAGAGCACTTACGTTTTCAAGATCCTCACGGGTGTTGGTGTATTCGGCGTGGATGCCCATTTTAAGGGATATAAGGGGATGATAGGAATTGTACCTGTTGTAGACCTCCTCCATAACGCCGAGGTCATGCCAGTAGGCGTAGTAGGATGTGCAGAATACTGCCCTGAAACCCATGGAGATGTAGCTGTCCGCACACAGGAAGGGGTACATATCGAAGCAGGATGTGATGCCGGAGGAAAGGTATTCAAGGACGGATATCTTTGTGTAGAGCTCTGCGCCCTCCTGTGACAGCTTTGCCTCGGCGGGGAAGATCACCTCATTGAGCCACCTGTCAAGTGGCAGATCCTCCGCAAGTCCCCGCAGAAAGGTCATGGGGGAATGGGCATGGGCGTTGTTGAAGCCGGGTATGATAAGGTTTCCCGCCGCATTCACCGTGCGCTCGTACTCTCCGTCGGGGATGTCACCCACTGCGGTTATCCTGTCACCGTCAACGGCTATATCGCCGTACTTCAGGGACATATCACCGGTGTCAAGGTATGCACCGTTTATTATCCTTATCATGAGCCTTGTGCCTCCTTTTACTACACATTCACACAGTATCTGGATACATCTATCTTGTTGCTGACCAGAGCCTTTATCCTGGTGCCGCCCTCCTCATACTCAGTATCCATGACCTTTCCGCCGGTGGCGATTATCTGGTTTATGATACTGCCGTCGGTGTAGGGGATGAGCAGATCCATAAGGGAGTAGTCTGAGGGCAGGTTGCGGGCTATGCAGGAGAGCATGGCTCCAAAGCCCTCTCCGGTTTTGGCGCATATCTTTACGGTGTCCTCCGTGTCGGGGATGTTCCATGCACCCGGCAGCTTGTCGCATTTATTGAATATCCTCACCATGGGGATGCCGTCACAGCCCAGTTCATGGAGGAGCTGCACGGTGACGGCAGTTTCTTCCTCTGCGGTCTGTGAGGATATATCCACCACATTCAGGATGATATCCGCATTTGCAGCCTCTTCAAGGGTGGAGCGGAAAGCCTCCACCAGATCATGGGGGAGCCGCCTTATAAGACCGACGGTGTCCGAAAGGAGAACGTTCCTTCCGTCGGGCAGCTCAATGGAGCGTGATGTCACGTCCAGTGTGGCAAAGAGCTTGTCCTCCGACAATACCCCCGCATCTGTAAGGGCATTGAGCAGGGTGGATTTTCCCGCATTGGTGTAACCTACGATGGCAGCCGTGAGCACATTGTCCTTTTTTCGCCGTCCCCTTATCAGTTCTCTGTGGCGGCGTATGTCCCGAAGCTGCTCGGACAGCTCGGATATCCTTTGCCTGATGTGGCGCCTGTCGGTCTCGAGCTTTGTTTCTCCGGGACCCCTGGTACCTATGCCGCCGCCAAGACGGGAGAGGGCAATGCCCTTTCCTGCCAGATGAGCCAGCCTGTACTTCTGCTGTGCCAGCTCGACCTGTATGCGCCCCTCTGCCGAAAGAGCACGGGCTGCAAAAATATCAAGTATGAGAGTGGTCCTGTCTATCACCCTTATGTCTGTGATCTCTTCGATGTTTCGGGTCTGGTTGGCAGTGAGCTCCGTGTCGAACACGAGCAGCTCCGCAGAGAGCATTTCCGCCTCGGCTTTCAGCTGTTCAAGACGGCCGCTGCCGATATAGGTGGCGGTGTCCGGTGAGGGGCGCTTTTGTATGACCTTTCCCACACAAAGGGCTCCGGCGGTCTTTAAAAGCTCCTCCAGTTCGTCGACCGAGACCTCCGCATCATAGTCTCCCGTGTCCACTGCCACAAGGATCGCCCGTGTAATGATCTTTTCTTCTTCCATAGTTTATTTGTAGCTGTTTTTCTTGTTGACCATCTTTACGATAATGATTATCAGCAGGGCAATTATCACGGCAAGGGCAATGCCTGCGCCTATAAGGATGGTAGTGAATGAGGGGCTGCTGCTCTTGGACTCGTAGGCATTTCCCATGGAGATCTCGGCACGGGTGGTGACTATGCGCACCCTGCTCGTTATCTCCTCGTCAAGATTGCCCCTGTTGATGTTGGTTATCTTCATGGATGTGAGCTTGACGGTGCCGCTGTCAACGCCGGAGAGCCTGTCGCCTATGCAGATACAGTATACGGAATAGAAATTGTCCGTTCCGTATGCCTTCACGATATCCTCATAGGAGAATTTTGCGTGGCTACCGTCATATTCATAGGGGGCTACCTTGTTCCATGTGCCGGCTACGCCGTCTGCCAGCTTTCCGTCTACTTCCCATGTCTGCCAGATGAGCTCGGCGGGGAAGGTCTGCATATTCTCCTTGTCGCCTGTGTATTCATACTCTATGAGCACTTCGGATTCCGGTGTCATCCAGACGGGGTTGAAGTTGTTCTCATAGCTGGTGTTCTCATCCTCCGTAAGAGCTGTGTAGTGGACATAGGTCTGCTTCCAGTTGCTCGTGGCTTCGGCAGAGGAGACATCAAACACATAGTCCTCCGCATCGACACTTACGGATAAGATCATGGCAGCTGTAATAGAGAGTACAGCTGCCGCCGCTTTCTTTATTATTTTTTTGATATCCATCTTAGTCTCCGTTGTCATGTATCGTTTTTTCGGGATACCGATCTCTGACCGATGTACAGACAAGAAGCAAGCCGCAATTGCTTGAAATGGATCTGAGGCTTGGAGATCGTCTATACACCGAGGAAGGATCAGTATGAGTCCCTGCCTGCGCACTGTGCTGCGCCGATCCCTTTCGGGCAGGCAGGGCTCCCGGGCAAAGGAGGGGGCACAGCCTCAGAAAGGCAGCTCCTCCTTTTCGTTGATGCGGATATACCCGCTCTTTTCCTTGATGCCCAGTGCGATCTGGATCACCATAAGGATAAAGCTGGCGGTGGTGAGAGTGAAAGTAGCGCACAAAAGAATGGCTCTTGCAATGTTAAGACCCTTGTTGCTGCTCATGATAATACCTCCTGTTATTTGTCTTCAAGTTTTTTCAGAGAACGCATTTCTTCTCTGTCGGTGGTGTTTTTGGCTTCTCTGATGAGCTTTACATCCTTTTTGTCAAAGATCTGCGCAGGCTCGTCGGAGCGCTCGGGGTGTACCCTTATCTTTCCGGTGATAAGGTTTGCTTCCTCCACATATCCTTTAAACTGCGGAGTGCTCACATATGCGCCGGGTTTCGGGGTGTTCCTGTATTCCACCTCATAGAAATCCTGCTCGTACTTCAGGCAGCACATCAGCCTGCCGCAGGTGCCGGAGATCTTGGTGGGGTTGAGGGAGAGCCCCTGCTCCTTTGCCATTTTTATGGAAACGGGCTGGAACTCCGTAAGGAAAGTGCGGCAGCAGAACGGTCTCCCGCAGACACCGATGCCTCCGAGCATCTTCGCCTCGTCACGGACACCTATCTGCCTCAGCTCTATCCTTGTTCTGAAAACAGAGGCCAGATCCTTTACCAGCTCTCTGAAATCCACTCTGCTGTCAGCGGTGAAGTAGAATATCAGCTTGTTGTTGTCAAAGGAACACTCCACATCCACCAGCTTCATTTCAAGACCGTGCTCTGCAATCTTCTGCTCGCAGATCTTTGCTGCGGACTTCTGCTTTTCACGGTTGATCTCTATCTGTTTGAGATCCTTTGGTGTGGCTTTTCTGATGATGGCTCGCAGGGGAGAAACGGTCTCCTTTTCATCCACCGTTTTCGAGCCCATAACAGCCTCACCGCATTCTATCCCTCTTGCCGTTTCAACGATCACCATTTCTCCGTCGGTTATCTCAAGGTCCCCCGGAGAAAAGTAATATATCTTACCGTTGGGTCTGAATCTGACCCCTGTTATCTTGACCATTTCTAAAACCTCAATGAGCGTACTATCCTCGATGCGAGCAGCCCGGCAGCCGCAGGCGTGTTGCAGTTCTGTGCGCAGCTGTCAGCAGCGGCGGTGCAGGCATCGTATATATTTACAAGTCCTCGTACATCAAAGGCGGAGAGCTTTTTTGCTCCTTCCTCGTCACAGCCCAGAAGCTCGGTCCTTCCCAGAGAAAGGGAGACCGCATCCCTGATGACGGTGCCGAACATATCCACACATTCCTCAAAAGCTGTCCTGTCGGAAGTTACGGAGTTCAGCAGGGCGGATACGGTGTATTCGTCCCCCTGTGCGGCATAGGCGGAGATCCTTCTCACCAGCTCCACACGCTCCATAAGCTCCTCGCTTCCCTCCAGATACTCCACACAGCTGCCTATGTTGCCGCCAAGCGCCTTTGATACACGTTCAAGCTCCGTTCCGTCCCTGTCGGGGAAGCGTTCCCTCAGGGCAGCCATACACTCCTCGTGGCCGGCCGGGTTTATGTTCAGTACCATTGACCTTGAAACAAGAGTGCCGAGGAATGAAGCGGCCTTGATACCCGTGAATATGAAGTAGACCGGATCCGGCGGATCCTCCACGGCCTTCAGCAGGGCGTTCTGAGCCGCATCCGACCAGCCGTCGCAGTCTGTGAAAAGGTAGACCTTTCTTTCACAGTCGTTGGGAGAGATGATGGAATCGGATACCACAGTCCGCACATCCTCCACGCTGTAAGTCTTTTTTGCCTTTTCCACTATCCTGAGATCCGGGTGGCTGTCGGAAACTATTCGCCTGCATTCTCTGCATTCTCCGCAGGCAGTGCCCTTTTCGCACAAAAGGGACATGGTGATGTACAGGGCTGCGGTCTTCTTTCCGGTGCCCTTCTCCCCGGTGATGATGAAGGAATGGACAAATCGCCCGCTTTGCCGCATGGCATCAACGGCGTGAAGGAGTGGAGCCTTTCCGTAAAGTGTCAGCTTTCCCATACTATTTTACCACATTCGCATACAAAATTCCATAGTTTCTGCAAAAAATCATATCCTTTTCATCAAAGACCTCTCCGCCGGTCACAAAAGCCACTCCGGGCGGGCAGACGGTAACGGCTCTCGAGCATATGCGCCCGGGTGCCTTTTCTATCGGCACGGTCTCGGATGGGGCAAAGAATGCCTCTCTCAGAGACATCGCTCTCCTGCGGCGGGTGATCTCCCCCGTGAAAAGAGGATCAAAAGGCTCCTTGACAGGGATCTCCATTAGGATATCCCTGATCTTTTCTATGCTTTCGGTGTCCAGTCCCGTTATCATCAGCACGGTGTAAATGCTGTCGGAGTATTCGCACTCTATGCCCCTTTTGCGGAGCAGCTCCCCCAGCTCATTTCCTGTGTATCCCGCAGAGGGGGCGAAAATACTTATCTTTCCCGGTTCGTCTCCCGCAAGCCTGTACTTCCGTCGGAGAATGCCCTTTGCACTTTCGGAGGCTCTGTGCATCTCCGAAAAATATGCCTCGGTCACACTTTTATCCGTGTATGCGAACTCGTCAAGTGAGCGGAGTATGAGGTATGAGGGGCTTGAGCTGCCGAAAACGCTCATCATCTGCTTGACACAGCCTTCATAGGGCTCTTTTGCATTCTCCCCTATGTGGAGATATGCCCCTCCCGTCAGCACGGGGAGAGTCTTGTGGGCGGAATCACAGCAGATGTCCGCACCGTGGAAGAGGGGGTGGAGGGGAATACCGCATTTGCCGATAAAGCGGAGATAGGCTCCATGGGCATTGTCTGCCGCAAGAAGCGCACCGTAACGGTGTACCGTTTTGGATATATCGTCCAGCGGCAGGATATTTCCGGGGTAATCGGGAGTTGTCAGGTATACAAAGTGGGGGCGGTGCTCCTTCAAAGTCCTTTCAAGCTCCTTTGTGTCTATATCCGCAGAAAGAAAGCCTTTGCTTCCGGAGGGCAGCCACACCACATCAAGATCCAGAAGTGCGGCGGCGTTCAGAAAGGCTCTGTGACAATTCCTTGCGGCAAGCACCCTTTTCCCCTTTATCCTTGAAAGGTACATGAGCATTGCCTGTATGCAGAGAGTGGAGCCGCCGCAGGAGTAAAAGCTTCTGTAAGAGCCGAAAAGGGCTGCTGTCCTTCTCTCGCTTTCCGCTATTATTCCCTCTGCCTCATACAGACTGTCAGCACCCTTTATCTCCGAGATGTCATAAGGATCGGCTTTTCCCTTGTGTCCCGGCATATGCGCCCGCAGTATGCCGCTTTCTGCGTATTTTTCGAGAAATCTGCTTATGGGAGCCATCACATTTTCTCCCTTATAAGGCGCTGTACTCCTGCTGAAGGCATGGAGCGCACCACCTGACCGCTCATCCTTTCGGCAGCGGTGTATATATGCACATCACAGGAGCGGTTGAACCGCTGGAAGAGGTTCTGGGAGATGCGTATCTGTGCCAGTCTCTCAAAGGGGACGGAAATGGTGTGGAACATATAGAAGCTGCTGTATTTGGCGCAGACACACCTTTTGCGTATGTCAAATCCGTTGGTCATAAAGGATACAGCCTTCACCAGCAAAAGCCAGACAGAGGGTATCTCCAGTATGACCATGAAAAAGAGGATGAGGTCGTACCATTCGGGGAACACAACTGCCACGCACAGCCCCGCCAAAGGTATCAGCATCACCATAAAGGCAGGTATGCAGATCATTCTCCAGCAGTAGAGGGAACGGGTTGATATATGATCCCGTCCGTGGGCAAATTCCGGCAGGATCCTTTCAAGGACGAAGTAGGGGTCTCTTATACCCGGTCTGTACCCCTTTTTCGTTCTCTTTCTGTCGGCTCTGCGGGGGGTCATGCAGATGGGTATGAATACGGGTATCTCGTTTTTCTGCTTTCCGTAGCCCGTGCAGCTTATGTGGACGGAGGTAAGTCCCAGCAGCTTCATCAGCAGGTTCTGTCTCATGTCCACCATATTTATCTTCTTTGCGTTTATGATGCAGACTCTTTTGGTCACAAGCCCGGAGCTTATCCTGATACAGTTGCCTCTGCGCTCGCAGCGGAAATGCCCCAGTCTCATTATATTCCCCGCAAAGGATATGAGAAAACCTATCCCTATTATGACGGAGATCTTAACTCCTACCGGGGAAATACCCCTGATGAGGGTGCCCAGCAGTGTGCTGAGTGCATCCGAAAGACCGTCTGCCAGTTCAAAAAGCATAGACTCCAGTTTCTCTCCGATAATGGCTGCTGAGCCTGAAATGCCCGTTATCACCAGCAGGGTGCCGGATACAGCATTGGAAAAGAAGAAGGAAAAAGCCGCCATAACGCCCAGCCTTACACGGTAGGCAATGCTTATCTTCCTGTTTTTGCTGCTGAGATCCCTGTCCAGTATGTCAAGCATTGCCGCACACTCTTTTTCTTCCATGACCACTACCACATCGGATCTTCTCCGTGTAAGGCAGGGGGCGTCCGTGTCCATCCTCAGCTTTACAAGTCCCAGAAACTTATACAGCGGGCTTACTGAGGCTGAGACTGCGCAGATGTTCCTGTATGGAAGGTCTGTGGAGCGTGAGGGGATAAGGCCTGTTTCTATCCTGATGTGGGTCTCCTCCGTTTTGTACTTGAAGAGGAACCACTTTCCCACGGCAAAAAGCACCATTGCAGCCACTATGAACAGATCCCAGCCTGCCCCTTTTGCCCACCTTTGGAGAGACTCCATGCTGAGCCTTATGGTGGCAAGGCCTCTTATGAGGGGGAAAAGCAGCATCCAGAAGTACCTTGATGTATAGCCTATTATAGCTATGGGGTGCTGTCTTTTCATTTGGCACCTGCTTTGTCATCAAAGGAAAGCTGCACCGCAGGGGACGGAAAGAAATCTATCTGCATGGGGTCGGGCTCCGCAGGCTTTTCCGCCGCTTCGGCCGGAGTTGGCACCATGTCAGTCAGCTCCTCGAAAAATGCCAGCTGCTCCATTTCCTTTCTTATCACATCCGCCAGATCCGGGAATATCTCCTGACCGTCCTCCGCCACTGCATAGCTTTCCACGGGCTTTTCCGGGAGTGGGGCGGGATCCTTTTCCTTTCTTGCGGGCTTTTCGGCAAACTCGTCTATGAACGCCATTATGCTCCTGCAGTCCTCATCGGAGAGGAAAAACATGATTATGTTGCCGCCCAGAGCCGAAAGACGGATGAAGTTGAAGCAGGTGTATTTTGAAAAGGGCATGGAGACATGGGAGGCATGCTGTATGGCTCCTATGCGCATTATGCGGAATGTCCTCGAAAATATCCCGGAATAGGATACTATCCTGTTTTCATAGATGACATACTTGAAGGACTTGTACCACATGGGCAGTATGAGCACGATAAAAACAAGGTACATGACTCCCAGCGCTATCATTATGCCTGCTATGACCTTTTCCGGCAGGGAGCGGACCCTTGTCATGTCCGGAAGATACTGGGGATATTTGTCGATAACATAGAGCCGCAGAAGGTTCAGCAGCACTATCAGAATAATGGTGAGTATGAAGCCGGTCAGGGATATAAAGATCTTCCCTCTCTTATCCGATTGATAAGTACGCATTCCCTCACCTCCGCTGCTCTGATAGCTTTTTTATCCTGTGTGCTGTTCCCTGTCCTCCGGAAAGGCTCTTTCCGTGGAAAGAAAGGTATTTGAATAACGGCTGTCCCCTGTCACCTCTCTGACCGCATCAATGAACGGGGGCATCTCTATGGGAGTATCCTCCGACGGCAGCTCGGCCTCTATGGTGGCAAAGCTCTCCGAAAAAGGGTAGACATCCGCCTCAAATATGAGCCCGCCGTGGTTTATGATATAGCGGCTCTTTTCCACCGGCAAAAGGGCGGGGTCTGCATCCCGCAAAAGCATGTCATACTCCTCTTTCCCTATCTCCCTTTCCTTTTCCTTTCGCACCTTTGGAGATACGAACACCTTTTCGGTGTAATAGTATCTGATGCTCTCTTCACTGCCCGAAAGGACTATCATCCTGACACGGCGCTGGACCTCTTCTCCGTTTTCGTTCACCCTGCCGGTAAGATAGGTCTGGGTGATGTCCTTCCGTGCTGCGGCATTCTCAAAAAGGGCGGTGTTCTGCCTTATGAGGAACTTTCTTTCTATCTCAAGACCTTTCATTCGCAGCATCGCCTCCGAAATACACACATTTATAGTCTATTTTACCACTTTTTGAGTGAGTTGTCAAGCAAAAGTGAAACAGTAAAACGGCAGCCCGACGGACTGCCGCATACTTTAATCTGCAAAATAATCGAAAGATGGCATGGGTAGCAGCTTGTGGAGGTTGTTCCTGTGGAGCCTGTCTATCCTCTCTTTAAGCTGCGGGTCTCCTGAAAGGTCGTCCTCTCCTCTGATATACCTGTCAAGGGCAGCGTAGGTAAAGCCCAGATTGTCCTCATCCGTCTTTCCGCTGAGACCGTCGATCGGTACCTTGTGGGTGAGCTCACGGGGCAGCCCCAGCTCATCACCTATGGCGATCACCTCTGTCACCGTAAAGTGGGAAAGAGGGGAAAAATCGCCTGCCGCATCGCCGAATTTAGTGGAGTAGCCCACATGATCCTCGGAAAGGTTGCAGGTGTTCACCACTCTGCCGTTCTCGCAGGCTGCAACTGCGTACAGGGTCGCCATGCGTATGCGGGCGGGGGTGTTGACCTTTGCCTGCGCCGAAAGCTCGGTCTGGGAGGATATCTCTGTGAGCAGGGTCTTCACCGTCTGCCCCACGTTCACTCTGTAAGACTTTATGCCCAGGGTCCTGACCAGAAGCTCGGAAAACTCTATGTCGGACTGTACGCCCTGGGGCATGAGCACTCCTATGACCCTGTCCTTTCCCAGCGCCTTTACGCAGACTGCGGCTGCCACGGAGCTGTCCTTTCCTCCGGAAATGCCTATGACTGCCTTCGTCTCGGGAGAAGCATTCTCCTCAAAATAATTCCTTACCCATGCTGTCACAGCATCTGCTGCGGCTTTTGGGTCAAAAGTGTAAGCCATTTGTGTCCTCTTTTCTATCCTTATCCTTCAGCGCATCAGCGTGCCCTCAGCTTTGCGGAAAGCTCGTTTGCGTGCCTGAGAGCATTGGGGCAGTCGGTCACCATGGGACCTGCGGTATCCACCGCCTGCGCCGCCATGTCGTACATACCGTTCAGGTAATAAAGCTCTGCCGAGCTGAGGAGCTCACAGGCATATATCGCTCTCTGCAGCGGAGAGCTGAAACCGTGGGGGCCTTCATTACCCGTCTTCTGTGCAAGATCCTTCCTGTAGGAGGATCGGAGGTCGTGGAGCTCCAGAGCCTTTTTATAGTCGCCGCTTGCCTTGTACACAACGGACATTATGCTCACGCAGCCTGAACAGAGTATATAGTTTTTCCGGGAGCATTCCTCTATAAAGGGCTCTGCATCATTGTAGGCTCTCAGAACGCTGTCGTAGTCGCCTACATCCTCGTAGATGCCCGTTATCTCACCGTAAAAGGTCAAGCCCACGGAGGGGTGATCTCTGAAAACAGACCTGTCCACCGAATTCAGAAGCGCAATGGAGTTTTGCATCTCATCCCTGAAATGGTACACATCGGAGAGCAGGCATATGAGCTGTATCTTCTCAACGGGAGTGGCGGCAGCGCCTATCTTTGTGTACAGGACATTTACGGCATTGTCGCTGGTGAAGTCTTTTTTCAGATAGGTCATGACTTCGTTCACATTCTTTGAGGCGTTGTTTTCGGGGATAATATCTTTTCGCACCGCTGCGATGAATATAAGCGGGAAGACCGCTATTATCAGAAGATCTGCGATCAGAGGCAGGTCAATGAAGATCTCCAGCACAAGATCCAGAATGATGGAGCCTATGCTTACTATCCCCACTGCTCTCAACAGGGCGCTCTGCTTTTTGTAGAGCCTGTCAAGCTGATCTCTTGATATATCTATCATGGCTGTTCACCTGTTCCGGAAAGCTTTGTGTACCTGCGGGTCACATCGTACAACGGCAAGCCGTTTTCCCCGTCGGCAGCACCTGTTTCGGCAAGCTCGAACTCCACCCTGAAGGTACCGCACTTTTCGCAGACAGCTTCTGCCGCAAACATAGTGTCCGATACTCTTTCTATGACGGATCTTCTCATCCTGCTGCGGCAGTCGGGGCATTTGCACATGCAAACTCTGCGCACCTGCGGCAGATCCTCCGGGCTTTCAAGCTCTATGCCGGGATAGGTGCGGCAGTACCGCTCCAGTCTTTTCTGTTCCCTTTCCTCTTCTATCTCACGGAGGATGTCTTCGTACTGAGGGAGAAGAGAGTATATGTCCATCTCCCGTGCCACCCTGTAGGTGTAAATGGCATCGTTCAGGGCATCATGGGCTTTGAGCTCCGCCTCCAGACCGTAATGCTCCAGTGCGGCGGTGACACTGTACTGTTCGGGCTTCGGCAGCACCCGCCTTGAAAAGAACACCTGAAGATCGCAGAACTCCGGCAGTTCGTTCTTCATGCGGTGTACAGCCAGATTCTGCTTTACTATCTTTTCATCCTCGGTGCCCCAGGTGAATATGAGCGGATCGTCCCCGCAAAAGCTCAGGAGCCTTTTGTAGACCTCCGGAAAAGGAAGGCCGTAGGTGATATCCGCCCCGGAGAGCCCTGTGACCCTTCCCACGGCGTAGTTTATCTTCTTGTAGAATCTCGGCCTTACATACAGGTTCAGCTTATCCTTGATATTGTACTCCCTGTCTGCCTTCACAGCCCCCACTCTTATGATCTCCCCCATCAGGGGGACAGGGTCGGTGACCATGTTTTTCTTGCCCAGAGGCTGGTTCCATTCAAGGTCAAGGATGATGATATCAGAGTCCGTTCTCATACTGGTTCAGCTTGTTTATGCCGAATTTGAGTATATCCTGCCTTGTGACGATGCCGGAGAACATCCCTCTGCTGTCTATCACGGGCACGAAGTTCTGGGACACTATCCTCTTGAAGAGTATGTCGAAATCCGCATCTATGGACACGGGCTCGAAACGGGTCACGGAGGCAAGGCTGGAAACGGTCATTCCGTCCTTTTTCAGAGCATCCACGTTGCCGTCATCCAGTATGCAGAAGAGAAAATCCCTTTCGCTCACCACACCCAGATAGTAGCCGTCCCTGTTGATGACCGGCACGGCGGAAAAACCCGATTCTATCAGCTCCACAAGCCCGTCAGCGGCGCTCTTGTCGCCGTAGAGGTAGGTTATCAGAGCCTTTGGCTTTAGCAGCATTGCTGTATTCATAAGAAGTTCCTCTCTCCCATGGATCCTCAGATCCGGTTGTAGTTGGAAATTTTTTCAAAACCGTTCCTCAGTACATCTATGTACCTGAAGGCATTTCCCGTGCCCCTTGCCACACAGCGGATAGGGTCATCTGCCGGGTAGACCCTTACACCCAGCTCCTTTGTCATGAGCTCTCCCAGACCCGCTATGAGAGCACCGCCTCCTGTAAGGACTATCCCGTCGTCGTAGATGTCTCCCGAAAGCTCCGGCGGGCACTGCTCCAGTACTCCGCGCACGGTCTCTATGAGCTTTGCCAGATCGTCCTTTACGGCTTTGTACATATCAAAGTCCGTAAGCTCGGCTTCTCCCGGCATACCCGTCACAAGGTTTTTCCCCCTGACTGTGAATTTCTTGGAGCCGTCCGGAGAGCCTACCTGCGCCAGCGCAATCTTGGCGTTTTCGGCTGTCCTTTCGCCTATCTCTATGCGGAAGCGGTTCCTGACATATTTTATCATGTCACGGTCAAAGAGGTTGCCCCCCAGCTTCACCGAGTTTTTCACCACTATGCCGTTCATGGACATGACCGCTATATCCGTGGTGCCGCCGCCTATGTCCACCACCATGCGGCCTCTGGGCAGGGAAAGATCCGCCCCCGTTCCCAGCAGTGCCGCCACAGGCTCCTCTATGAGGTAGACTTTTCTGGCGCCTGTCTTGCGGGCTGCATCCACCACCGCACGGCACTCCACATCCGTTGCAAGGGAGGGCACGCAGATGATGATATTCGGCATGAATATCTGTTTTCCCGTCACCCTGTCTATACATTCCTTTATCATGGTGTCCGCCATGTCGTAGTCGGATATGACACCGTCGCAAAGGGGGCGGATGACAGCTATGTATTCAGGGGTCTTGCCTATCATCTTGTAGGCATCCATGCCCACGGCGATTATCTCCTCGGTGCGCTTGTTGAAAGCTACCACGGAGGGCTCGTAAAATACCACACCCTTGGCACCTGAGGTTATCATTATGTTGGCTGTGCCAAGGTCTATTCCAATGTTCATTTATTGTCCTTCTCATTTAGTCACAATCTTCCTTCTACCATTTTATCAAAATATTGTGGGATTTTCAATTGATTTTGCTCAATTTGTTGATTTTCTATACATCACACAAAAAATCCCCGGCTGTTTTGTAAAAAACATTAGACTGAGCCTTTCTCCTTTCCGATAGTGTAAAAGCACAAAAATCCCCGGATTTATTAAAGAAAGATTAGAGTACAATTAGAATTTTCATCTTTCTATTGCAATGTGTGAGATTTTATGTTAATATGATGATACTGAAAACAGCTCATGAAAATATACAGGGGGAATGAATTATGTGGTCCATCTCCGAGCTTAAACAGAATGCAAAGAGCCTTCTGAAGGGCTATTACTGGAAAGGTGTCATCGTGTGCCTTATATTCGGCCTTATCACAGGCTCCATAGGACTCAGGAGCACCGTCACCAACAAGAAGAGCATCGAGGATCTCCAGTCTCAGCTTGAAGAGATACTTGAGGATAATTCCAAAAAGTATGAAAGCGACTATGACTTTGATTTCGATTTCGAGACGACCGCTCTTGAAACGCCTGCCATAGGTGCTGCGGCTCAGGCAGAAAACGTTGTGAACGCAGAAAAGCTGGCAGTTCCTGCCGACGCAGACTACGATCTTGATGCCGTAATGGGTGTTTTCTTCGGTGTCATGGTAGTGGTCATGGTGATCGCCGTTGCCATAGGCTCTCTGTGGGCGATATTCGTTATTAACCCTCTTACTGTGGGGCGCATACGCTTCTTCCAGGAGTCACGCTACAAGGAGACCGGCATCACGGAGCTCTTTTCGCCCTTTACAGGCGGCAGATACGGCAACACCACAAAGGTGATGTTCTTTTACTACATCCAGATACTTGGCTGGTCGCTTCTCTTTGTTATCCCCGGCATCATCAAGACCTACGAATACTTCCTGGTGCCTTACCTGGTAGCGGAGAACCCCGACATAGACAGAAAGCGTGCCTTCGAGATAAGCAGGCAGTGCATGGAAGGCGAAAAGATGAACTGCTTCGTCCTCGGTCTTTCCTTCATAGGCTGGGCTATACTTGCGGCTCTCGTTCCCTTCGGCGCAGGCTCCGCTCTTCTCGGACCCTATCAGACAGCTACCTTCGTTGAGTTCTTCGAGGTCATGAAGTCCAAGGCTCTCTCACAAAACATCGCTTTCCCCGGAGAGATCATCACCGAGGAGATGAGATACAGCCAGCCTCAGAATTTCGGCGCACAGGGCGGCTACAATACCTACGGCGGCACTCAGTCTTATAACAGCGCCCAGAACTTCGGCGGCTACAGCAACAATACTTCCGCTTCTCAGCCTTTTACCGGCTACAGCTCCACAGGCGGCTACACTCCCACTTCCGCACAGCAGAACAATCCTCTCGGCGGCTACACTCCCGCACAGAGCGGCTATACACCCACACAGGGCGGCTATACGGGCACGACACCCGGCGGCTACACAGGCACCGGAGCTCCCGTGAACAACGGTACGGGAATGGTGAGCGGCACAGGTTATCCTTCGGGAGTGATGGACGGTATCGACACTACCGGCGTCGGCTCTGTCGCTGACAACAACGCTCCTCAGGGCGGCGGCATGGACAGCGTTTCCCATGAGGGTCCCTACACATCCGGCTCCTTCAACGATCCGGTCATAGGCGAGAGGAACTTCCTCCCCGATGATACGCAGGAGAATGAATGATGCCTGCTTTCTACGAGAAGCACTGTGAAAGATACAGGGCATACTACCCTGTGATAAAAGAACACTTCACTTCGAGCGCAGCCCAAAAGGCTGCGCTCAGGGTCGTATCGGGCCCCCTTGCGTGGGGGATGTACGGCGCATACGCTCTGCTCCTGGTGCTGCAGGGCATAGAGGGGTATCACCTCTTTGACGGGGATCTCAGGCCTGAGACCTCGGTCCCGCTGCTGCTGGATAAGCTGTATTTCTGTGTTCTGCTGCCCTTTCTCATCTTTGCGGTCACCACGGTCGTCAGAAACATGATAAACGCTCCCAGACCCTACGAAAAGTACGACATCACCCCGCTTTTCCCGAAATCCACCAAAGGGCGTTCCTGTCCTTCAAGACACACAGCCTGTGCTTTTGCAGTGGCATTCGCATGGTTCCCCGCAAGCTTTGCCGTATGTGCTTTCCTGTGCGCAGCAGCGGTGCTCATAGGGATATCGAGACCGCTCTGCGGTGTACATTTTCCGCTGGATGCCGTATTCGGCTTTCTTGTGGCTCTTGCGGTGCAGCTTGTGGGTGTGGGTCTCTATGTCTTCATATGATTATTCAATAATTTGTCATTGACACAGGTGGAAAATAAGTATATAATGAAATGAGGGGAGAGCATTCTCCCCTTGAATGTTTCCTGCCTCACAGCAGGCGGGGAACAGGGCTCGCAGTCATTTTTTCATATACATGGAAGTGGACTATGGATGAGAATACTGTATACGGTGACTATCTCGATGTACTGAGATACATAAAGGATGACCTTGAAAAGAGGATAAACGCCTATTCCGCAGAATATGCCCGCACCACGGGAGAAAAGCTCTTCGAGCACTTCACCGCAAGGGTGAAGTCGGAGGAGAGCATGAGGGAAAAGCTGGAAAGGAAAGGTCTGGAGCTTACGCCCCGCTCGGCTCTGAGAGAGGTGCGGGACAGCATAGGCATAAGGATCATATGTTCCTTCGTGGATGATGTGTACACCAACGCAGAGAAGATAAAGGCATTTGACAATATCAGGGTGGTGGAGGAAAAGGACTATATCCGCCACGCAAAGCCCAACGGATACAGGAGCTACCACCTTATATGCGAGGTGGAAGCGCCTTTTCCCGACATAGACGGCAGGGATCCCGGAAGGTACTTCTGCGAGATACAGCTTCGCACCATCGCTATGGATTCCTGGGCGAGCCTTGAACATGAGATGAAGTACAAGAAAAGCGTGAAGGATCAGGAGCTGGTGGTAGCGGAGCTCAAGCGTGTGGCTGATGAGCTTGCCTCCTGCGACCTTTCCATGCAGACCATAAAAAATATAATCAGAGAGAGCGAATGAAGGGAGCAGCATGATGCACAGGCTGAAAGTATTTATATCGAACAGACAGAAGACCCCCGTGGACGAGGAGATGCGGCAGTGCGTGAGGAGCTGCCTTGCGCAGGTGCTTACCGACGAGGGGTTCCCCTTTGATGCGGAGGTGAACGTCACCTTTGTGGATGATAAGGAGATACACCGTCTCAACCTTGTCAACCGCAGTGTGGACAGGCCTACGGATGTGCTGAGCTTCCCCCTTGCGGAGGACGGCGAATACGACACCGACCCCGAAACGGATCTTGTGATGCTGGGGGATGTGGTGATCTCCATGGAGACGGCTGTGCGGCAGGCGAAGGAATACGGTCATTCTCTTACAAGGGAGATAGCTTTCCTTACCGTCCATTCCTGCCTCCATCTTCTGGGATACGACCACATGAACGAGGATGATGAGAAGGATATGTTCTCCCGGCAGGAAAAGGCTCTTGATGCGCTGGGCATCACACGGGAGACGGAAATGGAGAAAATGCTCTCCGGAAAGCTCTACGACCCCTCCGACCCGGAACTTGCGGAATTAAGGGCACAGGCTTTCGAGATGTGCAGGAAGATAAACTCTTCAAGCCTTGAAAAGGCGGACAGGCTGCTGAGAAAGTTCATAGGCAGCATGGGAAAGGACTGCACCGTGCTCCCGCCGTTCAGAGCGGATTACGGCAGGTTCATCACTATGGGCGACAGGGTGTTTGTCAACTACAATCTGACCGCCATAGACTGTGCTGCCATCGACATAGGAGACGATGTGCTCATAGACCCCAATGTCTCCATACTCCCGCCTGTACACCCCATGAAGTACAGGGAAAGGAATATGCGTTACCGTGAGGACGGCAGTATCTACGACCTTGAATACGCAAAGCCTGTCACCATAGAGAAAAACTGCTGGATAGCGGCTGATGTGAAGATATGCGGCGGCGTCACCATAGGCGAAGGCTCCGTAATAGGAGCGGGCTCAGTGGTCACCCGTGATATACCTCCCGATTCCTTTGCGGCGGGAAATCCCTGCCGTGTCATAAGAAATATAGATAACGGAGATACAGATGAGTAAGTTCAGAGTACAGCATATGCCTGTGGACTGGCACAGCATGATAGATGAGGATGAGAAGGGCGAGATAGTCCCCGCTGTGGATGCTCCCTTCAAGGAAAAAGCCACTCTTGTGGGGCGCATGGGCTGGATGATGCTCTCCACGGGAGTCAGTGCCTGGAGAGTCCGTGCCTCCATGAACAAGGTGAGCCGTGCCCTGGGTATAATCTGCAATGCGGACATAGGCCTTACATCTATCACCTACACCTGCTACAATGATGTGGATCACTACACCGCCCACCTCAATCTTCCGGGCGCAGGTCTGAACACCACCAAGATGCACGCTCTCAAGGACTTTGCCGACGGCTTTTCCGAAAGGGCGGAAAAGTACTCCGTGCAGCAGTTCCACAGGATACTCGACCAGCTCCAAAAGGTGACCGCAGGCTACGGGAACATCATCATTGGTCTGGCGGCGGGCTTTGCCTGTGCGGCTTTTACCTACCTGCTGGGGGGCGGTATCGTTGAGATGCTCTGCGCTCTTGCGGGAGCGGGGATAGGACAGTTCGTGCGCCGCAAGATGCTTGAAAGGCATCTTACCCTTGTGGCAAATGTCAGCGTTTCCGTGGCAGTTGCCTGTATACTTTATGTGCTGCTCATCACCCTGTTTGAAAGAACGGTGGGTCACACCACAGCTCATGAGGCGGGTTACATCTGCGCCATGCTCTTTATAATCCCCGGCTTCCCGCTCATCACCGGCGGTATGGACTTTGCGAAGCTGGAGCTGCGCTCCGCTCTTGAAAGGACGAGCTATGCGGTGCTCATCATAGCCACTGCCACGGTGACAGGCTGGATCTGTGCCTACTATGTGCAGTTCAAGCCGGGTGATCTGGTGCATTCGGAATTGCCTGAGTGGCTCCATATCATATTCGTTATAATTGCAAGCTTTGTGGGAGTTTTCGGCTTTTCCCTCATGATGGGCAGCCGTTACCCGATGGCGCTCAGTGCGGCATTCATAGGCATGACAGCCAACACCGCAAGGATACTCATAGTGGAGAACCTGAATGTGCCCGCCCCGGCAGGTGCCTTTATAGGGACTCTTCTGGCGGGTCTCATAGCCTCGTTTTTCAAAGAAAGGATACACTTCCCCAGGATAACCCAGACGGTGCCCGCTGTGGTGATAATGGTGCCGGGGATGTTCATGTACAAGGGCATCTACTACATAGGTCAGGCAGACCTGAGCAATGCGGGGCTGTGGCTGTCAAAGGCGTTTCTTATAGTCTTTGCGCTGCCTGCGGGGCTCATAGTTGCGAGGGTGCTCACGGATGAAAACTTCAGAAAGAACAGCTGATCCTATGGAAAGCTCTGCAAAACGCCCTCTGTGGATAGCCACGGGAGGCACCGTGTCCTGCATACAGGGAGAGAGAGGGCTTGTGCCTGCTGCTTCCCCGGAGCAGATGGAGAGGATAAAAGATGAGCTGTGCCTTGACTGCCGCCTTCTCTGCCTGATGAACACCGACAGCGCCAACAACAGTGTGGAGATCATGGACACACTGGCACAGACGGTGTACGATGAACTGAAAAAGAACACCTGTTCGAGGATAGTCATTACCCACGGCACAGACACTCTTGCCTTTACGGCAGCCTACCTGGATTCGGCTGTGAAAGGGGCAGACATACCCGTTGTAACGGTGGGTTCACAGCTTCCCTACGGCACCCCGGGCAGTGATGCCCCGGAAAACCTGCGCACAGCCTTTAACTGTGAGCTTGGAGCGGGTTTTTATGTGGTATCCTATGACAGGGTATATTCCGCCGGCAGCGCCTACAAGGCAGACAGCAGGGACGAAAGAGCCTTTGAGGGGCTGTATGCGGAAGGCGGCGCACAGGCGGGAGAGCTTGTGCTTTACCGTCCGAAATACCCCCGTGTCGGTGTGCTTTGGCTCACGCCCTTTACCGTTCCCGAGGATGTGAAGGCATTTGAGAGCTATGATGCGGCAGTCATCTGCGCCTACGGTACGGGGACGGTGCCTGAAAGGCTCCTTCCCGCTCTGAGAGAGCTTTCCGCCGGGGTGAGGACGGCAGTGGTCTCCCAGTGCCGCAGGGGCGGTATCAGGAGAGATGTCTACGCCACCTCTCTGCCAAAAGACCTGAATATCCCCGACAGCAGCGGCATCAGCCTTGAAAAGGCTGCGGCTATGCTTGCGCTGTTCGGGAGCCTGTAAGAGAATTATCCTATGAAGAAAGTTTTTATTATATTATCCGCTTTGATACTGTGTTCCTGCGGCAGGAGAGTCGATGAGGAGCTGCCGGGTATTACGGAGACTGCCGCACTGCCTGCAGAGGAGACGGTGGCAACAGCCGCACCCGAAAGCGTGACGGATACTGCCCTGTCCGAGACTTCCCCCGCTTCCGATACCGAGGAGACCACATCCGAGACCACAGAGCAGCTTATACTCACCACTGCGGTCAGCGAAGAGGAGTATGCGGTCACTGAGCGCTTTGAG
>ODAI013391189.1_pt1 | contig 45428 bp, 72 predicted proteins | sample 1539321 | NCBI WGS metagenome assembly ODAI01 (sample SAMN02144231, study PRJEB22623) | gut metagenome | biome: sheep rumen | host: Ovis aries | place: New Zealand
GACTTGATAAATGGTATCTAGCTAGAATTTCAATATGGCAATTTATTATAAATTGTAGAAGCAATATCTACCCGAATCACTAAAGGTTTATTAATAGTTTATTATATCAGGATTAGGTGCCACTCATAGGAGTAGGTAGGACATGCATGCATTTTGATATAATAGAACTATTTGAAATTATTAGGAATATCCAACGTACGGGAGAATCACCCAACTGCATGTGAGTTGCAGTGTCATAATTTCATTTATAATAAACCTAAGTTATAAATGTTTTGGTTGTAGGCTTGGAAGCAGCCATCTATAATGAACTAAAATATATGACTAAAGTACGGAGTAAATATCACCTTGATGGTATGAATTTGGAATCCGGACACAGTATGGGACTATCAAAAGGAGTTTACTAGGAAATAGACATTTGCGTAATAGCGCCCCAAAACATTTTTATTATAAACTAATACCTTAGGACGATCAATAAATTGGAATACTATGTAGTTAGCTAATCTCATAACGATACATAGCAGAAGAGTATTAAACAGAGTATTTTGGGTGAAAAATCGGAATTCCCAATATTAGTTTTATTTATGAGTGTGTGAAGCAGATAGGATGTGCTACTTGAGAAAATCTGAAACGTTTGAAAGTTTCCTGTAAAGGTTTGAAAACTGAGGAGTAAGAGAATGTTATTAAGGCTATGGTGGTTCGAATCCACTCATACTCACATTAGATAAATTTGGGAGTGTAGCTCAAAATGGACAGAGCGGTAGCAAACGAAGGGGCTATTGTCGGTAGAGAATCTGAAATATGGTCTTGTATTTTTGCGGATGAACTGAAAACAGAGTGAAATCTAAGTAAGGAATCGCGTTTAGTGTGTCGGCTTAAACATAATGAGGGTTCGAATCCCTTCACTTCCACAATGTGATGCTCTTGATATTTTATAAGGTATACATTATAAAATTAGCAGGTTTACGGGAATTTCTGTGTCCGTTAGAAAAGGAAATCACTATGAGCATAAAGTTTCGAAAATTTATATCATGGATCCGATATAAACAGAGTAGAAATGCTTGAGTAAACAAGTTGGGTATATAAATCTTAAAACATCCTGCATTATGCTCCTGTGGCCGAATTGTATTAGACGCATCTCTCCTAAAGATGTTTATGCAGGTTAGAGTCCTGTCAGGAGTACGAAGCAAGATTTTTCGCAAGCATAGTCTAATAAATAAGATATATGGCAAAAAATCTTTAAAAAATGGATAAACATTTTCTATTGTCATTTTTTATTTGTATATTTGCAATATAAAAATAAGGGGAATAGAAATTCCAATTTAAGAGTAACTGCTAAGTAACGTATTCCTGGTTAATACGAACATCAAAGCTGACGTGGTGAAATTCTTTTGAGTTTATCTATTTCCCTTATTTTTGCTTTTAATTTATCTATGATAAATATAAAAATTATATTTATAATTAATGGAACCAAGAACAAGAAATATAAGACGATTATATCAAGGAGGACCAGCAGTTGTCGTTGCAGATACTGATGGTAATCCTATGACTGATTTAGATGATTATTTTGAAGATGGTGATGAGGTATTTTTGAATAATTTAGAATCAGAAAAGCATATAACAGATGAAGATATAAAAATAAAGGCATTAAAATAGGCTATAGATGTTGCAAAAATTCAAGAAGCGGTAACAACTAAAGATATTTTGAAAATTGCTAGTCAATTAGCTACTTTTATTAAAAAGCGTAAACTTCCTGGAAATTAATAGATAAATAAAATAATAAAAGTAATTATATAGAATAATGAAGAAAGTTAGAAATATATTCAGCGATAAAGATTTTTAGAAATATAATAAATTAAATGAAGCTGAAGACTTCGTTGATGCTGACGATATAGAGAAAGAAGCTGATGATTTTCAGGATGCTTCTGAAAATCTTACAGAAGATGTGCTTACAGAAGAAACTTCTGCATCAGTAGAAAAGAAAATGTCCGATGAAGATTTAAAAGTTGAAGCATTAAAAATCGCTACTAATATTGCAAAGCTTATGTCTAATGTAACAGCACAGGATGTTGTTACTATTGCTGGTACTGTATCTGATTTCATTCGTAATCATGAAATTGGATCAGCAGAAACATCTGATGATTTCTTATCAGATAATGAATCAGAAGAAGCTCCGGCAGAGGAAGAAAAACCAGAAGAATTTGAAACAACAGAAGAACCAGAAGCAGAGGAATTCAAGACTGGTGATGAAGAAGTTTCAGACGAATCCGAATCTTAATAATATAAAAATATAGTAAGTAATATGTGCAGAGATATTGCTTATTATATCTCTGCACATTTTCTATATAATAAAGTTAAGTTTAAGATTATGACATTACGAAAATTAATTGAGAATAATAAGAATATATTAGATGCTGATATTTTTATTGATTGTTTAGAAGGTGATAAATTTATGGCAAATAATATAGAATACGATGAAAAGAATAATTCATTGGTTTTTAAAATTCACAGAGGTGATAGAATATGGATTGAAACAGGATATAAGCATCCTATAAAAATCTACAAATAAGATATTTGGAGGTGTGGGTGAGTGGTTTAAACCAGCGGTCTTGAAAACCGCCGAGCCGAAAGGCTCCGTAGGTTCGAATCCTACCGCCTCCGCAATTAAAATTTGGTGGGATGGCGGAGTGGTCTATCGTGCCGGTCTTGAAAACCGGAGGTCCGAAAGGGCCCGGGGGTTCGAATCCCTCTCCCACCGCAAAGTATATAAATGCCATCGGTTGGCGAATAATGTGAAGCGCGGATCGTGACCGCAAACTGTTCAGTTCGACTCTGGGCAGTGCATGGTAGCAAAATCATTATTCTTTATACTTTAAAATATAATTAAATGAAAATGGACGAAAAACGATTTTTAAAAGAAAGTGATAAAACTGGGCGTTTTATTGTAAAGTCAAAGATAACAGGCAAGAAATATTTTGTAGAACCTATAGGTAATACACATGCAGCTGACTGGGGAGATTTAGATCCGGCAACTAAGAAAATGACGGGGTCCTATGGGGAAAGATATGAAGGATGTGTTACAGAAAAAGAATCATTAATAACAAAAGAAAATGGGTTTGAAAAAATCGAATTGCTTGATGCTGGTGTTTCTCCTTTATCTGTTATTGATGCAAGGGATCGTGAGTATCAGAAACAAATGGGTTTATAAGTATAACCAGTTTACCAGAAATTTAATAAAAAAATAATATGGGGATAATAAATTGGCCGAAATATAATAAATATCCATCTGATAAAAATTTCTTTGGAATATATTATAATGAAAAATGGGATTGTGATGGATTTTGGAGAACCCCTTCTATATGTGATGGTTTCTTTGATACATATGAAGAAGCAAAAGAATATTTAGAAAAATATTATAAAGGAGGGGAAATTCAATATCACCATAATGATTTTTATGGATGGAATTATCATTATAAATATGAGATATATTGTATAAACAAAAAATATGGATTTACTGGTAAATTCTATAATGTTAAAAATTATATAAAAGATTTACAAGAAGATAGACGCTGGGATAAATTAGATGATGGAATTAAAAGATTATTAATATCCCAAACATTTAATTGTGATACTTTATTTTAATAATATGGGTTGGTTTAAAGATTTAATAACAGAGTTTGTTCAAAGTTGTAAACCGCATAGATGTGAGCATGAATGGAAATGTATTCGTAAAGTAAAGCATAGAATATTTGATGAACCATGGGATACATATCCATCTAAACAATATATAGAAAAAACATGGGAATGTCAAAAATGTGGAAAAATAAAATACACATCATATGATGTATAAGTATGTTAATATGATGTTTATTTCAGCATAAGCTAGTGTAAGTTGTTATCGGGAGGTAACACGGGAAGCACGCCTGGGAGGGTCGGGTAGATAACAGGTTCGAATCCTGTCATGCTGACAATTTTTTGGAGGGTAATCCTTGACGGTGATAGGGTCCGCCTGCTAAGCGGTTCGCTCGTTAATAGCGAGTCTGGTTCGACTCCAGTGCCCTCCGCTAATAGTTGGCATAGGTCCGAACATAATTCCTATGATGAACAGTATATTCTCCATTTTTGCGCGCGGGAATATACGTATGTAGAAGGCATACACTATTAACCGGAATATAATATAAAAATAATATATATTACTATGACTGCAGATGATGCAAGAAAATTAGTATAGCATAGATTTGATAGACTCATAAAAAATATAGACGAAAAGATTACGGAAGCCGCATTAAAAGGCAAGTATTCTCTTGAGTATTTTATTTATTATGATAACTATGATAAAGACGATTTTAGAAAATATATAGAAGATTATTATAAATCTCAAGGATTTACAATAGAATTTCGGTCGAAAGACGAATATTTTAATAGTACTAATGATCGTTTTTATATTTCGTGGCAATTATAATTTTCTCTGTTTTAGCGAAAATAGAGTGGCGGGTTAAAATTAAATTATATGTTTATGACAGTATTTGAGTATGATCCGCAATGGACAGTTAAAGACAATGGTACATGTTGTAGTGTTGACAGAACCTCTCTATGGTGTATAATGCTTTCTGAATGTATTTATGAATATGAAGGTAAATTCTCTAATGGAACAGCAGGTGTAAAGTTTTGTAGATGGCCGTTATCTGCTGAACAGTTTAAACGTCCGTGGTATAAAGAAGAACGTAAAGGCTTTAAAAGTTATGAAGAATATTTGAAATCTAATCCGAAAGTAGAATATGAATTTTATTATGATCAAGGTTTTTATAATCTTTTGAGTACTGACAATACTTTAAATTTTGCATTTCAAAATGATGAAAATATCTTTATTGTTCATTTAGGATTTGAACTGCATTATAATGATTGTGGATTTGGCTGTATAATAAACAAATACAATAATGATATACATTGTATGAAACTGGGTGAAGATGATGGTAACTGGTGGGCTGATCATGAAATAGATATTAATGATTTGGCTGCTTATGAATGGTCATTAGTAACAGCGGTTGTTAATGATTTACCAGAATCTATTTTTAATAATAAAGAATCACTAATTGAAAAGCTTTTTACTTATGGTAAACGAGCAAGCAAACAAAAGTGATTTATAGTTCTAACCTTAAATGAATATATAAGTATTCAGCTTCATGAGTAGAACCTACCCTATTGCACTTCCTGAAATCGGGCACTACATATAGGATGGTAAATGGAGCCTTGTTATGAAGTAGATGCAGAAATCCGGCCTAATCTCATCCGTCAAAAGAGAGACAGACATGTTTGACCGGGCCTAAGAAACCAACCGCGCGAAAAATTAATGTTGGGGTGTGCAGGAACCATATACAGATATTTAGTTACTACTCAATTACAAATATCTGAGCGAATAGGTCACTGATTAGTAGCATTGATGAACATCAAACCTATAGATAGGAAAATACTTATATATTTTTATATTGGTACATAATCCAACCTATGTACCATTTTATTGGGCTATGGTGTAACGGTAACACGCCTGACTCTGGATCAGGAATTCTGAGTTCGAATCTCGGTAGCCCAACATAAACTAATTGAAACATAATGTTTAATAATGGGAAAAATATATTGAAAGAATGCGGTATTCTTCCATATCAAGAAAGTGAACATAAAGATAAACTTATAGAATTTCCTAAATGTTTATCGGCATCTGATATACTTAAGATGCATATGGATTCTTTAAGTCCTGAATTAAAGAAATGGGAATTTAAGCCAGGTCAAATAATTCGTATAAAGAAAGGTTCACGAGTATGGCTTATATGTTTACAGTCTAATATTATATTTGATGAAGAAGAAACTTATATACAGTTAAATTCTGTTGCTTATGATAAATCTGTAGCATTTGGATATAAGGTAGAGAAGAATATGTTTGGCCCATTAAAATGGGATAATGAGCATGATGAAATAATGGTTGCATGTGAATCATTAGATTTATCAGAAACATATACTGAAAAAAATTTTTGTAATGACAGATTTTTTTGGATGGATTATGTTTATACTGGAGAAAATAATAAAACGGCAGGAGCAGAACATACACCAGATTGAGTGTTTATCTTTTGTTGTACCAAATTAAATAAATATAAAGTTATTTGTAGATGAGAATTTATGATGCAATTTTAGCGTATTAATTATTGTTTTCATAAATTAGAACATGCAGGCTCTAAAGGTATTGAATATCGGCCGTAAAAATAACCTTTAACTTGAAGAAATATATAGGAATAACTTTATTATATGGCGCCTGGGACAGAGTGGTTAAGTCGTCGGTCTCTCAAGCCGGAATACCGGGTTCGAGTCCCGGAGGCGCTACAAAAAAATTTTTACTATATATGAAAAAATTCGAATTACCATATAACTTTAATAATGATTATTTCGCTTTCTTAACACATTTTAATGATTATTTTAAATATATTAAATTTATATATTTGCCGGCATTTAAAGAAAACAGAATAGAAAATACTCGAGAAAAAGCTGGTATATTAGAAAAAGTAAATTACACAGATTATGATAAGTATTCAGCAATTATAAAAAGATTTCAATCTTTAGAGTTAGATGTTTGTATATTAATTCAAAGAAATGCTACATTAGAAATAGTAAAAAAATATATTGATGAATTTAATATCAAATATTTTGTTATTAATGATGATACATTAGCAAAAACACTTAAAGAATTATATGGAGATAAAATATACATAATTTTATCTATTACCAGAAGAATAACATATAATGAAATAATGAAAAAAGATTTTTCAATGTATGATGAAATATGCTTAGATTTTTGGTTTAATAGACATATCGATAAAATTAAAAAACTTCCTACAAAATATAAATATTCTATTCTTATAAATAGTGTATGTTGTCCATTCTGCCCAAAAAAAGTCGCCGAGCAACATTGGTTTGAAAATGATTATCAAAACTGTATAAAAAAAGATACAATAGAAATATTTCCTGCAGATTTGATATATTTTGATCCATATATAGAATCTTTTGAATGTGTAGATAGAACATATAGTTCTTCCGAAATATTTAATATATTTAAGAATTATGTAAAAGCTTATGAAAATAAAGATAATCCTGATCCTCATAGAGGAGTAGAAGATTTTTATAATACAAAATTAAAAGGATGAGTTTTATAGCAAAGAAAAGAAAGAATAAAGATCTTATAAAACATAAAGATCTTATACAGAAATACAAAGATTATAAAGCAGGTTTATATCCACCAGAAAAAGAAGAATTAGATACTACTACAAAGACAATAGTAGATATTGAAGAATATCTTGAAGAACAATATATAAATGAAATATTAAAGCAACAATGGGATAAACCAAGTATTTATGATGTCTTTAATGCATATGAAAGGCGGGTATTGAAAAGGGTATTGAAATTAGATAATTTATAAGGAGAGTAATGAAAATTATTCTCCTTTTGTATTTTTTAACATTAAAAATTTTATAATACCAAATATTATTTGTATCTTTGCAGCAAAGAAATAATAAAATTATGGCAGTTGTATATGAAATATATGAAAATGGGCAGCTTATCAAGACGATAAAGAAACTTGATAAGATTGATGAGTTCATTCAAAAATATAAAGATAAACATGGATACAAATGTATCTATGAAGGTCAGGGTGGTGATAATGGAAGTTATATATTTGTTAATATTAAAAAACAAAAAACCTCTATTATTACATATAAAGAATTCTTGGGTGTATATGATAAGAAAGGAAAGAAACTATATAACGGAGATATAATCCGTGATGAATATGGTAATGAGGCAGAGATAAGTGAACATTATAATTGGTCTGGTGATAAAAATGCCAAGCCAAGTTATTATTATCGTGTTGCTAAACCTCATTCATGGGGTTATTCTGAATATGATATAACAGATTTCTCTAAGTATATAAAAGTGCATGATATATTTGAAAGTTTTACAATTTAATATTTTATAATTATGTCACACAGACTAGAAAAAATATGGAATGATCCTATTGCTCAAGTATATAATGAGAAATATGGAAGAATTGGTATAGGATTATGCTATAAAATTGTCCATACTTTTGGAGATACTAAATATTCTCAAGATTTCTGTAAATGGATTGCAGATAAAAGAAAAACAGATAAAACTTGGAATATTAGTTGGGATGATCTAGTTATGCAATTTAATGTGCAAAGAATATAAATTAAATATGTTTGATCTGAAAACAATTGATTATAGTTGAATAATATTAAAAAGTAAATACACATATGAAGAAGTTTGAATTAATTCGCTGGATTTTTGATTATGTAATGGCACATGGTGAATTTTACAGTCACTCAGATGCTATTAGTGATGGTTGTACACGTGATGGTTTAACCAACCGTGTATTTGTAAAGAAAGTACAAATGAATTTGCCATTGGATGATTATGGCCTTCGTATTGACAATGTAAGCATTACTTGTCTGAATGAAAACATGAGTGATGCTACTGACGCAGATGTCCGCATTACATTCCTTGGTGCATTTGGAACTGCTCGTAAAGTTATCTATGCTAATGAGGCTATAGAAAAAACATTGAGGATTATTTATGCTGCATTAAATAAGTAATTATTATGGCACGTGAATTTAGAATTAGGACTTGTTTGGAATGTGCAAATTATGTGCCTAAACATACAGAGGTGGTTGGACATAAGCCCGATCCTGAATGTCCATGTATTTTGATTCCTGATGTGGTGGAACATGAGCATACATGTAAATTACATCCTGATGTCATGAAAGACTGGTGGCAGAAGCATGCACATAAAACACGTAAGGAAATGACGCCAGATATTCAGCTGGATTGTTATGAATTACCGGAACACTTACGATTGCTTGATGACTGTATTAACAAAGCAGACGAAATTTTAGAGTATCTAGATAAAAAAGAAAAAGATGAATCTAAATAAGAGAGTTATACATGGCCATACGGATTTGGTATTAATACCAGAGAAAAAATATAGGGTTTGCTATGGAATTCATCAAGGTATTTATACATACAAAGGCCAATATACAAAAGAGGATAGTGAATTCTGGGATGGTGCATCTTCTTTTATTAATGATGAAACTAAAAAAGAATTTTGCTATTACGGGTCTACATCCCCGTATGAATTTACTGCTATAGTACATTCTGTATGATAAACAAAGTGTTGTAATTATTGTATAATAATATGATAATTACAACATTTTATTTATGGGACAATTAGATAGATTTTTTATTCCCAAACAAATTAAGGTGGGATATAATGAACGTTCAAATACATACACTGGTAAGTTGGGGTATGTAATTTATTATGATCAGAAAAATGTATTAAGAAAAGAACGTTCTTGGCAGAGTTGGAGGCAAGAAAACTTAGGATTTAATGATTATCCTAATGAACCATTAGAAGGGTTTGTTTTAAATAAGCATGTAGGAGGATATAAATCTGATTGGAATTTCCGTCAGAGCTATTGTCGTATTTATGACCCTCGTGGATTTGAATTTGAAATTACTATTGATAATCTTCTATGGATTCTCGATTGGGAAGACTGTATGCATGGTAAAGGACTTACCGGAAAATATGTATATGGATGGGTATATGACCAATTAGTATTAATACCTTGCTGCACGGAAGATTATAAAGTATCACAGGAATATTCTGATCGAATGTTTAATGAAAGTAATTTAAAAACAAAAGATTTAGTACCAGGTGCTTCATATAAAGTTAAGAATGAAAAAACTCCATATATTTTTATTGGTAATTTAAAGGTACAAAAATTTTTGGGTAAAGGTTATACAACAAAGTCATTCTTTATTTGTGCTAATAAAGATGATTCATCTAACTGGAGCAGACGATATAATAAAAATACTTCACTTTATGCACTAAATAAATCTTCTATACTTTGTAAAATTGCAGATAATATTTTATCACAAGAAGAAATAGATGAACTTGTTTATAGATTTAATCTTACTGCATATTCTTATGAATTTTGGAATACTATAAATAATATAGAAAAGTTCATGCATTGCGATGGTGATATTGCATTGAATGAAAAATTATTTGAACATGAACATTGGGATTATGAAAATGAAAAGAAAAACTATAATCGAATAGCGCTTATTTCAGAAGATGGTAAGAGTGTTAGTATTATAAAACCTTATTATCATTCAGTAGAAAGGGCAGGGGGTTACTCTTATTACCGTAGTTATAATATTGTACCAAAAGGCTATTATAAATTTATTGATTTAACTGCGGACATGCAAATTACTAAATATAATGATATGGGGTGTGCTGCAAATAATAATAGTTATTGGTATGATAGAGGTGAAAAAACAGAGAATGACATATATAAAGATCATGGTGATGATACATTTGATAAATTGACATTTGTAGATAAGGATAATGCATTCTTTAAAACTAATGAATACGGAACATTATATTATCAGACAAAAGATGGTTATATAAGTGATTCATTACAGCAGCTTATTAAGAAAGAATCACTTTCTTATAAATCGCAGATTATTACGAAAGAAGCTAATTGTATATTGCTTCCTGTAAAATTACCAGAAGAAAATAAGGGTAATAAATAAAAAAATTATTAAATTAAATTATGAACAGAGATAATATTATTGATGAGAAGATTCAAAGTTTAAAGGAGTTAGAGAAAAAGATTAAAGATAAGTTGGAAAATCAGGAAAAATTTATTACAAATTTAAAGGTTGGTTCTATTAACCTTAGAACAGTTAATAATGAACAGGCGCTTAATGAAGCATTTGAAATAATATATAATAAAGAAGAAGCAAATAATGCTTTTATTAAAGTCGTTGTAGATCCTGATACTGCTCCAGATTATATAGAATTTAAGATTGACGGATATACATATGATGAATGGGTACATGATTTCCGCATTCTCTATATAAAGATTTCTGCATCTAAGAAGCTTGATGCCGTATCAAAAGCAATTAAACAGCTTGAAGACTATTACAGTGATGATAAGCAAACAGAGAATAAGTTTAATGCTTTGTTATCAGATATTGCAAATATTATGAAATAATTTGTCTTTACTTATAGTAGGGATTTACAGAGGCTTTGAATATTGTGCCAGATAAACAATGTTTATAATCCGGATGAATAATCCGGATTTTTTAATTAAATAATGTTAAAAGATTTTTAAATATCATTATTTTTTTATAACTTTGCAAAAAATGTAATAATATCAATATGATGAAAGAACATTATATAAGTAATTCTGTTTATAATCTTAAAAGCATAGCAAAATCACATGGCTTAAAGGTTGAATATGAAAACAAGATTCTTGGTTTTTGTTTTACTGTATATAAACCAAAATTTTTTGGATTATATAATAAAAAACTTAAGGAATTCATTGGTACATGGATACATGAGCGGGATTTTGATAAGAAATGGGAGGAAACACGTGAATATATAAAAAATTACAAAGATGAATAAATTACTATTAGAGGAATCAGAAACTATATTAGATGAAATATGGTGGCGTATTGGACATGGTGAAATTATAGAAACACTCCCCGAGTTGGATGGATATAAACGGCAAATGCGTTCACCATTACCAGAATATGAAACAGCTGCATTAGTAAAGCAAATAAAGCGTCGTAGGCCATTTTTCTTTATAGCAGGATTATATATAGCTTATACATTCATAAGTTTTATAGTATGGCTTATCACTATAATATATTTGAAATTATCCGGAATGGGAACAGCTGTAACTGTTCGATATAATTCATTAGATGGTTGGGATTTATCACATCCTGTGTGGGTTTCTGTTATTATGGTAAATGTGGTTATTGCAGTTTACATATTCTTTGGAATGACTATTCTTGATATGATTAGAAAGTTCATTATTGTTATAATAAAAACATATTACAAATATAAAGAAGAAAAATAATGGAAATTATTGGTATTATATTATTTCTTATACTTCCAATTATTATAATATTATCAGGAACATATATAGGAGATAACACAAAAGTAAAGGGTAATAATGATTTTATTAATCATCTTGCCGAAGATTTTCATAACGAAATAGGAGTAAAAATATATGACTAATATTGCAGCATTGGCATCTGGAGGAGTTGATAGTTCTGTTTCCATTTATTTGTTAAAGGAAATGGGGTATAATCCTGATATGTTCTATATCAAGATTGGTATGGAAGATATGGATACTGATTATTCATGCACACAAGAGGAGGATCTTGAAATGGCTACTGCAGTAGCACATAAGTTTGGATTAAAGCTTAATGTAGTTGATTTACAAAAAGAATATTTTGATAATGTTGTATCATATGTTATTAAGCAAGTAAAGAGAGGATTAACACCTAATCCTGATGTAATGTGTAATCGACTTATTAAGTTTGGTGCATTTAATGATAAGATTGGCAAGGATTATGATAAGATTATGACAGGTCATTATGCACGTGTTATTGAAAAGGATGGAAAGTGTTGGCTTGGAACTGCACCAGATCCAGTAAAGGATCAAACAGATTTTCTTGCACAAATTGATACATGGCAACTTAATAAGGCAATGTTTCCTATTGGTGATTTATCAAAGCAGCAAGTAAGAGATATTGCAGAGAAGATTAATATTGCTCCTGCACACCGTAAGGATTCACAAGGTATTTGTTTTCTTGGTAAGATTAATTATAATGATTTTATTGAAAAGTATCTTGGAAAGTTATCAGGAGATATTGTAGAGTATGAAACAGGAAAGATTGTTGGAAAGCATAACGGTTATTGGTTTCATACTATTGGTCAAAGAAGAGGATTGGGATTAAGCGGCGGCCCTTGGTATGTTTGTAAGAAGGATATTACAAACAATATTGTATATGTTACTACTCAGCATGATTTTACTAAGTTGTTTGATAAGAGAGGACGGGATTATAGAAATGATTTTATCTTTTTAAATACAAATATCCATTGGATAACAGAGAATCCTTTCCCAAAGGATAATGATATTTCTTGGCAAAACGGAGATAATCCTGAGATAACATTTAAGATTCGTCATTCACCAGAGTTTCATACAGGCACTATGCATAATCTTAATGGAACATGGTGGATTAAGACGGATGAGAATATTGGAGGTATTGCTCCAGGCCAATTCTGTGTTATATATGATAAGGACCATAAAATTTGTTATGGTTCTGGCGAAATTCAATTATAAACATTTTTTAATTATAGTAATATAACCATAAACAGAAATCTGAATTTATGGCTAAAATTAAAGAATTAAGAAAAATTGATGATTTGTTTTTGATTGAAATTTGTAATTTATTCAATGTTTCCGGGAACATATTTAAAAATCCAGTTAATAAAGTGACTGTATACATAAATTCTCAAACAAAACGTAAAATTAGCATTTTATGTAACAAAACAAACAAAATGCGTTCATATTTTAATATAAAAACTAAACATTTTTCTCTAAAAGTAAACAATCATTGGTGTGAAGACGTCATTGAAAAATATTTTAATATAAAATATATATGATTATTTACATTATGGTTCAATTAAAGATATTAGGGGAAATTATATAAAATTATTAATAAAGCTATTATAATGACAAAAGAACAATTATTGCAACGTGTTAAAAATGAATATGAAGAGAAGATTGCATTAGCTAAAAGCAATGTAGTATCATTATCTGAATCAGTTGGTTTAGAAAAAGAAGCAGATACACTAAAAACCATAATAGGTTGGATAGAACAACTTGATTGATTTATGGAAAAGATTGAGATAACAACAGATATATTAAAACAAGCAGGATTTAAGGAAATCACAAATAATTATGACAGAGATTTCTGGAATAAGAACGGTGTTGATAGCTATTCTGAATGGTGGAAACGCACAGATTCAATAGACGGAAATAACTTTATCATAATAAACTGTAAGAAAGGTGTAACAAATAATAATGCTGCATGGGGAATACATGTAGATAATTGTGATGCTGATAGTATTGGTTCTGCAGATATAACATATACTTGGCAGTTTAATATGTTAATGGAAATATTGGGAAGTAAATTTAGACTTTAATATATGAGTACATTTTTAGATTTAAAAGAAAATGATAAAATCTATATAGTAAGGAATCAAGGTAAACGTATTATTACGGTTGACGAGTTTTCTTCTATTTTAGATATTGATGAACGCATGAAAGTAGAAGATGAGTTCAAAGATATACTTATCAAGACTTTATCATTTGGTATTATTAAAAAAATTATATATCCTGGTAAAAGGCGTACAGGACCATATAATTATATGAAAATGAACGGGGATCAACCTATAGGTGTTGGCTCATCATACGGTGAGGTAGAAGATGAAAATCTTATACAGTTTGAAATTCTTGATGTAGAAAAGGATGAAGTAGGTACTATAAACATATATTCTCCTAAAGAAACACAATCAAATGAAATCTGTGGTGTTTCTTATTTTACTGATTTAATGGAGGCAAAGAACTATATTTTTAAATTGTATGAAAAACAAATTGTAGAGTTGCAAGAAAAAAGAGACAGGATAGCAAAAAAGATTATAGAGATTGCAACTTTACGCAATAATTTAGAAAATGTTTGTTAAATTTACAGATATAATTAATAATCAAACGGCAACAATCAATACAGATTATGTTATCTATATTTCTCATTTGGAATATAGCATATTTACATTTCCCGGAAAAGATTTAGATAGTTTACTTGCAACAAATACTTTTAGCAATATATATTATCGAAATGATATAATAACTCGTACAGATAAAGATAATACTATTATAAACCTTATCTTTACATCAAATATACGAAATAGAGAGTATTATATGGTTTGTAAAGCATTAGAGGTATATGTATCAGAGAGAAAAAATATTATATTAAAAAGTGCTGATATTTTTAGATTAACCATGACAAATGGACAGACTTTTTATTGTGATAATACTATATATAATATAATATGTAATAATAATGATAATTTAGTTATTGAGTCATGATAGAATTTATAAAATGCGCAAATCTTATTACATATAACATTATTAGTAATACTATTAAATCTATATTGAATATGGTAATAAAAATAGGTAAATCTCTTGTTGTTGATGGTAATACACTGTCTTGGTGGGATGGTAAGAAAAATATATCAACATCATATGGCAGAGGAAATGTAAATATACAGATAGGGAATTGCTCAGTAACAAGTGGAGATCCTATTGTGAATATTTCTGTTGAAGGCGATGCTGGAGATATTAGTAATGTTGCTGGTGATGTAACTGTTAGCGGTAATTGTAAAACTATAAAAACTACTTCTGGCGATATTAAAGCTGGAAATGTTAATGGAGGTGTTTCATCTATTTCCGGTGATATTGAAATATCTGGTAATGTAAGTGGTGATGTAAAAACTACTTCTGGTGATATTACTGCTGATGGAATTTCTGGTAATGCTAGTTCTATGTCTGGAGACGTTAATATTAAGCAAAAGACAAAGACTGTTATAAAAGAAGTAATTAAAGAATCATCTGAAAAACAAAATAATGAAATTGCATAATTTCATTTTATAATTTATAAACAATATATAAACAATCAATTTAAATTTTATTTAAACAATGAGTTCAACAATGATTTTTATTTTGGCAGGAATAGCCGTTGTGCTGTTCTTTGTAATTCTTGGATTCACTACATATGTTAAGGCGCCGCCTTCATATGCTTATATCCTTTCTGGTTTCCGTAAGGAACCCCGTGTATTAATTGGTACTGGTGGTTTTAAGATTCCTGTTATCGAACGTCTCGATAAGGTATTCTTGGGACAAGTATCAGTAGATGTAAAGACATCAATTCCTGTGCCAACACATGACTTTATTGATGTTATGGTAGATGCGGTTTGTAAAGTTCGTGCACTTCCTGATCCAGTAGGTACACGTCTTGCAGCAAAGAACTTCCTTAATATGACACCGCAGCAAATTGCTAATGAAATTAAGGATTCTCTTGAAGGTAATATGCGTGAGGTTGTCGGTGCAATCACATTACAGAATTTGATTACCGACCGTGATAAGTTCTCTGATGAGATTCAGGCAAAGGCGGCAAAGGATATGCAGAAGCTTGGTCTTGAGGTTATCTCTTGTAACATCCAGAATATTACTGATAGCAATAAGCTTATTGAAAACCTTGGTGCTGATAATACTTATGCTATTCGTAAGAATGCTGCAATTACAAAGGCAAATGCAGAGCGTGATATTGAGATTGCTGAGCAGAAAGCAAAGAAGGAAGCAAATGACATTCGCGTACAGACTGAAACTGAGATTGCAGAGCGTAATAACAATCTTGCAATTAAGAAGGCTGAATTGAAGAAGGAGTCTGATACTATTCAGGCTGATGCAGATGCAGCATATGAGATTCAGAAGCAAGAGCAACAGAAGACTATTAATATTAAGACTGTTGATGCACAGATTGAGCAAACAAAACGTGAGCAGGTTCTTTCAGAAGAGAAGATTAAGATTACTCAGAATGAGTTGAAGGCAAACGTTAATGCTAAGGCAGATGCTCAGAAGTATGAAACTCAGGTTAATTCTGATGCAAAGAAGTATCAGACGGAGATTGATGCACAAGCTAAGTTGGAACAGCAGAAACGTGAGGCTGAAGCAAAGGCTTATATGGCTGAGCAAGAAGCACTTGCAGTTAAGGCTAAGGCTGATGCACAGAAGTATGAAGCTCTCCAGGAGGCAGCTGGTATTGAAGCTAAAGGTAAAGCAGAAGCTGAAAAGACTCGTATGTTACTTGAAGCAGAAGCTGCAGGTATTCTTGCAAAGGGTAATGCAGAAGCAGAAGCAATGCAGAAGAAAGCAGAAGCTTATGAGAAGTATGGTTCCGTTGCAATCATCGATATGTTGAGTAAGATGAACGAAAAGGTTCTTCCAGAAATTGCTAAAAATATTGCAGAGCCAATGGGTAAGATTGGTGATGTTAAGATTTATGGCACAACCGGTTCAGAAATTGGCGGTATTTCCGGTAATGTTCCTGCTCTTATGAAGCAGTCAATGGATGTTCTTGGCGATGTTACTGGTGTTAATTTGAGTGATGTTATGAAGGCTCATACTATCCAGGCTAAGACTGATAGCAATATTCATATTGCTGGCGAATTAGAAGAAACAAAACCAGAAGTCGTAGTAAAGGCTAAGAAGTAAACATCTTTTTCTTATTACAATATTTTGTTGTTGCAGTGGTTTATAATTAACATATTATAGATCGCTGCAATAAACTTTATGAAAAATAAGTAGTAATATATATATAATAAAAATTAAACAATAATGGATAAATTTATGTTGAATAATAACATTTCTAAATTGCTTGCAAAGACATATGGCTGGATGGTATATGCTTTGTTAGTTTCTGGTGTTATTGCTGGCGTATTAGGTTCAATCCTTATGGCAACACCAGCATTGATTACCACTTATTTAGTGGCATTTATTATTGCAGCAGTGGCAGAACTTATTCTTGTATGGACTTTTGGAAAGAAGCTTGATGGAATGAGTTATGGTAAAGCATTTACAGTATTTACAATATTCTCTGCATTGAATGGTATTACACTTGCACCAATATTTGTATATTATACTGCAATTTCTATTGCTACAACATTCTTTATTACTGCAGGAATGTTTGCTATTATGTCATTAATTGGATATTTTACAAAGATTGACTTAAGCAAATTTGGAGGCATTTTACTTATGTGTCTTATTGGTTTGATTATTGCAAGTATTGTAAATATCTTATGGGCAAATTCTGTATTATATTGGGTTATTACATATGCTGGTATTCTTATATTCACAGGTTTGACTATTTATGACACGCAAGAGTTAAAGCATGTATTGTATCATGCTATTGATGAAAATGGAATAGTAAAAGAAGAAGCAAATAAAACTACATTGTGGTTTGCATTAGGTCTTTATTTGGATTTCATTAATTTGTTGCTTTTACTCTTGAGAATTTTCGGTAATAATAAGTAATTTGTATTTTTTAAACTTTAAATTAAAACTTTATCCTTATGTTAGATATAATAACATAAGGATATTTTTATATTATGACACAGGAGCAATATAATACATTAAAAGAACGTATAGATAAGATTCATGATTATCTGAATATTGATGGAAAAAGAATGCAATTAGAAGAATATAAATTGCGTTCTGCTGATCCTGATATATATAAACCTGAAAATGAAAAGAATAGAGATTTTATTTTCGGGGAAATAAAAGAGCTTAATAAAGTTCTTTCTATATATGATGATATGAAATCTGCATTTGATGATTTATCTGTACTTGTAGAGATGGAGGAAGATGAAGAAGCAGAAATAGCAAAATATTATATGAAAGCCGTTAGGCTTGCAGATGATATAGAGCTGATGAAGATTCTTAATCATGAAGGTGATAATTTGGGATGTGTACTTAGCATAAATGCTGGTGCTGGTGGAACTGAAGCACAAGACTGGGCTAGCAAGTTAGCACGTATGTATATTATGTGGGCTAAGAAACGTGGATATAAAGTTACGGTTACACATGAAGAAAGTAGTGGTGATAATAAAGAAGCAGGTTTGAAATCTTGCAGAATGGAAATAGAAGGATTGAATGCTTATGGCTTTTTAAAAGCAGAAAATGGTGTTCATCGTTTAGTTCGTGTTTCACCATATAATGCACAAGGTAAACGTATGACATCATTTGCATCTGTGTTTGTTATTCCATTGATTGATGATACTATTAATGTAGAAATTGATGAGTCAAAGCTTTCTTGGGATACATTTAGAAGCTCTGGTGCTGGAGGTCAAAATGTAAACAAAGTAGAAACTGGTGTACGTGCCAGATATATGTATACAGATCCTGACACAGGAGAAACTGAAGAAATTCGTGTAGAAAACACGGAAACTCGTACACAAAACGGAAATAAAGAGAATGCTCGTCGTATTCTTAAATCTATTCTTTATAATAAAGAGTTACAAAAGCGTTTAGCAAAGCAGCAGGAAATAGAGGATAGCAAATTAAAGATTGAATGGGGTGCACAGATTCGTAGTTATATATTTGATGATAGCCGTGTAAAGGATCATCGTACAGGATATGAAACACGAAATGTTGATGCTGTTATGGATGGTGATATAGATGAATTTATAAAAGAATATTTGTTAAAGAATTAATTATGCAAAAAGTTTTAGTATTTGATTATTATAATGGCAAGTTATATGATAATGTACAAGAATTAAATGAATTCCTTGCAAATGGTTGGAAAGTTATTTCACAAGCAGCTGCAGCAAATGGAAATCATATTATATTATCATATGTAGTAGAATTGAATCAAGATTTAGCAGGACAAGAAGTGAATACAACCACTAATAGTTCTTTATGAAACAAAAACCTATTACACAAAATCAGCGAGAACGTAGGAATAAGTTAATCGATAAGCTCGCTGAAATGGCAAAGATTGATTGGATGGATCCAAAGAATCATCTAACAGGAAAATTCAGCACTAATCATGATATAATGGGATGGTCAATAGAAAGTTTATTCTATTGTATTGATTATAGTATCAAAAAAGAATGCTGTAATCTTTTATGTGATTATTGCAGAAAAGAAAAAATTAATGGAAAATTTATAAGTAATAAATCATGGGAAGGTACTTGCTATAAATTATATGGATTCAATACCAGATATAATACTCTTACGAAATGTAAGGAGTATCTTAATACTAATTATGATGTTATTTTTTGTAATAGTTTAAGATATAATCTTAAACATTTTAAATTGCAAAAGGAACCAATGGTTCTTTATAAAGAAGGATTATCTAATTATCGTTATTTTACTAATATTGAAAAATATCATAATCCAGATAATATAAAATCTGATGCATGTGTTGAATTATTAAATTTCATTGATAATAATGCAGTATATACAGATAAATCAGAAAATGTAACATTAAAGGTAGGTTATTGGAATAATAGATTTACTATCATTAAATTAGAATTACCAGATAATAAGTATATTGTATGTTATTCATATGGATTCGCAAAGATGAATAACAGTAATGATAAAACAAATCAATATTATTATGGAACAACAAAATGTTAAAGATACGTCTGTATTTGAAAATACTTCTAAAAATAAAGACAGAGCTGTTAAGCAGGTTATTGTTTTCAGGAAGGATTTATTAAAAGGTGATCATGCTATTCGCAAAGGAAAGTTTGCTGCTCAAGTTGCCCATGGTTCATTAGGAGCTCTTTTAAAGCTTGCGTGGCGCTTCCGTGATGAGAAAGAGGTAAATCATATAGATTTCAGATATGGAGACGACAGTGGGCTTAAAAAGTGGCTTGACGGTATATTTACAAAGGTATGTTTAAGTGTAGATAATGATGAAGAATTAATAAATTTATATAATAATATAAAAGATAATTCTGAGATCCCTTGTGCCCTTATAACAGATTGTGGACTTACAGAATTCCATGGTGTTCCTACTAATACATGTATTGGCATAGGCCCATGGTGGTCAGATGAAATAGACAAATTCACAGGAAATTTAAAATTGCTATAATATGACAGAAGTAGAATTATTATATATGGATCTTTCTGCCCGTACATCATATAGATTAATATGTAATGTCTATAAAGTTGATGATGCAGGTGTAGGTTGGAGACAATTAGTATTAACAGGTACTTATAAAACAGATGATAATGAATGGTACGAATGTTATTTCGAAGGTGATGATAATGCAGAAATTCATTATATAAAACCATATTTAAGACGAATAGAATCACTAACAGAAAAAGAAAAGGCTGAATTAAATTCTATTACATCATTAACATTTGATGGTAGCAGATTCTATACAGATATAACTGAAACCGTTTCATCATATGAATTAGGGAAAATAGTGCAATGGTTTAATAAACACCATATAGATTATAATGGACTTATTCCTCGCCAGATTGCATTAGAAGCACCAAAAGATATGTATAAATTTGAATAATTATGAAGCAAGAAGATAAAATACAATTACTCAAAGATCTTTATGCGAAAAGCTTATATGGCATTCATTGTTGTGTATATAATCTTAATGGTACTATAAAAGATGAAGATGATATAATATATTATTGTGCTGATACAAATGTAGTAACATTAAAGAGCTCAGAAAAAAATGAGTGCTATATGTATTATCAAATAAAACCATATCTCCGGCTATTATCAAGTATAACTAAAAAAGAAAAAGATGAACTTATAGATTTAGGATTAGGCTATATTGATAGTGGCAGATATGAAGATGAAAATGGTGTTAAAATTTATATTGGCGAATCTTTTCAATTTATCCCGTGTTTTGAATTATATGATTGGCTTAATTCTCATTTTTTTGATTATAGAGGTTTAATAGAGAAAGATTTGGCATTTAAAGCACCAGAGGGAATGTATAATTTTGAATAATAAATTATTATGAATCAAGAAGATGAAAAACTATTATTAATAGATTTAAGTAGCAGATTATCTTATGGTGTTCAAATACATATTGATTTTATAAATAATGGTCATATTGTAGGAGATGCAACATTAGAAAGTATAAAAGCTATTACAGGAATATTATTTGATTTTGTAGATTTTAAACAAGATTTTAAACATGGTGATTGTGTGCCAATTAATGGATTTAGCGGACATAAATTATTAAAAATAGGTAATTTTAAACCATATCTCCGGTCAATATCTTCAATGACAGAAGAAGAAAAACATGAATTATACCAAGTATTTCAGGAATGCCCCACAATTATTAAAATATTTCCAGCTTATGCAGAATTTTTTATCTATGCTGATATAATAAATTCTATTGACATGGTAAATGTTATTGATTGGCTTAATGCACATCATTTCGACTATAGAGGTTTAATAGGAAAAGGATTAGCAATAGAAGCACCTAAAGGAATGTATAAATTTGGATGATTATGAGAAAAAATGAATGTTTATCAACAGATAATATATATGTCGGTTGCAAAGTAAAAATTGGCTTACCTCGTATTTGGTGTGAAGTAAATGATCCTCATGGTATTATATGGATGAAAGGTAAGGTTACAAAAATATTTCCATGTAGAGAAATCACAAATACTGATGGTACAAAAGAATGGACACGTTTTGCTTGTAATATAAATTGTAGATGGAAGAAACGTCATTATTATTTTAAATTAACCAATCTGCAATGTATATGTGGAGAAGATGGTAAATTTCATTCAATATATTTAACAAAATAAACAAATTGTATTATTTTCATATAATATGAAAACAGTACATAATTAACGAAAATAAAATTATATTATGGTAGGACTTATTGTATTTTTATCAGTTGTATTGGTTATTCTGGTTATTGTGTTTACTACACATAATGTTATTGAAGTGCGTAATTATAGAAATATGTATAATGAAACATTATCAAAGTTAGGCGTAAGTAACAAGGATGCAGTATTATACAAACAGGCAGTATATGACATTATTAAGTCATTAGATCAATGCAAGGAACTTAAAGATTTTCAATTTAACCTTAAAGCATTTCACGAGAGAATCAAGGAAATTGAAAACGGCGATATTGAATTAAGTAAAGGATGTTTTTCTAATAAAATAATTCGATAATTTAATAAACATTATTATAATAGCTTCATAAAATATTATGGAGCTATTTTTATGCTTTTAAAATTAAAGTTTATAATAAATGCGAAGTAAAGTAGATGTTTTGTTAGGCCTTCAATGGGGAGATGAAGGTAAAGGAAAAATTGTGGATGTTTTGACACCACAATATGACATTGTTGCTCGCTTCCAAGGCGGACCTAATGCAGGACATACCATTATGATTAATGGTCAATCATTTGTTCTTAGAAGTATACCATCAGGTATATTCCAATGTAAAGGAAAAAATATTATCGGAAATGGAGTTGTTTTTGATCCTATTGTTTTTAAGAAAGAGCTAGACGAGTTGGTAACTGTTTATAATAAGACTCGTAATGATGGAGAACCTAATCTTTTGTATAAGATTATTTTGAGTGATAAAGCTCATATTATTATTCCTACACACAGATTGTTAGATGAATATATAGAGAATTATAAATCTGCTGCAAGTAATAATAAAGTAGGAACCACAAAGAAAGGTATTGGTCCTGCATATGCAGATAAATCACATCGTATAGGATTAACAGTAGGTGATATTCTTTCTAATGATTTTAAGACAAAATATAGTGCATTAAAAACATATCACACCAATCAGATTAAAATGTATAATGACCTTATCAATGAGAAAAAAGGAGAAACATCAGACATTGATATTAGTGAAAAAATACATGAGGAAGAGTGTGAATTCTTTAAGGCTATTAGATTTATAAAAGCTAATATTGCTATTAAATCAACAGAAGATTATATCAATAATGCATTAGAGTTAGGAAAGACTGTATTAGCAGAAGGTGCTCAGGGAACATTGCTTGATATTGATTTTGGTTCCTATCCTTATGTAACATCATCACATACAGTTTCTGCAGGTGCATGTATTGGTTTAGGAGTAGCACCTAATAAAATTGGTGAAGTATATGGTATATTTAAAGCATATTGCACTCGCGTTGGCGAAGGCCCATTCCCTACTGAATTGAATAATGAGTTAGGAGAGAAAATGAGAGAAATCGGACATGAGTTTGGTGCTGTTACAAAACGTCCACGCCGTTGTGGATGGTTGGATTTAGTAGCATTGAAGAAATCATGTATGATTAATGGTGTTACACAACTTATTATGATGAAAGCAGATGTATTAAATACATTTGATGAAATCCGAGTTTGCACAAAGTATAATAAACCCGCATGGCATGAATATAAGGTATTTGATGGATGGTGCTGTAATTTAAAAGGATGTAAATCATTTGACAGTTTTCCAAAAGAATTTAAAGATTATATTAAATTCATTGAGAATTATTTGAATTTACCTATTACAATTATTTCCATTGGACCTGATAGAGAAGATACAATAATATTGAATAAAAAAGACAAAGAAGATAATATGGATAGCAGAGATATGCATGAAGAATATAATGGTTATGGCATGCCATTTGTAAAAAATTCTACAAAGCTTCCACATTTTTCAGAATGTACAAAATCATATAATAATGAAATGCTAACAAAAAATGATTTGAAATATAGTATGAAAAAGTTATCACAAGAAGGTTTGTTAGGATGTAAAAATTTAGTTCGCCCTCGTTCAGAGCATGAAAAATTTGAAGCAAATTTACATGAAGTATTAGATAGTTTATTTGAATTTTTGAGTACTAAAAATAAGAATTACGGAAATTCTGCATTAGAGCCTATTGGAATATTCAGTAAAGGTGGGGCAGAAGATGGTATTCTTAGAAGAATGGATGATAAACTTAACAGAATAAAGAATTCTGATGTACTTAGAAAAAATGATATTGTTGATTTAATGGGTTATTTAGCCATCTTATGTATCAATAAGAAATGGACAAAATTTAATGAGTTGATAGATTAATTTCTATCAACTCATTAAATTTTATTATTAATTTTATTAAAATATTAATTATCTCCAGAACCATAAATTTGGAAGTTAGTATCAACATCTACACTAGAATGCCAAACATATCCAGTCCAAATAAAAGTAGCAGTAGAAGCTGTTACATAGTCACCAGTTAAATAATTACCATCATCATTTGTTAATTGTATAGCTGCACAAAGATCACCATGTCCATCTATAAAATTGGCTGGTACATTATTCATCATAAATGCAGTATTATAATACAATCCTGCATATGTACCGTTTGTATCATAAAATAAAAAGTTGTCATTTGTATAACCCTCCTCTTTTTCATTATATTTATAAACTCCTACATATAATGGCTATTTTCTCCATCCAACTGTAGCATTATGTTCACTTGTTTTACCCTTATTAAATGTTTTTTCACTCATGAAAAATTGAGAATTTAAAATAGTTACCGTATAGCCTGGAGGAATAGGTGTAACATTTTTATTATCATTATAATACTCCATTGGCAACAAAATAAAATGCTTAACTTTTGTACCTGAATCCCATGGTTGCCCACAGAATTGCTCCATTGATAACATACCTTTATGATAACTTGCATCATATTTCCAATAATAATAATTTTCTGATTTATGTGGTGTACCTAATGAATAAATTCTTCCATAATCCCACCCAGCACGTTCTGCTAATTTCTTTGCTAAATTATATACAGTAACTCCATTTATCACAACCGGGTATTCTGAGGTACTCTGTGTATTTTCTTCCCACATATTAGTATTTCTATTCCATTTTAACTACTATTTTGGATATTGCCAATTACCCCATTCATCTAAATAAAAACGTAATAATGGAGTAAAATTAAATAAAGAGAACCAATCAGCATTTGACCATTTATTTTCACCTACAAAAACTTCTAAACCACGTGATTGCATATATGGTTCATTTGCAACATTAGTATTTAATAATCTGATACCATTACCATGATTTCTCATAGCTATTACATCCTCATTGAAATAAAATAATGATTTCTAATCAATATAACTATACATTCCATTTTCACCAATACGTGTTCCAGCTGTTATTTGATAAGAAACTTCTGTATATATTGATAAATTTGTTATTGATAATGTATTAATATTTGAATCTATATTTTTTAATCTCCATATTAATGGATGTATTGAATAAAATTTTATATCTTTTATATATAAAGATGGGCATGTTTCATAAGTATATCCTGTTCCACATAAATGTGCATCAAATACTGCATTATTAGAATTATAGCTTGATGTTATATAATAATCAGTATCTTCAATATAAAATGATATAACTACATCATTATCTGCATTAATTTTTATAATAACATTTGGTACTGCAAAAGTCGTATCATATTCAAAATCATTTTTAAATTCATATTTTGATGTACTGTTATTATATATAATTGGATCTGCTGCCTATTTACGTTTATAAATATATTTTCCTCTATTAAAGCCCGCATCACCCCAATCATATACAGCAGTGCTATAATTTTTATAAAACATTAATGCATTTAAATTATTAAATGTATCTATTGATATATAAAGTTCCACAATATTATATTTTGATAAGCCATAAGGTGTAATTTGAGGCATAAACATTATTCGGCCAGTACTAATACATCCGGCTTTTATAGGAGCTTCCTCCTCTGTTATTTTTGCAGGAAATCCTCCATAAAAGAGTACATTCCATCTTATCGGATTAACTGTTAAACAAACATATTCATCATTATTTTTTTGTGGTGTACCCTACATATAATATAGTTCTCCAATACTATAAAATTCTTTATGAAAATATCCACCTATATTAGACTATTGATTTATTAATATTCGATTTCTAGTATTATCATTTTCTAATATTAATTTTACATCTTGTGGAGAACTTAAAGGACGTGAAAGCGACCTATCTGATAAACTATAATTATAATAATAAAGAGTGTTTCCTTTTTCGTCTATATGACTCCCATCATAATGTAAATATAATTTTTGTTTATTATTTTCATTAAAATCTGGGTCAACTTCCGTTTCAGGAGGTATTGTAATACCATTATAAAAAGTATCCTTTGTAATAGTACACTACTTTGAAATACCATTATATGCAGAGATTGAACCATTATATGTAGCAGTAACAATAACAGTTGTATTGTCAATATTAGTGCTATTTACAACAAAAATTTCACCATTATTATTAACATCTATACCATGAGATGTTGGAGAAACAGTAAAACTTATATCAGATATTGTTATATCATTTCCTGCAAAACCAATATGTGGTAAACTATTTTTATCTGATGCATCTGTATAACATATACCAGAAGTTACATTTATTCTATTATTGTATTCCCAATAAAATTGAGATGCTCTCGCCAATTCAAGAAGGAAAATTTGTGTATCAGTATAAGTAGTACCATCTATTGTTGCTGTCATTGATGCTGTAATAGTAATTGTTACAGGTGTATAAGTAATATTGCTTTCTACATATGATGGATTAATATATAATCTATTTGTATCCATAACATATTGGGTACGTAATGAACTAATAATTTCGCCTTGTTCATCTGATGATGATATTTCTACATTACTATTATTTATATTACTACTTAATTGTAAATATGGGATATTTCCATCTTCTGCCCCAATATATTGTTTAATAGATTTTGTTGTATCAATAGCAGAATCATTTAATGACCAGGTTATTGTTGGGGTAGTTTCACCTTCTCCATATAACATTTCATCATCTTCTAATAAATTTCTAGAAGAACTATATACGTCTATTTCTTTTGTACAAAACCATAAACTCCATGCTACCATAGATGGCCTAAGATCAAATATATCATTAATATCATAAGTTTCAAATGTAAATGGATCTGTTAAAATACCAGACACTTTTATGCCACTTAATGTACATAACTTAGAATATGCATAAAACTATGCTTTTAAATTTGGAAAATACAGAGATTTTGGATCTATTACCGTTTCTTCTGCATTTTTATCTATTGGTATAGTAATATCTTTATTCTTTGAAAAATATAATGTCTACGATTTTGCAGAACCTCCCAAATCTTCAAATTTTGGAATATCTTCTACTGTAATATGTATTTTATCATCTCCATTTATATTATACATGATAAAGCCATCTATTTCATTAGTCTACTACTAAATAGATAATGCGCCTTTAATAGTTGTACGTTCACCATGTAATGTAATTTTCGGTGCATCAATTTCTGCACTATCTTCTGTAAGATATATTCCGGCTTTTCTAAAGTCATTTGCAACTTCTAATGATATTTTATTCTTTTCTACTAATATCTGTGAATACATATGGGCAGAAGTATCATATACCAATGACTATATCTTATTTGCAGTCATATTAAATGCTGCACCAATATTTTTAGAAGCATCTACTACTTCCATTAATATCTTATCTTCTGTCATTTGCATACGACTATATAAACCTTGAGTAATATTCTGTACAGACATAGAGATTCTATCAGCATACTGCTCTATTCTACTTGTACGCTGAGTTAATCCATAAATATAATCATTCTCTATTTTTGATACTGTTGTTCTTATATAATCATCTGTAATTTCTACAAGAGAATATGCTGCAAGTGTTACGGGTATTGCACGTGTATATAATGCAGTATTTGTTTCATATGCAGATATAGTAACTTCACATAAAACTGGTAAGTATTCTTTATGAGAATCATCTGCTAAGAACTTATAATTATAATAATCTGCATTAAATTGCTGAGAATTATTAGATTGATATAAATCTTCCAATATATTATTACATTGGAAATATGCAACATCATAATCTCTATCAGTGACCTCTTTATCTGTTTCTTTTATCGTTTGCGTAAAATCACCTTCAATATAATCAAAATAATCCAAGTATTTTTGTGATGTTTTTGTATATGTTACATCATCAATTATAATTTGGGTTGGTTTATCATATATACTTCCATCAGGAGTTATAACAGAAGTATCAAATACTTTCTATTGAAGTATTTGTTGATTTTCATTCTTAAATTTATATTTTATCTTATAATGATTATATAATGGCATATAATCAATATTACCATCTATAATTTTTGCAAATTTGTATGTTAAATTTACATATAAATTATAATTTGGAGCAGTATACTTATTACTTTGTTCTTGCTTATATTGTTCTAGTGCAACCTGGTCATTTGTTTGTGTTTCTGCTAAAATTTCCTTAAAACTCTTTGTTGTTACTTGTACTTCATTTGATGCAGAAGCAAATCCGCAACCTATATCAATAGGCAAATATTTACGTGTTTCTGGTATCCAATTATCTAAGGTTAAGAAGTTTGCATTTCTATAATACATTACTTCTGATCCTGTTACTTGTGGACGTAATTCATTATACTTAGTGTCTAAATGAAGATTTTCAAGCGCATAATCTGGATGTTGTCCACTTGAAAAATCAAGATTGTTTACACATACCAATGGGCATGTATTATCACGGTTGCCACCAATAATTAAATATTCATTATCATTTATTACAACTGGATCAAAATTGAAAACAGAATATTTGCCCATAGTTGTATATGGAATATTAATAGTAGTAATTTTATGTATATGTGCTTCTGTTAACGCATTTAAAGAGTCTGCTCTATATAACGTTATCTCTCGAGAAGTTTTATCAACTTCATTAACAAGTTTATGCTTATTACTAATACTTACATCTAAGTCATAAGCATATCCGAAAAGTTTTTTATTAACTACTGTGTTTGCATCATTTGTATAAATAGGACACTATGAACGTTTATCTGGATCATTTAAATCATTAGTATATGTAAAATATACATATCGGTCTTTACTAAATGACGTAGGGATCTCAAGATTCTTAATAGGAATCCATATATATTCTTCCAATTCCGTACCCTAATTTGATTGTACGGTATGATATTGTCCATTCTTATCTGTTATAGATATGCCAATATATACTGTACTATTTACACTATAATAATTATAGGTTTCATTTATATTTCGTGGAATACGATCAGCAAATTTTATATGAATCCATCTATCACATTCTTGATTAGTACTATTATATGAGGTTGCTGTATAACTATATTCTGTAGTTAAATCCTGTATTTTTATCTTATAACATTTTGTGTCTGCTGTGTCTATTGTTGTTATATCAGCAGAGGTCTAATCAAGCAAAAGAACTATATAATTTCTTATTTTATTTGAATTTCCATCATTATAAATTCCATAATTATATAATTCTTCAGCAGTACTAGGTGTTAGTGTATCTGCAAACTTTACCCATACATACTTATAAGTATTTCCATGTAAGTATTGATAATCTGCAAATACATTAAAAGGTACAGTAGCTTCATATGATGATATATTATTATATCTATAATTATTCGTTTTTATATTTGTAGAATTAAAAAAAGATAATTTTATATATGAAATATAATTACTTTCTGCTATATTATCATATACATTATTCCTATTATCTATAAATCGTATATATAAATAATAACGTTTAACATTATTAATATCATACATTATAATATTTTTTAATGAAGATAAAATATGCCAATTATATTTAGTTATATCATTTATATCATGTGTTATACCATCATTTTGTAATATAAGCTAAAAACCTATAAATTTATATCGCTTTCCAAATTTATCTACAGAATAAGGCGATATACGTCCATTGTTTTTATTATCTGTATATCTAATATATAATTGATATGTATATCTACCTAAATATATATAAGATGGCGTATCTGGATCATCTAATGATGTTGCTGGATCCGATAATGAAATTTGCTGCCATGAATATTCTGGCCAACGATTATTTGGATCTGCATTATCTGATGGTAATGTCTTGGCTATATCTGAAATATTATTACAAGATATACCTATATATCTATGCAATGCTGGATCAAATGCGCTAGTTAACTAAGTATCATTTGTAGTTCCACCATAAACAACCCACATATATGTATTTAAATTTGTTCCTACTATTTTGATACCAACTGTTTTACCATCAGCAGTAGGATTAAATTGGCTAGTATTTACCCACTAAAAATTATCAAAAAAATTTAAATCAGATTTATAATATGTATTTGTTGGAGCAGCATTTACATACATTCTCATACGATTTATAGGCTTATTACGTATAAGTTTCATTAAACGGTCTGGAAATACATATCCAAGTATTTCATTTTGACCATCATTAATTTTTGAGTCGTTTATTTCTGGATGAACAAGTGAATCTCTATTTTCAACATTTGTAGAAGTATATTGAATTGTATGCATATAATCATATAAACCACCTATATACCATTTTATGGTATATAGAGGCTTATAATATGTTCTTATCGTATGTATTTGTAATGTAGTTATATATTCATTTATTTGAGCATCTGTATAATTAAACAACTCTTTTAAATGTGCTTTCATTTCATCTAAAGAGTTATAAGTAAAATTTTCATTAGGATATTGGGCATAAATATCACCAGAAAACACGGGTGTAATAGTAGTAACTGCATATGGTGTTACTTCCTCAACCTTTGAAAATTCTATAGTTTTAAATAAATAATCCTACTTTGTCATCTTTAATCATTTTCATTTATTATAAAAATTGAATATTACAAGTACTTTAATTACCAAATGGCTAATCATATTCATTTGACTCAGACTCAATTATTAATTCTTCAGGATCAAGGTGACTACTAATCCTAATTATCTATAACGGAATTATTTGTATAGCCTACATCAAAATTCAATTCATAACCTTTAGTCTTTTTTGTTGATGTATAAAACTCATTATATTCATTTATATTTACCGTTGCTTTTATTCTAGTATTAGCATGGAAACCTATATATTCATTAGATGATAATAAAATAGTATCTGTATATTTTACAATATGTTCTGCACTTGCTTCAGATTTATAAATTGTAATATATATATCTTCTGCTGTATCACTTATATTTTTCTTTGTTATTCTAACATCATTATTATCATTTAAGCTAACATCATTATTATCATTTAAGGTTACTGTATACTTACTTATAATAATATTTGTATCTGATGTAATCTATTGGTTGGCAGTAGTATCAAATGTAAAAATAAATGTATTTATACTATGTCCAACAATTTTACTATTATCTTCAGTACTAAACAATATTGTTGTATTACTTAAGTCTACTGATTTGGTATTATCCCAACCCATTGATAAACTATTATTATCAATATAAGAAGTATATTCTCCATAAATATTATATATAGTATTTTTTGGAATATATTCATATATTGCTACTTCTGAATTACTCCATAAATCCCTAGTACCAATAGCATAAACTGTTGCCGGTACCATTAATGGCTGCTTTCGTGCATTTTCTGTAAATAATAAGCCATTGTTTAAAACAAGTTTTTCATAATCAGTATCAGGTCTTTCCAATAAATATAGAGTTTTTTTCTGAATATAATAGAATATATTAACATATGGTATTTTTTCAGATACTGTTATAGTTAATCTATATGTTCTATTAACTTTATATGGCTCATTTTCTCTATTAGCATCATGGGTAATAATAAGTTCAGGAACTTGTGTAGGCGGAATACCAGTAGATAGATATGCTATAATACTATCATCTGCTATATTTGTATATTCATTAAATATTGTATACCAGTCCAATATATTTTCTGATTCACTTATTTCCTCAATAGTATATAAATTACTTGTGCTTAAACTTTCTGTAATAGGTACACCAGTTTCTTCATCTTCATATGAACGAACAGATTCAAAAGTTTCTGTAGCAACATCAAATGGTTTGAATTCCATTGTTTGTTTATCTGTACGAACTTCTACAGTTTCAAAATATGGTATTAAGTCATATGCACATCCTTTATATTCATCAAGATTTATTTCATATGGTGTTGGATATAAGCCTTTTTCTAACTTACATTTTTTAATGAATACTTCAGATCTTCTAGCAAGTTGCTATGCACTACCAGGATGTATGATAAGAATATAGAAATTATATACATATGGAGCTTCAATTAATATATCACTTGAGATTGCACGAGCATGCGGAGTGAACATTGTATAACGCTGATAATCTTTGGTTAATTCAAATTGCTCATGTGCATAAACATATGTACCTGTAATATTATCAAATACGTCTTTTTTCTCTAATTTAGGTGGAACTATATTATCTCCATCATAATTATAAGTATACTCTTCTCCATCAATAGTAGTAGCAGTATAAATTGAAGAAATATCCTCAAATGGCGGATTATATTGCAACATGAAATAAACATCCAATTTACCACCCTTTAATTCTGCACCATTATACATAGCATCAAAACTGAATGTATAATAATTTTCGACATTAGGTGTAATAGTATTTAAATTTTTACACTTTAATTCTACATTAGTTGCTCTTAAGGTTAAAATACCTCTACCATCTTCGTCAGTATTTGATAAAATCATTGCATTTTTTGGTCCTGTTAATAATTTCCAATATTCTGCATTTTCATAATAATTAGTTTCTGCTCCAAACAATATATTATAATTTGTTGGTCGTTTCTTATCTGCTTCTGATGCAGTCCATGCTGTTGGTACTTTCGGCGCATCTGCTTCTGTTTCCAATTTAAAGCTATCATATGCAATTTCCACCTCCGGTAACATAAAAGTTTCAAGTTTTACATAAGAATTCTTATGGAATTTCTCAGGTATACTTATTAATTCATCCAATACGATAACAGTATCTTTTTGTTTTCTTATTGTTATTAAATCATTCATTGTATTAATATTAATAACAGAAACATCTAATACTTTATCTGTTAGAAGTAATGGATTTTCTATACTTACCTTTATATATGGATATTCTTCTTTGCCGTTTTGTTTATCATTTTGACCATATAATGTATCTATATTAAGATTTTCTATACTTGTAGGTGTAGCATACCATTTTATAAGGTATTCTATTTCTTTATCATCTTCATGAGCAGCACCACCTTGTACATAAGAAGCCATTAAAATATTATCAGTTGGGAATTCTTCTAACCCATCTACCATAACCATATAAGGTTTCTTAAACAAATCAATAAATACATTTTTTGTTACATTTGCTAATGCACCGGTTGCCTTGAAAGTTATACCAAAGTTTCTATAACCATTATATGAGAACCTTGTTTGTCCTAATACAGCACCCGACTCAGGATCACCACCAATAGGCAATATAAGTGCTTCCTCTTCAGTAGCTTCATCTGTTTTTGCTAAATAGTTTTGAATAACTATATTATCAAATATTTTCAATGATTGAGTAGTATTCAAGGTATTATTCATAGCCTCTATTGCATCAGGATATAACTATGTATTTCCATCATTTGCTAATATATTAAATAATGTAATAGTTGAATGATAAGTACCTTCTTTTATAATACCTTTACCATCTGTTACAATTATTGCTAATGTTAATGCAATATTAGGTTTACCCCAAGAAATATAATATCCCTCTCCATCTTGTATTACATTTTGATGATATTCGGACAATCTTAGTAATCCTGATAAACGTACATAATCTCTTTCTGTTTGACTATATTGTAATTTTATTGCGCTATTAATAGAATAATTTATATACATATGATATGGACATGTTATAATAAATTTATTATCATTATCATTTCCAGTATCATAATAAAGATCTGTTATATTTTTCACTGTCAATTTACGAGTATATTCAGATCCATCATCTGTACCATCTAAATAATTTCTTGCCTATGCAGCACCATCCAAACCGTCTTTACCATCTTTAACAACAGGTATAGTTTCAGAATCCACCAATACCTCTGTATATCTATGAGTTGTGGTATTATATTGCTTTAATTTTAATTTAAATGTAACGGCATTTGATATATACCAATTGCTTTTTTCTAAATCATTTTCAATTAAATAATTTAATACTTTCTCATTAAATAATGGTATACGTGGATAATTACCAGTACCAAGATTATATGTTTTACATTCATCTTCTGTTAAACCTCCATTTGCATCTGGGGCCCATGGGTGAGTAACTAAATATTTTGTATGTTTATCTATATCCTCTCGAATATCTTCTACAATAGGAATACTTGCAAAATCTGTTCCTTTATATACACCTCTTTCTCCTCCCCAAATTTCTGGTTTAAGATATGCACCGCCATCATCGGATATTTCTAATATAAGGTAATTAGATACATCATTATAATTTAAATATAATGAACTATCTTCTGCACCTTTTCTATATAAAATTTTACATGTAATAAAATCCAAATTTTCTATTTCTGAATTTTCATTTACATTATCTACATATAATTGATTTGTAGCTGGGTTTTTAACTTCAAAAATTGGGAATGTACTTCCAGTAGCATACTGGAATCCTACAGACGTTTCCTTTATTTCTGTACAGCTTGGAACCAACTGAAATACTCCATCGCCTTCAAAAATCATAAGGCTGAATAAAGCTGATGAATAATAGATTTCTGTAGACTACTCTAAATGTGAACCAGATACATTTATTTTTATTGGTATACGTTGATCTATTACTTTAGGGAATATCTTATGTGCTGGATAAACTTTATAACTACCATTATATTTTTCATTATGTTCTGTATAATTTGGAATAGAATCAGAATTAGCAATAATACTGATATTTAAATCTGTTTCCCCTATTACTTCATCAGTTTTTAATGGGAATTGTGCATTATTGTCTTCAGATATTTCTATATCAACTAAGTTATTTATTTTACATTTATATGTAGGTACTAATATAGATGTTGTTCTACCTATTTTTACCTATATAGCATTCATAATCATGCGTTCTATAAGGAACTTCTTGGAAATATTTTCTTCTATATAACTTAAAATAGAATCATCTGAATCTCCTGCATCAAGCATTTGATATAATTCATTCTATGCAACTGCTAAAGTTTCGTCTACTGGTTGATTAGCACTATTTAGTATAACACTTGCATTTAAAATGAGTCTTGTTAAAAATTCTACGTTAACATTCAAATGGAATACATCCATTAATTCTCCTAATTCAATACCATCAAAATCAAGATCTATACTATCTAAAAATTCTTGATTAAAAATATCCACGGTTGCATAAATTTTTCTCAAAGTCATTTTTAATGTACCATGATAGAATGATAGTCTTGTATTTAATTCCATATTTTTATCAGAAGATAACTTATATGTTTCATGATCTATTGGTATGGCATCGACTTCGTTATCCATATCTATACGTAGATTAGAATTAAATACACTAATTATAATAGGCTCTGTTACTGCTGTGTCACCGATGGAATAATATATTTTTTCATAATTCCATAAATAATTATTATGGTCATTTAATCCAAATGTATATTTGTCTAGTGTTTCTTCTGGATCATCAGGATTATACATTCTCCATCCTGGAGTAGTAGTAAGTACGCCAGAACCTAAATTTGTTGCTAAATAGTATTCTTCTATCTTTTCTATTTTCTAACCAGATACAGTAATAAGTGCTGGTTTTGAAACAGAAGCAATCAAATCATGTTGGTTAACAATAATCTCTACATTCCATAAGTATGGAGCATCTAATCCATGACCAGCTGCTGCAGTAGTTGTATACCATTCATATGTTCTTACAGGACGACCACCTGTACATGGTATCATTTTTGTTGACTATGAATTTTCCCATGTTTTTGGGTATGCCACTCCACCTAATAATGTTTCTAATTCATTTTCTAATGATTCTACCGTAGAATAGAATACTGGATTAACATTTAGATCTTTTGTAGCATAGTAATATTCAAATACACGTTCAGTAGTTTCACCTTTACTATCCCAAACAGATGGTAGCCACATAGTAGCAACATCTCCATATTCTAATTTAATATGACGACATTGTAAAATATATTGAGAACCTCCTGGTCTAATATATGTTAATGTGAAATATGCTTTTTCTGTATCTACAATAATATCATCTGCTTGATAAACATCAAATTTGATTTTGGTCCATTCTTTAAATCTTGTTTTGTCAGAATTTCCCCAGTTTGTAAGAATTACCTTACTTTGTGTATAACCTGTATTATGATGTCCTTTAAAATATAATACACCTGTTTTATTCTCTGGTATTTTTATCTATTCTACTGTAGCAGTTCCTTCTATAACTTCTGGATCATCATCTTGATAATATACAGTATCACTAATTTGCATTTCATCAAAGAATTCTAATATAATTGTATGATAACCCATTGTTATTAATTGATTTTGACTCAATTCATTTTCATCAATAGGTTCCTGCATATATTTTGGTGGAACCATCTCAATATCTTCATCAATAACAAAGTCTTCATTATTGTCTACACTTAATAAACGACATTCCAATGATACAACAAATTCTTTACCCGGTTGCATGAAAATATATGGACTCTTCATTTTTGCATTTCCAGAATTAAATCTGAAATTATGCAAACCAAATGATGCTGCATTACCAGGTGATGTCCATTTTTCTGCAGCGGAAATACCGCCATCTTCTGTACCATTTACTAAGTTTGGATTTATTTCATGAGCTCCTGTTACTACCGGTACAGATTCAAGATCTAACAAACGATAATCACCAGATAATGTCTTTTGATATAAATAGAAAGTTATCTATTCACCTATTCTATATGATGGAATAGATGGATATTCAATAAATCTAAAGAATCTTCTTGGATCATCATTTGCCCAATTTTCTGGATTATCATCTTCCTCTGCTTCTGGATCAATAGGCCTAAGAACAGCATCAATTACATCTTGACTGCGTTCTATTTTACCATTTATACTATCTTCATATGTTTTTCCTTCTGGTATATATGGTGTCATATTAGCAGGAAATTCATAATATGTACCAGAATCATTATCATCATCAGATTGTATATATCTATCAGCATAACCTTTGTGTACCCACCAATGAGCAGGTAAAAATGCATTATTATTTAAATTATTATCATTATCAATACTATAACCGATAACTAAAGCATCTCTACCAAATGCATGTTCAGTGCGTTCAGCAGGACCCATTAAAAAATCCCTATATATCTCTGAAAAATCTTTATATACAACAGGATCAGCTGTACCATAACGTCTTGTTATAACACAGTCTATTGTATCTGGACTGCATACACCCAGTTCATCAACCTTAATTTTATTATATGTTGGCTAAATCTGATATATAACACCATCTTCACCACATGCTACACCATGTATAGTAAATATAGATGAACGTGTTATTTCTACAGTTTTTGCAGGATTATCTGGCGAACCGCTAACAATATCTGCTGCTGCACGTACTTCTAATATTAATCTATTATGCTTCCAAATATCTTCACCGTTAATCTTTTCATCACCAATACCTTGTGGAACATATATAGTTAATTCATATTCATTTGTTTCAACTATATGTAAGTATTCCCAATGCATTCCATTAGCATGGTAAATATTTGCTGGAATATTATCCTCTGACAATATATTTGTAGTACATTCTACAATAGTATTATTCTTTTTCTTTGTATAGAATTTTGTCAATGGTATTTCATGTTCTTCATCAATTAAAAGATGAAGATTTGCCGGTGCAATAGAACCTATTTGACCTGGGCGTGGAGATTCTTCTTTTATTGCTTTATTTTCTTTACCTACATGAATAGTAAATGTTGTTTTCAATATAGATTCTGAAATTGTGTAATTCAATTCATCCATTGCAACAGCATCCATTTCATTAGTAAGATCTGCAATAATAGTTTCTTCACCATCATACATAACAGGAATTTGAACTATATCAACCTGCTCACCAGTTTTCGCATCTGTAAGTAAGAAGGAAATTTGTGAGAATGCTGCAATTATATTACCATTTTCATCTGTTTTAAATGTACCATCAGCATTTAAATATGTTTCAAATATATCCCTAAGTTTCCAAATAGGGAATTCTCCAAAGTGATTACTTCTTCTTGCTCTACTTTCTAAGTCTTTTGCTACATAATATGCACCATAATCAATACCTGCATCAGTTTGTGTGTAAATATAAGCTTGTACAGTAGTTTCATATCTATCAAAACTTGCCATTACAGGTATTGTAGGATCTAATCTCTCTTTATAGACATTTTCACGTTTTGTAGGTGTTATTCGTATAGAAGAATATTTTGCAAGGTTTGTTACTCCTTCTGGTTCATCTTCTGCCTATTCACTAGGATGTTCATCTATAGCTGTTCTGATAGTTGCCCACTCATCTGTTGTAAATGGAATATATACATAATCTCCAGAATCAATAGAATAGAATAAACTTACATCACCATATGCATCGTTTTCATGATATTCATCTTCTGTATCATAGAAAGGTACATCATATAAGAAATCATTACCAATACGCTTTACTATATGACATGTAATATTTGTATCAAGTGACGGAACATATGTTCCATCCTTCCTTCTTTGTATTTGCTTATGACTTGGCTGCAATTGGTAGAAACGTGCGTCTTGTCCAGGAGCAGCTGAATATAAAGAAAGTACTGTATATAATCTGTGTACTTTTCCAAATGCCTCTACATCCATTGCAATACGTACCCAGCTTGTTTTTGGGATCATCACATTTGGTTTTACAAATACATAGAAATCTATTGAAGATAAATCATATGCACCAAAAGTATTAGAGAATGTTATAATTTTTCCATCATTTGGATCATAATATAATTCAGCATAATCAGTGGCGGTTAATTTACCTCCCTTCATAATACCCATAATAGTTACAACCTTGTCTAAATACTAAACTTTGTTCTTTATATTTAAACCATATGGATGTAAATCTGGATTTGTTGGATCTTCTTCTGATGCAGTAACATCTGCTGGATCAGGAGCAGTGGTATAAATGGCTTCATCCGTATAATCTGCATCATAATATACTCTTAATGTATCTTTTACATCATCTTCACCTTGTGACCATATTTTATGATATAAAACAATACCTTTTAATGTTGTTGGATCTGCTGATGCAGGAGGTGTTCCAATTTTTGCATCTCCAGTTTCATCAAGATAACCAACAATATAACCGTTAACATAAATATCACCACGTGCAACATATTCAGCTTTTGCTGTACCTTTACCTTCTGAATTTGATAATACTTTTGCAGCAGCAACTGTATATGGATTCTGATAAGAACCTATTGGATCTGGTTCAGATTCTTCATTCATTGAATTATCATGAATAATGATAATAGGATATATAGTATTTGGTAAATTATAAGCTTCTGCTCTTAAATAAGTATCATCACTATATTCAAAACCAATACCTTTAATTTCTGCTTTTGTATTACCATAATAAACAGTTATATTAGATTTTATTACAACTGTACCTTCATTAGATGGATTATCATAGAATATTATATCACGTGGCTTTAATTCCTTACCAGGAATAATTTCACCATGTCTATCTAATTCTGCATATAAAATAATTGATTCATCATAATGTACATTAGATGGAATTACAATATTATTCTAATCTACTGCAATAAAATCTGATTGGTTATCAATATCTGCAAAGAAATTACTTTCTCCATGAATACCGATAATACCAGGGGCAGTTGTAGTGAATGTACCTGTATCATAATTAATACGTTCAAAGTTCCAAAGATAAGCTGATATATCAGACATCTCAGGAATAACTGTTTTCTGCCATTCATATATACCGTTCTTTGTTAAGAATATATCTTGTTCTTTAACATAAGATGTATCAATACCTGAATTTTCTGGTACAGCAAGATAGTATTCATCAATACTCTTAATACCTTTTACATAGTGAGTAATAATAGATGGAGTGCTTCTCCAAACTGAAGCATCATCCCCATAATTTATGTAAATAGTTTCTTCATAGTTCCAAAGATATGGATATTCTTCATTAAATAAACTTTCATCAGGGAATTCATCCAATAGCCATTCTTCATCATAACTAGGTATATCATCCTTAGTAGCAGTAGCAAGATAATACTCATGCATATCTTTAATACTACGGCCACTTGCTCCATCTTTACCATCAAAAATTACTGGGATACTTTCTCTATCAAGAAGTTCACCATTATCATCATAATATTCAAAGATAATCTATTCACCAATATCTTCTGTATCAAGGGGCTTATTATATCTCTATACTTTATCATCATCAATACGATATTCTACATAACCATAATCTGTAGTTATGTATCCTAATTCACCTGTACGTTTTTTACAAGTAACACCAATATTAATAGGTTGACGAGCATTTGTTTTATCAACTTTAATACTGTTTGCTGATGGTATTAAATAATATAATGGTGTTTCTTCACTAACAACCATTGGCATAACAGTAAATACTGCTGTCTGTAATTTAGATTTATATCCTTCATCACCAGGACTGCCAACTGCGCCTAAAGCTGTTAATGTTATAGTAATACGCTTAGGAATTCTATCACCCTTTTTACAACTTATTGTAATATATAATAACTTATTATTTTTCTTATAAGTTATTTTTGATTTTATATTACTTAAATACTATTCTTCTTCTTTTTCTGGTGTTGTTATAGTAATTTTTGTCATTGCATTACGGACAAATGCCATTTCGTCATATCCATAATACATAGTAGCATTTGTAGATACAACAGTATCTTCTAAAACCTAATAAACAGAATCTACTGGAATAGCATCCATTTCATTATCAAGATCCAATTTAATAGTAGATTCACCAGTAACACCATCAGAAATCACTGGCACCCATTCTTGATCAAGAAATTGCCCCTTTTCATATAATGTGAATATAATACCGCTTGTAACAGTTACCATATCTGAACCAAATAAAGGAATAACTGTTTCTGGTGTAATATCTTGTTCTTCTCCTTCATCTATTGTCATTGTCAAACGTAAAGAATCAGGTAAAGTAGAAGGATATGTAATACCATTTATTGTCTATTTGCGAACACCACATTTAAGTGTAGTTGGAGTATAAACACCTGTACTTGATAATCGTATTTTGTCACGAGATGGAGCAACATTATATGTAACACCGTCTGTATCAGCTTTAATAGTAAATATTGCCTACTTATTATATTTTTCTCCTTTATATTCACCGGATACATTTACAATAAGTGCATTATTATAATTTACTTTTCTACCTTTTGGTAATGTTACAGTTATATCAAAATCTTCTTTATTATTATATGTTGCACATCCTTCTGGTAATCCATTATATTCAAATGAAATATTATCAGGTATAATTTTCTTATAACCATATGTTAATGTAGCACGAGTTTCTAAAAACTGATTCCATTGTACTTCGAACATATTATCAGTTGCAACAAAATCAATCTGATTATTTAAATCAAATGTAAATAATCCTTGTGAAGAATAGCCCATAAGACTAACGGAATTATCACACTTCATATCTGTTGTGATAATTGCTGTTACAATAAACATTGCAGCATCACCATTAAGATCTGCTGTAGAAATTTCTATAACATTTGTTAATGGAGTTTCTCCATTGTTTTTCTTTTCAAACCATTCTTCATCATCTTGTTTATTTACAGATATACGTTCTATTTGCCATTTGATAACTACATCTGTATAATCTTCATCATTAAATGTAACTTCACATGTTAAAGTACATCCTTCTGATGATTTTACATAGAATGAACTAGGTGTAATCTTTAATTTCAAGTTAGATACACCGCCTATGACTGCACTGTTGGCAATCATGCTTCTTACAGACTTATTAAAGTCATACTGTGACTAATTACTATAACTATCAAAAATATCAATAGAATCTGTTACATATTCACCAATATTGGCATTATGTAACTATGTGTAAATGTTCGTTTTTCTTGCCATATAATGTTATCAGTTTAATTCTATATAATTGCTTGTGTCGTACTTTATTTCCAACTTTAATGTATGTGCTTCTAATCCTTTTTCACCTATTGATCTAAAGCAAACATTTTTCCCATATATTGTTTCCATTATAATATACTCATCTGCTAATGGAAAATATTGTCCATTTGACCAAACTTCTGGTATTTGTATTCTTTCCTAATAAGGTAAGCAAAGCCAAATATAATAACCATCCGTTGGTATATTTATTGTTAGTTTTTCCTAAGGCTTAAGATGCTTAATACCCTCTTCTGTACCTGTTAAATTATAGAAAACTTTATCATATTCTTGAAAACCTGCAGCTTTATATCCATTTATAAAATTATTGAGATTTTGCTATTCAATATATGTAGCAATTTCTTCTAATAAATCATTTATTGTTTTTATTCTATAGTACTTGCCTGGTGTTAAATCATAGTCAGTACCAAAAGATACATCAATATTATTTTTTACCATATTATTAATACTATAATAATCTAATGATAAATTTCGAATATAATCATATATATTCTATGATTTATAAGGTTTTAAGATAACTTCAGTATTTGATTCTACATAATTTCTCAATACACGATATATTTGTTCTTTATATTCATCATGAGTAGGCTGATTATCAAAACTTATATCATTACGTTTAGATGCACCATAATAATAAGGAATTGTAAATACAACTTTCTTATCTATAATTATAGGTTTTTGCTTTAAATTATCGGTAGCAATATACTAAAAATTATACTCTCCATTTTTTGGTTTTTCTATAATATATGAGTAGTTTTCCAATCCTATACTACTGTCCCATAATACAGTATTGTCTTTTGGATCAATAAGCTTATTATAAATTATAGGAACTTGCTTATCATCCCTTGATGCAATACCTGTTATTTTTATTTCATAACTATCTTGTGCTGTATATTCTATAGCATCGCCATCAGGCATACAAATAAGATTAACAGATAAATCATGTAGTTGTAATTGTAAATAATCTATACTACTTTGTATATCATCTAATAAAGCTTTTATATATGGGTAATCAAATATATTTTCACTATTAGCTTCCTGTGTATTTGGATATGTATTACCAAAGAAAAATAGCCAAGCAGCTTGCTTACATTTTGTTACCCATTCTTGAAATTCATTTTCTTCCTATTGATAAATCGGTGCATATTTTCTCATGTTCATATCATGATTAGCCTGCCAATCCTTTGAATACTTTAATTGTATTAATTCTTGGAGTAATGCATCATATGAATCCATCTTAGCTATATCATACCATTGATTATCTATAAGTATAGAAGAATCAATAATAGGCAATCGCTCAATATTTACTGGGTACCAGCGTTTTTTCTTTGCCCAATACTAATAATATTTGTCATGCTTCGTCACATAACAAAGCATACCATCTTTAAAATGAGATGCTGCATTATATTTAAATAGATCTATATAGTTATCAACCTGATATAATCCACCTTTGATATTATTAGAATCTACAATAGAAAAATAGTTTTTCTCTGTTGCCATACTACCGATTTATGTATTTAAAATATTTATAAACTAAAAAATATAGGTATAAAAAATGGGAGTGTGTTCACCGTCACACTCCCTATCATCGGTCCCCTAATTAATGCGAAATTCCCTAAAACATACCAACGGCGCCAATGAATATCTCTATATAATTGAAAAACATTTATATTCCCCTTGGAACATAATATTTATCTTTGGTGTTATTTTTTAGGCATTGTGTTATGTTCTGAGTAGCATTTTTGGCAATATGTCATATACAAAAACCTATATGAAAAACATTTAACATTTTTTAACAAAATTATTCATCTCCATCATATGTCATCATTTTATGCTTATCATCTAGCTTTTGCCAGTTGATAGCCATAATAGGACGGCCTTCAAAGTAATCACAATTAGTATCTTCATAATACTTTGTACGAAGAAGTTGACTTAACTCTTGTGACCACTTCAAATCGATACCAATATAATAAAATTGTATAGGATATTCACCATAATGTGAACGAACTACATAATAATGTGGGCGCTCTTCTTCAGGAATACCAGAAAATTCAGCATTGGCAGCAACAGTAGACATAATTTTTACATTATGTTTCTTTTCCCATTTATGCATATATTCTAATTTCTTTGCCATTACAGATTTATATTCACCAAAAACCTGTTGGAAAGCTTTCTTCATATTATTAATATTCATTTTAATAGCATTTGTAAAGCTATCAATCTTATCAATACCGGCTTCTACAAAAATAGACATTACTACGTTCTTATTTGTAAATGGGCTCATGGGATCATCCATAATTTTACTAATAAACTCATAATAAAGCATTTCCATGGATTTTGTATTATCAATACAATAATCACCCGGTTCAGCATCAGTAAGAAGTTCTAGAAAATTACGATTAATAATTCTTTTAACTACTCCTGTTGTACCATTCTTACAAATATCAATACTTTGTTTCATAAAATTAAAAATTAAATTAGTTATTATTTCTTTACTGCAAAGATACAAATAATTTTTGAATAAAGAAATTTTTATATGTATTATTTTTATTAATTTGTATTTTTTAGTATGTTTTGTATTTTTTAACATTTAAAAGTAGGCAAAAAATACCAAAATTTGTATAATAAATAACTGGTTATTTGAGAAAGTGATAGACTTAAAAATATAATAAAAATATAAAAATAAATTTATTTGAATTTTTATTTATAAAATATTTAAATATTTGTATATTCATACGGTTTTCTTTATTTTCTTTGTTACTTTCTTTTTATTAAAGACAGAATATTTAATTTATAATATAAATTAAAAACCTATGGATTTATTTTATAATA
>ODAI014503113.1_pt1 | contig 45323 bp, 45 predicted proteins | sample 1539321 | NCBI WGS metagenome assembly ODAI01 (sample SAMN02144231, study PRJEB22623) | gut metagenome | biome: sheep rumen | host: Ovis aries | place: New Zealand
TATCCTCATGTATGCCGTGCTCTGACAGTTTAATATACAGCTCATTCTCAGCCTTAGCACGCTCATCGCCATCATATATGAGTCTCATGGACTCATAATTCTCCCTCCAGTACGGGGTCACGAATCCAAGGCATTCATAGTCCTCCATCTCCTTAGCTACGATATGTCCTATCATATTGGCACTTGTGAATCTGTCCTTGATATACTGGCGCATATTATAGAAGAATAAGAAGACCGCGTTCGTAACGATGATTATCGCTATAAATATCACAAGCGGCCTGCTGATCTGCCTCATTATGTTGTCTTTTCTTGTCTTAGTATTCATCTACAACCTCTTTACGATTATATTGATATTCTGACCGTCCTTATACTCATAGCGAAGCTCATCCATACTGTTCTTCACCATGAATATACCCAAGCCGCCTATCTGTCTGTCCTCCGGCTCCACATCAAGATCCGGATCGTCCTTTTCCAGGGGATTATACGGTTTACCGGCATCCCTTAGTGTTATCTCCACTTCAGGCAGTTCTCCGACGATATCCGCCGTGACCTCGGCTGTACCTTCGCCCTTAGGATATGCATAATTGCATATATTGGTATAAAGCTCCTCGACTGCCACATCTATCTGCAGCCGCACCGAATCCGATCAGCCTGCCTTATCAAGTACTCTGCCTACGAAGCTCTGGACTTCATCAAGATTCTCATTGATCGCAATAACCTTTAAGCTCTCCATATTTCCTCCCGTCATAATTCTCTGCAATCTATTTCCTTCTCATTTCTATCGCCCACATACGGCCGCTTTCCGGCTCTCTTGGCTTCTGACCTGCGGCATAGCAGCCTATATTCTTCTCAAGAGCATGCACGATAGCCTGATCAGGCTTACATCCGTTGTCGATATCATCAAGCAGCATATCTATCTGTGAGCGCATGATGAGCATGGTCTGTGCCATATTACGCATTATATTGATTATATTCCTGTGGTTATTCTGTACGAAATCCCCCATTTCTCCCTCTGTGATGCGAAATATGGTCATATCGGAATAGGCGATGACTGTATATAACGCCGGCTTGCTAAGCAACAGTCCGAACTCGCCGAAGCAGGCCTGCGGTCCGATTATGCCGATAAGAGTCTCCTTCTCAGTTCCGTATCCTATATATATCTCTGCGTGGCCTGTCAGTATCTTGTACATATCAAGATTAACCTCGCCCTCCATAAGGATCTCAGTGCCTTCCTTAATCTCCATTATATGTACGAGAGTTCTGTCCACAATCGCCTTAGTCTCTTCCGTCATATTAAGTATCCTTTCCTCATTACCCCAAAGGGTAACTGACATGTTATGCCACATGTCAATTGCCCATATAACACTACTTTCAGTCAAACTTGCTGTACATACTGTCTATGTTCTGCTCTGGCAGTGTGACAGGATCCCATCCGTAGTCCTTATATTCCGTTATATTAAGATCATTGGCCGCTACATAGTTGGCTATGATCTGCGCCCTTAGCTCTTCACTTGTATCGGTATCCGACTCAAGCTTCATAAAAGCATCGTATCTGTCGCCGAATATCTGTCTGGCCGTAGGAGCATAATCCGCTCCGTCACCTACAAGCTCCATATATTCAACCTCATATCCCGAATCACTGCTCACCATATGTATGCATCCCGGGTAAGAACCTCCCGATACATTCTCAAGCGTGGTACCGCTTAAGTTGTAGTTAAGCAGCCAGAAATCACCGTATACCTTGATATCCGACTTATCGCTCTCATCTATATCAAGTATATTGACAAGCGGAATGGATACATCCGCCTTATCATAGTGCGGGCTGAATCTCTCGATTATATAGTCATACAATACATAATAAAACTGCTCCGGTCCGGGATACTCATATGCCGGCAGTGTTCCTTGTCCCACTGTCTCATCCGAAGCCGAAGAAGTTTCCGTATCTGTCGTATCGTTACTCTCGGATACGGCAGCTTCATCTGCCATAGCCTCACCTTCCATGGTCATCTTATAGAATCTTACGGTTCCGCTGGCCTTCTCTTCCACGGCCACGCCTACCATATAATCACCCGGTTCGATCATACCATATTCCGTGGTTCCGCTTTCACTGAATACATAGTCTATGGTAGCCATATTGTCACTATCTTCAAGCGGCACGGCTTCTATATCCGAGCCTCCGCTTACGACCCTTACTCTTACCTTACCCTCTGTAAGATTCGTATCAATGGCAAGGTATTCACCTTCACCTATGGTGATTCCCGATGCCGCGCCTGTTCCCTTCTCTGTCTTGTCAAAATGTGCCGTGACAGAACCGTCATCCGCCGTATCCATAAGTGTCGCGGGCTCTGCATCGGCACCTGTAGCAGCACCCTTGCCGCATCCGGCGATGATGCCAAGTGTCATAACCGCTGCTGCTATATATACTGTTATCCTTCTCATGTTCATAACCTCACTCTTACTGTACAGTCGAGAACTCTATGATCTCTGAGTCAAACATCTCATCATACATCTTAGTAAGCACGGAATCATCATCTGCCTTCACGGCATCAGCACCGTCCTTAGATGTATAATATGTCGCATTGCCATCCGCATCATACTCTACCCATGCCTGCATACTGTCCTTAAGCTTAAGCTTATCAACAGTCGATACTGCGGCGAAGTGATTACCTGCACTGTAGAGTTTGCCGTCTCCGGCTGCCAGAGGATAAGCCGTACCGCCTGATGTTACATATCCGAGATATGTGATCTTACCATCGGCATCGTATGCGAATACCTCCGCATCAATGGCAGCCATATACCCGTCACCGTTATCGAATGTGCCGCTTGCTACAAGGAGTACATCTGTATCACCTGCCTTGACATTGGCATAGCCCTTACCTGCCGGCAGCTTATCAACCACCTGTGTGAAGGTATCACAGTCCGTGATATCTGTGGTCATCTCATGCTCTCTTACAAGCACATCATCTATTGATATATTCTGTACATCCTCCGTGAAAGTAATGGAATCGATGACCTGTGCGAGTGCATCGGATGCCGGTATATCTATGGCATCATCCCCGCCTATGTGAGTAAGTACCTCTACTACCAAGGCTCCGTCCTTATAATCTCTTGCGATACCCGTCTCATTAAGTCCCGAGCCGCTTCCGTCAGTCTTAAGTGTATGCCAGTATCCTTTCACATCCTCTGTTCCGGGGAATATACCCTCTGACTTCTCTATGGCACTTTCATCTCCCCATGCAGAAGAAAGCTCTGTAAGAGCCTCTTCTCCGCTCTTGCCTTCCACATAGCTTATGATGACCATGCAGCTTCCGGCGCTCTCTCCCATATATACGAAGGATGCCATATTCTCACCGATATTGACATTAATGTTATTGGCATCATAGGTCACGGTATAACCGTTAGGATCGGTATAGACCTCATACTTTGGAGCCGTAGCCTGTGCAGGAGCTTCTGCGAGCTCCTCGCTCTGTTGTGCAGCCTGTGTCACATCAGCCGAAGGCTGATCTGCCGCAGCATTGCTTCCACAGCCTGCAAGCATGGATACACTTAATCCTGCGGCTGCGATCATAGTTAATAGTCTTTTTTTCATAATTTCCTCCATATTATCCTCCATGCCATGTCCTTCATCATCATGGCATCACTTTACATTTACCTTTAACTGGTCCTGTTGCTTCTTAACCTGATTCTGTTGATTCTTTAACTGCTTCTGCTGATTCTTAACCTGATTTTGTTTTTGCACCTCTTTATTCTGCTGCTTCTGCGGATTATCCTTATTAAGCTTATACTCTTTATCCTTACGTAGCAGATCTTTGATTTTTGAATCAAGCTTTTCCTTATTGAAGGCTTTCTCATTTTGTTTATATAGCGCCAGCAGCCTTCTTGCGTTCTGACGGTATGGCGATTCATTGGCCCTCTGCATATTTCTCTCAGCAGCTTTCTTTGCTCTTTTTAAGTTATTTTCATAGTCACTAAGCTTCTTATCCTGCTTTACGGCGCCCTTTTTATTGACGGATTTGTCTTCATTCTCATTTTGTTTATTGTTAGTATTCTTTTTTTCTTTATCCTTGGAATCCTTTATTTCAGTGTTGTTTTTGCCCTTGGGTTCATCTTTGCCAAGCTCTCTTCCATCATAGAGATCATCCTTGTCAAAATTTGTTGTCATGGACTCATTGAGAGAATTATCCACAAAATCCTCTTTCTCCAGGATCTCAAAGTCGTCAACGCTTACTCCCTTGTTTTCCTTATTCTCCTTATTCTCCTTATTCTCCTTATTCTCCTTGTTTTCCTTGTTTTCCTTATTTTCCTTCTTTTCCGGCTTTACATCCTGCTCAAGTTCTATATCTTCCTTCTCAATGATCTCGAAGTCGCTGATATCCACTCCCTTATTATTCTTGTTGGCAGCGTCTTTTTCTTCCGCATACAATTCGCCCGGAGCATAGAACTGTGGACTGTTCTGCGGCTGTACATATTGTGGCTGCGCATATTGTGGCTGCCTGTGCTGCGGCTGTGCATACTGTGGCTGTCCGTACTGTGGCTGTGCATACTGCGGCTACCTGTACTGTGCACTCTGTGGCATAGCTGCATAGGGATCATCATATATTCCGTTCCTTGATGTATATCCCTGTTCCTGTTGAGAACCCTGTGGTACGTTTGCCATGGGATTGTCATATATTCCGTTACTCAACGTATATCCCTGTTCCTGTGCCTGTGCTACTCCCACATTGGGTTCCTGTACCTGTGCATTCACCGTGCCCTGCTCATAATCATGGTCGGACGTAGGCGGCATCATATAAAGGTCACTCTGTCTCCTTGCATTTTCCATACCCGGTTGCATATCGGGGCCGGACGTGGGTGGCATCATATAAAGCCCATTTTGTCCCCCTGCGTCCTCCATGCCCTGCTCACCCGGCACAGACGTATTGTCCATATTATCAAAGCCTTGCGGTATTACCTGCTCATTTGCAGACTCGTATAAAGACCTTACATCATTTTGAATATCACTATTCTCTGCCTCATTGGCATCATCATCTGCTGCAAGCACATCATTTTCGGGATTAAATATCAGCCCGCATGCCGTTAAGCTCATCTTGAAGCTCATGAAGCATCTGTTCATTTTCTTCATTTTGCTCATCAATGACATTATCTACCGCATCATTATTCTCTTCGCCAACAATACTCTGCCCATCTTCGTATCTTCCGCCGTCCATATTATTCTCCTGTCTGTATCTTTGTTAATAATTCCAATTACTGTTTTGTCGTTCCGCACATCTTTAGCCGATCTATATATATACAACACTGCTGTGACAAATCCACGGAGCATATTTTTCAGATTGACCGACTAACAAAAAGCGGAAAGGAACTCCCCTCCGCTCTTATCTCAAAAACCTAAAATGCCGGCTTGATCTCATAGAGTCCTCTTCCGTCACCCGGAATATAGCGAACCATCGTATCACCGATCCTGACCCATTCTCCAAGCTTAAGCCCCTGTTCATTGGCATCCATCCAGTGTGAATATATGGCACCCGCAAGGAGATCGCCGTTACGACAGACGGAATTAGTAAAGAATCGCAATACCTCATAGTCATAGTACGCTATAAGATCCACATTGCCTATGGCTCCTGATATCGCCTTTCTGTCACCGATTATTGATGTACCCACCATTAAAACCATCAGCTTATCCTAGCTTATGCTTTCCCTCCTTGTATAATGGTATAGTATATCCTCAACTGAATAATCGTCATCATGTTCGCCATCATCACTGTTATACCATAACCATTTTGAGATACTGTTAATAAACCAATCCTTATCCTTTAGAGACGTAATTATACTTCCGAAAGTCCCATAATCCTTAGGATTGCCGTTGCCATAATAACAATGTGTCCCGTCATTGAGAATCTCACCCGTAAAATCATGTTTTCTAAAAACTTTATCTATAGTTCCGTATATGCCGGATTCCGTGTATGAGCTTCCAACAGGAATAAGCTTTTCATCTACTTTAACTTCAAGCTTCAACATATGATCAATCTCCTCAATCCTGTTTGATACCGTTTATATCCTCATAAGCCTCCCGTTCAAGCGTTACTCCGGTTACTTGTGCCTGAATAAACGGATAATCCAATCTGGCATTGTTCCATGTAAATGCGATAGCTCCCACGACAATCCAGATGATACCAAATACGATGGTACCATAGGAAAAAGAATAATCACGTGAAAACTTTGCCAACCTGTTAATATTGTTCATTTTTCCTCCTTTTGAAGTGATGTTATTCCAGAATATCCTCAAGTGTCTTAAAAAGTATATCAGGCTCCACCGGCTTGCTTATGTGTGCATTAAGACCTGCCTGCAGCGAACGCTCCACATCCTCCTCGAAGGCATTGGCCGTAAGTGCTATTATGGGAATGGTCTGCGCATCCTCTCTGCCGGATGCTCTTATGGCTGAAGATGCTTCAAGTCCGTTAAGCTCAGGCATACGTATATCCATTAGCACAGCATCATAATAGCCTGCGGGATTGGACAGGTATTTATCCACTGCCACTCTTCCGTTCTCGGCATATTCAGTCTCTATCCCCCGCATCTTAAGCACCTTGATCATGATCTGCGCATTGATATCCACATCCTCTGCAAGAAGCACCCTCTTACCGCTAAGGTCTACCGGAGCCTTGGCATCATCCGACTGGCTGCTGCGCTTCTTAAGAGCGTTCTTGAATTCATCTATCACCTCATCCGTAAGCAACGGCTTAGATATGAAGCTGTCTACTCCTGCCTTAACAGCATCATCGAAGATATCCTCCCAATTATAAGAAGTAAGTATGATGATGGCTGATTCGTCCCCTATCTGTGAACGGATGACCTTGGTTGTCTCCACACCATCCATCCCGGGCATTCTCCAGTCGATTATGATAAGATCATACGGGTTCTTACCCTCGTGCTTTTCCTTTATCTTATCTACCGCTTCTTCACCTGACATGGCAAATTCTGCTGTGATACCCGCCTTTTTCAATACAAGGATCGCATGCTCGCAGGCTATTTTATCGTCATCGACCACAAGAACCGACATTTTCTCAGGGTCGATCTCTATATCGGCATTTTCACCTGAGGATACTTTCTCAGACTCAAGCAATGTCACTGTTACGGTGAATGTGGTTCCGACTCCCTTCTCACTCTCGACGCTTATATCACCGTTCATCATCTCTACGATACTCTTGGTGATAGCCATGCCAAGTCCGGAGCTTCCATACTTATTAACTGCGCTCGCATCCTCCTGACTGAAGGAATCAAATATCTTGGGAAGATACTCCCTGCTCATTCCGATTCCGTTATCGCGGATGACGAAGCGCATCGCTGATTTTCCATCAAAAGAGCCGGTCTTCTCCACAATGAAATCTATTCTTCCGCCCTGCGGAGTGAATTTCACGGCATTGCTCAATATATTGATAAGCACCTGCTTAAGCTTGGTACTGTCTCCTATGTAATATTCACCGATACTGCCTATCTTATGACAGTTAAATTCAAGTCCCTTCTCCATACACTGGCTGTTGATCAGGGTATTAACCTGCTCAATGAACATGCTAAAGGAGAATTCATCCTCCTTAAGCGTCATGCGTCCCGACTCAATACGAGACATATCAAGTATATCATTGATAAGCCCTAAGAGATGCTTGGCGGAGGAATCGATCTTTTTAAGATATTCCTTCGCATTATCGCTTAGTCCTTCCTCGTGTAATGCGAGATTATCAAGCCCTATTATGGCATTCATCGGAGTTCTTATCTCATGACTCATATTAGAGAGGAATATGGTCTTAGCCTTGCTGGCTTCCTCCGCTGTGGCAAGAGCATCGCTTAACGCCTGATTCTTAGCCATAGAATCCCTCATCTCTGTATCTATATCGGAGAAGCCTACTCCCACTGCATGAATGATATGGTCGGTTCTGTCCTCTGCACGCCTTACCGCAGCCATACGAAGCATCTCATAGCTTTCCACTCCGTCCCTTACGGTTAAGTATCTGCAGGCTATGATAGGCTCGGCATCAAGCCTTCTCCTGATTGAAGCCTTATCAATGAAGGCTTTGAAGGTATCTCTGTAGCCCTCGGCGACATATTTATCCGCATAGTCTCCGAAAGCCTTCTGGAAATCAAAATGCTCACCCTCATTGTAAAGCTTCCCGCTATCACTGTCATTACGGTAGCATATGGCTTCATCCGTATCAAGATTGACATAGTATACGCTGCTGTAGTCTGAGGCCATGGCTGTGATCATACTGTCCTGCTGAGTCCTCTGCTTCTCCTGTTCGAGAAGCTCCTCCTGCAAGGCAAGCTGTTCCTCAAGCTCCTGCTGCTTAACCCTGTTCTCGGTCTCCGACACCTCCTTTTCAAGTGTGAGCTTGGCAGACTGTCTTATGAGATTGATCATCACAAGAGCGATAATTATCAGTACAACTGCTGTGGCAACAGACTGTACGAAGCTTCTCCTTACTATACCTTCCGAGATTGAGCCTATCTGTTCACTTATGACGCTTTCTCGTATAAGATAAGTGATCATCCAGTCCGTGCCGCGTATCGGCGCATAATAGAGAGTTTCGCTGATGTTATTGTATGTAAAAGACACAACTCCCTTATTGCCCTTGGCAAAGTCGTCTTTGATATTGTCATAGGAATAACCTTTCTCATAGATCGCAGTCTCCATGGCTACCAAAAGGTTATCCTCACTCGCCAGACCTCCTAAGACCATATTGGTAAGGGAGGTTCCGTCCTTGGTATACATATTGCAGAATGTGGTATTATTATTATCCGATTGAAGAGATATACCGTCCAACATGACATCCATGTCAATTTCCATGAAGCATGTCACCAGATGACTATCATTAAAGGGCAGTCTGTCCAGAGGAATCGCCACTATCACCTTCTTGTTATTACTGTCCGGATTCTTAATGGATATCACCGGCTCAGAGAGTGAATCATATGCAAGCGCATACTGGTCTATGTCCGTCCTTGTCCCTCTGGATGTATATATAAGTCCATTCTCATCCACGAAAGCAAATTTATCGACATTATATAACTGCTTGATCCTTGTCTGATATGCCTGCAACGCTTCTATGCTTTCAAGATCGGATTTCTCAAGCATACCTATGGCGACATCCATATCATCAATATAATCATCCAGCTTGGATGCCACTACCTGTTCACGACGTTCAGCCAGTTCATCCAGATACAGAAGGCTCACATTCCTTACTGCAGTCTCAGTATCCACACTTGCGGTATGACCTGACCAATATGTTCCTGCTATTAGAATTGTGGCAACCAGTATCCCGCCAATTATGGCCACTGTCATCAGATTGCCTTTAAGTCCGTTTTTCACATTAATCTCCATTATTCACCAATAGTATGCCGCGATATCTGCCACTTATTAACAGCTTAATGGCAGAATGCGATAAAGCCCATGACCTATAGTATAATCTACCATAAATCACGGGCTTTTACAATTCCATGCTTTCAAAGCAGCATATGATATAACAGTCATGGGCTTTTTACAGTATCCCAAGGAAATTACCAAGCATAGTCTTACCCGAAGGTGTAAGTATGGATTCGGGATGGAACTGCAGACCGTATACGGGATATTCCTTATGCTCTACGGCCATGATCTCCCCCTCATCTGTTTTCGCAGTTACCTTAAGACATTCCGGCAAGGCATCGGGATCGGCGGCAAGTGAATGGTATCTGGCTACTTCAACCTTGCCAACAAGCCCCTTGAATAACTTGCAGCTTCCATCAAGCTCTATAACGGACTGCTTGCCGTGCATAAGCCTTGATGCATATGTGATCCTACCACCGTATGCCTCACATATGGCCTGATGTCCGAGACACACTCCAAGTATGGGTATCTTACCCGCAAAGTATCTTATTGCTTCTTCACACACTCCTGCATCCGCCGGTCTTCCGGGCCCCGGAGATATGATGATACATGAGGGAGCATAATCCTCTATCCCCCTGACACTCAACTCATCATTGCGTATTACCTTAATCTCATAGCCGTCACCTGACATAATGCCCGGATCGGCCATATGTCCGTCCGCAGTTCCCCATTTCTCCGTACAGATCTCTCCTATATACTGGTACAGATTGTATGAAAAGCTATCGTAGTTGTCTATTAATAAAATCCTGACTTTATCCTTAAATGTCGGCATATCCGCTCTCCTTTCATATGTGCCGCACAATATATCATACAGCTATGAATCCGCTTCTCCTGCCCTTTCAATGGCAGTCATGACGGCCTTCGCTTTATTAAGGCATTCCTCATACTCATTCTCCGGCACGGAATCTGCCACGATGCCGGCTCCCGAACGCACGAAGACTCTTCCGTTTTTCTTAAAGGCGATACGGATGGCTATGCAGGTGTCGAGATTACCCATGAAATCTATATATCCAATCGCTCCGCCGTATATTCCCCGCTTATTGTTCTCAAGCTCATTGATTATCTCACAGGCTCTTATCTTGGGCGCTCCTGAGAGTGTACCCGCCGGCAGGATGGAATCCACTGCATCAAGCTGCGTCAGTCCTTTCTTAAGGTTCCCTCGTACCGTTGAGCCTATATGCATCACATGGGAGAACCTTTCCACAGACATATACTTCTCCACCTCAACAGAGCCGAATTCGCTTATCCTTCCTATATCGTTGCGTCCGAGGTCTACAAGCATATTGTGTTCCGCTCTTTCCTTCTCATCAGCCAAAAGCTCCTTCTCAAGCGCCGCATCCTCTCTCTCATCCCGTCCTCGCCTCCTTGTACCTGCAAGCGGAAAGGTATGGAGTACATTATCATGCAGCTTGACCAAGGTCTCCGGAGAAGCTCCGGCCACCTCTATATCATCTCCTGAGAAATAGAACATATAGGGTGAAGGATTAATAGTTCTAAGCATCCTGTATGTATCAAAAAGTGAGCCTTCAAAATCCGCTTCAAGCCTGTTGCTTAGCACTACCTGAAAGATGTCACCTTCATATATGTACTTCTTGCCCTTCTTAACCATCTCACAGAATTCTTCCCGGTTGAATAAAGCCCTGTACCCGGATGTAAGCCGGCCCTTTGGTATATCCGCTTCCTTACCGTGCATTATGATATCCACTATGCTGTCAATATCCTTAAGCGCCTTATTATAATTATCCTCTATATAAGCCATATCAGGCTTATAGTCCCCGGTGCCTCTAAGAAGCGCCGTCTGCCTGTCGGCTATATTCACATTGGCTATCACCGCAATCTTCTGTCTTACATTATCAAAGGCTATCACCTTATCAAAAAGCATCAGATCCACATCCTTAAAATGCTCTTCATCCTTAGCATCCAGATTAAGACCGGGCTCACTGTACTTGATATAATCATATGCAAAGTATCCCACAAGCCCTCCCGTAAATGTCGGGAAGCCCGTAAGCTTCGGACTCTTATACTCCTTAATGATATCCTTGATATACTCTCCCGGATGCTTTATCTTAAGATCATCTATGACAGTTCCGTCATCCTTCGTAACAGTAAGCCGGCCGTCAAGGCAGGTTATGCACAGTCTCGGATTAAAGCCAAGGAAGGTATAGCGTCCCCAGTTCTTCTGATCCTCCACGCTCTCAAGTAAGAATACGTGATCGCTTACCGTCTTAAGCCTCTTAAGCACCTGTATGGGAGTACACATATCGGAGAATATCTCTCTCTGCACCGGTACATAATTATATTCATCTACATAATCCCTTATGTCAGCAAGGGACGGGGTATATCTCTCACTCATTAACAGTTACCTCTTAAGCTTTACCTAATATCTTATTCTTAAACTGATACTGATATTAATACTAATACATCAGGAATTTGATCTTGATATGAAATTATCCAGTGCTGCTATAGCCTCACCGCTGTCTATCAGTTCTGCAGCAAGCTTAACTCCCGCTTCGAAGGAATCCGCCTTATCTCCTATATAGAGAGCCGCGCCGGCATTCATAAGCACGGTATCACGCTTAGGTCCCTTAAGCTTACCCTCAAGGATCTCCCTTGTTATCTTAGCGTTCTCCGCAGGCGAAGCCCCCTTAAGATCCTCCGGAGTACATCTGTCAAATCCGAATTCCTCCGGTGTGATCTCATAATTGGTATATCTTCCGTTACCGAATTCACATATCTTGGTAGGGCCTACCGCTGTTATCTCATCAAGCTTCTCCTTACCGTATACTACCATTCCCTTCTCTACTCCAAGTTCATACAGAACCTGAGCAAGCGGCTCAACAAGCAGTTCATCATATACACCGAGTAACTGTCTCTTCGGATGTACGGGATTGGTAAGGGGCCCCAATATATTGAATACAGTCCTGAAGCCAAGCTCCTTACGGATGGCACCCACATACTTCATCGAGGTATGATACTTCTGTGCGAAGAAGAAGCAGAAGCCCGTCTCTTCAAGCAATCTGACACATGTGTCGGGATCAAGATTGATATTGGCTCCGAGTGCCTCAAGGCAGTCAGCCGTTCCTGACAGTGACGAAGCCGCCCTGTTGCCGTGCTTGGCAACCTTCATTCCCCCGGCAGCCGCTACAAAAGCGCTCGTTGTGGATATATTGAAGCTTCCTGCATTATCTCCGCCCGTTCCAACGATCTCGAATGTATCCATATCGCCTGCATCAACCTTAAGCGCATGCTCCCGCATTGCCTTGGCACAGCCCTTTATCTCTTCTATGGTCTCCGCCCTTGTGTTCTTGGTCGTAAGTGCAGCCAAGAATGCCGCATTCTGCGTAGGTGTGGTCTCACCGTTCATTATCTCGTTCATAACGGTATATGCCTCATCGAATGTGAGATCTCCTTTGTTTACGATTTTGACTATTGCTTCCTTGATCATATTCTTTCTCCTTTCGATCCTTTAATATTATTGTACCCTCTGTATGGTTATCATCGGCATATATCAATCATCCTGCTTCTACTGATATACCCGCTTAGATACAATGTAGCTTACTGTTACATATTCTATATATTCAGTTCTGCCTTGAATGAAGCTGCATAATCACGCGCTGCTTCAGGCATAAATTTCGCTTCTCTCATAAGATTGATAAAATGCGTTCCCACGATAGCCCCGTCTATATATTCCTTCATGGGCTTCACATCCTCTGCTGTACGTATACCGAAGCCCATCATTACGGGAATCCCGGATATTGACTTGACGCTCTTAAGGTATTCCACCACATCCTTATGGTATGTTCCGCCCTGTCCGGTGACACCCATTGCGGATACACAGTAGACAAAGCCTTTTGCATCTGTAAGTATCTTCTCTATCCTATCTGCCGATACGGGAGATACAAGCTGTATGAGTATGGTTGCCCCATCCCTGCCGCTTAAGGCTGCCTTAAGATCATCCTGCTCCTCATATGGCAAATCCGGCACTATAAGTCCGTCTACTCCAAGCCCGGCACATCTGTCTGCGAAAGCGCCAAGTCCGTAGTTAAGTATCGTATTGTAATACATCATGAATATTATAGGCTGTTCGCACCCTTCATCCCTTAGCTCTTTCATAAGGTCAAAGGTCTTGTTAAGACTTGCGCCTGCCTGTATAGCCTCGAAGCTTGCCTGCTGTATCACAGGTCCGTCAGCCGTAGGGTCGGAGAAGGGAATTCCCAGCTCTATCACATCTGTTATACCCTCCTGCGCCTTTATTATCTCCTTAGTGGTCTTCATATCGGGAAGTCCTGCCGTTATATATGTGATGAATGCCTTTTGCCCTGCCGCCTTAAGCTCATTCATCCTCGCTTCTATCCTGTTCACTGTCATGGTTTTCTCCTTATATAATCTCGAATATCGTATCCGTTCAAACGTTCATACACTCATACGTCCTTATGGTCTTGTCCTTAATTGAGATACCCCTTGCCTGCCAGATAATCCGATATGGTGTTGACATCCTTGTCACCTCTGCCCGATAAGCAGATTATCATGGATTGCTCCGGTGTCATCTCCTTAGCCTTCTTGAAAGCATATGCCACAGCATGAGCACTCTCTATAGCCGGTATTATCCCTTCCGTCTGCGTCAGTTCCATAAGTGCATCCATAGCCTCTGTATCAGTTATGGGTACGTATTTTGCCCTGCCGGTATCATGCAGATATGCATGCTCAGGTCCTACTCCCGGATAGTCAAGCCCTGCCGAGATTGAATGTGCCAGCTTGATATTACCGTCATCATCCTGCAGAAGATACGATCTTGTCCCATGAAGCACACCCGGTCTGCCTTTAGCCATTGAAGCCGCATGCTCTTCGGTATCTATGCCCTTACCGGCCGCTTCCACTCCTATAAGCTCTACACCCGGCTCATCTATGAAGTCAGCGAACATCCCTATGGAATTACTTCCACCTCCCACACATGCCATAACCACATCCGGAAGTCTGCCCTCTGCCTCCATATGCTGTACCTTGGCCTCCCTGCTTATTACTGACTGGAATTCCTTCACCATCTTGGGATATGGATAAGGTCCTATGGCGGAGCCGATTATATAGAAGGTGTCCTCCGCAGTTCTGGCCCATGTCCTTATGGCCTCGTTGGTTGCATCCTTAAGAGTATTGGAGCCCGACCTTACACTTACGACCTTAGCTCCAAGCATCTCCATTCTCATGACATTGAGAGCCTGACGCTTAACATCCTCTTCACCCATGTATACGGTACATTCCATGTCAAAAAGTGCCGCTCCCGTGGCTGTTGCCACTCCATGCTGTCCCGCGCCCGTCTCGGCGATCACCTTGGTCTTGCCCATACGCTTGGCAAGTAGTATCTGGCCGATCACATTGTTGATCTTATGCGCTCCGGTATGATTGAGATCCTCGCGCTTAAGGTATATCTTCGTACCGTATTTTTCCGACAGCCTCTCTGCGAAGTATAAGGGCGTCTCCCTGCCCACATACTGCTTAAGGTAATAATTGTACTTGGCTATGAACTGCGGATCGTGTATCGCCTCCTCGAATGCCCTGTCTATCTCATCGAGTACATTCATAAGTGATTCCGATACAAATTGTCCGCCGTATTCTCCGTAGTATGCTTTCTTATTCATATTCCTCCTCGGTATTAACCGCTCCTTTCTCCTTACATTGCTTTGCTACACTTCTGTATTCCTTAAGCTATGCCTTATGTCACTTGGTATTCAGGCTTCATTATCCCCTGACCGCAGCGACAAATGCCTTTATTTTGTCATTATCCTTGCCGTTATCACCCTCCACGCCGGAGCTTACATCCACTATATCCGGCTTGTATATCCTTATGCCTTCGGCTACATTACAGGGCTTAAGTCCCCCGGCTAAGATGAAGAGTCTCTCTTCTTTATATTTTTTATATTTTTTATATTTTTTATATTTTTTATCATGTTCGGCTTCTCCCGGTGGTGATTGTGCTCCCGCCTTAAGAAGCCTTTTGCTCTTTCTGTGCATGATTACATCCGTTATGCCGCCATGTTCTTTCCACTCAAAGGTCTTACCGCTTCCGAAGTCCTTGGCGTCAGCGACTATTCCCTCTATCTTAAATGCAAGTTCATCCGGCAGTCCGTCCAGAAATCCAAGCGTCCCTGTAAGCTCCTCTTCATCCTCTATATTGCAGGCATACCATATCGGGATTCTTGCTTCCCTTAAGACCTCAGCACTAAGCCCCTTATGCACCTGCAATATATCAAATCCCAGTCTCTCTGTCTCCTTGACAAGTTCTGTGTCAGGGCTTACGGTGACAGCCACTCTTTTAATCTTTTTATCTAAAGCCTTAAGCACATCCCTCGCTTCATCGGATGTGACATACCTTTTGCTCGGCTTATGGAATACGCACCCTGCATATTCAACTCCCGCTTCATTCAGATATTCCGCTTCTATCGGTGTTCTTATCCCGCATATCTTAATCTCAGTCATATCATAATTCCTTCCAATGCTTTGCAAGCTTTCTTGGATTCTCACTTTCCATGAATGCTCTGCCTATTAGGAATGCATCCACACCCGTATCCTTTAAGAACATGACATCTGCGTCACTTATGATCCCGCTCTCTGCGACATATATCTTATCATCCGGAATATACCTCTTAAGTCTCCTTGTATTCTCTATATCTATTGTGAAGTCCTTAAGGTTCCTGTTATTGACACCTATTATCCTCGGATCTGTCTTAAGTGCCCTCTCAATCTCCCTCTCATCATGTGTCTCAACAAGTACATCAAGCTTAAGCTCTCTTGCAAGGCTGTAAAACTCTCTCATCTGTACATCATCAAGGATCGCTGTTATAAGAAGTACCGCATCCGCTCCTATCACTTTGGCTTCATAGAACTGGTATTCATCTATCATGAAGTCCTTCCTTATGATGGGGAGTGTTGACTTCTTCCTTATCTCCTTAAGGTAATCCGTATTACCGAGGAAGTGGTCCTCTTCCGTCAGGCAGCTTATGGCATCGACCGAAGCATTGTACTCATCTATCCTCTCCATAAGGTCGATCTTCTCATTGATCTTACCAAGGCTCGGAGAAGCCTTCTTGAATTCGCCAATTATGGATATACCGTCCTTCTTAAGAGCATCATGGAAGCAATTCTCCCTTGCCTTCCCGGCATCCGACTTAAGATCATCCTCGGCAAGCCTTATCATCTCCTCCATGGGAATCCTGATCTTATGCTCCTTAAGCCTTATCTTCTTATCCTCAACTATCTTATCCAATATGGTTCCCGTGGTGTTCATGATTTCCCTTTCCTTCCTTACAGCGCGATGCCCATTCGCACTCCGCTTCGCTTCGTGCTCATGTCGCGCTGGCGCGCTATCGTCTGAAGCCAATATGCTCATATATACAAGCAAGCTTGTATCTGAGCATATTGGCTTCAGACGGCATCGCTTGTAAGAACGCGCAAAACAAAACCTGTCCCGGCAATAAGCTATCGCTTAATGCTGGGACAGGTTATTATCTTTAACATATACCTGCGGTGCCACCCGGCTTGACGTACATAACGCCCACTCACTCACACTCCGGTATGCCATCCGTATCAATTCTGTCTTAACTCTCTGAAGCATACCATCATATGCCGAACCGGTAACGGCGGTTCATCCCGTCTCACATACTCTGCATCATGCATTTCCGCTCGCCCTCGAAAGTCCATTCAGTCAGACATTCATTGTCACGATCTCACCATCCGCAACTCTCTCATAATGAAGAGGAATGACCTACTTCTCTTTCTCATCGGTTTAACGCTTTATCCAATTAAATAATTATATACCACACGTAAAAATATCTGTCAACAATTTTTTACTTGATTTTTACCCTCCGAAATGAACTCCTGCCGTATTCATCATATTCCCTGACCATCTCATATCGGCCTTCGGTGTTCGTCTTATCTTCCGCAGACTTATCTTTATATCTGTCCATGTAGGCCCGGATCTTTTCTATGGGAACGGGATAATCAAGCCTTGAAGCGATCTTCTCTGCCGAATATCCAAGCTCCGTAAGATGCCTTATGGCAGCTCCGCAGGCCACATCAAAGGTAAAATCCCGCAAAGCCTCGTTAAAGTACTTATTCTCACCATCCGAAGTCTTCTTACTCATACTGATCTACCAAGCCGGCACATTTTCCACACTGTCTACTTCAGACCGGCTATAAAGTCATTATATTCTTCTTCATTCGACGGAGGCATGATATCGCCCTCTGCAATCGCATCCGACAGCTTCATCACCGCATCATATACTTCATCCGGATACAGATGATGATCCTCGCTTATGCCTACGGCGCCGTCGGATATTCCCATATTGATCGAACGTCCGCCGATGATATCTCCTTCGATATACGCATCCGATATATCGCACACCGCTACATTCACATTCTTAAGAGCGCTGGTAAGCACATTATCCGGTGCCAGATATGACTGGTCCTTATCGACACCTATCACATATCTGTCCGCTTCCTTGGCTGCCTCTATCACGCCGAGACCGCTCTGTCCGGCTGCATGATATACTATGTCACAGCCGTCATCATACAGTTCGGCGGCAAGACTCTTTCCCTTCTCTTTATCCACGAAGGAATCTACATATACGGCAGTCGCTTCAATATCAGCTCCGTTCTCATTGGCCGCATAGGCAAGTCCTGCCTGGAAGCCGTACCAGAACTGGTCAATGACCTCATTGTCATAGCCTCCGACGAAGCCTACCTTATGCGTCTTACTCACATATCCGGCTATATATCCGGCTAAGAAGGATGACTCCTGTGCCCTGAAGACCACACATGTCATATTATCCGGTATATCATCATATACATAGTCTACTATAGCAAAGCTCTGTGTCGGGTTCTTGGAAGCAACCTCCATAAGCAGGTCTGCACAGTCATAGCCTATGCCCCAGCTTAATATGGCATTGTCATCAACAAGTGCCTGCATATTGCTCTCGAATTCCTCATCATCAGTGATACCCTCATAGAACTTGGTAGTGCACTTTCCCATTCCTTCAAGACGCTGTAAGCCTTCCCAAGCACTCTGATTGAAGGATTCATCCTCAATCCCGCCGACGCTTGTAACAAGCCCTATAAGCGGAAGTCCTGTCTCCGTATCACTTACAGTATCGGTCTTCTCTTCCTTATTGTCAGCATTATCCGCTTTATCAGCTTCAGGTGTCGTAACGGCAGAGTCTATAGCTTCCTCCATAATCTCAGCTACATCCGCCTTATCCGCTTCCCTGCCGGCTCCACAGGCTGTCAGTACAAGCATAGCCACTGTAAGTATCGATATCCCTGTTTTTTTACATATTCGTTCCATCTTCATATTGAGCCCTTGTATCCGCCATTTTACATCGGACACACACCTTTCTTTCGAAAAAGGCAATAGCCTGTATAAAAGCTATTGCCTGTTCAGTCACATTACTCCGTATATTAAATTACTTGACCACTCTTACCTTGATAACACCGTCTATGGTCTGAAGCCTGTCTATGAGTTCTTCACTTACCGCTGTCTCAATATCAAGCATTGTATAAGCATAATCGCCCTTAGACTTATTGGTCATATCCGAGATATTGATACCCATCTCACCGAATACTGCCGTGAATCTTGCGATCATATTGGCTATATTCTTATGGAATACTGCGATACGGCCTGCCTGTACACATACGCCCATGTCGCAGTTAGGGAAGTTCACTGAATTCTTGATATTACCGTTCTCAAGATAATCCCTCATCTCCTTAACTGCCATCTTAGCACAGTTATCCTCGGATTCCTCCGTAGAAGCACCCAGATGAGGCGTTACGATCACACCCTTCTTGCCTGCTGTTGTGGGATTGGGGAAGTCAGATACATATCTGCGTATCTTACCTGACTCTATTCCCTTAAGCACTGCCTCCTCATCGCAGAGAAGATCTCTTGCGAAATTAAGGATTATGACACCATCCTTCATCTTAGAGATGGCTTCGGCGTTAATGGTATTCTTAGTACTGTCCATAAGAGGTACATGTATTGTAATATAATCACACTGCTCATATATATCATCCACATTACGGACATGCTTGATCTCTCTGCTTAAGCTCCATGCCGCATCAACAGAGATATACGGATCGTATCCGTATACTTCCATCCCCATATGTACCGCAGCGTTGGCCACACGCACTCCTATAGCACCAAGACCTATGATACCAAGCTTTTTACCGCTTATCTCCGTACCTGCAAAGTTCTTCTTCTCCTTCTCGGCAACCTTGGCGATATCCGCATTACCGGCATTGCTCTTAACCCACTCTATTCCGCCGGCTACATCTCTTGCCGCAAGCAGCATACCTGCGAATACCAGTTCCTTGACACCGTTGGCATTGGCACCGGGTGTATTGAATACCACGATACCCTTATCCGCACACTTATCAAGGGGGATATTGTTGACACCGGCACCTGCTCTTGCTACACACAACAGCTTATCCGGTAATTCCATCTCATGCATTGATGCGCTTCTTACGAGTATTCCCTCAGCATCATTCACATCATCGGTCTTAGCATAGTTTTCATCGAATTTCTCAAGTCCCATCTGTGATATGGGATTGAGGCAGTGATACTTGAACATAATCTCCTCCAATATTACTTAAAGTATATTAAGAATTCTCTTCCTCGAACTTCTTCATGAATTCCACAAGCGCCTTAACGCCCTCAATGGGCATTGCATTATATATGCTGGCTCTCATACCGCCTACTGTCCTGTGACCCTTTAAGTTGACAAAGCCCGCCTCTGTAGCCTCCTTTACGAACTTTGCATCAAGCTCTTCATTGCCTGTTACGAAGGGAACGTTCATAAGCGACCTGTCTTCCTTGACTACGGTTCCCTTAAAGAGCTTGGACGAATCGAGGAAGTCATACAGGATCTTTGCCTTTTCCTCATTCTTCTTCTTCATGGCCTCAAGTCCGCCCTGCTTTAAAAGCCACTTGAATACCTTGCCGCAGATATATATCGTATAGCAGGGAGGCGTGTTGTAGAGCGAATCGGCATCCGCCTGAGTCTTCCACTTAAGCATGGTGGGAGTTCCGGGCAGACAATCATCCGTAATAAGATCCTCTCTGATGATAGCTATCACGCAGCCTGCAGGTCCCACATTCTTCTGTACTCCGCCGTAGATAACGCCGTATTTGGTTACATCTACAGGCTCAGATAAGAAGCACGAAGACACATCCGATACCAGTGTCTTACCCTTGGTATTGGGCAGGGTCTTGTACTTGGTTCCGTAGATCGTGTTGTTCTCACAGATATATACATAATCCATGTCATCGGTGATGGGCAGATCCGAGCAGTCCGGAATATAGCTGAAGGTCTTATCCGCAGAGGAAGCAAGCTCTACAGCCTCACCGTATATCTTGGCTTCCTGGAAAGCCTTCTTAGCCCATTGACCTGTAATGATATAGCCTGCCTTCTTATTCTTCATCATGTTCATCGGAACCTCTGCGAAGAACTGGGAAGCACCACCCTGAAGGAACAGCACCTTATAATTATCGGGGATGTTCATAAGCTTTCTGAGATCCGCCTCAGCTTCCTTGATGATCGTATCATAGACCTTGGAACGATGGCTCATCTCCATTACGGACTGACCTGAACCCTTGTAATCCAGCATCTCATCCGCTGCTTCCTTAAGCACCTCTTCGGGCAGTACTGCCGGTCCGGCAGAAAAGTTATACACTCGTGACATTTCATTACCTCCTGGATCATACGTCAAAAAACGCTATCGGTGTCTATTTTATACTCATTCATTCATAAAATCAATATTTTTATCTTCTTTAAGTGAAGCTTGCTCCGGTAACGAGCGGAATGCGTTATTAAGTCGTCTGTTCCGTAGCGGAATTCTCATATGAATACACTATAACAGGCAGTCCGACATAAGCATGGTCATATATATACTTTGCCTCTTCAAGCGGTGTATTGATACATCCATGGGAGCCGCTCTTAAGATAAGTATCCGATTCCCACAGCTTTCTCCATGTAGCATCATGTATACCTACTCCCCTGACTATCGGCATCCAAGTGTATACGAAGCAGCGATAGTTCTCTCCCACAAGATAAGTATTGCGCTTCATATTGTAGATATAATACACGCCCTCCGGAGTATCCTGACCTGTGGCATGGGTTCCTGTTACCACATTGATATCCATCTTAAGCTCACCGTCTATATAGAAGTACATCCGCTGTTCATCTAAGCTTATCTCGATGTAGGTATTGCCGATACCGGCCGCTGACTCCTGTTCCTTCTCACTCATCTTGCGTGTATAGTTAAGGTTTGCTCTGATATTCCTCTCACCCGCTATCAGCGCATCATACACCTCATCCGATATACCCGTTGTATTCACGGAATTGCCCAGGGTTCCCTTGGTCAGATGTACCGTTCGCCCGTCATGCGTCTTGAAAAAATGATTATTGTACGTATTATACGGAGCGATCACATCCTTAAGTCCGTCAGCCACAGACTCTCTTGTAATGAGCAGAGCACCCATATCATCAATTGCCGGAAGCCCTTCCTTATCTCTTACAAGCAGACTGTCAAGCTCTGCATTGGTCAATGTGATATCCTCACCTTCCAGATCGATCGTGACAGATGTGTCATGATATCGGCTGATCTTGTCATAGATACTCTTCTGCTTAAGCTCTTCCTCAGTATAATCAGCCTCCTTACGGCACTCCATGCCAATGATCACATAGAGCTGACCGTCTTCTATAGCCTGTGTGACCTTATCCATACACTTATCCCTGTCATATTGCAGAGCCTTATTATCCTTAAGGATGAATCCGTCCTCGCTGTATTCTATAGCGCATACAAAGGGCTCCCCAAGTCTGTCCGGACCGATCTTATCCATCAGCTTCTCAAGCTTATCCGCATCATATTCCGTATCCGGCCTGACTGTTCTGCTCTTCGTTCCGTTAAGTATATTGGTGATCCACAGATACGGGTTCTGCATACGCTTATACTGCTTAAGCGGTTCCAGATAATCGATGCTGTAGTCTATATCCTGTGCCTTCACATCATACAGCTTATCCTCAATGCCTATATACAGAGTGTCAAAATCCTCTCCCTCTATAAGCTCTCTGTTGACATCCTCAGGAGTCTTGCCGGTGGCATATATGCCGTTAATGAAGGTTCCGTAGGAATATGTGTCCTTATAATAATATGCCAGGCCCATATAAGACAGACCCAGCATAATTACCGTAAGCATTATTAAGATAAGGAGTACTTTGAATATCTTCTTCACGACTTCTTCTTAAGATCCTCTTCGTCGAACACCTCTGATATCGGTGCACCTGCGGGAACCATGGGATATACGGAATCATCCTTACCGGTCATCACATTGATGAGTACCGGGGCATTCATTTCAATAGCCTTGCGTATGGCAGGCTCCGCCTCTTCCTTCTTCGTCACAAGTATTGCCTCACATCCGAGCGCCCTTGCTACGGCACAGAAGTCTACCTTATCCTCAAGTACCGTCTGCGAATATCTCTTCTCATAGAATAATGTCTGCCATTGGCGTACCATTCCGAGTACCTGATTATTATTCACCACCTGAATGATGGGGATATTGTATCTCGAAGCCGTGGCCAACTCATTCATATTCATGCGGAAGCATCCGTCTCCCGCTATATTAATGACTATCTTATCAGGATTGCCCACCTTGGCACCGATACATGCTCCAAGGCCGTATCCCATAGTACCAAGTCCTCCGCTTGATAAGAAGGTCCTTGGAGCTGAATACTTATAATACTGGGCAGCCCACATCTGATGCTGGCCCACATCGGTAGTTATGATCGCCTTGCCTTCTGTTACTTTATCTATGACTTCTATCATGTAAGGACATGTCAGCTTACTCTTATCATATGTAAGAGGGAACTTATTCTTAAGCTCGGCTATCCTTGCCATCCACTCAGCATGATCGCACTGGGTAAGCTTATCAAGTACACACTTAAGCGAATCCTTAAGATTACCCACTACCGCAACGGATGCATGGATATTCTTATTGATCTCAGCAGCATCTATGTCAAAATGTATGATCTTAGCGCCCTTACAGAACTTCTTGGCATTGCCTATGACTCTGTCCGAGAATCTGGCGCCCAATGCTATCAGAAGATCACACTCGGTCGCTCCGAGATTGGAGGCCTTGGTTCCGTGCATACCTATCATGCCTGTATATCTGTCGTCATGTCCGTCAAATGCTCCCTTACCCATTAAGGTATCGCACACGGCAGCATCAAGGACTTTAGCAAGCCTTGCTACTTCTCCTGTCGCATCTGCGGCTATGACTCCGCCTCCCACATACAGAAGGGGTCTCTTGCAGGCCTTCATAAGCTCTATCGCCTTATCGATATCCTTATCCGTGAATCTGTTGTCATATTCCGCCGGCTTAGGCTCCTCTGCCTTATAATCGCACAGTGCTGCCGTTACATCCTTAGTGATGTCTACGATAACAGGCCCCGGCCGTCCGCTTCTTGCGATGTTAAAAGCTCTCCTCATGGTCTTGGCTAGAAGCTTAACATCCTTAACTATGAAGCCGTGCTTGGTCACGGGTGTGGTCACACCGACTATATCCACCTCTTGGAAAGAATCCTTGCCAAGCGCCGGAAGATTCACATTACAGGTTATGGCTACCATTGGTATGGAATCCATATAGGCCGTAGCTATTCCGGTCACCAGATTGGTAGCTCCGGGGCCGGAGGTTGCCATACATACGCCCACCTTACCCGTGGATCTGGCATATCCGTCAGCCGCATGGCTTGCACCCTGCTCATGGCTTGTGAGTATGTGCTTAATCTCCGGATGCTTATACAATGCATCATATATATTAAGTATCGTACCGCCCGGATATCCGAATACGGTATCTACTCCCTGCTCCTTAAGGCATTCAACTACTATCTCAGAACCTGTCAACTGCATTTTCTCTCCCATCCATTTCCCGCACTGCCGCGGAGTAATATATCATCTGTTAGTAAACTGCTCTATACTTATAGTCAGTCCTTTATCTCCAGTATTGCGCCACGGTTTCCGCTTGTGACCATCGACGCATATCTGGCAAGATAGCCTGTTGTTACCTTGGGCTGTCTCGGTCTCCACTCGTTCCTGCGCTTGGTTAATTCCTCATCGGACACCTTAAGTGTGATACTGTAGCTATTGATATCTATCTCTATCATATCTCCTTCATGCACAAGCGCTATCGGACCGCCCACAGCAGCCTCCGGAGATACATGACCTATCGACGCACCCCGGCTTGCGCCTGAGAATCTTCCGTCGGTTATAAGTGCCACTGTAGAGCCCAGTCCCATTCCCGCAATAGCTGATGTGGGATTAAGCATCTCTCTCATTCCCGGACCGCCCTTAGGTCCTTCGTATCTTATAACAACGACATCACCTTCATTTATCTTACCGCCAAGTATTGCCTCAATAGCATCCTCTTCGCAATCGAATACTCTTGCAGGTCCCTCATGCTTCATCATCTCAGGTACGACAGCAGAGCGCTTAACTACAGAGCCGTCGGGAGCGAGATTACCCTTAAGCACGGCAAGTCCGCCTGTCTTGGAATAAGGATTGTCCACAGTACGGATAACCTCGGTATCCTTATTGACTGCGCCGGACACGGCCTCTGCTATGGTCTTGCCTGTGACAGTCATGCAATCACCCTTGATCAGACCTATATCAAGCAGCTCCTTGATCACTGCGTACACTCCGCCCGCTTCATTGAGATCCTCCATATATGTAGGACCTGCAGGTGCAAGATGACACAGATTAGGTGTCTTCTCACTTATGGGATTGGCAAAGGATATATCGAAATCAAAGCCGATCTCATGCGCGATAGCAGGCAGATGAAGCATGGAATTGGTTGAGCATCCAAGTGCCATATCTACCGTAAGTGCGTTAAGTATAGCGTCCTTAGTCATTATATCTCTGGGTCTTATATTCTTCTTAAGCATATCCATAACAGCATAGCCTGCCTTCTTGGCAAGTCTCAGCCTCTCCGAATATACCGCGGGGATCGTTCCGTTGCCCGGAAGTCCCATTCCAAGCGCTTCCGTCAGACAATTCATGGAATTGGCGGTATACATGCCGGAACACGAACCGCATGTAGGACATACATTCTCCTCGAACTCTCTGACATCATCATCTGTTATCTTGCCCGCTGCATGCTCTCCGACCGCCTCGAACATTGATGAGAGGCTTCTCTTCCTGCCCTTTACATGTCCGGCAAGCATAGGGCCTCCGGATACGAAGACGGTAGGCACATTGACTCTGGCAGCGGCCATTAAGAGTCCCGGAACATTCTTATCACAGTTAGGTATCATAACCAGAGCATCGAACTGATGGGCAATAGCCATAGCCTCGGTTGAATCCGCTATAAGGTCTCTTGTCACAAGAGAATACTTCATGCCTATATGACCCATTGCAATACCGTCACACACAGCTATGGCAGGGAACATGACCGGAGTTCCGCCGGCTTCCGCAACGCCAAGCTTGACTGCCTCGGCGATCTTATCCAGATTCATGTGTCCGGGTACTATCTCATTATATGAGCATACGATACCCACCATGGGCTTAGCCACTTCTTCTGCAGTATATCCCAGCGCATTAAGCAGGGATCTTGCCGGAGCCTGTCCGATTCCGCATTTCATATTATCACTTGTCATGTCCGTTCCTCCATTATTCCATTTATGAGAATTATATATATTCTATATCCTGTCTGCTATAAGCGAGCCCATTTCAGCCGTCTTAAGGCTTGACTCTCCCGCCTTGGCTATATCTATCGTCCTATAGCCCTCCTTAAGCACTTTAGCGACCGCATTCTCTATGGCATCCGCCTCTTCATCCAGATCGAAGGTGTAGCGAAGCATCATTGCTGCGCTTAAGATCGTGGCTATCGGATTGGCTATACCCTTGCCTGCTATATCCGGAGCAGAACCGCCGGACGGCTCATAGAGCCCGAACTTAGTCTCATTAAGGGAAGCCGAGGGCAGCATACCTATGGAGCCCGTGATCATTGATGCTTCATCGGATAATATATCACCGAACATGTTCTCCGTAAGCATCACATCGAACTGTGCGGGATCTTTTACAAGCTGCATCGCCGCGTTATCAACAAGCATCGTGACAAATTCCACATCCGGATAATCCGCAGCTACCTCAGTTACGACCTTTCTCCACAATCTTGAGGAATCAAGCACGTTAGCCTTATCCACAAGCGTCACCTTTCCATGTCGCTTACGAGCGATATCAAAGCCCTTGACAGCAATTCTCCTGATCTCATTCTCATTATATATGAGGGTATCCACAGCAGTTGTTACGCCATCTATCTCCTTGGTATATCTGTCGCCGAAGTACAGACCGCCGGTAAGCTCTCTCATTATCATCATGTCAAAGCCCTTATCCGCCACAGACTCCTTAAGAGGACATGCCTCCTTAAGCTCAGGATACAGATATGCGGGACGAAGGTTCGCAAAAAGTGCGAGCGCCTTACGTATTCCAAGAAGCCCCGCCTCCGGCCTTAACTCAGGCGGAAGCTTATACCATGGGGAGGTCTGGGTATTGCCGCCAATCGATCCCATTAATACCGCATCGGATTCCCTGCATACATTGATGGTCTCCTCAGTCAATGGTACTCCGTATTTATCAATTGATGCACCGCCCATAAGCACATCTTTATATTCAATGCTGTGCCCGTACTTATCACATACGGCATCAAGAACCTTCTTGGCTTCAGCCACTATCTCCGGCCCTATACCGTCTCCGCTTATGACGGCTATCTTCATATTCATTATATCACTCTTCCTTTCCGCTTTATCCATAAGGGCATCACTTACCCTCTAAGACTATTATCCTCACAACGAAAAAAGTGGGATATACCCGTACAGGCTATCCCACGCTTAATATCTCTTATTCTTATTCAGCCTTCTCTACCTGACTGATTGCAGCCTTCTGCATGGGAATACGACAGTTCTTATTATTACCGAACTCTACAATGACTGTATCCTCCTGAATATCTATGACCGTGCCGTAGAAGCCGCTGGTAGTCAGGACATAATCGCCTGTCTCTAAGGAACTTAGCATCGCCTGCGCTCTCTTCTGCTCATTCTTCTGAGGGCGTATCATGAGGAAATACATGATCGCACCGAACACCACTATATATATAACCAGCAGCAATCCCGAATTATTCTGCATAAAGCTCTCTGCACCACTTAATAACATTTTATAATCTCCTTACCTTTGCATATAACTGTATATAATAGTATACACTGACTTAAACTATATTACCCAAATCCGCATATAATGTCAATAAAGATTTACTCTGCCCCTGCCTCAAGCTCGGTAAGTCTGGCATTCTTGAATTCGGCATATCGTCCCTCGTCAAGCGCGAGCCTGATATCTGACATGAGCTTATTATAGAAGTACAGGTTATGTATAACACACAATCTCATTGCAAGCATCTCTCCTGCCACCATCAGATGTCTTATATAGGCCCTTGAATATCTGCGGCAGGTCGGGCAGGCGCAGCCCTCCTCTATCGGTCTGTCATCTGTCGCAAAACGTGCATTTTTGATATTGATACGCCCGTATCTGGTATAGAGATGCCCATGCCTTGCATTACGTGAGGGATATACGCAGTCGAAGAAATCAACGCCTCTGTCCACTGCCTCAAGGATATTGGCAGGCGTCCCCACTCCCATAAGATATGTAGGCTTATTCTTAGGCAGGAATGGCACCGTCTCCTCAAGCACATGATACATCTGCTCATGGCTTTCTCCCACTGCCAGTCCTCCGATGGCATAGCCGTCCAGCTCCATATCTGTTATTATCTTGGCATGCTCTATACGGATATCATCATATACCGCACCCTGATTGATGCCGAACAGGAGCTGCTTGGGATTCACGGTTCCTTCAGCGGCATTTAACTCATTCATCCTCCTTTTGCACCTTTCAAGCCATCTTGTAGTCCTGTCAACGGATGGCTTGACATATCCTCTCTCTGCCAGCGCCGGAGGACACTCATCAAAAGCCATTGCTATGGTAGAGCCCAGGTTGGACTGTATCTGCATGCTCTCCTCAGGGCCCATGAAGATTATGCGTCCGTCCACATGACTGTGAAAGGTCACACCCTCCTCCTTGATCTTGCGCAGCCCCGCAAGCGAAAAAACCTGAAATCCTCCGGAGTCCGTGAGTATGGGTCTGTTCCAGTTCATGAAGCGGTGCAGACCTCCAAGACCTTTTATCAGCTCATCTCCCGGTCTTACATGAAGATGATATGTATTGGATAATTCCACCTGACAGCCGATATTCTCAAGATCCTCTGTGGATACTGCGCCCTTAATGGCTGCCGCAGTTCCCACATTCATAAAAACAGGGGTCTCTATGACCCCGTGTACAGTATCTAATCTGCCTCTCTTGGCTCTGCCCTCAGTCTTTAATAAAGTATATTCTGCCAATTCCGTCTCCTTATTTATAATGACTTTTACAATATCTTAAGCCACAGGTTAAGCATCAGAGCGAATCAATGAATTCCTCCAGAGTTATTCCCTGCTCATAGATCACCGTCGCGGCTTCCACTCCCACATATCTGTAGTGCCACGGTTCATAGATGATACCGGTGATATCCTCCTTACCCTTGGGATATCTGAGTATGAAGCCATACTTATAACTGTTATCCATAAGCCACTTGCCCGCTTCGGTATCCGCGAAGCCCTCGTTAAGCTGCCAGTATGTGTCCGAGGTGATATCCAGAGATATACCTATCTGATGCTCACTGGCTCCGGGAAGTGTCACAACCTCGGATGATATCTTGTACGCATCTATATACGAATAGCCCTGATTGATATAATTCTTGACCTTCCTGTCGAAGAGATACTCCTGAAGCGACATGTCACGATAAGGCGATCTGACCTCAAGGTTGATTCCGTCACCGGCTGCCGCCAAAAACATCTGTGTCAGCGGCTCAATCAGCCGCTCATCACACTTCATGCTGCCCTTGATGGTTCCCAGAGAAAAAGTGTAATCTGCCGGTATCGGATGCTGCTTATTGATAAGGACGAGATTCCATGATGACTTGTCGAATTCAAATTCCTCAGGCTCCTCATAGACTTCGCTCTCTCCCTCCACTTCATCCTCATCAACGTGCTCAAGGAGATCATCTAAGGAAGCCACGTCATCCTCATCAGTTACCTCAGTCACAAGATACTGCTCCTCCGGCAGTTCATCGATTATGAGCATTCCGTTCTCATCAAGCAGCACATCAGAATCCGAATGTGCGGTATCGAAGCTGTCAGCATAGGCTTTCTCCACCGGAGCGAAGCTTGATGTGGCAAAAAATACCACACACAGCATGACAACCGAAGCAAACCTCACTACCGGCACCTTAATATACTTCCATACCTTGCGGCATATGATTATGGATGCCAGCCAGAGGGTTGCGAAGAACAGCCCTGCCTTACCCTTAGCTGCAAGCTTTTTTATTTTGTTGATCGGTTTGATATTAAGACTGTTGACCATCTTATCCTTTTATGCCCCGTGCTGCGCTGTTACAGCTTGTGGAAAATGATACAATTCGGTTTATCTACCTTTATCTCCTTCTGGTTCATCACTATAAGTCCCTTATCAGTATCCACCGAGAAGAAGGTCATGGTATTGGACTCATGATTAAGACTTACCAGATGTCTGTTGTCCGGGAAGAGAGCCGCATCCTTGGGATAATCTCCGCTTATCGGCAGACAGAAAAGCTTGCTTAACATTCCCGTCTTCTCATCCACCTTGTACATTATGACACTATTGTCACCGGCATTGGAGCTCACTATATACTTAAAATCCTCGGACAGATTAAGTGCACTCGCCGCCGAATTGGAAGCATGATAATCGTTAAGTGTGCTTATGTTCTGTATCTTCTCGAAGTCCGGCGCTCCGTTCTTATCCTCATACCTGTATACATCTATATAGTTCTTAAGCTCGTGTACCACATACATGTATGAGCCGTCCTTGGAGAACTTGATATGCCTCGGAGCACTCTCCTGCTCACTGTGAACTATATCGGCAAGCTTAAGCTTGCCCGTAACATGATCGAGACTGTATACATCAATATAATCCATTCCAAGGTCCGCTGCACAGAGATATTTATTATCTCTTGTCATCTTGACACAGTTGACATGAGGTCTGAAGTTACGCTCGGCGATATTGCCCCACCCCTTATGGAATATCTCATCACAAATCCCTTCAAAGCCTCCGTCGTCATTAAGCTTAAGCACCGTTATCTTCCCATCATGATATCCCGCCACGAAAAGGAATCTGTCTTCATAGTCCGTAGACAGATAACAGCCTCTCATGCCGTTTATTGATGAGCTGCCAACCGTCGTCAGGGCTCCGTCCGGCTCTATCTTGTATCCCTCAACACCAAAGTCCGTAATGGAATAGAGGTACTTCTTATTATGTGTTATGGTTACATACGACGAGTTGGTGATCTTCACTCTGTCCTTCTGGGTAAACTTTCCGTTCTCCATATCCACATCATATATTGTTATACCATGATCGTCTCCATAGGTATAGGTTGATACATATGCCACATACTTATCCATAGTCTAAGCCTCACTTGTCGTATTTGTCGTATTTGTCATGTTCATCCCATTTATCGGAATCTGCACATACCAAATTTATTTTACAATAAAACAGGAAATTTTTGTATCTATTTTATCTATTTTCCTATATAATGTCATAAGTATGAATTAGCGTACCGCTATCAGAACATAACGGAGGGTAATCGGTTGAGCAAGCGACTTATCGAACTTAATAATATATCCAAATCATACGGCAATAATCTCGTATTGGATGAACTCAATCTGTATATCAGGGAGAATGAATTCCTGACACTGCTTGGTCCGTCCGGCTGCGGCAAGACTACCACCCTGCGTATAATAGGAGGCTTTGAGACCCCCGACACGGGCTCTGTCATGTTCGACGGCAGTGATATCACATCCCTTCCACCCAACAAGCGTCAGCTTAATACGGTTTTCCAGAAGTATGCGCTTTTCACGCATATGAACATTGAGGAGAATATTGCCTTTGGTCTGAAGATCAAGGGTAAATCCGACAAATACATTAAAGATAAGATAGAATACGCTCTTCGCCTTGTGAATCTTGAGGGCTACGGGAAGAGAATGCCCGACTCACTCTCAGGCGGTCAACAGCAGCGTATAGCCATCGCAAGAGCTATAGTCAACGAGCCAAAGGTGCTTCTGCTTGATGAGCCCTTAGGAGCGCTCGATCTTAAGCTAAGACAGGATATGCAGTATGAGCTGATAAGGCTCAAGGAGGAGCTCGGTATAACCTTCGTATATGTGACTCACGATCAGGAGGAAGCCCTTACCATGTCCGATACCATTGTCGTCATGAATCAGGGATATATCCAGCAGATCGGTTCACCCGAAGACATATATAACGAGCCTGAGAATGCCTTTGTCGCAGATTTTATAGGCGATTCCAATATCATTGACGGAATCATGCTACAGGATGAGCTTGTAATGTTCCTCGGAACGAAATTCCCCTGTGTGGATACGGGCTTCGGGACCAATAAGCCCGTTGATGTGGTCATAAGACCCGAAGATGTCGAGCTCTCCCCTCCCGAACGCGGAGCGCTTAACGGTGTGGTGACTCACCTTATATTCAAGGGCGTACATTATGAGATGGAGGTACAGGCCGGAGGCTATGAGTGGCTCGTACAGTCCACCACTATGTACCCTGTAGGCGCTGAGGTGGGCCTTAGTGTGGCTCCCTTCAACATCCAGATCATGAACAAACCGGCCAGCGAAGATGAGGAGGCAGTAAGCATTGAAGAATAAAAGGGATAGGACAAGGCTTTTGTCGGGTCCGTATATGTTCTGGGCTCTGGCATTCATAATAATACCGCTGTGCATGATATTCTATTACGGTCTTACAGACAGAAGCGGCGCTTTTACCATGTCTAACATTGTATCCATGGCGACTGTCGAGCACAGTAAGGCACTGTGGCTTTCGATAGGGCTGTCTCTTATAGCTACCCTGATATGCCTTCTGCTTGGCTATCCGCTTGCGGCCATACTTGCGCATATGAAGAACAGATCAGGGATTATCGTATTCATATTCATTCTGCCCATGTGGATGAACTTCCTTCTTCGTACACTTGCGTGGCAGAGATTGCTTGAGAAGACAGGCGTGATCAATTCCATCCTCTCTGCTCTGCATCTGCCCACACTTAATATAATCAATACTTCCTATGCCATAGTTCTCGGCATGGTGTATAACTTCCTGCCCTTCATGGTGCTGCCGTTATACAATTCCCTTACCAAGATAGATGATAATGTGCTCAATGCGGCTGCGGATCTGGGTGCCAACGGTGTGCAGACTTTTCTAAGGATCACTCTCCCGCTTACGATACCGGGGATCATATCCGGTATAACGATGGTATTCGTACCTGCGCTTACCACCTTCGTCATCAGCAAGCTCTTAGGCGGCAGTAAGATCCTCTTAATAGGTAACGTCATAGAGGAGCAGTTCACTCAGACAGGTAACTGGCACTTGGGCAGCGGTCTGTCCATAGTACTTATGATATTCATCATCTTCAATATGGTGGTTTCCGCAATATTTGATAAGAACGGGGAGGGCAATGTACTATGACAGGCAGGTTATCATCTATATTAAAAAAGATCTACATAGTGCTGATCTTCATCTTCCTGTATGCGCCCATTGTGACTCTTATCGTATTGTCCTTCAACGCCAGCAAGTCAAGAGCCAAATGGGGCGGCTTCACATTCAAATGGTATATAGCCCTCTTTGGCAACAGTGATATCATGGAGGCTCTGTATACAACTCTTATGATAGCGCTTTTATCATCTACTATCGCTACCGTTATAGGTGTACTTACCTGTATCGGTCTTCGCCGTATGCGTCCCGGCACCAGATCCTTCGTACTTGGTGTCACCAATATACCTATGCTCAATGCGGATATCGTCACGGGCATATCCCTTATGCTTCTCTTCGTAAGTATAGGCATACGCTTCGGCTTCGGTACGATACTGCTGTCACATATCACATTCAATATCCCATATGTGATACTAAGTGTCATGCCCCGTATGAAGAATCTCAATATGTCTGTATATGAGGCAGCCATGGATCTGGGAGCTTCGCCCTTATACGCCTTCTTAAAGGTCGTTATGCCCGAGCTTCTGCCCGGTATATTAAGCGGATTCCTTCTTGCTTTTACCATGTCACTTGATGATTTTATCATCACTCATTTTACCAAGGGAGCCGGCATAGATACCCTGTCAACCAAGATATATACCGAGGTCAAGAAGGGAATAAAGCCCGAGATGTATGCACTGTCCACCATTATATTCGTAACTGTGCTCATTCTCCTTATACTTGTCAATAAGCCCGATAAAAACAATAAGGCAAAGGAATCGTCTCCTTCGCCCATTGTCCTGCCGTAACCGTAACGGCATCATATTATTACACTATCGCCGGTTATCTTCACCTTTAAGGATTATCTGCTCTTAACCTCTTCCCAGCGGGTATTGTACAATTCATCACCCTCTGTTCCGAGATATGTGAAGGTCTCAAGATTATCGTATTTTGAAAGATCAGGGAAAGCAATCTCTGAATTCCTGATATCCTCATCCTCTATAAGCTCTCTTGCGGCAGTATTGGGTGTTGAATAGGTAATAAAGTCAAAATTCATAAGTGCGATCTCAGGTCTGCACATAAAATCTATGAATTTCTCGGCATTCTCCTTATTATTACAATTCTTAGGTATCACCCAGCAGTCGATCCATACATTGGTGCCCTCCTTGGGAATGACATACTCAAGGTCGGGATTCTCTCTCTGTGTGTATATGGCCTCTCCCGAATATATGACACCTATCGCCGCTTCATTGGCGATCATCTTATCTCTTACCTGATCCACAACATACGCCTGCACAATAGGCTTCTGCTCAACAAGCGCATCTCTGGCCGCATCAAGCTCTGCCTCATCGACGGTATTCATGGAGTAACCCTCTCTCTTAAGAGCGACCATGAATGCATCTCTGACAGAATCCTGCATAAGTATACTGTCAGCATATTTCTCATTCCATAATATGTCCCAGCTATCCACGGGGGCATCCACCATTGTCTTATTATAGAGGATACCTACGGTTCCCCAGCAATATGGTACGGCATACTTATTCTCAGGATCGAACTCTCTTGCCTGCTCATAATACTGTGCGCCGATATTTTTCTTGGCATTGGGTACATTATCCCAGTTGATCTCTGCTAAGAGGTCATTCTCAAGCATCTTCTGTATCATATAATCGGAAGGACAGATCACGTCATATACCGTTGCCCCTGTCTCAACCTTGGGATACATGATCTCATTGGTCTCATACTCATCATAGATCACCTTGATCCCTGTCTCTGCCTCGAACAAATCAATGGTCTCCGGGTCAAGATATTCGCCCCAGTTGTATACCACTACGCTTCCGTTCTCGCCGTCTTTGCCTGCGCAGCCGCACAGTGCCACAGCCATAATCACAGTCATGGCTGTAAGCTTCAACAATTTTTTCATTATCATATCCTCCTTATATCAATGGTCAATTATCCTATTCATCCACTGTAATGACCATAATGCTTCTTTCCTTAACCCTTATGCGCTTTATATTCTCATTAAGCTCATAAACTTCATCCTCTGCATCTGCCGTGTCTATAACGACCTTCCACTTTTTATCCGGATGAATCTTAGGCAAAGCGAAGACATGAGGCGACCAATGCATATTGACGGCAATGAATATGAATCCGCCCTTTCTGCTCTTATCGGCTCCCTTAAGCCATCTGCCGTCCTTATCCACATCGGCATAATGATCCGCATAGAGCATGGCAAAATGCCTCGTAAGATCATCCGTCTCGATCTTCCATGCCTCCTCTCCGTGGAGAGACAGATCCGGACAGCCGCATGCGCAATAATCCGTCATGGCAAAGGGTCTGTCCATATGCAGTATCTTATTGGACATCCTTATGCCTATACATTTCTTATAAAAATCGAATATATCCCGGTTCCGTTCCAGATCCTTCCAATTAAGCCATGTAAGCGGACTGTCTATACAATAGGGATTATTGTTGCCCTTCTGCGAATTACCGAACTCATCCCCTGACAAGATCATGGGTGTCGACTGGCTGAATATATTGAAGGCTATGGCATTACGTATCTGTCTGCGTCTCAGCCTCAATACAGCCTTGCGGGTAGTCGTACCCTCATAACCGCAGTTCCATGACGCATTATACGGGTTGCCGTCCTTATTGTTCTCACCGTTGGCTTCATTATGCTTCCTGTCATAGCTTACCAGATCCATCAGGGTGAACCCATTGGATGCGGTGACATAGTGTACCTGACCCATCCTCTTATCCACAGCTCTTAAGTCATTAAGCACATTGCGTATCATGCCCTCGTCACTCTTAAGGAACTTACGGATGTCATACATATAATCATCATTACATATCGCAAGATTTTTAAATTGCGGTATTGAATTCCCGTATATCTCATCTGCCGGGAAGCCATAGTACATAAGCTTGGTATTAGCGAACATCGGCTCACTCCCAAGCAGGGTGAGCGGTATATTCTCCCCCATAAGATGGAAGCCGTCCACATGATATTCATGCACCCAGTACTTAAGGACTTCAAGTATATATGACGGCATGACATGCTTCGGAAAATAGAACTGCATTATAAGCTCCAACCCCTCACTATGCAGACTTTGAACCATATTCCTGAAGGATTCCGTCGCCTTGACTCCGGGTTCCGAATAGCTGCTTTTAGGGGCAAAATAAAAGCTTTCCTTATATCCCCAGTAATTAAGCTTAGGCTCTAACGTCTTATAAGCATCCATTACATCCGCTTTGCCTTCGGATACGGGCTCAAGTTCGATGAATTCATATGCCGGCATTATCTCAAGTGTAGTTATTCCGAGTTCCTTAAGATAAGGAATCTTCTCTGTAATTCCGGAAAATGTCCCCGGATACTTCACGCCTGATGAACTGTGTCTGGTAAATCCTCTGACATGAACAAGGTAGAATACCGAGTCCTGATACGTTCTCATGATCGGCCTGTCACCGGAATAATTCATATCCCTTGTCTCGTTCACTATACCCGAACGAAGCTTGCGCGGCAGTCTTCCCCACCTGTCATTACCGGTTATCAGCTTGCCGTGGGGATCGCAGTATTCCCTGTCTCCCTCATAGAATGAATACTCGTATCTGCCCGTATCTATGCCCGTGATCCTCATGCAGTTGATGTTACCTACCCTGTTATCGGACGAAAACTGAAGCCTTCTGCTCTTACCCGAAACCCTGTCATAGAGGATCACCCCTGCTGTCTCGTCAGACGAGCATACAACAGCCATATTAACTTCCCCTTCTACGGTACTGTATGCACCAAGCGGATAGGGATCACCCGGCAAAATCTTTATATCATCCAAATATTTCATTCTCAATCCCTGAATATATCACTCTTCCACGCCGTAATAACGATCACGGTAATCGGATTACTTATTATAAAGCAACAGATATAGACATTCTATCATAATTATATTATTAAATCTATTGATATCGTATATGTTTTCCTTTAAAATAATAAAAGCAACTGTAATCTGAGTATATACTCACATATATGGAGGAAAAAGATGGCTGAAATGCAGGAACCAAGTGAAGCAATGAGTGTAGAGATAGAGCTTGAAGACGGTACTGTTGTCAACTGCGAGGTGATAACGATCCTCGAAGTATCCGGAAAGGAATATATCGTACTTCTGCCCGAAGGACAGACCGGCGATGAACAGGATGTATGGTTCTACGGATACAGCGAGAATCCGGATGATCCCAATGAGGAACCGGAGCTTACATATATAGAATCAGATGAAGAATACGAGGCTGTCACCGATGCATTCGACGAATATCTCGATGAATGCGAATTCGACCAGCTTGACTAGTATGTAATCAATCCCAATATGTCTGATCCTGACACGTATTATGATTATTCCGATAATACAAGACGCTGCGGAAAGCAATGAACCGCAGCGTCGTAATCTTTTATTCTATTTTATCCACACCATATCCATGCGTATTACTATTCAGGCTATTTCAAGGTGGAGTAACCGAAGCCGTTACATATGGCATCAATAGGTACATTGGCTCTGCACATGGGACACGCCTCCGGCATATGACTCGCATAATCCGGCAGATCCCTGTTGGAATACAGTGCCCTTATGGGAATGTCTCCTATCTGCTGTGATACGGAGTAAATCGCCGATATTCCCACTACCTGACCTCCGTAGAAGCCTACTGTTCTGATGGCGCTTCTTAAGGTCTCGCCGGTTGTGGCCGTGTCTATTAAGATAAGCACCTTTTTACTCTTGACCATATGCTGGTTATTCTCACGGAACATCATCTGACCGCCGGTATTATACTCAGGACTTGTGATGTACATTGTCTGATGTCTGTTAGCCGATATGATACCTGCCTTGGTAAGCTTATTGGCCATATACGCTCCCACAACCTCCATTCCGTTAAGACAGAGTATGGTGTCAATGACATCCGATGCCAGATACATCTCCGCAAGTTCCTCACCTGTAGCCCTTGCCTCACGCTGTCTGGACTTCATATCCGCCAGATCCATATAGTAATTAACATGTGAATTGGGAGTAATGAAATGTCCCGGTATGTAACGAAGCACTACATCCTTATTCTTGGCATAATCAATCTTCTTATAATCCTGCATACTGTTCCTCCTTTCACTTTACTCGGTTAGTATCCTCTCCATACATATCTTCTGCGGCTTAAGCCCCATTGCTTCATAGAATCTCATCGCCGTCGGATTACAGTTCCACACGTTCAGGGTTATATTATAAAACCCTTCCTTCCTCGCATAGTCCGTAACATATTCATACAGCATGCTTCCTGCATGACGGCCTCTTGCCTTCTCATCCACACATATATCGTCTATATACAGTGTCTTCACATCCGTCAGCACGCTGTCGCCTATAATCTGCTTATGTATACAGAAGGCGTGGCCTAACACCGTACCGTCTTCATCTTCACATACGAATACAGGAGTACTCTCATCCTTAAGTATAGACTTAAGCTCTTGCTCATTATACTTGGTCGCCGGTCCCTTGAACAGATCAGGTCTGCCTCTGTGATGCACCATATCCACTTGAACAAGCAGCTTAAGAATGGCAGGAATGTCCCCTTCCTTCGCGGGCCTTACATGCATCTTAATCCTCCGATCACCAATCCGTCCTAATCCGGTACTGTCAGCCCTGAAGCCCTGCTGACTGACGGATCATATCCTCAACTACTATATCGTATATCTCACCGATGGAATTGCAGTACTCAAGTATCTTCCACGGCTCATTGGTATGGAAGTGAATCTTGATAAGATCCTCATCTCCGGCTGCAATAAGCGAATTGCCTTCAAAATGTGAAGTAATATAATCTGCGATCTCATCCTCGTCAAGATCCTCATCACGTCTGTCGATAAGTAACTGGGTATCATATCTGTAGGCGAACTGATCGTCTTCTGCATCAATGCTCTTTACAGGTTCCATTTGTCTTCTCCTCTCTGTTGCTATAACCTCATTTTATCACATTACGCTTAAGTTCACTACAATTAATTTACACATTGCATCCGGATAAATGTGCACAAAAAACCGACTGTAAACCTCAACTTTTTGTTAAAATTATAAAAACCTGCAAAATATCCGAAAAAACTATAGACAGAAAAAGGATTGGGTGATAATATCTACTCATAGGTTAGCAATGGCTAACTTATCATGATCCCAATACATACCTTTTAATACGTACCATACGGGAAAGACCGAAGCAAGCCTTCGGTCTTTCTTGTCGTATTATCTTATATTATTCTATATTATTTTGTATTCTTAAGTCCGATGAACCGGATCAAAAGGAACGTGTCATAATCTCCAATATCATCAATATGGCGATTCTCCCTTGCTCTTAGCCTTAATCATAATGCGTCTGAGCCTGAATGAGCGATCCGTATCTTTACACAATTAGATACCTCTTCATCCTCACTGTAGCTGTATGTAATATCCGTCGTAAAGCTTTCAAGCATTTTAAGCGACAGCTCATTATCGGTATCTTTTATATCAAACCGCTCTCCTTTATAGCTGACGAAAATCATACATTCCTGCTTAGCAGGCGAATACTCTGTTTTCACCCTGACAGACGGCTTTTCATATCTTGGCAGGATTATCTGCTGCAAAAGCTCCTCCAATGCAAGCCTGATGCGGTATTTATCAGATGGCAGGACATCATTTTTCATAAGATATTGATCAAGCCCCACACCAAACCCTATGAAATCATAGTCTTTACTGTCAATCTCCGCTTCGAATACCTTAAGTCCGTTAATAAATCTTCTTGTAAGCTCTTTTTCAGGCGCATCAAATATCTCCTGCGGCGTTCCGTCCTCATATATCCCCCCATCATCCATATAGAATACTCTGTTAGAAATTGCCTTGGCAAAATTCATCTCATGAGTAACAATTACCATTGTCTTACCGCTTTTCGCAAGATCCCTTATTACGGACTGCACCTCTGAGATCATGGTCGGATCAAGGGCTGACGTAGGCTCATCCAGTAAGATCACCTCCGGTTCCATGCAGAGTGTTCTTGCAATGGCAACTCTCTGCTTCTGTCCTCCCGACAGCTCATCCGGATATGAAAGCACCTTTTCTTTCAGTCCCACCTTCTTTAACAGCTCCACACCCTTTTCATAGGCTTCCTGCTTACTCCTTTTAAGAAGATCCATTTGCGGAACCATAAGATTCTCGATAACGGTAAGATGCCCAAAAAGATTAAAGGACTGGAACACCATACCGACCTTCCTTCTTACCTTTTTTACATCATATCCTTTTTTTGTTATCTCATCACCGTCAAGCATGATCTTGCCGGATGTGGGCTTTTCCAGCAGATTAATACACCTAAGGAAAGTGCTCTTTCCCGTTCCGGACGGGCCTATCACAGATATGACATCACCGTCATTTATCACGGTACTGACATCTCTAAGCGGTACTGCACCCTGATATTCCTTTTTCAGATTTCTTATCTCAATCATCAGTTTTTACCCCCTTTAAGATATCCTCCCTTTTTCTCATCTTGGGGTCAATATGTCTTTGTACTTCTCCCACAACGATTTTCAATAGTCCGCCCAGTATAAAATATATAACAGCCACAGCTATCAGAGGAAAAAACGCCTCATAGGTTCTTCCCCTGACAATATCCCCCATCTTTGTAAGGTCCTGAACCGCAATGTAACCCACGATTGCAGTTGCCTTTATAAGCGATATCACTTCAGCCTTGTATGATGGCATGAAATGAGGCATGGCCTGCGGGATGATCATACGGAAAAATGTACGCATATCGCTGTAGCCAAGAGCATATGCCGCCTCGGTCTGCCCTCTGTCAACAGCTCCGACACCCATCTTAAGCATTCCGAAAACACTACATCCAAACACAAGCGTAAAGGCAATGACCGCGACTACGGTTCCGCTTAAGGCAGTGTGAGCGAATATGATATAATACAGGATCATAAGCAGTACTACCACAGGCATCCCCTGTATGATCCATACAAAAAGCCGTGATACACAGTCTGCCACCACGCCTCCGTTGCGGCATAACATATATATGATAAATCCGAAAATCGTTCCGAAAATGATCGGAAGAATCGTAATAACAAGCGTCGTGATGATTCCATCAATGAAAAGCTTATAACGGTTCTCTCTGATAAAGGTTTTATAAAAGCTTGTCTTCAAATTATCTCCATAGGAGGCGTTCGTTGTACCCGATTCCATCGATCTTACGATAAGTACATAAGATGCCTTGGCATACTCCAGAAAATCCATAGTCTCCCTGCGCTCATCGGTTGTTACGATAGAGCCGCATATCATATCCGCCTTACCTGATTCCAGAGAAGCCAGTACTGCCGAAAAATCCATCGGCAGGAATCTCACATGCACATCACGCTCTTTGGCCATGAGCAATATCATCTCAATGTCAAAGCCCAACAGTTCTCCATCCTGTCCCACATAGCTCATTGGCGCAAGTGAATCACAGGCCGCCACGTTTATCGTACCGTTAGTCCCCGGCCAGTCCTGCTTCATAACAGTCTTAATCTCTTCATCCGCTCCCGTCCACTTATTCCAAAGTGCATTTTTGGTCTCATCCGGTATTCTGTCATACGCTCTCTGCCATTCGTTCAGCCTTTCATCTCCTTTTTTAAAGCCGAATCCAAAGAATGTCTCTCCGAGATTTTCCGGAAAAACAGCCAATTCGGGATCTTTATTGGCGGCCAGCTCCGCCACCGCATTATTCATAAAGCCGGCATCTGTTTTACCCGCCTTGATCCCCAGCATCATATCCGGCATTGTCTGGTAATACGTATATTCCTTCACCTGCGTAATCTTGGAGGCTATCAGGTCTTCAAACGGTGCTCCGGTAAGCATTGAGATCGTCTTTCCGTTCAATTCCTCAAAGCTCTTATACTCAGGCACACCATTTGAGGATGTTGTGCTCTTTGCCTCATTAAGATCATCCGATGCTACTGCAAGAACCGCGCCTCCATTGTAGGTAGGCTTAGAGAAAAGGACCTGCTCCATTCGTTCAGGCGTTACATTCATACCCGTGGTAAAATTACATTTCCCGGATTGTACCGCCGGTATACGCCCTGAGAAATCCATATCCATAATCTCAAGAGCATAACCTTTGTCCCGGCAGAAACGGGCTACTATATCTATATCATAGCCCGCATTTTCGCCATCCTTAATATATGACCATGGCATATCCGTTGCAGTAGTCGCTACCCTTACAGTTCCGTTTTCTCCGGTAAGATCCGACATATCGACGTATTTCCTGCTCTCATCTATTCCCATCCATATATCGTCTATTTCCTCAAGTGTTCCGTCTGCCTTTATTTTTTCCAGATATTCATTGAATTCCTCACACAGCAAAGCCTCATCACTGTCATCTTTTCTGAAAGCAAAGCTTACATCCTGCCTTGTGATCTTATCCGGAATATAGCTTATCTCAGGCTGCTCATAATGAATGGTCTTTATATTAGCCTCATCAGAAAGAAAAGCATCCACCTTCCCTGTAACTAACGCAGTACAAAGATCCGGATAGGAATCAAAGTAAAGGTACTCACTGTCCGGAAAATTCTCCGCGGCTATATCCTCCATGAGAGTACCTGTCAGTACTCCTATGCTCTTACCATTATAATCCTGCCAATGCAGTGTCCCTGCCTCCGGATTATCCGACGCGGACACATCGGTCGAAAATATGACAGCCGAAAGCATTATCACCGGAATCAACATTAACAGTGCTATACAATTTCTGTTTTTCACGGTTATTCCTCCGTAGTATTAAAGCACCTTATCTTCACGAATAAGCTTAAGTACCTCCTCATACTCTTCCATGAAAGCCTCATGACTCTCCCTGCTTATAGGTGTCCTGCCTTCCTTAATATCGAGATCTATGGCCTTAGCTTTTTGGGAAAGCGCAGAGGCTCCTATTGTCATGGCCGTTCCCTTGATTGCATGCACCTCAACTCTGTAATCTTCCCATGCTCCGGCCTCGAAGGTCTCTTTTATCCTATCTTCCTTCGCGCCGTTTGCAAAAAGCTCCATCACCTGCCTGTAAAAATCAGGCTTTCCCATGCAATACTGTAATCCAATCTTGGTATCTATCAGTTTCTTTTCCTCAGACATATAGTTGTTACCTCTTATTTCTATACAAACAAATAGTATCTCTCAAAACTCGAAAAAAATATAACATAATGCGGCCGCATTTACAAGATAATCACCATCTCAATATGCTCCAATCCCCTGCAAATCACAGGTTCTCTTTACAATGGATTGCCAATAAATACAGCCTGTGATACCTTGTATGCATAAAGCACAAGAAGGAGGCACATATGGATAAGGTCAAAACAGGTGAGCTTATAAGGGATGCAAGAAAGAAAAAGAATTATACTCAAAGTGAGTTAGGGGATATGCTTGGCGTATCGAATAAAGCTGTCTCACGTTGGGAAAAGGGAGACAGCTTCCCTGATATCGGTGTCTTGGAGAGCCTTGCTCATATTCTTGATCTGAAGATTCAGGATATCGTTATAGGGGAGATCCGGACATCTGAAAAAGATAGTGAATCAGAGGAAATAACAGCCACAGAAGTTGTCCGTATGGCCTCAGTCCAGATTCAATCAAAGAGCAAAAAAATCGTAGGGCTTGCATTTGCTGCTGTTATCGTAATATGCAGTATAGTTGCAGGCATAACAAGCATGAATACATCCCGACAGGAAATCGTATATTACTTATTGATGATAACCTCACTTACCACAGTCGTCTACGGCAGCTTTGCCCCAAAATATGAATCAGACAATAAGAGTGGCATAGATCGACTCATGATCATCTTATCAATCCTAACCTTTGCATGGATGATGATAATGGTATGGTGTGCTTCTGTGCTTGTGATTAACGGCAATATTCCATTTGACATGACACCTAAGAATATAGGACAAGTTATTAATATCCAGCTTACAGCTATAATTATACTGAATATTTTATTAATGCTTGTTGGGATATCACGCATGGGCAATGAATTCAGGAAGCTTAATTACGGATTTGTATTTCAGACATCTTCCATATATACAGCAGCCTTATATATGGATCTGTTCAAAAGGCTATCATCATATGAAGGATATATTCGGAATTTGGCTGTAAGAACTGCAGTTGTGCTAGTATGTACATTTCTTGCATTGTCGGCAATGAAGCTTCTCAAAATCTCCAGATCCTCCCTTTTGGAGATGTCATAATATGCACCTTCTCTGCCTTCGATATATTAATCTTCAACAACCAGATGTACTGTCCTATACTCATGTCCTGTTGCAGGCAGGAACTTATCTATCACATCTTTAGTCTTCATCTTAAGGCTTGATGTACATACACAGGGATGGCAGCCAAGATCCTCACCCTTTAATACATCCTCATCTATCAGAAGCTGCACTGCATGACCTTTGTCATTCATAAGCCCCATGATACTGACTGCTCCCGGTTCAATATCTAGGTATTTCAACATATCCTCCGGATCGGCAAATGACAGTCTTGCAGAACCTATCTGGGATGACAGCTCCTTGGTCTTAAACTTCTTATCGCCGGGCATCATGAGCAGATAAAAGCTGGTTTTCTGTCTGTTGCATAGGAACAGGTTCTTACATATCAAAACTCCAAGCACAGCATCTATCTCATTGCAGGCTTCCATGTTGTTGGCAGGCTCGTGATCAGTCCTTAGATATTCAATCCCCAATTTATCCAGGAAATCATATGTCCTTATCTCCCTTGGCAACCTGCCTTCTATATTTTCCGGTCTTCCGTTATACAGTTCCATCTTTATAGTACCTACCTTATTTCTTATTCAACGCTACACTCAGACTGTTCGAGATTCCTCTCGGTCCTCTTATGGCATAAATACCATACTCATCCTTCAGCACATCAAAAGTAAACCTATCCAGCTTATACCGCTTCAGCAGTTTTATCTTCATAAGAGCCTTGATCGTCAGATTCTCATCCGAATACTTATATGGGATATCTGTTTCGATCACCTTGCACTTATACAGGATTGCAGACACCGGAGCCGCCACATACATAAACACAGTATCACCTGCTTTGATTCCGGCTCCCTGCTTCCAGTCGATCTCATTCTCGTCATCAAATGCGTGCTCTATATCGTAATACTTGGGATTGGCAGGGATGATCCATTCTTTTGGCGGACGTATCTTCTCCTTTTTCTTTGCCGATGCCGTTGCCA